>Ga0316194_10000721_pt1 | contig 22106 bp, 25 predicted proteins | sample CroRivsedime1_MG_FD_204936 | JGI IMG/M metagenome (GOLD analysis project Ga0316194, IMG submission 204936) | Coastal sediment microbial communities from Maine, United States - Cross River sediment 1 | ecosystem: Environmental > Aquatic > Marine > Coastal > Sediment | place: USA: Maine...
GGCATACACCTGGAAGTCAAAGCCCGGAAGGTAGCCTAGGGTGCTGTATGGAAGCGTTCAATCGGCAATTTTACCGAGCATTTTGAAGGGTTTTCTGAGCATGGTATTTTTCATGGTATTACCACATGCCCCAATAATTAACCAATTGATATTAAATAGAAAATATTGCTTATTTACAATCGAGTGGGAGTGAAAGGAATTTATAAAGCATTGATATATAAAAATAAAAACAATCCAATTGATAATATAATCTGCATCATCAATGGCATTTTTCATGGTATTTCATGCGTATAGCAAGGAAGAAAACATCGATACCATGCTAAATAGTGTGATGCTGGCATGGTATCAGCCGCATTGCGCATTACCTGTGTGAGCGTGGCCTCAATCCGCTTTCAGCCATTAAAGACCTGATCGGCTCCCGGGCCACGAACGGGATGCATGATTTATAGTACCAGGGTGTTGTTTTATTCAGTAACTCGACGCTTATACCGGTGCTGGGCAACCTTCCATCTGAATGACCGCAAAACCTTGAGCGTGTATGGAACTTTGCTGCTCAGGAGTAGCGTTCTCGGAATGGCAATAACGGCACTGATAGCAATTCAGACGCAAGGGGACTACTGTGTTAACAAAGTCTAAGCCACATCTTTTCCACTATTTACTTGATAAAGATGACTTGCCCGCATGGCGACTGCTCTATGTACTGGTGCCGCAGGTAAGTACAGAGCATGTTCAGATGGGCTCCGAGTCAACAATAAGGTGTGAGTATTCGTCGCGCAGTTTTTCTAGCATCGGTTCAATGTAGCGTTCGCAGAACTGGTTGCTGGAGTTTTTGTTGAAATAGTTTTGCGACTTCGATTCTGATGATTTGAAGTCGACCCGCGAAAGCACGCGGGTCACCAGTGGCTCGCTGAAGGTATCCTGCATTTCACTGAGAATGGCATTTGGTTCACGAGCCTGTTGAGGCGAGTTGCAATAGATGGCGCTTCGGTACTTGTCCCGCATGGAGTGCGGAGAGGTACTTGCATGCGTATGCAGGTGAACATCGATCAAATCAACCAGATCGATTTCCGCCGGGTCGAAGTGCACGATCACCGCCTCGGACCAGGCGTCATCGGGCGGTGATGAGCGCATAAAGCCCTGTTCAACGTGTTGCACGCCCCGCAGCGCCTGGAAAACAGCCTCGGTACACCAATAGCAACCGCCGCCGAAACCAATCTCGTGGTTCATATCATGCCCTGCATTGGATTATGTATCCTGGCCGCGTTTGGGCAGAACCCACTCTGGCCGGGCATAGTGGCAGGTGTAGCCGCTGGGGTAGCGTTCGAGGTAGTCCTGATGCTCCGGTTCGGCCTCCCAGAAGTCACCGACCGGCTCTACCTCGGTGACCACTTTGCCGGGCCACAGTCCGCTGGCATCCACATCGGCAATGGTGTCCAGTGCCATCTGTTTCTGCTCTTCGTTGGTGTAATAGATCGCCGAGCGGTAAGACATGCCACGATCATTACCCTGGCGGTTTGGTGTGGTCGGATCGTGAATCTGGAAGAAGAATTCCAGCAATTTACGATAAGACATCACTGAGGGATCGAAGAGGATTTCGATGCCTTCCGCATGGGTGCCGTGGTTGCGATAGGTGGCGTTGGGGACATCGCCCCCGGTGTAACCCACCCGGGTGCTCTGCACACCGGGCATCTTGCGGATCAGATCCTGCATGCCCCAAAAACAGCCACCCGCGAGTACTGCGCGTTGTTGTGTCATTCAGATGTCCTCCACCTGGTCGAGATAGTCGCCATAGCCCTGTGCCTCCATATCGTCGCGATGCACGAAACACAGCGAAGCGGAATTGATGCAGTAACGCAGGCCGCCACGATCCTGGGGGCCGTCGGGGAAGACATGGCCCAGGTGACTGTCACCATGGGTGCTGCGCACTTCAGTTCGTATCATGCCGTGACTCGTGTCGCGTAATTCATTCACATTCGTCGCGGTAATCGGTTTGCTGAAGCTGGGCCAGCCGCAACCGGAGTCAAATTTGTCTGATGAGGCAAACAGGGGCTCGCCGGAGACGATGTCCACGTAGATACCCGGTTCGGTGTTGTGCAGATATTCACCGCTGCCCGGCGCCTCGGTTCCGTTCTGCTGAGTGATACGGAATTGCTCGGCGTTGAGCTGGGTAATGGCATCGGCGGATTTTTCGTACTTCATGCGTTCATGCTCCTGATGAATCTGACGTAGGCCTGCACCATGAATACTACGATCAATATTGGATGTAGCAGGCAGGGGGCACTTCGGCCAGATGCAGGCCGAAGTGCATCGCCCACCGCGCACCTGGCTGCTCCGGACTTAGGGCGGGAAAACAACGCGACGCTGATCAGCGGGGTCAGAGGAAAAATAGACCAGCGCGGTCAAGTACAGCAAGGGGCTTTTCCGACTTTTGGCGCTGTTTGGGCCGCTCGGTCCAGTAATTGATCCGATCAGTCGTGTCGTGGTCTGGGTGGCATGTCTAGAATGCTGATTTCAGGCAGACATAAAACAACTCGTCGCTTTTGATGAACCGTGAAGCCGACATGGGCCAGACCGTATTTTCTAACGATCCTGCTTATGTTACGAGTCCGGACTCAAGGGTCAATCGGGTGCATCGGTATAGACCGGCTTGCTGACGGCCATCTGGGCCGACGGCGCTTTTCCAGGTCTTAGCGCTTGACGATCAAGCATTACAACATTACACAATCCTATCTGAAAACTCAGGAGTAAGAGCATGAATAAAAGTCCTTTGGGCGTCGCCATGGCCCTCGCGGTCGCAACCATCAGCAGCAACGCCACGGCCGGCGATTACAAGGCCAATCCCAGCACCTTCGCAAGTAGCTATGAACATGTGCAGATCGAACCAGAATGGGCCGGGAAGGATAAGCTCAGCCTCAAGCTGCCAAAGGATTTCCGCCGTTGGGTCTACCTCGGTGCGCCTTTTACGCCCCATGCCTTGAACGGTGGCAAGGCTAGTTTCCCGGAATTCCACAACGTTTATGTTCAGCCGGGCGCCTTTGATCACTATCGCGAACATGGCGTGTGGCCCGAAGGCACCATCATGTTCAAGGAACTACAGTTGATTGATAGCCATGGCAAGAAGGGTGTACAGGAGGACGGCTCTCGTTACGAGCCCTCCGGTCGTGGTTACTTCCCTGGCGCGGTCAATGGCGCGGATGCCGCAGTCAAAGACTCCACTCGCTTCTCGGAATCGAAGAACTGGGGCTATTTCAATTTCGGCCACCACGCGCCGCCTTACCAGGCAGCTGCACCGGCAGCCCCCATCGCGGCCTGTGCAGGCTGCCATATCGCCAACGCCTCGGAAGATATGGTGTACATCGAGTTCTACCGGCCAATCCTGACGCCGCTTGAGCGTGCGGAATAGAGACTGACCCGGCACAGGAACGGGAGCTGCAGCTACGGTTCCCGTTCCTCTGTGACAGGCAGGGACCAATCCAGGTCCCGCTATTGAATGAGAGACAAGCATATGTTTAACCGATTCAACAAAGCCACCGCCCTGGTGCATATCTCGGCTGTGGCGGCGCTACTCGCCGCACCCCTTTCCACCCTGGCGGTGGAATCCGGAACCGCGCAGGACAATGTCTACGCGGCGAAGGTTTGGGACTATGCCCTGGAGCACAAATTCATCGGCGAAGGCCGTCTGCAGAGCTACCCCTTCAAGGGGCACCGCCCTCATGGCAGCATCCAGGAGGTGGTTGCGACCACAGCGGAGATCGACGGGCAAAAGGGACGCCTGATCGTTAAACACAACTACGGCGCCAAGGATAAGCTGACGGTGCAGGACGTCTATGCCAATCCCGATATGAACTACGAGGCGCTGACCATCATGTTCCAGCGGGAGAAGGGTTACGACCCGGACCACAACGACTGGTTCTGGGCGGAATACAAGGCCAACGGCGAGATCATCGTCTATAACGGTGAGGTACTGTCCGGCCGCGCACCGCTGTGCACCGGCTGCCACGCCGCCCTCGGCGGGCCCGACCGGGAGATCTTGAACGGCAAGGAGAAGTAGGATAGCGCGCGAAACCGGGGCGCAGGGAGGCGCCGCCAGCCGTCCCGGCGGCTAAACGGTTGTCGACAAGCCAGAGACACAAAATGCCGGGGGTTTTGGGATGCCGGTTTTCACCACGGCACTTTTTGAAACAACAGGAAGACTGAAGATGATCATAGCCGTATTCAGAAGCACGGTGGCCCCGCGGCACCAAGCGGAATTCGCGACCCGCTACGCGGAGATGTCCAAACTCGTCGCCAAGATCCCCGGCTACCGGGGCCATCAGAACCTGTTTGACGAGGAAAAGCAGGAAAACGTGGTCATCGTCGAGTTCGAGACCGAAGAGGCCTTCGATGCCTGGGACAGGCACCCGGAGCACAAGAAGGCGAAAATGCTCGGCAAGGAGTATATCTTCGACGCCTATGACGTATCCGTCGGGCGCGTTTTCGAACGCCATACCAAGCCTTGAGATTCATACCACATTGTCTCGCCCCAGGGTTGCACTAGGTGTTTCGTTACGGTACATAATGGCCCTGACCAGGGGGCATCGGCTACTGTTCGAGTGCGGATCGTTGATGGCGTTTCTGCCCGCATGATCTCCCCTCGAACCCTACCCAAGACCAGGCTCGTTGCGGCAATCGTCCAAACCACGTACCGCAAGCACCTTGATTCACTGACCTTTGACCAACCCTCCGGGCCTTCCCGTGACAAACAATCAACCTTCCCATTCTTCAGGTGACTCACCATCGGAGCGGAACGACGATTTGATCGGTCTGCAACGCATCGCCTTCGGCGGCGGCTGCCACTGGTGCACCGAGGCGGTATTCCAGGCGCTGCGCGGCGTCGCGCAGGTGGAACAGGGCTTCGTCCGCTCGACGCCGCCGCACGAGGCCTATTCCGAGGCAGTGGTGGTGCACTTCGACCCTGGGCAGATCGGCCTGCGGGACCTGATAGAGATCCATCTTCGCACCCACTCCAGCACATCGAACCACGTGCTGCGTGGCAAATACCGCAGCGCGGTCTATGCCTTGAACCCCAAGCAACTATCAACCGCGCAGGCCATCGTCGGCGAACTCCAGGCGGGATTCGACGCGCCGCTGGTCACCAGGGTGCTCCGGCTGGCCGACTTCAAACCCTCGCAGGAGCGTTTCCAGAACTACTATCGCAAGCACCAGGGCAACCAGTTTTGCGAGCGCTATATCGATCCGAAGCTGCAGCGCTTGCGCGCCCGGTATGCGAGATTCGCCGCAGAACCCAGCTGATCCCACCGTCATGTCGTCCATCATTCGATCCTGCCGCTTCGACACCGACCGCCTACTCGTCAAAGAATGGCACTCTTTGAGCGGGGCGCAATGGGATGCCCCAGACCACCTCGCTGGGATTGTGCGTGGTCTGTTGACTCCGGAGGTGACCCGGTCACTGCCCGAGCTTTGGCATGGCACCTATTCCCTGGGGCGTGCCCGGGAGTGGATCGCGCAACGGGATCTCGAGGGCAGCACCCTGCTGGTGCTCGATCGAGCGTGCCATAAGCCACTCGGCCTGCTGATCCTGTTCGAGATCGACCCGGGTAACGGCCGGGGCGTGGAGATCCATCTCGGGTATCTGTTGGCCGAGCCAGCCTGGGGCAAAGGGCTGGCCAGCGAGCTGATCGGTGGGTTCGTCGCCTGGTGCCGCAACCAAGACGTCGCCCTGGTGGTTGGTGGAGTTGAGCCCGGCAATATCGGCTCGCGGCGGGTTCTGGAGAAGAACGGCTTCAGCCGCCAGGCGCGATCGGCCGAACCGCTGTTCGAACTGCGTCTTTCTCCGGCGGCGCGGTAATCAGGCTTGCGGAAGGGCTATTTCGACGCTTGAGACGGTATGGGCGAATGACCCAGCCGGTCAACAGGCTCACCCGGTCACCTCCGTCGTGCTTGCTCCGGCACAAGGCCTGGTCGGAACCGGGGGCGGTTTTGCTGCTCACGCGTATCCCCGCAGGTACTCGATGGCCGCATCCGGGTCCAGGTGGAAGTCACTGAACACCACCCGGTTCTCGGGATTGATGAAAATGAACCAGGGGGTGCCGCCGGTGCAGTAGGCGCGCATGAGGTTGGAGCGGGAGTTGCCATCGTCCCCGGCGTCGTGGCCGAAGGGGATCGGGATTTGGTATTTTCCGCGGGTCTCCAGCATGGCGTCGTAGGTATTGGTATCGAACCCCTCGAACACTGTCTGCACTGCCAGGAAGGCCACCCGGTTGCTGTCCGGCAAGGCTTCCACCATCTTCTTCAGGTCTGGAAAGCCCTTGCTGTGGCACCCGGGACACCAGCTCTGGAAGCAGTACAGCACCTTAAAGCGGTCCCCCAGCGAGGCCAGGGTGACCGGAGCAGTCGGTTCTCCCCGGGCATCCACCCAGTCCTTGACGTTGAATTCGGCAGCCGGGGCGGGGTTGCCGCTGCGATCGGTCATGGTTTCATGCTCCCTGTCGGGGTTTGTTCCCCGAGTTCGGACCACATTTGCCGCAGGGTGTCGTCGGCCAAGGCGAAGTGGTGGTACAGCGCGGCCGCTACGTGCCCGGCCAGCAACAGCGGCAGCAACAGTTCCGAGCCGCTCTCGACGTGGAAATAGTAGAACCACCGGGTCAGGCCAAGGTTATCACTGGCGCCCAGCCAGGCGTCGAATTCGCCCAGGTGGCTGGCGCGGGGAAAGTAAACCTGGTTCAGCAACGGGATGTCGAAATCGATACCCAGGTAGGCGGCCAGTGGCATCAGGATCAGAAAGCCGTACAACAGGTAATGCACCGCCAGTGAGCCGAGGCGCTCCCAGAGGCGCAGGCGCACCGGCCGGGGCCGCGGCAGGATAAAGCGCAGCGCGAAGGCGGCAATCCCCAGCACAAACACGGCGACGCCGAGATTCATGTGCGCCACCAGCCAGTACCAGTTGGCCGCCTCCCCCTGCAGGGTGAAGGTAACGCGGTAGTAGGCGGAGATATAGGTCGCCAGCACCACTGTGGCGATAATCCAGTGCAACAACCGCGCGAGCAGGTGGTAAGACGGCATCTATCCGGGGGCCCCGATCACTCGAAAAAGGGCGTCTCGCCCTGGGCCAGCTTGAGCCGGGTCCACAGGTTCATGTTGATCACCACTGCCGCGATCTCGGCGATTTCCACCTCGGAGAAATGCTCAGCCAACTTGTCGTGGTAGCCCTGGAAGCCTTTGTGTGAGCCTTTTGTCAGCACATCACAATAGGCCAGCGCCGCTTTTTCGGTGTCCTCGTACAGTTCGCTGTTCCACCAGGATGAGATGTTATCCACCTTGACAGTGGGGAGGCCCAGCTCACGTGCGGCCTTGGCGTGCAGAATCACGCAATAAGCGCATTCGTTCTTCTGCGCCACCCGCAGGCGTAGCAGTTGGGCCAGGCTTCGGTCGATACTCAACTGCGCCGTGTAGCCGACCGCCTTGGCCATTTGCTTCGCCAGACCATGAAACGGGATCAAATCGGGATCGAAGCGGGTGTTGTTAAAGGTGACGTTTTTTTCCAACGTGGTTCTCCAATCAGTGGGGATTCAAGTGCTCGGATTGGCCTTCATGCGCTGCGCTAGGAGGAACAGTCCGATCAGGCTGGCCAACATGCAGGCAAAGGAGACAAGGGAGTGGGGCGCCATACTGGGGATGCCGATAAGTAGCATCCCGTCATTCCCGCCAGGGATCATAATGGCCGCCCCACCCATCAACATGCCCCCTGCCGTGCAGGCAACAAAGCCGCGCCAACTGGGAAGCCGCAGCTGAAAACTGCCATCGCGAATCGCTGCGGTGATTCCCCCCGCGATCAGGCCGAGGGTGGACAACGCAGCCAGTTGTGTCGGTCCTGGTGCTCCGGTATCGAGGGCCTTGCGGGTGACCTGCGTCAGCACCGAGCCGTAATCCCAACCGCTGACACTGCCAAACAGCAGCCCGCCACCAACTCCGATCGCGAACATGATCGAAATCGAAGCGCGGTTACGTCGCACCAACCCGGCTGTTCCATCGCGATGGAACAACATGACCAGTACCAGAATTGCCATGGTAGCCAGCCAGAGCGCTGCGACCAGTCCCTGATCGGCGACCAGTGGCGCCAGATCCAGTGGCGGCTTATACCCGGCAAGCATTCCATCGGCGACCACCACGCCCAGTGACAGCCCGAGCAGCGTCCCCATGTAGGTCAGGTTGCCTCTCACGAGATGGATGAAAGTGCCAAAGAAGCACCCCTGGTTAATATAGGTCCCTATTCCCAGTATCAGGCCGCCCAGCAAGGCGATAGCCAGGGAGGTGTGGGACCAGGACAGCGCGACCAGCTGCGAGTCGCCCCAAGATAGCGGTATCAGCACCACGCCGGCCCAGGCCGCCGCACCGAGAAAGGCGAGCAGGCTCCGGGCGCTGTGTTTTGTGGCGATCTCCATGGCTGCGACGTACGTGCAGAGCCCCCCGCGCTTCACCGCGAATCCGACGGTAAAGGCGATGGCAACGGTGATCATCGGGAAAGGGAAAGTGGGGGGCATCCTAAGCGCTCAACAGTGGGTCATGTGGATGTTTTCAGGGGGGCTCTGGCGAAATGAAAAGCGTCGTTCCTAATTTAAACAGGGAAAATCAGGTGCTCAGTTCGTCGATCAAGGTTGCGTGGAGTGCGTCAATCTTGTCCAGCACCGGGTGACCCTGCACTTGATACAGGCCAGTGTAGTCACTGCTGTCCTGATACAGCAGCCAGGTCTCACCGTCCTTTTCCACTACCGCCAGTCGCAGGGGAAAATCCAGACCCATAAACATGTCTTGCTGCATCAGCAGGGTGCCTGCCTGAGGATTACCAAAAAGCAGTACGCGAGAGGCACCCATATCAAGATCAACCCCTTGGGCGTTTGCCTGATGGTCTATCTCGGCAAAGATATGGAAGCCCTTGTCCGTCAGGGATGCCTTGAGCTGCTCGGTGGCATCCTTTACGGCAAGGGGGAGTCGCTTTTTTTTCATACCAATTGATTCCGTGAAATCATTCTTTTGAAGCCTGCCCCCGGTAGTGGGCGCCGGCGAGTAAAATGGCCAGGTATCAGCGCATCAGCGTTGGATAGGCATCCGCGTGGATCCAGTCATCCTGCTTGGGGGGAACGTGGCAGGACAGGAGTTCTTGACGTAGATCCATTCGCGATAGGCTTGGGGGCGCTGCTACTCGCCATCCTTAAGGGGGTAAGCATCTGAAGCGAAGGCCGAAGTTGCGGCAAGGCCTCGCAGAACGGAAGCAGTGGTAAGTGCGCGGCCGATGCCAATATAATGACGATTTTTCACGGTTATTAATTCCTGAGGTTTGGGGTGCCGCAAATCTTGCAAAGAACCGGCGGCATTCCTTCGATAACGTCCATCAATGATACTGATGGTGGAGTTAGCGCGACATTGCCGGGAGGATTGAATAGGTGGCCGAACGGATCAGCTCTGCAGGGAATTCAGACGTCCTTGAACAAGTCCTGGATGTGCTTCGTTTCCGGGGCAGCATTTTCTTCCGTTCCGGCCTTGCCGCCCCCTGGGGTATGTCCCTGGAAGAGTTGGGGAGGCCGCGTTTCCATATCTCGATGTCCGGTAGCTTCTATATCGGAGGCTCTGGGCTGTCCGCGCCACAGCGTGTGGAAGAGATGGAAATCATTCTCCTGACCGGTGGGTTTTCCCACTGGATCGCCGACCAGCCCGGACGTCCTCTTGTCCCCGGTGTGCAGGCCTATGAATCCTGCGAACTGGGCTCGCCCCTGTTTCAATTCGGTGACATCACCAACAGTGTGATCTGCGGGCAGGTTCGTTTCGACGAGACTATTTCGCACCCGTTTCTCGATACGCTCCCACCGATCATCCACATTCCTCACATAGAGCGGAAGTCTCCGCTTTGGCAACTGGTGGAATTGATCGACGCTGAAACCACCCAGGGTCTGCATAGCAACAGTTACATTGTTGATCGGCTGGTCGAGGCCCTGTTTCTCATGCTGTTGCGTCAGCATGCCCGCCAAGCAGACTCACACAGCGGATTCCTCGGAGCCTTGAACGATCACAGAATCCACAAGGCCCTGACTCTGATTCACCAGAAACCGGAAAGGCCCTGGACCATCGACGATATGGCGGCGAGCGTTGGCATGTCTCGAACGACGCTGGTGCGCAAGTTTCGTGACCAGGTGGGCGTGGCACCGATTGAGTATCTGACGAGTTGGCGCCTGATTCGGGCAAGGGACATGATGTCAAACTCCGGAAAGTCACTTGAAAAGATTGCCGAGGAGGTGGGCTATTCCTCCGCCCAGACCCTGGCCAGGGCATTTAAGCGGCACTTCGGTTATTCGACCAAAGTCGCAAGAGAGACATAACCGGCACTGCAAACGCCTGGTCGAAGCATTCAGTCTCTTTGTCAGTAAGACACTGGCGCTTTGGATATCCGACGTTCCACCTTCTATGGCTGGTTAAAACGTTACCACGGGGGTATCGATGGTCTTGAGGAGCTCAAGCCAATCTGGCAAGGTATGGAACAAGATACCCTAGGATCATCTTGTACCCATTATCGAGGTGGCGCTGGATCAGCCGGAACCCCCCCCGTCATATCGCACTCACCTATACTGACAGCAGAGAATTTTTTGTCTCAGAATCCAGCGTGTATCGGCTTCTCAAGGTTCAGGATCTGATCACCAGTCCCGCTTATGTCCTGATGCAGGCCAGTGATAAATTCCAGCATCCCACTAGGCGGGTGAATAGACTGTGGTAAACCGCCTTACCTATTCCAAGATCGTTTGCTGGAGCTGGTATTACTTATCCATTGTGCTGGATGATTACCCTCGTTTTATTATCGCTTGGCTGCTCTGTACCTCTATGGCCGCCCAGGATATCGTAGATACCCATGGATGATGCCCTTGAGTTCACCGAAATCGCTCAGGTGGAGATCAGGCATAAGCCCAGACTGTTGAGTGACAATGGTCCATGCTATTCGGCAGGGCGATTGCGGACCACGCGCTTTCACAGTCTCTCGGCTATCCGACCACGGTTTGTCTTGCTACGGCGATAGAGGCGGACTAGAAAACCTATCACCTGCTACTGGAGAAAGCGAGCCGTGGAAGCCTGGACGTTAACACCTGGCTTTATTTCTATGCCGATATGGTCATCAAGGCACAGAAAATTGCCAGGGAAGAAGTGGACTTTGTACTGGTTAAGACGCGGTTCTACGAAGCCTATTGTGACCAACTGAATGACCGGCAGGCCAGGATGGTGTCTCGGGTATTTGCTGAAGGTCGCAGGGGCTTTGAAGGCGGAATGACGACCAGGAAATATGAAATGATCACCAGGTGCGCCAACCGAACGGCCAGAGGTGATTTGTCAGACCTGGTTGCCAAAGGGATCATCATCCCGTTGCCGGGTGGAGGCAGAACGACGCGTTATGAGTTGAACATTTCCGAACATCAGGTCAGATTTGGTTTAGGAAGAAATGGTTTACCATGTGAGCAGGTGAATTTTTTTGTGTTGATTAGCAGGAATTTCTGAGCATGGTATTTTTCATGGTATTGCCAATTGTCAGGAAATTAAGTCATTGAAAATGAAAGCCAAAAATTGCTTGTTTACAATCGAGTGGAAGTGACCTGAATTTGTAACGCATTGATTTATAAAAATTAAAATAACCTAATCGACAATATTATCTACATCATCAATGGTATTATTCATGGTATTTTCCGCACGCTGTAACGCCAAAACCGGTGATACCATGAGGGGTAGATTGATGCTGGCATGGTATGAGCCGCGCTGAGCGTTACTTATTTGAGCAAAGCCTCAGCCCGCCGGCCATTAAAGACATGATCGGCTCCCAGGCCACGAAGGGGATGCACGTCCTTGCTTGTTTTGCGCCGAAGATGGCGGAGTGCGGCGTCTGGAGTGACAGCAGTAATCTGACCACTATCGAGACCTATCCTTCGGCCTGCAAAAGTTCAGAAACCATTCATGCACTGCGCCGACCTTACTCCGCGCTCACTCATACAGACTCCGAAGCCCTGAATAGCGCTTTTATTTTGAAAGAAAAAGACATACACTTTTCTTTCAAAAAATGGGTAAGCACGCAGACAGTACCGACAGTAGGATCCTCCGCCGGATTCAGGGCCGCAAGCGGGGCTGGGTCTTTACGCCCGACAGTTTTACGGATCTTGGTACTCGCCGGGCTGTCGATCTTGCAATGATGCGGCATCGGAACAGCGGCCTTATCCGCCAGCTGGCCCGGGGACTGTACGATTACCCGAAAATTGATCCCCAGTTGGGTCCGTTGCAACCATCGACGGATGATATCGCAAGCGCACTTGCAGGTCGCGACGCCACCCGGCTTCAACCCTCTGGGGCCTACGCAGCCAATTTGCTTGGGCTCTCCACGCAAGTCCCCATGAAGGTCGTTTATTTAACGGATGGTCGCTCGCGGACTGTCCATGTTGGCAAGCGCCAGATCATCCTGAAGCACACGACTCCCCGCAATATGGCCACTGCGGGAAAGATCAGTGGGTTGGTGATCCAGGCACTGCGCCACCTGAGCCGGAATAACGTCGATCAGCAAGTCGTCGCACAGCTCGATCGTCGGCTCGATGACGATGCACGCAAGCAACTGGTAAAGGATATTCGATATGCCCCGGCCTGGATCGCCGATATCTTTCGTTCACTGGCCGATCGGGAAAGCGCAGCATGAAAGAATTTATTGGGATGTCGGAAGAACGTCGCCGGCTCGTCTATACGGAGACGGGCGCGCAACTGAATCTGTTCGAGATTGCCGTCGAAAAGGACTTCTGGGTTTGTTGGACGCTGGGAAAATTGTTCAGTCTGCCCGAATGGGGCAAGCATCTGACGTTTAAGGGTGGTACGTCGTTATCCAAGTGCTGGAATCTCATCGAACGTTTTTCCGAAGATATCGATATCGTCATCGACAGGGAAGCCTTCGGTTTTGGTGGAGAAAATGCCCCGGAACAAGCACCCAGCAGGAAACAGATGACCAAGCGCCTCAAGGCGCTGAAAGAAGCCTGCCAGCAATGTATCATCGACCAGATTCAACCGACACTCTTCGAATCGATCTCATTAGATCTACCGAACACACTCGAATGGTCGCTTGAGCCTGATCCCGACGATCCCGATGAACAAACCTTGCTGTTGTTGTATCCAACAGCCTTCCCGGAGCAGGCCGCCTATCTTCGTCGTGCTGTAAAGATTGAGATGGGCGCCCGGTCAGATACAGAGCCTGTTGCATCCGTCGAGATCACGCCCTATATCAGAGAAGCCTTCCCGGAATTACTGGCCGAGCCAAGTTCAGATGTGAGGGCAGTGCGGCCAGAGCGCACATTCTTGGAAAAGGCAATGCTGCTGCATGAGGAGACATTTCGTCCAGAGGCCAAGAAAAAGCAGCGACGATCGATGGCTCGCCACTACTATGACCTCTACCGGCTGATTCAGGCTGGAGTGGGTGACGAATCTGTCCGGGATCTCGGGCTATTCCATCGGATTGCTACACATCGTCAGGTGTTCTTCCGTTATACGTGGGTCGACTACTCGACGCTAAATCCGCAGGAACTGCAGCTGGTACCCTCAGCCGCCGATCTCCCCGCATGGCAGGCCGATTATGAAAGTATGCAGCAGGAAATGTTCTATGGTGATGTGCCAACATTTGAGGAGATTCTGGAGGAAGTCGCTGATTTCCAGAACCGGCTGAATGCTGGGTAAGCGATATCACCTAGGGGCAGCGTGGCAGCGTTCAATCGGCAATTTTTCCGAGCATTTTGAAGGATTTTCTGAGCATGGTATATTTCATGGTATCAGCCGCGTGTTGTAATTAAAAAACAGCGATACCATGAGAGGCGGATTGGTGCTGTCATGGTATTGTCGGCGTTCAGATTCCTGTTCTCGAACGGGTGTGTCCTTATTACGGACTATATTCACGCCATAAACATCCTATAATGTGGCGTGAATAAGTGCTAGAATCGCGCCATGAGATGGATATGGCAACGACCCGGCTGGCCAGGTTTTCGCTATGACAAGAGCGCGCTCGAAGACCGGGAATTTGAATTCCGCATATACTCAGAGCGTCTGGCCGGCCGCTTTGAGGCGCTGCCAATGGCGTCTCAAGAGGATGCCACGATCGACTTGATGCTTTCCGAGGCCATCAAAACCAGTGCCATTGAGGGCGAGGATCTGGATAGGGAATCGGTCAGGTCATCTCTACTCTCTCTAATTACATCGGATACACTTCCGGACAACTCAGACCAGAAAGCGGCGGGGGCCGCTTCGCTGCTGGTGGACGTTCGCAAGAACTGGCAAATATCCCTGACACATGATCTGCTGGGCAAATGGCAATCCATGGCTGTCCCGGAACAGCGCTACGCGTCTATTCTACGAGGCGCATACCGCAACGATCCTTCGCCAATGCAAATAGTGAGCGGTCCTTACGGCCGTGAAAAGGTTCACTATGAAGCACCGCCAGCGATTCAGGTGCCTGATGAAATGGCAAGATTCCTCGACTGGTACAACCAGACCAGTCCTTTGAATAGGGATAAGACGCTACCAGGAATTGCCAGGGCGGGTATTGCTCACCTCTGGTTCGAAGTGATTCATCCCTTTGATGATGGTAATGGGCGAGTCGGCAGGGCGATTGCTGACCACGCGCTTTCTCAGTTTCTCGGCTATCCGACCACGGCTTGTCTTGCCACGGCGATAGAGGGAGACAAGAAATCCTATTACCTGCAGTTGGAGAAAGCGAGCCGTGCAACTCTGGATGTTAACGTTTGGCTTGATTATTTCGCTGATACAATAATCAAGGCACAGGAAATTGCCAGGGAAGAAGTGGACTTTGTATTGGCCAAGACACGTTTTTATGAAGCCTATGGCGATCAGCTGAATGACCGGCAGGCCAGGATGGTGTCGCGAGTGTTCGCTGAAGGTCGAAAGGGCTTTGAAGGTGGAATAACAACCAAAAAATATGAAGCAATCACCAAATGTCCCAACCGAACAGCCAGCCGTGATCTTTCTGACCTGGTTGCCAAGGGCATCATCATCCCGCTACCAGGGGGAGGAAGAACAACGCGATATGAGTTGAAGACTGTTAAGCAGGCTCGGCCTGGTCTGATGAAGAAATGCTTTTCTGCGGAAACTGGGGATTTTCGATGATGATCAGCAACAATTTCTTAGCATGGTATTTTTCATGGTATTACAATCTATAACAACAAATAATTCATTGATATAGAAGGATAAAAAATGGCTTGTTTACCATTGAGTGGGGTAGGAAAAATTCTTAACACATTGAAATATAGTTAATAATAAACCCTATTCAATAATATGTTCTGCATCATCAATGGTATTTTTCATGGTATTTATCGCGTGTAACAAGGCATGAAACATCGATACCATGAGATGAAGATTGAGTCTGGCATGGTATCAGGGAACTTGAACTGCGGGTGCTTTGGGGTAGTCTGGAACCTGGCTCAGTGACTCTCGCCATTGACACCCCTTCGGGTTTCTCAGACGCCTTTATCCAGCTGATAACTCAAAGTAAGGCTGCTGCCTCCACCGAGGCATCCAATATCAATCCCTATCTGTTCCGCCGAACTGAGCATTACCTGTTTGAGCAAGGCCTCAGCCCTCTATCGGCCATTTAAGACATGATCGGCTCCCAGGCCACGAAGGGGATACATGTCCTTGCTCGTTTTGCGCCGAAGATAGTGGAGTGCGGCGTCTGGAGTGACGGCAGCAATCTCACCAACATTGAGGTATATCCTTCAGCCTGAAAATGCTCAGAAACCATTCAGGCAACAGCACCGGCCTTACCCCGCGCTCACTCATGCAGACTGCTAGGATGCTCTGACTTGTGCGTTAGTCGCCAGTCTGTTTGCGGAAAAGAGGAGTGCTCTTATGCCGCCAGAGGCTGACGTGTTGTTCGAGCACTACTGGCGAGATCCATTGGTAGTAACGCATTCATACCGCCAAGTAGGTGTACTTACAGCGCGGTGAAAATGCGCCATCTCCTAGCGTAATTGGGTTGATTATATTAGTCTATCTACAGTTTTATCCCGTTCTATTGGACAGAGTGCCATGGCAGTAGCTTTGATGGGCGTACCTGTCGAAATCGCTTTTCATTGGAAATCGGTTAGAGCCAGAGGGCAAACGAATGACTGATGACCGTTGGCTGTCTGTCGACGAAATTGCAGCTTATCTCGGCGTAAAACGCGACACGATTTACAAGTGGATCGAGCGCAAGGGCATGCCGGCCAACAAGGTCGGACGGCTATGGAAATTCAAGCTTAATGAAGTAGATAGCTGGGTTCGACGCGGAAGTCATCGAGGTCAGCGGTCTGGGGATGATTGACCCTGCCTCCTGCATTGAAGGCACAGCCTCGCTGGCCACCAACTGGCAATGCGCGAAATGAAAGTAACTGTTGTCAACGAGGCAAACCGCATATCGATTCTCTAATAAAGGCACGTCCGACAACTTCGGGTGGTTCTGAGCGAATGGGTAACAAATCAAAGATCGATGACATCCTCGAGCGTTTGCGTCGAGCGCAGCAAGAACTGGAAGAAGAGCTTGAGCGCTTGCTCGTGGAGAAGCGTGGTGAGTTTCAGTACACCATCCGCCGCGGCAAGGTGGTTTTCGAGAGAAGTGTTCGACGACTCCAGCGCAGTCAACGCCTCGGGTTGTGGCGATATTTGCGTGATGCGCCATTGGCCTACTTACTGCCGGCTCCTGTTATCTACGGCATGATCATCCCGTTGGCGATCCTTGATTTTTCCATCACGCTTTACCAGCATGTCTGCTTTCGGATCTACCGCATGCCGCTGGTGCGCCGGTCAGATTATCTGGTGATCGACCGGCACCATCTCGACTATCTGAATGCCATCGAAAAGCTTAACTGCGTGTACTGCGTGTATGGCAACGGGTTGATGGCGTACGCTCGAGAGATCACGGCGCGGACCGAGCAGTTCTGGTGTCCGATCATGCATGCGCGGCGCACCCTCAATGTTCACCATCGGGCCGAGCGCTTTTTCGACTACGGGTGTGTTTCATCTTATCAGCAAGGGTTGCAGGCGCTGCGTCGAGATTGGCCGGATGTGGCACACCCATCAGCGCCCAATCGGAACGCCGGAAGTTGACGGTGACGAGGGTGTTTCCGATGAATTCGCGCGAACCAAGGAAATAGCACGTTGATGATCCGCTCTAATTTCGCGATCACCCGCCTCGTCACACTCCCTTACACGGTATTGCTCGTACTTTATCTTGCGGTAGTCGGCGGTGGTGGGTCATGGCTCTATTATCAGGTTCGCGCAGTCGAAACCCGACTCCTGGTCGATGAGATACTGACTTTGATCGAACCGCTCGCTGAACGGTTGCGCTCAGGTGATGCGATCGCCGCTATTCGTGATAGTGAGGCCTGGCTGGTGACCGATGTCGAAAGACTATTCGCGGACATGCCGTCGCTGCGCAACGTATCGGTGAGAGGGCCTGAGTCCGGGTACCAGATGGAGAGTGACGCGGCTGGTGTCGTGTCCTCACGGGCGGCATCACCGTTGCCTCAAGATGCTCAGCGGGCGGGCGCTTATCGGCCCGCGGATGAGCGGCTAAATGACAATACCGATACATTTTTTTTGGTTCGATTCGATATAAATCAGCCCACAAGCTCCTTGGTCAGGCTGGAATTCGCTTTCGACCGGTTGATGCTGTTGGCCAGGATCGATGAGGGGCTGGTAGCCATCAAGCGGTCGATCCAGCTGTTTAGTATTGCGGGCGCGATGAGCATTCTCATCGCCTTGGCTATCAGTGTTTCTGCCATGCGCACCACCCGAAGGCTGGAGAGCCATTTTCAGGAGATCTATCAACGTGCCTCATTAACCGATACAGCCGCGCAGCTGGTGCATGATCTGCGCAATCCGCTTGCAGCACTGCGCGCCAATGTGAAGGCTTTACTGGTTTCGCCAGAGCAGACAAAGGAGATAGTCGGGGAGTTGGACCGGGACATCGTGACCCTGAACGACAAGCTGGGTGCCTTTCTGAGTCTGACCCGGCAGTATGACGAGGCCCTGGCGCCGGTAGACGTCGGTGAGCTGATCGACGATGCAGTGCGATTAGCCGAACCGGCACTGGCGAAGCAAGGGTTGATCGTACAAACCGACATCGCAGCTGATCTACCCCGGCCGGGTTGGCAGAAGGCATCTCTACGCGATGCCCTGCTTAACCTGATTCTCAACGCGAGTCAGAGCGGCCAGCGCAAGGGGAGCATTCGCGTCACAGCACAAGCCAAAGGCGAAACGCTGGAGATCGCCGTCGAGGATCGGGGCAGAGGTATTTCCAAAAAACAGATGCCTCGCCTGTTCGATGCCTTCTACACAACGCGAGAAAGGGGCAACGGGCTGGGCCTGGCCATAGTGCAGCGTATAGTTACCGAACATCAAGGTCGAATTCATGTTGAGAATCGACCGGAGGGCGGGGCGAGATTCGTGCTCGTCCTGCCGATGCAATCTAAGGAGATACCCCATTGGTGGAACCGACTGAAGAAACCCTCCCCAGTCTGAGCGGGATCTCGCTGCTGGTGCTGGATGACGATCCCGCCATCGTGCGCGGCCTGACCCGGGTGCTGGGTGGGCTGGGTGCGGAGGTCACCGGTGTCGGTAGCCTGCGCGAGGCACGCCTGTCACTGGAAACCCTGTCACCTGATGCGGTGCTGGCCGACCTGCAGCTCAAGGACGGCATGGGGCTCGAACTACTACCGGAGTATCTGGGCCGCAATCCTGATGGCGCTTTCTACATGATCACGGGGCACGGAAGTATCGATAATGCCGTCGAGGCGCTGCGCCACGGGGCACGGTACTACTTCGAGAAACCGGTCGACCCGATTGCCCTGGCGCAGCAACTGGTCGAAGACCTGGCTGCGGGTCGATCAAGCCACGACCTGGCCGAACAGCTCTCGCCGTATCTCACCGTGCGTGATCCGGTGATGATCGAGGCCTTGAGCGATCTGCCCCGGTTTGCCACCAGTGGCGAACCGGCGCTGATTCAAGGTGAAACTGGGACGGGCAAGGAACTGGTCTCCCGTGCACTGCATGGCCTGAGCCCCCGCGCGCAGCAGCCGTTCGTTGCCGTCAATTGTGGTGCCATCCCGGAAACTATGCTCGAAGCGGAGCTGTTCGGTTATGAGAAGGGAGCGTTCACCGGCGCCACTCGCCAGCACCGGGGGCGCTTCGAACAGGCGCATGATGGCACTCTGTTCCTCGACGAGATCGGCGAGATGCCGCCCGCTGCCCAAGTCAGCTTGCTGCGCGTGCTGGAAGAAGGCGTGGTGCACCGCGTGGGCAGCGAGCGCGGCGCGAGCGTGGATGTCCGCGTGGTGGCGGCGACGCATCGTCCCCTGGAAGAGCGTGTCGAGTCGGGCCTGTTCCGCCAGGACCTGCTGTTTCGCCTCAACGTGCTGATCATCGATCTTCCGCCGTTGCGCGAGCGCGCTGGCGACATCGAGCTGCTCGCCCGGCACTTCCTCGCCAAGAGCCTGGCCGACATGGGTAAATCCGGCGCGGCACCGACATATTCCCGTGACGCACTGGCCCTGCTGACAGGCTACCGCTGGCCGGGCAATGTGCGCGAATTACGCAATCTGATGGCGCGCCTGGCGGTTCGCCTGCCCGAAGGTGTGCGCGAGATCGGCGCTAACCTGCTGACACCCATTTTGCCGGCCAAGGTGGCCGGTGCCACGGGCGCTGCCGAGGTGGTGCTGATCCCCAAGGGTACGACCCTGGCCGATGCGGAATGGTTGCTGATCGATGCCGCCCTCAAGGAGGCCGACTACAACCGCAGCAAGGCGGCCAGGCTGCTCGGTATCGGTGAGCGGACGTTGCGGCGTAAACTCAACGAAAGCTGACGGCTGTCGATCACGGGTCCGATGACGTTCCGGTCGCTGGGTGAGATCCTCGGGGTCCTGTCCTGGCCGAGGACCGGGTCTTCGCGGCCCACCCATGTATCGGATTCGCGTTTTCCTCAAATGTGGCTATCTGCCGCATCAGTACATCACATCTTCACTTTGATGAGGGCCGGGCAGTCGTGTCGGCACCCGGCCAAATTGGCCGGGCGTTGGTATTCCGACCGGCCACTCTGACCGCAGGTTGTTCCTTGTCTGTGCAGAAAATCACGAAAAAACAGTAGGTTAAAATCTGGCGCATTGGTTGCTTGCATAGGGTGAGAAAGGTATGGGCCGCGTTGCAGCCCTGTTTTTGATCATAGAAGGAGGTGTGCCATGTTTGGTTATTTTACTGGTTTTGATCGTGATTTCTTTGACCAATTCGAGCGCATGCGCCGAGAGATGGACGGGATGTTCGGTGACCGGGGCAGCCCCCTGGGCATCCGCTCGGTAGCTGCGGGGACCTATCCGGCAATCAATGTCGGCGCCTCGCCAAAGCAGGTGGATGTCTACGTGTTCGCCGCTGGGGTGGATCCGAAGAGCCTGGACATCTCGTTGCAGCAGAACCTGCTGACGCTGTCGGGCGAACGCAAGATCGAACTGCCCGAGGGCGCTCAGGCGTACCGTCGCGAGCGGTTCAACGGCAGCTTCAAACGTGTCATCACGCTACCTGATGACGTGGACCCGGACAGCGTCAACGCGGCTTATCGGGACGGCGTGCTGCATATCTCCGTCCAACGCAAGAAAGAGCTTCAGCCGCGCAAGATCGAGGTCAAGTGAGACGTTTACGCCAATTCGGAAACCGACTTTTTGATTAGAGGAGATTCGACAATGACCGACACCAAATCCATGAAGACGACCGAATCGGGTCAGGTGCAGCGCCAGGCCGAGCAGGAGAACTTTCTGCGTCCGGCGGTGGATATCTACGAGGACTCAACCGGTATCACCGTCAAAGCGGATCTGCCGGGTGTCTCCCGCGACCGGCTCGACGTGCAGGTCGACGGCAACAACCTGACCATCGAGGGTCAGGCAGCGATCGACATGCCGGAGGGGATGGAGTCCCTGTATGCCGATGTTAACGCCACCCGTTTCCGCCGCAGCTTTGCGCTGAGTAACGAGCTGGAGGCAGACAAGATCAGTGCCGAAATGAACAACGGCGAACTGACTCTGCGTCTGCCCAAGCGTGCTGAGGTGCAACCGCGCAAGATCGAGATCAGCGGGAGTTAACCGGTATGGGACGGCTACCTCGGTGAATCCGCCCTGGTGAACCCCCCCCGGAGAATCCGGGGGGGTCCCCTTGGATTCTCCGGGGCACGGCCCTGTATCAACACGTCCTGCCGGGTTCGCGGCTTTTTTAGCGTTAGTGGCCTGTTGTTCACGCCTGCTGCAGGGTGGATTCCGAGTTTTTGTCGGGTAGGTGGGTATGGAACACACTGTCGCGTTGCAACTGGTTATCGTGTTGGCCGTGGGCACTGCATTGGTCGCTCTGTGTCAGCGTTTTGGCTTGTCGCCCATTATCGGCTACCTGGCGACCGGTGTTCTGGTCGGCCCCTCGGGCGCCGGGTGGCTGCCGGACGGGCCGACCACCCAGCTGCTAGCGGAACTTGGTGTAGTACTGCTGATGTTCACCATTGGCCTAGAGTTCTCACTGCCGCGGTTGTTAGGGGCGAAGCTGCTGGTGCTGGGCCTGGGCAGCGCCCAAGTCGTCTTGACCGCATTGCTGTTTGGGCTGGCCAGCATGGCGCTGGGATTAGCGATGAGCCAGGCGTACCTGATCGGCATCGCCCTGGCCATGTCGTCAACCGCAATCGTGCTTAAGCAATTGGGTGAGCAGATGGAGCTGCCGGCGCCCCACGGTCGGGTGGCGACCGGTATTCTGCTGTTCCAGGATATTACTGCCGTTCCGGTGCTGGTAGCTATACCGATCCTGGCAACGGAACCAGTACAACTGGGAGGTGCGCTGGCGCTCGCCTTGGGCAAGGCCGGCCTGGTATTTCTTGGCCTGGTGTCGGTCGGGCGCTGGCTATTGCCTCCCGTCCTGCACTGGGTGGCATCCACCCGGTCATTGGAGCTGTTCATGTTGACGGCCCTGTTGATGGCCGTCGCGGCCGCTGGCCTATCGACCCTCGCCGGGCTGTCACCGACCCTGGGCGCCTTCATGGCCGG
>Ga0316194_10000723_pt1 | contig 22104 bp, 26 predicted proteins | sample CroRivsedime1_MG_FD_204936 | JGI IMG/M metagenome (GOLD analysis project Ga0316194, IMG submission 204936) | Coastal sediment microbial communities from Maine, United States - Cross River sediment 1 | ecosystem: Environmental > Aquatic > Marine > Coastal > Sediment | place: USA: Maine...
CGGTGGCGCTTGGGTGGTTCGGGACGGCGAGATCGAGATAGCCCGCTATCGCTGGGAGGAGATGCGTTTCTCGGTTTCCTGGAAAGCCTACTGCTTCCGCGACGAAGACGAGCGAGACGCTTGGCGTTCGGGCAACAAGGACCTCAGCGTGGGTCGTGTGCTCGATACACTCTGCGACGACCTCCGTCAGCGCGGACGCCTTGCTGGTGAGCGTCCGTCGAACCGCGATCTAGCCGAGTTACTGGTGGACGAGTACGTGAAATTCCCTGCGCCGACCGACGCCTGATTCGAGTGCCCGCGCCTTTCGTTGCTGGCGCGTTCGGGCGAGGAGTGGGCTACACTCGGGCTCATGGGCCTCTATGAGCGATACGTTCTGCCACGACTGATTGACCTCGCCTGTTCTTCGAAGCCGAACCGAAAGCAGCGAGAAAAGGTCGTGCCACACGCCGAGGGTGCGGTCCTCGAGATCGGGATGGGTAGTGGGCTCAACCTGCCGTTCTACGATCGAGCAAAGGTCGACAAGGTGTGGGGGCTCGAGCCGTCCGAGGGGATGCGCAAGCTCGCGCGTCGAAACCCAGGTGGAGCCGGGCTCGCGCTCGAAATGATCGATCTCCCGGGCGAGCAGATCCCGCTCGATGCCGACAGCGTCGACACGGTGGTGGTCACTTACACGCTCTGTACGATCCCCGATGCGCAAGAGGCGTTGCGCGGCATGCGCCGTGTACTTCGTCCGGGCGGCAAGCTTCTCTTTTGCGAGCACGGTCTGGCGCCGGACCCGGACATCGCCAAATGGCAGGGTCGAATCAATCCGACGTGGCGAGTGTTCGCGGGCGGCTGCAACCTCAATCGCGACATCCCTGCGCTCCTTGCGAGCGCAGGCTTCCGTGTCGTCGCGGACGAGCGTATGTACATTCCGGGCGTCAAAGCCCTCAACTACAACTATTGGGGCAGCGCGGTCGCCGACTAGTCGTTCACGGTGACTTTGATCATCTTCACTGGGGTGACCGGACGGTCGCCGGGGCCGGTGGGCGTCGCCTCGATGGCTTTGATGACGTCTAGGCCGTCGGTGATCTTTCCGAAGACCGGGTGTTTCGACGGGCCGGGCGAGAACCAGTCCAGGTACGAGTTGTGTGCCGTGTTGATGAAGAACTGAGACCCGCCGCTATTCGGACGGCCGGTATTCGCCATCGACAGAGTACCGGGTTCGTTCGATATCTGCGCCTCGGAGGGGTGCTCGTCTTCGATGTTGCCGAGTGGGCTATCGCCGGTACCCGCGCGCGGGCTGTTCGGGTCGCTGCTGTGCTTGCAGCCGAACTGGATCATGAACCCATCGATGACGCGATGGAAATGAAGCCCATCGTAGAAGCCGGACTTTGCCAGCTCGATGAAGTTCCCCGCCGTCTTCGGCATGATGTCAGTGAAAAGCTCGACTTCGACGTTGCCGAGCGAAGTCTCCAGGGTTGCGGTCGGATTCGACATGGCCATGGCGTATCAGTTTTGCCGGCACGTGCCAGCCAGGAACCCCCTCTTTGCCAGCGTTCCGAGCCGACTTTTCCCAGTTCGCCCGGCGATCCGCTAGACTGATAGTCGTGGGTAAAGGCAGCGCGACGCTATGCTTGCTGGCCGGGGGGCTGCTTGCAGCCATCGGGTTCGGCTTCGTGCCGAATGAGCTCGTCCCCATCACTGCGCCACGAGAACTCGTCGCCGCCGGCGGGCTGGTACTCGCAGTCACCGGTCTCTTCTCCCTGGGGCGCGATCACCGCCTCAGTGAGACGCTCACTTCGCTTCTGCTTCTGGCCATTGCCGGTGCCGCAGGGTGGCTCACCTTCTATGCCCCGGAGGGCACCCTCAACCGCTATGTCCCGTTCGTGCCGCCCAGCGTGAACGAGGCTCTCGCGCGGCTCCTCTTCGGCTTGGGCGCCGCGGTCTGCGTAGGCATGGCCGTCTGGGGCTTCCGCCGAATCCTTCGCTAGGCCTTCTCGTCCTCTGAGGAGGGCCGCCGAGCACAGATTCGCTGTCGAACGGCCGGCGCGGGAACACTCTCGTGCACATGCTCGTGGGCGACGACTTCGAGCGAGCCCTCGAAGGCGTCGAGGAGTTCTCGCTCGCGCAAGAGAAAGTCCGGGTTACTTGGTCGCCCGTAGGCCTCGTGTCCGACCGAGAAGGTCTCGTAAATCAGCACTCCACCCGGTGCGAGCGTGCCCGGAAGTCGAGGCAGGAGAGGGCGGTGGAGGTAGTTCGTCACTACGATCCCGTCGAAGTGGCGCTCGTTGAACGGCCACTGCCCGCGTTCGAGGTCGGCCTGCATGAGCTCGAGGTGTTCGTCGGCGTGGAGGCCGGCCATCTTGGATGCGTCGATGTCGACAGCCACCACGGGGTGGCCTAGTGCGCGCAAGCACCTCGCGTGACGGCCGCTGCCCGCGGCGAGGTCGAGCACCAGGCCCCCTTCGCGAATGCGCGGAGCGAATCGAACGACCCAGGGCGACGGCGCTGTCATTCAGATGCCGAGATTCGCAAGCGCCTCGGATACGTTCGCGAGGAGCTCAGCGAACCTTGGATGGGAAGCCTCGAACTCTTCGATGAGACCTGACACTCGATCGCTCAGCGCCGCATCCTGCGTGGGCTTGCCAAGAGCGTCTTGGATCTCTGTCGCCGCCTGGAGTAGGGCCTTGCGGTCTTCCTCACCCATCTCGTGGCCGGATTCGAGCTCCTGGTGCAGGGCGTCGAGAGCGTCTTGGAGCTGTTGCCGTGGCATCAATAGATAGTGCCTCGCGCAGCGGAGCTTGGGAAGGGGCGGCGCATGTTTTGCGCCGCGAATTCCAGGAAAGAATTACGTATGGTGCTGGCGGCAATACGAACCCAGCTTATCCTCGTGAGCGGGATTTTCCCGACTCGAGGGGAGGTTCAGATGCGATCTTTGTGGATGACTTGTATTGCGATTTGCGTGCTTGGCGCGGCCTCGATGGGCTGCAGTGACAGCACAGGGGACGGTGGAGGCGGCGGTACGGGAGCCGTTGGCGGAAACGCCGGGTCGGGTGGCAGCGCCGGTAACGGCGGCGACGCTGGTAACGGTGGCGACGCTGGTAACGGTGGCGACGCTGGTAATGGCGGCGATGCCGGTAGCGGCGGCACCGCGGGAAGCGGAGGCATTGCCCCGGTGATCGAGCGCATCGACTGGTCGTGGGTGGAGCCCTGCATGCCGGCCGAGGTCGGCGACCTCGTCGTCACCGTCACCGCGACCGACGAAGACACCGAGGCTGGCCAGCTCGTGTACTCGGGTGAGATCGGTTCGTTCGATGCGGTCTGTACCGACATCACCGATGCGGAGACCACGGTCACGTGCCAGCCCTGGCCTGGCTTGCGGGTAGGGACACCTGTCGTCACCGATCCGCAGGGGAACAGCGATAGCCTCGAGTTCCTATTCGACCCGTGCCAGAATGGGTCGGTCTGCGAGGGCGGCGTCGCCTGTCCGTAGCGTGGGCGAACTAGTCGCGTAGGTTCGCATCTGCGCGGCCCGTGACGAGCGGGAGATCGAGGCATGTCTTGGTCCCCGGCTCGGCACGGCCCACGTTCCCGGTGGCCCACTGAACGACTCTGAGCGTCATGGCGTCTGGTACTTCTCTTTCCATTCCGCGTAGGGCATTCCATACACGATCTCGCGCGCGGTCTCTTTGTCGATCGGGATGCCCTTGGCCTCGGCAGCCTCTTGATACCAGCGCGACAGGCAGTTCCGGCAGAAGCCAGCCAGGTCCATCAGGTCGATGTTTTGGACGTCTGTGCGCTCACGCAGGTGCGACACCAGGGTTCGGAAAGCGCGCGACTCGAGCTCCATGCGGGTCTGTTCATCGAGTTCCATGCCCGTACTCTACCAGCCGCCCGTGCCGGGGTCGCCCTTGAACGGACCGACGATCTCGTTGGTGATCCAGCCGCCGTAGAAATCCCCGGCCTGCGGTTCTACGCGTTGCTCGGCGACGTAGCACTCGAGCTTGCTCGGGTAGAAGCTTAGATAACCCTTTATCGAACTGAAATCCGGTAAAGGGGTCTCGTAGCTCCAGGCGACATTGGGGACCAGCCCACCGGTCGAGGTCAGCGACCAATACCTGGCCGAGCCCTTCCATTCGCAGATCGACGCCCCTCGAGCGCGCTCGAGAAGGTCGGTCCGGACGTCGTCGGGTGGAAGGTAGAAGGTCGGCGGACTCGCGGTTTCGAGAACGCGGACGGACCGCCGTGTCTCGGCGATGACCGTCCCTTCATGAACCACCCGAACGAGACGCGAATCCGGGTCGAGGTGAGGAGGCCTGGGATAGTCCCAGACCGATTCCTCACCGACCTTCGGTTCAAGCGCCCAAGAGGGGCGCTCGGCACCCCGGTGGATCCATTGCGCGCGCGCGCGCTCCAGGCTGCTTTCGCTCATGCCCCAGAGATAGGGCTCTCAGTCGAGGTTGGCAGTCCCAAGCCGCTTGTCGATCAGCTTCTCGATGCTGAACAGCATGGATCTTTCCTCTGCGTCGCAGAGCGACCACGCGACGCCGGACGCGCCGGCTCTGGCGGTGCGGCCGATTCGGTGCACGTAGGTTTCCGGGACGTTCGGCAGGTCGAAGTTGATGACGTGCGTGACGCCATCGACATCAATGCCGCGGGCCGCGATGTCCGTCGCTACCAACACCTTGAGGGTGCCGTTGCGAAACGCATCGAGTGCGCGGGTTCGCGCGGCCTGAGATTTGTTGCCGTGGATGGCCGCAGCAGCGATGCCAGCCTGCTCGAGGTGCCGGACGATGCGATTCGCACCGTGCTTCGTGCGACTGAAGACCAAGGTGTGTTCCACCTCGGGCTCGCGCAGCAGCTTCTCGAGGGCCTTCCGCTTCTGAGCCTTCTTCACGAAGAAGACCTTCTGGTCGATCAAGTCGACGGTCGAGGAGATCGGGGCCACCGCGACACTCACAGGACGATCCAGCAAGCCTTCGGCGAGTCTTCGGATCTCCGGGGGCATCGTCGCCGAGAAGAACATCGTTTGCCGGTTCTTCGGAAGCGCCTTCGTGATGCGTCGGACATCCGGAAGGAAACCCATGTCGAGCATGCGGTCCGCTTCGTCGAGCACGAACAGCTCCACTTCGTCGAGCTTCACATCGCCTCGACCCATGAGGTCGAGTAGGCGCCCCGGAGTTGCAACCATCAGGTCGACCCCGCGGCGGACCTCCGCAATCTGCGGCTTGTCGTTGACCCCGCCAAAGATGACGGTGTGCCAGAGCTTCAGGTCCTGGCCGTAGGTTTCAATGCTCTTGCCGATCTGTGCGGCCAGCTCGCGGGTCGGCGTCACGATGAGTGCGCGAAGCCGCGGTTTGTTGCTCACAATGCCGTTGAGGTGCTGGAGCATGGGGAGGGTGAACGTTGCCGTCTTGCCCGTCCCGGTCTGGGCGCATCCGAGGACATCGCGCCCGGCCAACGCCGGCGGGATCGCCAGCTGCTGGATTGGAGTCGGTCGCTCGTAGCCCGCGCGCTTCGTCGCGGACAGGAGTTCCGGAATGAGACCTAGGCTGTCGAAGGTCGGATGCTTCTCTTGCATCTGACCTTCGACTGCACGGTCGTTTGCAGCGTGCTGCGTCAAAACGATGACTTACCAGCGAGCCGTGGAGCCGCGTTCACGCTGCGGTCGGTCGTTGGCGCGGTCGACTCGGATCGAACGACCGTCGAGCTGGCTGCCGTCGAGTTCCTCGATGGCGCGCGTCGCGGAGTCCGCGTCGTTGTAGGTCACGAAGCCGAAGCCGCGCGAACGGCCGGTGTCACGATCGGTGACGACCTTGGCCTCGACCACGTCGCCGCAAGCGGCGAAGGCGGTTTGCAGCTGATCGCTGCTGGTGTTCCAGCTAAGGCTGCCTACGAATAGTTTGGTGCTCATGTTCTTCTTCTCTCTATTTCTCACGGGTCTCCAGGCGGAGACCTTAGTTTTGTTGGTACCCGGCGCGGCCCAGGCCTAGTGCCCGAGCGTCTGCCCCGTTCCAGTTGACTGTGCTTTCTACGAACTTCTAACCGCTGTATCGAATCACGGCGCGGTTCTCGCAGGAACAGACAACGTGTTAGCGGCCCACGGTGAGCCACCACGCCCTACCGAGGGCTTTCTAAGCGGCAATCTAGCACCTGAATGCCGCATGTCGAGTTCGGGGCGGGGAGATCGACGCGCCAATCATCTCGACAGGCGTTCAGACGGGACTAGAGACCCACACGCAAACGATGCGAACTTACTTATTCGATCTCGATGGGACTCTGCTCGATTCGATCGACCTCATTCTCACGTCGTTTCACCACACCTCGCGGATTCATCTCGGTCGCGAGTTGACGGACGAGTACTGGCTCGCCGGGGTAGGCACGCCCCTCAGGACGGCGCTTAGCAAGGTCGCAGGGTCGGATGAAGAGACGGATGCGATGCTCGCGACCTATCGCGACTTCAATCTCGAGCATCACGATGCCATGGCCAAGGCTTACCCTGGCGTCGCGGACGTCGTCCGACGGCTTCATCGAGACGGCGCGAAGCTTGCGCTGGTGACCAGCAAGCTGAGCATCGGTGCCAATCGCGGCCTCCGCTTGCTCGAGCTCGAGGAAGAGTTCCCGGTGCGGATCTGCGCCGACGACGTGGTGAACGGAAAGCCGCACCCCGAGCCCGTGCTCAAGGCCCTCGCGGCCCTTGAAGCGCCTGCGTCGTCGGCGGTGTTCATCGGCGACTCCGAGCACGATATGGCGGCGGGCCGTGCTGCCGGTGTCGACACCGTCGCTGTCACCTGGGGACCGTTCCCACGCGCGACATTGGAAGCGCAAGCGCCTACTCACTGGATCGACACGCCCGAACAGCTCTTGGGACTGTAGCTCGACCTCTCCCGGCGCAGCCGCGCGTCATTCCGCCGTTGCCGGCGCTAGCCCGTTCCTTCGCTTGCCGAAGTCCGTACCGAACACTGGTACGATGTTGACCGTGAAGTTTTGGTTTACCTCTCTATCGGCGCTTGCCTTCTCGGGCGCGCTTCTCGGGTGTGCGCCGGTCCACGACGCTAAGCCGCAAGTCTGTCCGGCGGGTCAAGAGCCGAGCGGCGGCCTTTGCGTGTGCAGCGCGACCAACGCGGCTCCGGTCGATGAAATTTGCCCGACGAGCGAAGCCATAGCCGGCGGCGGCTAGCGCTGAAATTTCCGGTAGCTCAGCCAGGACAGCGTGTGAAAGAAGATCGCGTAGGGGACGAGGAAGAGGGGAATGAGGCCCGTCGGAAACACGAGGACCTCATTCGGGGTTTCGGGGAAGAAGAGCTGCACGGGCGTCTCCGAAGAACCAAAGCCGAAGAAGAAGGCGCTCGCGAAATCGAGCGCCCCGGCTGCGATGACGAGGTACACCGCGCCCGCGGGGAAGGGCTTTGCGTTCCAGTATTTGATCAACACGGCGAGCGCGATGAGCGCGACTGCGAGGTCACCGAGGCCCGCAGGGTAGGCGAAGATCGGGGGGATGTTCTGGCGAGTCATTTCGAGGAGGAACACCCCGCCGAGCGCTCGGAACACTTGCAGGCCGATGAGCCACTTTTGGCAGAGCCATCGGTCGAGGAACCAGTCTCGCTTGGCGTAGAGGACGAGACTCGGGATGACCCAAACCGCGGGCACAATCAGATTGCCGGCGAGGCCCGAGCGTCGCGGGATATCGGAGATGCACACCCAGAACATGAATGCGCCGAAGAGCAGAAACCCTGCGCCGATCCGAAGACCTTTTCGTTTCGACGCACCGCTGAACACGTAGGTCGCGAAGGCGTACAAGGGCGTGAGCAAGCACGCGCCGATGATCACCAGCATCGTAATCGGGTGTACGTCCGCGACGGTGTACATGGTGTCGGACCGTACTACTTCTTGGGGGACGACGTCATCTGGAGGCGCGGTTTCGGTTTCGCGTGGTACGCTCGAGCGCCTCTAGGCGAAAGGACAGAGAGGTGAGCGGAAGGACTGCGTTTGTTACGGGCGCCGCGACTGGCATTGGAAAAGGGCTAGTCGAGAAGCTCGATCGAGAGGGTTGGCGAGTCTTCGCCGGGTACAACCAAACCCCTCCCGATGGTTTGGTCACGGCGTGCGGGCCCTCGCTGAAAGCGATTCGCTGCACGATTAGCGATCCGCGGAGCGTGGCCGCGGCGAGGGACGAGATCATCGAGGCGCTTGGGGGAAAGCCGCTCGACCTCTTGGTAAACAACGCCGCCACCACGTCGAACGGCGGCGGCGCAATGGAGAGCATCGACCTCGAGAGCTTCCACCACCTCTTCGAGGTCAACTTCTGGGGCGCGCTGCGCGTCACGCAGGCCTTGTTGCCCGAGGTGCGCAAGAGCGACGACCCGCGCATCGTCATGGTCGGCTCACCATCGCAGTATCTGGCGATTCCTCTCGGCGCGCAGTATCCGATCAGCAAGGCGGCACTGGCGAAGATGACGGAGGCGCTGCGTCTCGAGCTCAAACCCTTCGGCGTTCAGGTGACCTCGCTCGAGCCAAACGGCGTGGCGACGCCGATGACCTCGTTTCCGGAACAAGAGCGCATCGACCTTTGGAAGACGTTCCCGCAACACCTGTTGCGCGACTACCAGACGTTCTGGAAATACCCGGGCGACGTGCTCGGAAAGACCTCGTCCTCGTTCTGGTCGCCCGAGAAATTCGCGGACGTGACCTATGAGAAGGTCATCCGCGCGAAGAAGATGAAGCCACGATACGTGCTCGGACCGAGTGCCTGGATTCTGCCAGCCATCCATCGCTGGGCTTCGAAGACAGCCCAGGAAACCATCTTCGAAAAGATGTTCCGAAACTCATGAGCGCGACGCGAGCTGTGCCCACCCGGATTCGCGATTGGGACAAGCCTTGGCTCCCGGTCCCTCTGAGGCTGTTCAACGCGGTGGCCGAGGGTCCGACTCGCAAACGCGTCAAGCTCGACGTCGACTCGGTGATGGCCGATGCCCGAAAGAAGAGTGGGCTAGACAGCTTTGGCGCCGAGGATTTCGTCGAACCCCTCGGCGTCCTCCTCGAGGCCCTGCGCACCGAGGCGCCGCTCTCGGCGTTCGGGAGGCTCGTGTCGCGCCACTTCATCGTTCAGATGCTCATCGGACGGCTTCGGCTCGAAGAACTCTACCGCCAACACCCGGAGATCGACGACGAGGTCATCGAGAGGCCGATCATCGTGGCCGGGCTTCCGCGAACCGGCACGACGCACCTCTTCAATCTGCTTGCACAGGACGCTTCGCTTCGCTGGATCCCGTACTGGGAGAGCCTCGAACCCATTCCGGATCCGAGCGAGAAGCCCGGTAGGGACGGACGGGACCCGCGTATCAAGCGCGGCGAGGGCACGCTCAAGTTTCTCGAGTGGATCATGCCTCTCTTCAACGCGATGCACGAGTTCACTCCGAACGGGCCGCACGAGGAGATTCAGCTCCTGGCGATGAACTTCACTAGCGTGCTCTTCGAGAGCAGCTGGCACATTCCGAGCTACTCGGCCTGGTACAAGCAAACGGACCGGAGGCCCGCCTACGCGTTTCTCGCACGCTGCCTCAAGGCGCTTCAGTTCTTGAATCGCAAGGAGCGTTGGCTTCTCAAGACACCCGAGCACCTGATGAATCTCGGGCCGCTGGCGCAGACCTTTCCGGACGCGACGTTCGTGCAGACCCATCGCGACCCGGTCCGCATCACAGCGTCGCTCTCGGTGATGATCACCTATGGCGCTCGAATGCAGCAACAGGGTGTCGACCCTCGAGAGGTCGCGCGTTTTTGGTCAGCGCGGACGGAGGACTTCCTTCGCGCAAGCGTCGAGGACCGGCATCTCCTGCCGCCCGATCAGGTCATCGACGTGCACTTCGACGCGTTCATGGCCGACATGAAGGGAACCGTACGCGATGTGCTCGAGTATTCGGGGCAGCCTTTCACCGACGCCACCGACCGGGCGATCGAGCGATTCTTGGCCGACAACCCGAAGGGCAAGCACGGCTTGATCGACTACCGCCTCGAGGACCTAGGAGTCGACCCTGAGGAACGCCGCCGCGCGCTGGCCTTCTATTGTGAACGCTTCGGGGTTACTGCCGACTGACGGGGTTCGGGTTTACGGGCCGACGCTGAAGTTCTGGTCGACTTCGGTCGGACTCAACGCGCGGTCATAGATCGCTACCAGGTGGAACTCTCCGAGCCATTCTCGGCCTGCATCGCTCTCGTTGCCGAGAACGAGCGGAAACGAGGCATCCCATGTGGAGGTGTCGCCGGTGCGTTCGAAGGTCGTGTCTTCGAGTCCGTCGATGTAGATCACTTCGGAGCCATCCGCCCGATGCGTGTACACCACGTGGGTCAGGGAGAGTTGTGCCGAGGCCGCAGACGTCGCGACCGTTGGGTTTCCGTTGTTCTGTCCCGGGGTGCGAAAGCGAACCGCATAGTTCGTGGCGTCCTGCCCAAGGAGGAAGTTCCGCTGTCCCGCGTCCGACGACATGCTGACGATGCGGTCTGGAGGGATGCCCACGCTGACCAGGCTCGAGGGCTTCACCCATACCTCGAGGGTGATCTCGTTGCTTGCCGCGACGTTGGCGTACACTTTGCTGGCCGCGCCCAAGGTCCGCAGCACAGTGCCGGAATCGATCGTCAAATGGCCCTGTGACCAGGTAACGTTGCCCGGCTCATCGATCGTCAGGTCGAGCGGCGGGGTCACGCCCGACTTGTCCCTCACCTTCGATCCGCGGCCTTCGTCGAAGTCGTAGTGCACGATGAGTCCGTCCACGACGCGCGTCGGGGATGTGCCTCCCATGCCGCCGGCACCCGCGAGCCCGCCTGCTCCTCCGACGCCGCCTGCTCCCCCAGAGCCATCAACACACTCGCCGCTTTGCCGCGAACAGAATTGCTCGGCCGCGCACCCAGGCGCATCGAAGCGACTCAGCGTGAGCGCGAGTACGTCGCCTTCTGCTTCGATCGTGACCGGCGCACAAGCGGCTGCGACCACCGCGCAATCGTCGTCTTGTGCGACCCCGTAGATGCCGAACTCGCCCGGCGTCAGAGCGTCTTGGAATCTGCCCGCCGTACCGTCCTTGACGATCGTCGCAGTGGCGATCGCAGGGACACCTCGCTCGCCGAGCGTGACGTCGCCACAGTCGTCGAGCAGGTAGAGTTCAACACGCGTCGGGGCGCCGAGACCCGAGCGCGCCAGGCTCGAGTCGAAGGACACCTCGAAGCTCGGTCCGGCCGCTTCGCTGCCCCCACAGCCGCAGAGCAGCATGGCTGTGCTCGCCAGCGTGAGAATCGCCCGAATTTGCCCACGGATACCCATTAGATCGGCCCATTCCAGAGTACTCGTGCAGGCCGTGTAAGCAAAGGTTTATGCTTAGAACGGAATTTCAGCTTTTCCCAAGGTCTCTGTCTGAAGCGGGCGGGCGCCGCACGATACAGCGGAAGTCGCTAGGAAGGCTCCGACCTTCAAAGTCGATGTGCACCACGTTGGCGTCGTGACGTCGACACCAGACCTGAACGCCGATCGCAGAAAACCCGACGTCGAGCCGCATGTAATCCGCCATCGAGACCCGTCCAGCGCGGCCTTCGGTGACGTCGTCGGCGCAGCGGCTGCAGACGATCGGCTGCTCGATGCTGTGGAGCAATGATGAGAGGTCCTTCGTGGCGTCGCTCATGAGGCTTACATGGGGGAGGGGGCCGCGGAATGACACCCCCTTCCATCATGGTACGCCGGTCCATTAGTGTCGCCGGGAGGCATTCATGGACAAGCAGCAGACGCTCGAGCTTAGCCGCAGACACGTTTGCCCGAATCGCGTCGACATGTTCGGCGCACTCGGGGTGGACTTGGTCATCGGAAAGCGCGAGGGCTATCGCATCTGGGATGTCGATGGCCGTGAGTTAATCGATGTCCACATCAATGGCGGGACGTTCAATCTGGGTCATTGCAACCCGGAGATCGTGGCGACGCTCGTCGAGCACGCCCCGCGCCTCGACATCGGCAACCACCACTTCCCGAGCCCACTCCGCGCAGAGCTCGGCGCCGCCTTGTCCTCGACCAGCGGAGACCGGCTTCCCAAGGTGGTCCTGTCCGCGTCCGGATCCGAAGCGGTCGACGTCGCGCTGAAGTCCGCACGTCGGGCGACAGGCCGTCGCAAGGTCGTCGGCATAGAGGGTGGGTACCACGGACGTACGGGTCTGTCGGGCGCCGCAGGCGATGCATCTTCGGCCGCCTTCTTCTCGAGCGACTTGCCCGATGAGTTCGCCGCCGTGCCGTTCAACGACCTCGGTGCGATGCAAGCAGCGCTCAGTGCGGACGACGTGGCGGCGGTCATCATCGAAACGATCCCGGCGACGCTTGGATTCCCATTGCCCGCCGACGGGTACCACGCAGCGGTCAAGGAGCTGTGCGACAAGCACGGCGCGCTATTCATTGCCGACGAGGTGCAAACAGGCCTCGGTCGCACGGGCAGCACCTGGGCGTTTCAGCATTTCGGCGTCGAGCCCGATATCGCCGTCACGGGGAAGGGCCTATCCGGAGGCATGTATCCGATCAGCGCGACGCTCCTTTCGGAACGGGCCGGCGCGTGGCTCTCCGAAGACGGTTGGGCGCACGTGTCCACGTTCGGCGGGTCCGAGCTCGGGTGCGCGGTCGCGATCAAAGCCCTGGAGATCACCTTGCGCGCGGAGACCGTGGCGCGAGTGAACGCCTTGTCGTCCCGCCTCACCCGAGACCTCGGTAGGCTCGCGGACTCGTATCCCTTCCTTGCTGAGGTGCGACAGTGCGGGCTCGTCATTGGGCTCCGATTCGACGATCCGTTCGGCGGCATGAAGATGTCGAAGGCGCTCTACGACCACGGAGTCTGGGCGATGTTCGCGGGCTTTGATCGCTCGGTCTTGCAGTTCAAGCCGGGGCTTCTGCTCTCGGACGACGATGCAGACGCTCTCCTCGGGCGTGTGGAGGACACGCTCAAGGCGGTCCGCGGTGATTGACTCGGGCGAACGAGCCGACGCAGCTCCACCTGAGGCCACGAGGGTGACCGATGCCGAGGTCAGGGCCTTCGAAGACCGCCTCGAAGAAGCCGTGCGGAGCGGCAGCGCAGAAGGACTCGACATCGTCGGCTATGGGGAAGTCAGCATCGCGCTGAAGATGGCCACCCCCCGCGGCGACTTCGTGTGCAAGCGACTCGTTCCCTTCGCTTCGAAGACAAAGGCGGAAGACGCGGCCGCGCTCATCGGCCTGTACATCGAGCGGCTCGGCGCCTGTGGCATCGACGTCGTCGAGACCGAGGTCTCGATGCTCGAACGGCCCGCCGGCCACGTTCTCTATTGCATTCAGCCGATGCTCGACCCGCGCACCCTCGGGCCAGACTTCATGAGGGGGAAGGGCCCCGACGAAGCCGCGCCCTACATGACCCGCATCTTCGAGCACCTGCGCGCTTCCGTCTCCCCGACGCTGGCGCCAGACGGCCAGCTCTCGAACTGGGTGATCGACGGCGAGCAACTCCGCTATCTCGACGTGGGTACGCCGTTCATGCGCGACGAGAGCGGAACGACCCTCTTCGATTTTCGGCAGCAGACACAGGCGATTCCGCAGCCGATTCGGGCCGTCGTCAATCGATTCATGCTGAAGGGCATCCTCGACAACTACCACTCCCCGCGCGGCCAAGCCTTGGACTTCCTCGGCAACTTGATCAAGGAGGGCCTAGGCCAACTCCTGGTCCCGATGATCCCCGTCGCCAATCAGGTCTTCGAGTTCTCGTCGCCGATCAGCGAGGGTGAAGTGCGCGCTCACTACAAGAGCGACGCCCAGTCCTACGCCCTCATCCAGTCGGTCCGCCGCGCCGACCGCTGGCTCCACCAGCACATCCTCCACAAGCCATACCCCCACCTCCTCCCCCCCCGCATCCAACGCTTCTAAGGGGACACGCAGCCCCTCCACAACTCCATCAATTTCAATCACTTGGGCGCCCAAACGCGCACTTTGTCGTTCCGCCTCTGTTTTCTCGACATGGACCCGCCGGCTTCTTCGAAACAAGGCTTGGCTCGACGCCCATCGCGCCGACTACGAGTCCCACTATCTCGAGCCCGCAAGGGGGCATTCATCGAAGCGGCTCGAAAGAAGCGCTCGCTCGCTATCGTGCGCGCCTCAACGACGAGAAGGCCGCCGGGTCACTTCGCTCGCTATCGTGCGCGCCTCACGAAGGCGGGGTACGAAATCCATGGCAAGACTTACAAGCTGCCCCCGCGCGGCTTCAACGGAAACGTGGCGGCGCAAGTGCTCGTCCTTCACAGCAGTCTTTCGGCCGGCGTTGAGCGGAAGTCTCCACCGGAGCTCGCGAGCCCGAAGTTCGTGGCCTATTGCGTCAAGGAGTGGAAGAAGCTTCTCTCGCTCCATCGCTGGCTGATCGACAAGGCCAGGTGACCATGATTCGCGTCATCTCCCGAGCATGGCCAGATTTGTCCGCGCCACTGCGGCCTTCGCCATTGTGAACACGAGAAGCTGCGCTACAGATTCAAGCAGTACGCATGCGAGCCTGGATACTACGTCAGCCCGGAGGGCCCGATGCCTTCGAACTCATCGAGATCCCCCGACCCGAGCCGGAGCCTGGCCGCGTCCTGATTCGGGTCCGCGCGTTCGGCCTCAACCGATCGGAGTGGTTCACCCGCCGGGGAGATTCGCCGTCGGTAAAGCTTCCCCGCGTGCTCGGTATCGAATGCGCCGGCACTGTCGAGGCCGCGCCGGGCGGCGAGTTCGAGGTCGGGCAGCGCGTGTTCGCAATGATGGGCGGGATGGGCCGCGAGTACGATGGCTCGTACGCGGAGTACACGTCGGTGCCCGCCTCTAGCGTCTTCGCGATCGACTCTTCGCTCGACTGGGAGACCCTCGGCGCTCTGCCGGAGATGCTCCAAACCACGCATGGCTCGCTGACGACGGGTCTCGGCGTCGGGTCCGACGGCGGCACTCTTCTGATTCGGGGAGGAACGTCGTCGATCGGCTTGATGACCGCAGTGCTCGCCAAGAGCATGGGGCTGTTCGTCGCGACCACCACGCGCAACCCCTCCAAACGAGACGCACTCCTCGCGTCCGGCGCTGATGAGGTCTTCGTCGATGAGGGGTCCATCTCCGAAGAGGTGCGTCGCGCCCACCCGGAAGGCGTCGACTACGTGCTCGAGCTCATCGGTACCAAGACCCTGCTCGATTCCCTGGCATGCGCCCGATCCGGGGGCGTCGTCTGCATGACGGGTATTCTCGGCGGCGAATGGGAGTTGCCCGCGTTTCGACCAATGGAACACATCCCCACAGGCGTCCGCCTCAGTTCGTACTCAGGCGGCGCAAGCGATATCGCACGCGAAGACTTGCAGCGATACGTCTCGTTGGTCGAGTCCGGTGAGCTAAAGATCAGCCGCGGCCCGGTCTGGTCGTTCGAGCAATTGCAGGACGCGCACCGGGCGATGGATGAGAACCGCGCCGGCGGCAAGATGGTCGTCGTGACGGGTGCTGCGTAGTCGCAAGCAGGCGCGAAGGGCTGCCCCGCTACTCACTGCCACGGCCGCCATACTTCCTTGGACCCGAGCATCTTAGGATTCGGAGTTTTCGCCTCTTCGAGCAGCGATGACCTCCACGCCGAACAGCAGGACGCGACCCGAGAAGTACAGCCAAAGCAACAGCACGATGACGGAGCTCAGCGAACCATAAACCGCCCGCAGGTTCCCGACGTTCTCGACGTACAGGATGAAGATCGCTTTTCCGATCTGGAAAAGGAACGCGGCGATCAGCGCGCCTGGGATCACCTCCCGCCAGTGTAGTCTTTCGTACGGCACGAGCCTGTACAACACACTGATGACGACGAACACGAATACGAAGTTCGCAAGGTGGCCACCGACAGCGGATACCGCCGTCGCGTTCAAGCCCAAACCCGCGGGGTCGACCTGAATGAGCACGTCGAAAACCATCGATGCCACGACCGCAGACAGCAGCAGGAGTGAAACGACGATGGTCATGGCGAAGTGCCGAAGCCTCGACAGGTAGAAAGGACGCGCCTTCGGCAGAGCGAGTGCGAGATTGAGCCCCCGGGTCAGCGCCCCAAACATCTTGCTTCCGGACCACAGAAGACCAACCACGCTCACGATGCCTGCCGCACCACGCAGCTCGATGAGCGTGTCGATGTTGCTTCGTATGAAGTCTGCGCTCCCGGGGAACTCGCCCGACAAGAAGCGGTCGAGTCGCGCTTGGATCTCGGCTCGCTCGAGGAAAAGGCTTGCTCCAGCGATGACTCCAGCAAGCAGAGGAAAGAGCGAGAAGAAGCTGAAGTACGCAATGCTGGCCGCCATGTCCTTCGCATGGTCTGCGTTGCTCTTCTCGATCGCCCGGAGCAACAGGCCCACGCCCGGAATTCCAGCCAGCCGCTCCTTCCAGGTTTGCAGTACGCCGCTCATCGCCTCGCCGCCGACATGTCTACCGCCGCATCACCTTGCGCGCCAAGTGCGAAACGCATCACGCAGAGACGCCGGCGACCCAAAAGATGATCCGCTGGTCGCGTGATGTCCCAAGGCCGTAGGCGAGCGCGTGCACCCCATGCTTCCGCGGCGGCGACGTCCGGCTTCTCAAGCGTCGACACCGGCAAGGTCAGAAGCAGAAAGCTGGTGGGAGCTTTCGCGCCATCACTTGCTCTCGTGTCGCGATTTGAGTGCATGAACGGCGAGATCGACCACCGGACCCAGGCTCGCGAGAGTCGATCCGGAGCCGACCCCTCGCAACGCGGAGACGGCGCCTTCGATCTCCCTGAGGTGTTCGGCAACCCGGTCGAACTCATCCTTGATCTGGTCCGCGTCCGTCTGCAGCTCCGCCAGGGCCATCTCACGAATCTCGTTGACCATGTCCTCTTCGAGCCCCGGCTTGCTTCGTTGCGCCAGAAAGACGACCAGGGCGGCCAGCAGGCCGTTGACGCCCGCGAGATAAAACGCGGCCTCCACGCGTCCCTGAGACTCCGCCAGCAGCTCGAAGACTCCAATGTTGATCATCCCGACTGCGACGATCGCAAAGCCGAGTGCAACGGAGAGCGCTGTGAAGCGGTTGCCCGTGCGGCGCGCATTGATTTTCAACAAAGTGGTCTCGGCGCGCGCCCAGATTCGTAGCTTGAGCATCATTTCATTCACGCTTGCCTCCTCACCGCAAGAACCGACCGACGATGATGCCAACGGAGAAGATCACGAGTCCGCTCAGGACCGGCGTCTCCTTGAGCTCCTCTTCGAGCAACTCGACGAGCTCGCGGACCTGACTAAGGACGCCTTCGGGCTCCACGTCAGTCTCGGTTTCCGTTTCGCTTGTCGCGATTGCGCTCGGGTGCGGTGCGGCTTCTGACTCCGCTTGCTTGCGAGCCTCGGATAGCGCGACGACTTCAGCGCGCAGCGCCGATAGCTCGGCCTTGATCTCTTCGTTTCTCATCGTGCGGTCCTTCGGCGAACGGAAGCGGAGACTAACGGCGGATCGCGACGACTTTCAAGACCCATCGCTTCTAGAAGTGCGAATCTTCCGGATGGTCGACCCCTGAGTCAGGACCGAGATGACGAGTCGCAAGCTGATCGTGGCCCCCCCCTCGTGCATGGACACGGATCGACGCGCCGAGCTTACCGCAGCTCGCAGGAGAGGGCTTGACCCGACGGCAGCGCTGCGTTCAGGCGGGGTACATCGAGACGAGGCGCTGGATTGTCCAGAAGGTTGCGATGCCGCCGATGGCGTATGGCGCGAGACGCCATGCGCCTCGGGGCGGCGTTACTGGTATGCGCCGAATGCCCGCGAGTGCCAGCGCGACGACGCTGACGAACATGATCTGTCCGGTTTCGACGCCCAGGTTGAACATGAGGAGTGCTAGCGGGACCTCGTGCTCTGGAATGCCGACTTGAGAGAGCGCGCCGGCGAAGCCGAGGCCGTGGATGAGACCGAAGCCGAACGCTACGACCCAGGGATAGCCTTGCGTGAGCACCTCTTCGCCGTTGCGCATGCGGATGACTTCCGCGGCGAGGAAGACGATGCTGAGCGCGATCACGGCTTCGGTCGGCGCAGTCGGGAAGTTCACAACGCCGAGCGTGGCCAAGGCGAGGGTGATGCTGTGCGCAAGGGTGAACGCCGTGATGGTTTTCACCAGGCGCCAGAAGCCCGTGACGATGAGCATGAGGGCGAGAAGGAACAAGAGGTGATCGTAGCCTTCGAGGATGTGGACGATGCCCATCCGGTAGGTCCCGAGCGCGACTTCCTTCTTGCTTTCACGCGCCGGAATTTCGAACGTCGGAGAGTTTGGACGCAAGATGGCGGAGTGCGTGCTGCCATCCTGGAGCTCGATTCGAAGCAAGACATCGGTCTGCACGCCGGACAGGCCGTCGATGGAAATGCTCCGGCCGACGATCGGCGTGCCGTCGCTCTTGTAGGTCGCGCGCTGCACCCAGGCGGCCGGGACCTTGCGAACCGTCGGTGGTGCGACAGCGCTCAGATTCTCCGGAAGAATCGGTTCGAGGCCGAGGGCGCGATCGCCCTTGCCAGGAAGCTTCCAGGTGACTTCGAAGATGCCGGGCCCGGTCTCTTCGATATCGAGCAACGCAGGCCGAATCTCGTGCGCGCGCGCCGCGGGGGAGGGCAGCAAGGCCGCCAGTAGTACGCCCAGGCAGGTGATGCGCGAGGCATTCTTCACTGCAAGGGCTCCTCTCCGGCGCTGTCATCGGCAGCCGGCTCGTTCTCGATCACGACCGTGTACTTCGCGAGCAACCTTTCGCGGTACTCCTCGTTCAACTCCTCGCGCTTGGCGGCCTCCCAGTCCTGAGCCACGCGGTCTCGCACGTTGGCAAACGCGGGTTCCGGGAATGTTTCCCTCGCGTGCACGTAGACCAAGTGAACCCCGTACCCAGATAGGACGGGGCCCCGCCAAGCGCCCACGTCAAGCTCGCGGACGCTCCGTGCAAACCCGCCACCGAAGAGCTTCGAGATGTCGGCTTCGGTTCGCTCTGGGTAGTAGAGCTGCAACATGAACGGGTCGCTGAGCTCCTTCGCGCCATTGCTTGGGTCGTCGGCCTTCTCGAGAGCTTCGAGAACAGCAACCGCGTGGCTCTTCGTATCATTTTCCCACTTGTCTGGGTCGATGAACGCGTGGCTGAACGTGATCAGGTCTGGCGCACGGTAGCTCGCGAGGTGCTCGTCAAAGTAGGCTTCGAGCTCCGCGTCGCTTGGCGGTTCTACGTCGATGAGATCCTGCACCAGAAACTCGAGCTTCTGCGCCAGCCGCCGCCGTACGATCGTGTCGTCCTGGTCGAGCCCCATCGCCAAGGCTTCCCGGTAGAACGCGGTTTCCCGGACGTATTCCTTGGTAAGACCGGCTAGTTCCTCGGAGGTCGGCGGACGCCTCCACCGCTTCTCGAAGCTGGTGCGCATCCATGCGCGCTCGCCGTCACCCACCCGGATCACTTGCTCGTTCTCCGAATCGTCGCCTGGATTGAGCCATGCGTACCCTGCGTAGATAGCGAGGCCGATGATCAAGAAATGGAATAGTGGCTCTTTGACTAGCCGCGACGCAGGGTTGGTCACCGATTGCTCCTTTGACATTGCCTTCTGGCACAGGCTCCGTGCGGAGGCGAGAACAGAGGCCGGCATACTCAATCGAGTTGGCTAGTTCGACTCGGCCATTTCGCGCCATCGCATCCCCCTGGCACTCGCCCCTCAAAGAAGTAATCTCGAGCAGTCGAGCAGATAAGGAACCACTCCCATGAAGATGCCTGTAAAAGTTGTTGTACTCCTAGGCGCATGCGTCGGCCTGATGATCGCTTGTCGATCTGGCGGAACTGAGAAGGCGGACAGCACGACTCCCGTGGCGACGCCGGCACCGGCAGAGAAGGCCACTTCGGCCGAACCAGTTGCGGAAGCAAGACCGAAGCCCAATCCACTACGCAACGTGTATTTCGGTGAGCAGCATTTGCACTCAGAGATGTCCCCGGACGCGTATGCAATAGGGGTTCGGCAGACGATGGACGACGCCTACCTCTACGGAATGGGCGAGGAGATTACGCTGTCGACGACGGGGGAGAAGATCAAGAGGGGCACGCCCTACGACTTCGTCGCGCTGACCGACCACGCCGAGTACCTGGGCGTGTTCACGCAACTCGCGGACCCGAAGAGCCCTCTGGCTGGCAACGCGATCGCCAAGCTCATCAATAGCCCCGACCCAGCGGACAACAACAAGGCAGCGTCGGAGGTGATCGCATCGATCACCAGCTCCGCTCCAGCCGGGCCGTTCCTGGATTTCGTGGATCCCAAGATCATCCGCTCCAATTGGAAGCGCCATGTGGAGACGGCGAACAAGTACAACAAGCCGGGCAAGTTCACGACGATCATCTCGTTCGAATGGACTTCGATTCCCAATAGTCAGAACCTGCACCGCAACGTGTTCTTTCGTGGCGACACCGGGCCCGAAGCGCCCTATTCGGCGTTCGATTCAGTCGACCCCGAGGATCTCTGGACCTACCTGGAAGTCCAGCGAGACGTAGGTCTCGACGTCATCGCGATCCCGCACAATGGCAATGTGAGCAACGGCCTGATGTACGCGCCGACCAACTATCGAGGCGATCCCATCGATGCCCGATACGCGGAGCGACGGGCGCTCAACGAGCCGCTCACGGAGATCATCCAGACCAAAGGCGCTTCCGAAACCCATCCTTCCCTCTCACCCAACGATGAGTTCGCGGACTTCGAGATGTTCTCGAACCTGCTCGGCACCCGCACGGCTGGTAAGGTCAAGCACGGCTACATCCGGCAGGCGCTGACGGCGGGTCTGATCCATGAAGCGAAGCTCGGGACCAACCCGTTCAAGTACGGCATCGTCGCCGGAGCGGATGTGCATTCGGGGTACTCGGGAAACGAAGAGTGGAACTGGCACGGAGCGCACGGAGTCACCGACGACACACCCAAGAAGCGTCTCAACCCCGAGCCGAACGCGAGCGGCGAATCTGGCTCAATCGTGGGGTCCGCAGGGGCGACGGCCGTCTGGGCCGAAGAGAATACACGCGCCTCCATTTTCGATGCGATGAAGCGCAAGGAGACCTACGGGACTTCAGGCCCCCTGATTCGGCTTCGCTTCTTTGGTGGCTGGGACTACGCCGAGGACCTCACGAGTGACTCGGAGTTCGTCAAGAAGGCCTACGACAATGGCGTGCCCATGGGCGGAGACCTAGCGGCCAGACCCGAAGGCATGGAGGCACCGACTTTTGCCGTGCAAGCGCTGAAGGACCCGAAGAGCGGCAACCTCGACCGCGTGCAAATCATCAAGGGCTGGGCCGAACGTGGCAAGCCCAAGCAGCGCATCTACAACGTGGCACTCTCAGACAACCGCACCGTCGGTAAGAACGGCAAGGTGCCACCCGTGGGCAACACGGTCGACATCGGTAAAGCCACTTACACCAACGACATCGGCGATTCGCAGTTGAGCGTCGTCTGGACCGACCCGCATTTCAATCCCAAGCAACGCGCGGTCTACTACGTGCGCGTCCTCGAGATCCCGACACCGCGTTGGTCGACCTATGACGCGACGAAGCTCGGAGTCGAGCCTTCCAAGCAGGTCCCAGCAGTGATTCAAGAGCGCGCCTGGTCCTCACCGATTTGGTACACGCCGCCGACGAAAACCAAGAAGTAACGGTCACGCCCCCCCGTGAAGAGGTTGAAGTGAATCGCAAACCAATCGCCAAGTCCGTTCTCTTAGCCGTTTTGATGTTCGGCCTCGCTGCGCCGGCGTGTGCCCAGGCAAAGAAGCACCCGACGACTCCCGACGACGCGAAGGCGAAACAGGCCTATGCCCTCGGCATTCAGGCCTACATCTGGGGCTACCCGATGGTGGTGATGCAGAAGAGTAGGGATGCGATGACCAAGGGCGGTGATGCGCCGGTCACTCCGGAGCAGTTCAACGAGTCCGGCTTGCTCTTCGCCCCCGTGAATCAGGTCGCGAACGCTTGGGGGATGCTTGGGCCCAAATTCTCGGCGGTCCAGTCGGGCAACAGCGACACCCAGTACTCGGTGACCTGGTTCGACTCCACGGCGGAGCCCTATGTCCTTCATCTTCCGGACGCGAAGGGGCGCTACTACACCTTCCAGTTCAT
>Ga0316194_10000725_pt1 | contig 22091 bp, 18 predicted proteins | sample CroRivsedime1_MG_FD_204936 | JGI IMG/M metagenome (GOLD analysis project Ga0316194, IMG submission 204936) | Coastal sediment microbial communities from Maine, United States - Cross River sediment 1 | ecosystem: Environmental > Aquatic > Marine > Coastal > Sediment | place: USA: Maine...
CTGCCAGCCGCCGCCGTCTTGAGCGACTCTGATTGTGCAGCTGTGCCTGCAGACGAACCAGTTCGCGCTGTTGTCTGCTGACGCTGCGCTGCAGAATTTTCATCTTCACGCTCACATCTAGCAGCGCTGAAGGCAAGCGGGGCAGCACTTCCATAAGTTCCGGCGCATGTTCGGCAAATTCCCGCAGCGTTGCTGCCGGGCCCACCTGCTGGAGCATCCATTGTTCCATGAAGGGTTTGGCGGTTTCCCACAGGTCCAGCTGTGGGTAAAGCTCCCGACCCAGACCTTCGATATAGAGCAGAGTTTTCTGCAGCAGCACCAGCTGAGGCTGAATTTCCAGATTGAAGTCGCGGGCGGTCTGAAACAGCGTTACCAGGAACTGTCCAAAAGAAATTTCGTTTAGGGGTTTGGCAAAAATCGGCTCACAGACTTCTTTAATCACCCGCTCGAACGCGGCGGTGTCGGTGTCTTCAGGCACCCAGCCCGATTCCAGATGCAGGCGGGCGACCTGGCCGTAGTCCTGATTGAAGAAGGCCAGCAGATTCCGCGCCAGGTAGTCCTGATCGTCTTTTTCCAGAGAACCGATAATCGCGCAGTCGATGGCGATCCAGGATGGATTCTCCGGATCCGTGACGTCGACAAATATATTCCCCGGGTGCATGTCTGCGTGGAAAAAATTATCGACGAATACCTGAGTAAAGAAGGTTTCCACACCGCGCTCGGCGAGCAGTTTCAGATTGGTGCCGCGGCGTTTGAGTTCATCGATATCGGATATCGGCACGCCGAAGATGCGCTCCAGCACCAGCACCCGCTGCGTGCACAACTCGTGGTAAACCCGGGGCACATAGAGCATCGGCGATTCGGCGAAATTCTGCCGCAACTGTTCGGTGTTGGCCGCTTCCTTGCGCATATCCAGTTCGTCAAAGATGGTGGTTTCATAGTCGCCGACAACCTCCGGCAGATGCAGTCGGGCCGCATCTTCAATATTTCGAGTCAGCCACCCGGCAAGGGCGTTGAGCACATCGATGTCTTCACGGATTACTTCGGCGATGTCCGGCCGAACAATTTTGACCACCACCTGTGCACCTGAAGCCAGTTCAGCTGCGTGCACCTGGGCGACGGACGCTGAAGCCATTGGAATACTCGAAAATTCTGCGAAAACCGCATTGAGCGGTTGGCCGAGCGCTTCGCTCACGGTGTGTTCGGCAATGTCAGCCGCGAAGGGGGCTACGTCGTCCTGCAGACCGGCGAGCTCGTCAGCAATGTCCAGCGGAATCAGGTCTCGGCGAGTGGATAACAATTGACCGAACTTGACGAACACCGGACCCAGTTCCTGCAGTGCCATTCTCAGCCGCTGGCCGCGCGGCTGCGTGGGTTTGCCCCACAAAGCCAGTGGCGAAAATCTGAGCAGCCAGCGGTAACGAACCGGCAGATAGGGTGCTACCAGAGTATCCAGGCGGTATCGGCAGGCGGTGCGGGAGATGCGCAGGAAGCGGCGTACCGAACGACGGACCGAACTCATGATTGACCGTCGGCAGGGGAGTCTGCAGCAGCTTCCAGCAATTTGGTCCTGGCCTGCAGACGATCCACTTTCAGGCTCATGCTCTCGAGGGTTTCGATGGCTTCGCCGAGCTGACGCTCACCTGTGTAATGTTGTTTAGCAGTCGCTTCCGCGGCGCCCTGGGCTGCCTGCAGTGCTGATCGCGCCGCAGCGCCGGCAGCTTCTGCGAAGCTGAACAGTCTGGTTGCGGTTTCTTCGCCGATGATCCTGCCCAGGGGCTGGGCAAGATCCGGCTGGTAGCCGGTCAGCAGACCTGCGAGTTGTTCCAGCAGCAGTTCGTCGCCGCTGAACTCCAGGCCACGACCGTCTCCGCGGCTGAGCCAGTTGATCAGTGGTCCCAGACCGCCGCGAACTATCGCATGGGCCTGACACTCGTCACAGGTGTCGATCTGCAGGCTGGCCTTGTCAATGCTCAGCAGCCAGCGGACAGGCGTGCTGCTGCCCGGCATCTGGATGTCGAGTCTGACAGTGCGGCCCTCGAGTGCCTGCAGTCGAGGCTCGGTCAAGGGGTCCAGCTTCAACGCTGCGTTACTCAGCGTTGCCAGTATTTCGGCACCGAGCGCCGGCGGCGTGGTCACGGTTTGACGCCTCGATGGATTGCGGCAACGCCGCTGATCAGATTGTGATATCTGACCTGCTCATAGCCAGCATCTTCCATCATGATTTTGAGTGCTTTCTGATCCGGGTGAACCCGGATGGATTCCACCAGATATCGATAACTTTCGGAGTCTCTGGTCAGCAGTTTGCCCATGCCGGGCCAGAACGCCTGGAAAACCCGGTAGCCAGCATCAACGACGGGATTTTCCGGTTTGGAAAATTCCAGTACCAGCAGTACGCCGCCGGGTTTCAGAATCCGTTTCAGTTCGCCGAGAGCCCGGGTTTTGTTGGTGAAGTTGCGCAGGCCGAAACCGATACTCACACAGTCGAAGCGGTCATCCGGAAAAGGCAGGCTCTCGCCGTTGGCCTGACAGAACTGGACCTGGGCAAAACCCCGGTTGAGCAGGCGCTCACGGCCGACGGCCATCATCTCGGCATTGATGTCGGTAAGCACTACGGTGCCTGTGGTTCCGACGACTTCTGCAAACAGGGCTGCCAGATCTCCGGTACCACCGGCCAGATCCAGCACCCTATCGCCGGCGCGAACCCCTGACATTTCTACCGTCATGCGCTTGAATAACCGGTGGCTGCCCAGCGACATGAGGTCGTTCATCATGTCGTAGCCGCTGGCGACCGAAGAAAACACTTCGCGTACCAGCTCGGTTTTCTCTTCCGGAGAGACTTTCTTGAATCCAAAATCGACGCGTTGCATCGCGACTTCTCGACTGTGCTGCACCAGCCGCTAGTTTACGCTTTTCGATCCAGGTTAGCTGTTGGAAGGTTTCCAGTGACCTACTGGAATTGTCGGCAGACGGGAGGCGTTGGCGGTCTTCATTTCATCCAGGTAATCGGTGAAGAAACGCTCCTGGTCGCGGCCCAGTTCTTCGAGGAATTCCCAGGCAAACAGCCCGGAGTCATGGCCGTCGTCGAAAACGATCCGAATCGCATAGTTTCCGACCGGCTCGATAGCCTGAATGCCGATATGTTTTTTGCCGGTCTGCAGGCGCCGCTGGCCGCTGCCGTGTCCGCGGACTTCTGCCGAGGGCGAGTAAACACGCAGCAGTTCAGCCGGAATCTGATAGCTTGCGTCGCCAAAACCCACCTCCAGTGCTTTGGAGCGCTTGTGGTAGATGATTTTGCTGGGTGTGGTCATTTCTGCGCGTGTCCGCTTACAGGATGTAGCGGGAAAGGTCCTGGTCCTTGGCAAGTTCAGCCAGGTGCTCATCGACGTAGCTGGCATCGACCGTGACGGCCGTGGTCTGGTCACCGGCGTGGTACGACACTTCTTCGAGCAGACGCTCCATAACTGTATGCAACCGGCGGGCACCAATGTTTTCGGTGCCTTCATTGACCTGCCAGGCCAGTTCGGCAATGCGGCTCAGACCATCTTCGCTGAAACTGATATCCACACCCTCGGTTGCCAGCAGCGCCTGATACTGTTCCGTCAGAGAGGCTCTGGGCTCGACCAGAATGCGCTTGAAGTCATCCGGGCTCAATGCCGCCAGTTCGACCCGAATGGGCAGTCGACCCTGGAGTTCGGGGATCAGATCGGAGGGTTTGGCCAGATGAAACGCCCCTGATGCAATAAACAGGATGTGATCGGTGCGCACTGGCCCGTATTTCGTAGAGATTGTGCAACCTTCGATCAACGGCAACAGGTCCCGCTGAACGCCTTCCCTGGATACGTCGGCACCGACACCCTCACTGCGTTTGGCGACCTTGTCGAGTTCATCGAGAAAGACGATGCCCATCTGTTCGACGGCATCTATGGCTTTGGCTTTCAGCTCATCTTCGTTGACCAGCCGGGCGGCTTCTTCCTCGCGGACTTTCTTCAGAGCATCTTTTACTTTCAGCCTGCTCGACTGTTTTTTCCCGCCGCCGAGATTGCTGAACATGTTCTGCAACTGGTTGGTCATCTCCTCCATGCCCGGGGGAGCCATGATTTCCACACCAACCTGAGCGGCCGCAACTTCGATTTCGACTTCTTTGTCGTCCAACTCGCCTTCGCGCAGTTTTTTGCGGAAGATCTGTCGGGTGGCGGAGCCTTCGCTGCCGCCGCTTTCCGTCGCTGTACCAGTGCTCCTCGGCTCCGGCAGCAGCGCATCGAGAATACGTTCTTCAGCCGCATCGTCAGCGTGGTGTTGAATCGCCGCTATCTGGATGTCGCGCTGCATTTTGATGGCGGCATCAGTTAGATCGCGGACGATAGATTCAACGTCCCGCCCGACGTAGCCGACTTCAGTGAATTTGGTGGCTTCAATCTTGATGAACGGCGCGCCGGCGAGTTTTGCAAGACGCCGGGCAATCTCGGTTTTACCAACCCCGGTAGGGCCGATCATCAGAATGTTCTTCGGGGTTATTTCGCTGCGCAGCTCTTCATCGAGCTGCATGCGCCGCCAGCGGTTGCGTAACGCGATTGCTACAGCGCGCTTGGCGTCGTCCTGGCCAATGATGTGACGGTCCAGCTCGTGGACAATTTCTCGGGGCATCATGTCGGTCATGTCAGGTCCAGAACCTCAATGGTTCGCTGCTGGTTGGTGTACACACAGATATCCCCGGCAATGGCCAGGGCCTTCTCAACGCTGGTCGCGGCATCAAGGTCTGTGTTTTCTGCCAGGGCACGGGCGGCAGCCTGGGCATAGGGTCCCCCCGAGCCGATCGCCAGCACGCCGGATTCCGGTTCGATCACATCGCCGGTGCCGCTGATCAGCAGTGAGGCAGTGGCGTCTGCGACCAAGAGCATGGCTTCCAGACGCCGCAGGGCGCGATCCGATCGCCAGTCTTTGGCGAGCTCAACCGCTGCCCGGGTGAGATTGCCATGATATTTTTCCAGCGCGCCTTCGAAGCGCTCAAAAAGGGTGAAAGCGTCAGCGGTGCCACCAGCAAAGCCGGCCAGCACCTTGTCGCCGTAGAGGCGGCGTACTTTGCGGGCGTTGCCCTTCATGATGGTATCGCCAAGCGTTACCTGACCGTCACCGCCAATGGCGACCTGGGCGTCCCCGCGGACGCAGACAATGGTGGTGCCGTGAAACTGCTCCATGGAATTCCTGTGAATTAGACCTTCAGGTGATAGTGGGGGCGGTGGCTGTGGTTTTCAACGCAACCGGCGGTGCGGCCAATCAACCCCTGTTAATCTGCATGGGTGACAGATTGTTTTCCCGCAGTGCGGTGACAGCCCGGTTGAAGTCTCGTTTGAGGTTAAAAGGTCCGACGGTGACCCGGTACCAACGCTGATCTTTCACAGTCATGACAGACACGCTGGCAGGGAGATCCTGCTTAGCAAGACTATCCTGGAGATCGGCTGCCTGGGCAAACGATTTGAAAGATGCTGCCTGGAGCAGATAGGTCTTGTTCGGATCACCGTTGGGGCCTTCGAATTCCACCTCATAGGCTGACTGGTCGATCTCGACTTCACTCTCGCTGAGCATTGTGTCGAATTTGAATATCAGCTCCTGCTCGGCAGACTGCTCGGTGTTTCCGGTTGGTCGAGGTGATTGTTCGAACAGCTGCGCTACCTGGGGTAACAGCAGGACTGCGGCCCCACCCAGAATCAACCCGACAGAAAAACTCGGTGCATTGAAGATGATGCCGCTGACCGCCTGCTGGCGTTTGGCTGATCCTTTTGGGTCCTTGCGGGAACGGGTTTTTCTGGGCGCCGGCCGGCCTGCGGGCTTTTTGCGGGCGGTGGCGTTGGTTCGGGTGGCGTAGTCACGTTTCATCGCGCAGATGATAAGGAACCTGGCTGACTATGCCACCCCTGAATAACCGGTTTTATGGTCGGTCCGTGCAGCCGCGAAAATCAGGCGTCAGGCGATTGTGGGCTCAGAAGGTATCGTAAGGATCTATATCGATGGCGAAACGCACATTGGCGGGGAGGGGCGGCAGCTTCTTCAGATTGCGGACACCGGCATGCAGAATCTGCCGATTTCTGGCGACAATCAGCAGCTGAAATCGCCACCGGTCAGCGATGCGTTCGATGATCGCCGGCGCCGGACCATAGACTTCCAGGCTATCCGGCAGCAGAGCTCGAGCCTGATTCAGCCACTGGTTAGCGACGCTTGCATTGCTGGACTCGCTGCGCAGCAGCGCAATGGGTCGAAACGGCGGCAGCTCCTGAGCCTGCCGCGCCTCCAGCTCGCGTGCCGCGAACCCTTCATAACCCTGCTCCAACAGAGCCTTGAGCAGCGGGTTGTCCGGTTGATAGGTCTGGATATACACCTCGCCGCGCCGCTCTGCTCGACCCGCCCGGCCGGCGACCTGAATGATGAGCTGTGCCGTTCGCTCGGGGGCGCGAAAGTCAGGGCTGAGAAAACCGCTGTCAGCGTTCACCACAGCGACCAGCGTGACATTCGGAAAATGGTGGCCCTTGGCGAGCATCTGAGTGCCGATGAGAATTGCCGGATGGCCTTCATGAATGGCCTCAAGCTGGGCTTCCAGGCGAGCCCGGCTGCGGACGGTATCCCGATCGATGCGATAGACCGGCAGATCTGGAAAGTGCCGGCGCAGTGCTGCTTCAGCTCTCTGGGTGCCCTGGCCAACCGGGATCAGGCCAACTTTCCCGCATTCCGGACAGGATTCTGTCAGTGGGTCGTGGCGCCCGCAGTGATGGCAGATCAGCCCGGCGGGAGACCTGTGCATGGTCATTGGGCGATCGCACCCAGGACACAGGGCTCGCCAATTGCATTGACCGCATAGCAGCGAGGGCGCAAAACCGCGTCGATTCAGAAACACCAGTACCTGGCCGCCGGCCTTTAAATGGCGACCGGTGACCCTCAACAGGTCGTCGGCCAGGCCGCTGTCGAGTTTGCGTCCGCGTAGATCAAGCAGATGGAACCCGGGCACTGCCGCTCCACCGGCCCGTTCGGTCAGCCTGAGCTGCTGGTAGCGCCCGGTGGCGGCATTGTGAAGGCTTTCGAACGATGGCGTTGCACTCCCCAGCAACAGCGGAATTTTCAATTGCTGGGCTATTTTTACTGCGACATCTCGCGCCGAGTAGCGCAGCCCGTCCTGCTGCTTGAACGAAGCATCGTGTTCTTCATCGACAACGATCAGCCCGAGATCCGCAAACGGGGTCAGTACTGCTGACCGGGTGCCGATCAGGATCTGCAGTTCGCCTCGTGCAGCCCTCAGCCAGACCTGCAGTCTGGCGCGGTCGGTCATTGCTGAGTGGATCACAGAGGCGCTGCCGAAGCGCTGTTCGAAGCGAGCGACGGTTTGTGGAGTCAGAGCAATTTCTGGAACTAAGACCAGTACCTGCCTGCCGTTGCCAAGCACCTGTTCGATCAGGCGCAGATAGATCTCGGTCTTGCCGCTGCCGGTGATTCCGTTGAGGAGTGTTGGCGCGAACTGCTGGAGTCTGCTGACCAGTTCAACCAGAACATGCTGCTGTTCGCTGTTCAGTTCCAGGCGCTCGCCCGGTCGCTCCAGTGATGGGGGCTTACCATCGTGTGCTGTTCGGCGCACCAGGCCTTTGGCCTGGAGAGCTTTCAGGACGGTGCGCGCATACCCTTCAGAGCGCAGCCGTGAAGCGGAGGCCAGGCCACCCAGGGCGACCAGCCGTTGGTAGAGCACCTGCTGCTTAGGTGCCCGAGCAAGACTGGCAGTTTCGGCATCGACATCGGTGCCGGTGAGTTGCCAGTGTTCTTCGGTGGTGGCTGGGAGCTTTTCAACGCTGCGCGCAGCACCCGGCAGCAGCGTCGCCAACACTTCGCCAAGAGGATGTTGATAATAGTCAGCCAGCCAGTTCGCCAGCTCCCACAGGTGCTCACCAAAAAAATTCTCCTGATCGATGACCCGCAGCAGCGGCTTGAGCTGCTTATGGGCATCCTCGGGATTGAGTGCCACACAGATACCGATTAACCGTCTCCCGGAAAAGGGCACCTGTACCCTAGCGCCAACGGCCGGGGTTGGTTCGGAAGCCGGAATCAGATAGTCAAACAATCGATCCAGGGGCACCGGCACCGCAACCCGGGCTACTCTTATGGGCGCTGGGTCGCTCACCGGCGGTGCAACCGAACAGTCAGTTGATATCCGGCTGTCTTGTGACTAGAATGCGCGGCCCTCGAATCCTGACCAGACGGCGTGACGGCAACCGGCCGAAGCGCAAAATTAGGCGAAAAAATCATGAAAGCAGACATTCATCCAGAGTATCGCGAGATCAAGGCAACCTGTAGCTGCGGGAATGTCGTTGAGACCCGCTCAACGCTTGGTGAGGATATTCACCTCGACGTCTGCTCCGCCTGCCATCCGTTCTATACCGGTAAGCAGAAAGTTCTCGATGCCGGTGGTCGGGTAGAGCGGTTCCGCAAGCGTTTCGGCAATCGCGCTGCCAGCAAGTAAACCAGAACTGGCGCGAGTTGCGTATCCCGGAGCCACGATTGCGGGCTCCCCGGTGACATTCTGACCTGATTCAATGCACACGGCGGGTTAACGCCCGCCGCCTGTGCCCGGTGACTTTCATGGTTGCCGTTGTCATTTCCCTTCAGTCTCTATTCATCTGAACCCCTGTACAGTTCGCGGTCTAAACTTTGGCGAATCTGGCATTATCATGGGCCGGGGATGGCGCAGCGAAAACTGCGAATCTATTACGGCGAATCTATAGCAGTGAAGATGGTGCTGCTCAGATAAGGCAGAGCAGAAACTTAAGACGAGAAGCATCAAAGAAGTAGAGACACAGCCGATGGACGTGCGCAAACCCATGAAGCTTATCAATACCCTGTTGAGCCTGCTGCTGCTGGCCAGCCTCAGCGGCGTCAGTAACGCCGCTGGACCGGGAGCCAAGTTCTATCAGGAACTGCTGGAACAGGATGGTCTGTATCCTGACGAAGCCTGGCAGGCCTATATCAATGAGATCGGCCAGCGGCTGCTGGCGGTCACGCCTGATGCAAAAGACGAGTATCACTTCTATCTGCTGGACAGTACGTCGGTCAACGCGATGGCGTTCCCGGATGCGTATATCTTCGTCAATCGCGGGCTGATCGCGTACCTGCGCTCCGAGGACGAGTTGGCGGCTGTTATCGGCCATGAAATCGGCCACGTGGTGGGCGCTCACGCCAAACGCAGCAATACCACGGCAAGAATAGGCAACATTGCCGGTTTCATAGGCTCCATTCTGACCGGCACCGGGGCAATTGCTGATCTGTCCAATAGCGCCACCTCCACTCTGGTGACGGGCTATCGGCGCGAATTTGAACTCGAAGCGGATGAACTCGGTGGCGAATACCTGGCCAAAGCCGGATACAACCCGCTGGCAATCATCGATACGATCCACGTGCTCAAAGACCACTCGCTGTTTTCTAAAAATGTCCTGAAGCAGCCGACGGTTTATCACGGATTGTTTTCGACCCACCCGAAAAACGATAAACGTCTCTACGAGGCAGTGCAGAAATCTCAGCATCTGTTCCCCGAAGAGCTGCAGGAGCCTGTCGGGGATTTCTGGAGCATGGTTGACGGACTGGTCTATGGTTCGGAAGCAACCGCCGGACTGATCAAGGGCACTACCTACTACCACGGCAGTTTGCGTGTGGTGGTTGCGTTCCCGAGCGATTGGGACGTGGTGAATAGAACCACAGAAGTGGTGGGCCGACCCATCACCGGTGCCAGCGATGCATCGATTGCGGTGGCTCGCTCAGCGCCGCCTGAAGCTGCCCAGAGTCCCGAAGAGTACCTGCGCTTCACCTTGAAGCGGGATGATCTTGAGAACGGCGAAGCAATTGAAGTGAATGGATTCACAGGTTATACGGCAGATATAGCAACGACGGACAATGCCGTTGCTGCTCGAAAAATTGCCGTAGTGTTCAAAGATGCCAATGCCTATGTATTTACTGGCGAACTGCAGGTGCCTGGGGATCGGAAGGCGTTTGAGCAGACCTGGTCCGAAACCGTGGGTTCGTTCCGTGCGATGACGGCCGATGACCTTAAGGTCGCCAGCAGTCAGCGTATTGCTGTGGTAGTTGCGCAACCGTCTGATACCTTTGCCAGTCTGGCTCGCAAGTCTTCACTGAAAAGATATCCTGAGGAAACCCTGCGAGTACTCAATGGCATGCACCCGGTCGGGGAGCCTCGCGCCGGCGACTACATCAAGATTGTTCAGTAGCCGCAGCTGTTAGCCGCCGCAGCTGTTAGTTGCCGCAGCTGTTAGTCGCCGCGGCTGTTAGTCGCCGCGGGCGCTCTAGACGCCACAGTCTGTCTAGATGCCACAGTCTCTCTAGACGCCACAGCTTCTCTAGACGCCACAGGCGTTAAAAAATATCCACCGCTTTGATCGGATCTTCGGTCTGGTCGGGGTTGCGTTCGCTGGCCGGTTGCTGCCGGGGCGTATGTTCGGCGAGAAAGAACTCGAAAATTGCATCTGCGTCGCGAACGCCCGCGATTGCGCCGGTTTTTGGGTCAATCTTCATGGTCACCACCCCGTCCGGCTGGTTAGGAAAGGATTCCCGGACACCAGCCAGAGCCGTTGTCATATAGTCAATCCAGATCGGCAGCGGTGTCGTGGAGCCGTACTCTCTGCTCCCGAGCGCCTGATGATTCGGGAATCCAACCCAGACGGTGGCAACCAGATCCGGATTGTAGCCATTGAACCAGGTATCTGCGGCATCGTTGGTGGTGCCGGTCTTGCCTGCCAGGTCGCTGCGCTCGAGGCTGCGCGCGCGCCGGCCGGTACCACGGCGAATCACATCCTGCAGCATGCTGTGCATGATGTAGGCATTGCGTTCGTCGATGACCCTGGGGGCAGGAATCAACGCCGGCGGTTGCGTCCCGATCGTCTGTGAAGGTTCGTCAACGGGCGTATCGCTGGCAAACAGTTCTTCAAGATTGGCAGGTTCGCCGGTCAGCAGATCGGTGCCCTCAGTCGCGCTCTGGCAGGCCTCGTCGCAGACCACCGGATAATTTGGTTTGAACACCAGTTCGCCGTCGATGTCGCGGACCTCGCTGATGATGTTGGGCTCAACCAGGTAGCCGCCGTTGGCGAGCACCGCATAGGCGGTCGCCATGTCTATCGGAGTCACCGCCATTGTTCCACCGCCGATCGCAAGCTGGGTGTTGCGTGGAAAAGTGCTGGTGTTGAAACCGAAGCGGGCAACGTGATCCATCACATTGCCTGCGCCCACTTTCAGCAGGACCCGCATGGATACCAGATTGATGGAACGATAAAGGGCTTCCCGTAACCGCGTTGGGCCATTGTATTGATTGTTGTCATTATCCGGTCTGTAGTCGGATTCTAGGTTCTGGTCGGCGAATACCAGCGGTGCATCCATGAAGATACTGGCAGGCGTGATGCCACTGGCCAGTGCCGCAGAGTAGACAAAAGGTTTGAAGCCTGACCCTGGCTGGCGGGCAGCCTGCAGTGCGTGATTGTACTGGTTCAGACTGAAGTCGAAGCCGCCAATCATGGCCTGCACCGCACCATTCTGCGGATCCAGTGAGACCAGTGCGCCTTGAATTTCAGGTAACTGGGCTAGACGCCAGGTCTGCTCCAGCACTTCCGAAGCATATTCGGATGTGGGCGTTTCCGCTTGAGTAGCCGCGGTTGCGCTGGGCTGAAGTCCCAGATCCTGTAGTCGGATCACGTCGCCGACCTGCAGCACTTCACTAACGCTGCGCACAGCTGGACCGCGGGTATCGACGTCAACGAACGCTCGAGCCCAGCGGACCGCATCCAGTTCAAGCGTTGCGCTGCTGCCGTTGGCAAGCCTTACGCTGGCGGTGAGTTCGTCAACGCTGGCGACTACACCCGGTAGCAATCCGGCTCGCGCCTGTCGTTGGGCAAGCTGTTCCTGGAGCTGGTCTTCATCGATGCCCTGATCCGTGCTGATGAGATCAGCCACGTTATCCTCAGGTCCCCGATAGCCGTGGCGACGATCGTAATTCATCAATCCGCTGCGTAAAGCTTGGTTGGCAGCCCGCTGCCTCTCCGAGTTCAGAGTTGTAATCACCTCGTAGCCACCCGAATACAGATCCGGGAACTTGCCCAGGAGCTGCTGGCGAACCCACTCAGCTGGATAGGGCGCTGGAACGTCCAGTTCACGATCAAAAACCTGGGCGGTGATTGGCGAAGCAACTGCGGCCTGATAGCTGTCGAGGTTGATGGATCCCTGGTCCAGCATTCGCCGGAGCACTACGTTGCGCCGCCGCAGTGCCCGTTCTGGCCCATTGATGGGATTACCTGCCTCCGGCGCATTGGGGACGCCGGCGAGCATGGCCAACTGCGCCAGATTAAGCTTCTTGAGCCGTTTGCCGTAGTAGGTGAGGGCAGCCGCCTGGGCCCCGTAAGCGCGTTTTCCAAACGGCACCACATTGATATACAGCTCGAGAATTTCGTCTTTGCTGAGCTCTCTTTCGATTTTCAGCGCGAGCAGCATCTCTTTGAATTTCCTTAAGAATTTTCGTTCCAGAGAAAAAGAAATGTTGCGTGCCAGCTGCATCGTGATGGTGCTGGCGCCAGACCCCAGGCCGTCGCCGGTAAGCAAATCGCCTATGAGACCGAAAGTGTCATTGGTCAGGGAGATGAAGTCGATTCCCTGATGTTCGTAGAAGCGTTTGTCTTCGGTATCGAGCAGGCCGCGTATGAAATACTCGGGTACTTCGTCGAGGCTGATTGGAATGAGACGTCGTTCGCCAAATTCAGCGATCAGCTTCTGATCAGCCGTATACACTCTTAATGGCGTCTCCAGTTTTACCTGACGATACGTCTCGGCTTTTGGCACTTGAGGGTCCAAATACAGGTAGACGCCTGCAAGACTGAGCACTGCGGCACACAAACCGGCGAGTGCCAGACACATAATAGCTACGGTGACGCGTCGGGACCTCGGTGTCATGATCGCGGCAGAGATAAAAGGATCGGTTTGCGCATTACTTAAACCTAGTATTTAATGTTAAGTCGCATAAATAGGACGTAAGTGCCCGCGATAGTAAGGAAATTTTACCGTGCTTGGATTCCTAAATAAGAAGTCCAACATTATGCTTGGGCTGGATATTAGCTCCACATCGGTCAAGCTACTTGAGCTTTCGAAGAATGGCGAGCGATTTCGTGTCGAAGCTTATGCAGTTGAACCGCTGCCGCCTAATGCCGTTGTTGAAAAAAATATTAGCGATGTCGAGGGCGTAGGTGAAGCGATTAAACGCGTCATCAACCGATCGAAGAGCGCGGCCAAGCAGGCTGCGGTCGCCGTCGCGGGTTCTGCGGTGATCACAAAGACCATCGAAATGGACGCTGAGCTCAACGATGATGAGATGGAGAATCAGATCACCGTTGAGGCGGACCAGTACATTCCGTACCCGCTGGACGAGGTCGCTATCGACTTTGAAGTTCAAGGCCTGTCGGAACGTAATCCGGAACAGGTAGAAGTTCTGCTGGCTGCCTGCCGTAAAGAAAATGTTGAAATGCGGGAAGCCGCGTTGGAACTCGGCAGCATCAAGCCCGCGGTCGTGGACATCGAAGCCCACGCGATGAAGCGGGCGTTCGAACTGCTCAAACCTCAGCTTGGCGGCAATACTGAAGATCTGGTGGTGGCCATTATCGACATCGGCGCCACGATGACCACGTTGTCGGTGCTCGCAGAAGACAAATCGATCTATACCCGCGAACAGCTTTTTGGCGGCAGACAGCTGACTGAAGAAATTCAGCGCCGTTACAGTCTGTCCTTCGAAGAAGCGGGTCTTGCCAAGAAACAGGGCGGTTTGCCAGACGATTACGATGAAGAGGTCCTGCAGCCGTTTAAAGAGGCCGTGCTACAGCAGGTGACTCGATCACTGCAGTTCTTCTTCTCGTCCAGCCAGTATGACGACGTCGACTACATCGTTCTCGCCGGTGGCACCTCATCAATCGACGGTCTTTCGGAGATGATTGAGAACAAGCTCGGTACCCCGACCATCATTGCCAATCCGTTTACCGATATGTCGCTGGCCGGACGCGTGGATTCCAACGCGCTGGCGAACGACGCACCGGCGATGATGATTGCCTGCGGCCTGGCCATGAGGAGTTTTGACTGATGGCACACATTAACCTCCTGCCGTGGCGCGACTGGGAACGGGAACGTAAGAAGAAAGAATTTCTCACTAATCTGGTGGGTGTGCTGGTGTTTGGTGGTGTGTTGCTTTTTGCAGCCGGCTGGCAGCTTGACAGCAACCTCGAGTATCAGAACGCTCGCAACGATTTCCTGCAGAAAGAAATCAAAACGCTGGATGAGCGAATTGCAGAGATTGTGAATCTGCAGAAAGAGAAGAAAGAGCTGCTGGCACGGATGGATGTTATTCAGCAGCTGCAGGGTAACCGTCCCATTATTGTGCATGTCTTCGATCAGCTGGTGCGAACCCTGTCGAAAGGGCTGCACTACCGCAATCTGGAAATGTCGGGCGAGGAATTGACCATCGCCGGTACGGCAGAATCTAACAATCGGATTTCCGGGCTGATGCGCAACCTTGACGATTCAGACTGGTTCGCCCAGCCGAATCTGCGCACCATCAAAGAAGATCCTACCAACGCTGAGTATGGGTCGCAGGCCAGTAATTTTGATCTGACCTTTACCCGGGTCAATCCGCTTAAAGGCAATGGCGACGCGGGGGAGGACTAGATCATGGCTTTACAGGACACACTCGCGCAGCTGCAGGCTTTTGATCTTGGTGATCTGGATGCAAACAACGTCGGCTCCTGGCCGAACCCAGTCAAGATCATCATTATGGTCGTTTTGTTTCTGGCGGTTTTAGGGGGTGGCTATTACTTCTACCTGACCGACAAGCTGGTCGTGCTGGAACGCGCTGAACTCAAAGAAGTTGATCTGCGTAAAGACTACGAAGCGAAGAGCGAAAAGGCTGCAAACCTTGAAGCCTATCGGGCTCAGAAAGCTGAAATGGAAGCAACTTTCGGCGCGCTGTTGCGCCAGCTGCCCAGTGACACTGAAGTTCCCGGTCTGCTCGACGATATTACCCGCACTGCACTCGACAACGATCTGACTATTGAAAGCATCGAGCTGCAGAACGAGAAAAACACCGAGTTCTATGTCGAGTTGCCAATCGACATCGTCGTTGAAGGCAACTACCACAAGATTGGTTCTTTTGTCAGCGGTGTCGCTAACCTATCGCGAATTGTCACTCTGCATGACTTCATTATTTCGCCTCAGGACGGCAATGTTGAAAACCTCAGGATGACCATCCTGGCCAAAACCTACCGCTATCTGGAAGAAGAGGACGGGTGATGGGAATGCTCAAATACCTTTCATTTGTCGTGTTGACCGGGCTGTTAGCCGGGTGCGGCGGCAGCAATGATTTTGACGACCTGCAGGGTTATATGGATGAAGTGGATGCCCGACCGGCACCGCCCATCGAACCCTTGCCGGTATTCGAACAGGTGGAACCTTTCCGGTATCAGGCGAGCACCAATCGCAGCCCGTTCGAGCCGCCCGTCCTGGTATCGGCGACGCCGCCGCCCCCTCCAGGCAGCCCTGAAGTTAAGCCTAACTTCAATCGGGCGAAGGAATATCTGGAGCAATACAGTATCGCCAGTCTGACGATGGTTGGCACCCTGGCCCGTGATCAAAGCATGTTTGCATTGATCAAAGATGCGGACGGCGGTGTGCACCGGGTGGAACGCGGCGATTACATTGGGACGGATCACGGCGAAATTCAGAGCATCGATGAAGCTTCGATTGAGCTCATTGAGATTGTCAGAGACGGCGGTGATGGCTGGGTTAGACGAGAGCGCACAGTCAATCTCGGTGGTGGAAACAGAGGATGAAAATAATGAGCAGTTGGATAATGTTCGGCTCGAGGCATTCCATGAAGGAATCGGCCATAAAGGAAGTGGCCATAAAGGGAATGCTCGGGTTCGCCGCTTTGCTTCTCAGCGCGTCAGCTTGGTCGCAAGCCAACATCGAGGGTGTCGAATTTTCGTCATTACCGGGTGACAAAACCGAGATCAGACTGGTTTTTGATGGCGCACCGCCGGAACCAACGGGTTACACCATCGAAGAGCCCGCGCGAATTGTGCTGGATATGCCGGGCGTGGCCAGCAGCCTGGAAGAGAAGCACCATAATCTCGGGATTGGCAATGCCCGCCGTGTTTCGATTATCACCACCAAAGATCGAACCCGGGCGATTGTAAACCTGACCGAACTGGTCAACTACGAAACTCAAATTCAAGGCAACACCCTGTTCGTCACCATTGGTGCCGACGGTGGCGGTGTTCCGACTACCGAACAGTTCGCCAGCGCCACAGATACTTCGTCGGTCGAGCGCAACATGGCGGCATCCCAGGTTACCGGCGTCGATTTCCGACGTGGTCCAGAAGGGGATGGTCGCATCATCGTCAGCCTTTCTAATCCGAAAGCACCGGTCAACGTCGTTGGCGAGGGCGGCAAGATCAAGGTTGAAATCCGCAACACTGATCTGCCCGCTGAGCTGCGTCGTCGCCTCGACGTCACAGATTTTGCGACTCCCGTGCAGATTGTCGATGCAGTGCAGGAAGGTGATCACACGATATTTACTGTGTCTGCGGCGGGAGACTATGACTATCTCGCTTATCAGGCTGATAACACTCTGACCATCAATGTCAGCCCGATGTCTGAAGATGAGGTTGAGCGTCGTGATGACATGTTCAGATTCTCTGGAGAGAAGCTGTCGCTGAATTTCCAGGATATCGAGGTACGCTCTGTTCTGCAGCTGATTGCCGATTTCACCGATCTCAACCTGGTGGCCAGTGATACGGTTTCCGGTCGCATCACGCTACGTCTTAAGAATGTTCCCTGGGACCAGGCGCTGGAACTGATTCTGAAAACCAAAGGCCTCGACAAACGCCAGGTGGGTAACGTTCTCCTGGTTGCACCTGCGGCTGAAATCGCTGCTCGAGAGAAGCTCGAGCTGGAAAACCAGAAGCAGATTTCTGAACTGGCCCCGCTGCGTACTGAATTTATTCAGATCCGTTACGCCAGCGCCACTGAGCTTTTTAATCTGTTCAGTAACAGCGCCGGCTCTTCAGAGCAGTCAATTCTCTCGGAACGCGGCAGCGTGATTGTTGATGATCGCACCAACTCGATCATCCTTACGGATACAGCAGACCGCCTTCAGGAATTCCGTGAAGTGATTGCACAACTCGACGTCCCGGTACGTCAGGTGCTCATCGAAGCTCGAATTGTTACTGCCAGCGACAACTTCTCGGAAGAGCTGGGTATTCGCTGGGGCGGCGGCGCGATCAAAGATGGCGCCCCGCTCGGCAGCCAGGCCAAGCTGGGTGGTTCTCTGACGACTCTGAGCGAGTTGCAGGACATCATCGTCAATGGTGAAGGGGATATTTCTTCACCCGACGACCTGATCGTTGATCTGGGTGTCACCAGCCCGGGAGCGACCAGCTTCGGTATTGGTATTACCGGTGAACAATACATCCTGGATCTGGAGCTCTCTGCATTAGCCGCTGATGGCCATGCGGAAGTAGTTGCCCGTCCGAAGGTGATTACCGCAGACAAGTCTCCGGCTATCATCGAATCTGGTACGGAAATTCCTTACCAGGAAGCGACCAGCAGTGGCGCAACCTCCACATCGTTTAAAGATGCGGTGTTGTCTCTGGAAGTTACCCCGCAGATCACGCCTGATGACAGAATCATAATGCAGCTCAATGTGAAGCAGGATTCAGTTGGTCAGGTATTCAATGGCGTTCCATCCATTGATACCAACGAAATCGAGACGGAAGTACTCGTAGACAACGGCCAGACTCTGGTTCTGGGTGGTATCTTCCAGACTGACCGCAACGTTTCGACGACCAAGACTCCGTTCCTTGGTGATCTGCCGTACGTGGGCCGGCTTTTCCGCCGGACGCTGGAGCGTGATGACAAAGCTGAACTGCTGATCTTCATTACGCCGAGAATCATTCAGGAAAACCTGACTTCTCTGTAGCAGGTGCCGGGACACCCGGCCCATCCATCCTATAAACTACGCGGCGCCAATAGGCGCCGCGTTTTTTATGAGTAAACAAAATATTTATCTGATAGGGCTGATGGCCGTAGGCAAGAGTACGGTCGGGCGTACTCTTGCGCAGCGTCTGGGTTACGACTTCTACGACTCCGACCATGTCATTGAAGAACGGGCGGGGGCAGATATCGGCTGGATATTTGACGTCGAAGGAGAAGCTGGATTCCGCGAGCGGGAAACGGCCGTTCTCGATGATCTGACCAGACTGGAGGGAATTGTGCTGGCAACCGGTGGTGGCGCAGTGTTGCGGGCGGAAAATCGCGCCATGCTGGCTGCGCGCGGGACGGTAATACATTTGGACAGCCCGCTGCAGAGGCTTCTGGAGAGAACAGAAAAGGATAAAAAACGGCCCCTGCTGAATACTGGGAATCCTGCGGAGACACTGGCTCGAATTGCGCAGGAGCGAAATCATCTGTACGCCGAAATTGCCGATTTCCGCTTTGTTACTGATCGCCAGTCGCCCAAGGTGTTAGCACGAGCGATCGAAAGCTGCCTGCACGAACAGAGAGTTATCTGATGACCAGGATCGTAACTGTCCCGCTGGGTGATCGCAGCTATCCGATATACATCGGCGCCGGGGTGTTGCGCACTGGCAGATTGGCTGAGCACATTGCCGGTTCCCAGGTTGCAATCGTAACCAATACCGTCGTTGCGCCCTTGTGGCTGAAAACTCTGAACACTGTTCTGGCGGACAGTAATGCGAAAGTTGATGTCTTTGAACTGCCTGACGGTGAGGCGGAAAAGAACCTGAGTAATTATGAGGCCATACTCGACTTCCTGGTTGCGCATAAACACAATCGCAGCACCACGGTCATCGCGTTAGGGGGTGGCGTCGTCGGTGATATGGCCGGTTTTGCAGCCGCGACCTATCAGCGTGGGGTCAGATTTGTGCAGATTCCTACCACGCTGCTGGCTCAGGTGGATTCATCCGTCGGTGGCAAGACGGCCGTGAATCATCCTCAGGGGAAGAATCTCATCGGAGCATTCTACCAGCCGGAAGCCGTTTTCGCGGATACCGAGCTGCTGGCGACACTGCCCGCACGAGAGTGGCGCGCGGGCATTGCTGAGGTCATCAAGTATGGGATCATTCAGGATTGTGACTTTTTCAACTGGTTGATAGAGCACAACCAGGCTTTGTTGGAGATGTCGTCTGACGCAATCATCCATGCCGTCGGCCGATCCTGCGAGATCAAAGCGGAAGTGGTTGCACAGGACGAACGGGAAGGCGGCATTCGGGCCATTCTGAACTATGGTCATACCTTCGCTCACGCGATCGAGGCATTGACTGGTTACAACACCTACCTTCATGGTGAGGCGGTGGCGATCGGTATGGTTATGGCGGCGGACCTGTCCTGGCGGCAGGGTCTGCTGACCCTGAATGACGCGGCTCGAATCAAACAGGCGATTGGTACCTTCGGGCTGCCGGTGGTGCCGCCAGCACTGGAATCCGAGGCAATGCTCAATGCGATGGGCATGGACAAAAAGGTTCTGGATGGTCGACTGAGGTTGATACTGGCACGATCGATCGGTGATGCTTTTGTTACTGATGCCGTCGATCAGCAACTGCTGCAGGCAACGCTCAGCGCTGGAAAGCGACTGTGCGATGATTGATTATCGGTTAATCCCTTTCGTCCGAGGATAGCGCGGCAACATGGCAGAAGCGGAGCGCGGTTTTCTTGGCCTGACCCACAATCCGTTTGTGCAATCGGATGAGGGTTTCTTCGAACAGGCTGATCGCAAAGCCCACCTAGAACAGCTGCGACATCTCAGTCAGTGGTCACGGCGCGTGCTCGTCGTAACGGGCCCTCCCGGCATGGGTAAATCCATGCTTTATCGACAACTTTCCGCAACGTTAGAACCTCGCTGCAAAGCCGCCCGAATTCATGGCTCGCTGATCAATGCCAGTCGGGAAGTCCTGGTTTCTGTTGCACAGGGGTTCGGTATTGCCGCACCTTCGGATGCCAACAGCCAGCTTCTGACCTCGCTGATAGAGCGTCACGTCGACGAACAATCAGCGGCAGAGCGAATCTGTGTGGTGATGGTGGACGATGCGGATCTTTTGGAGCCTAAAGCCGTCGTCGATCTGATGTCGCTGGCTCAGGCCTGCAGTCTGCAGCTGGTGCTCTTCGGCGAGGTGAAGCTGGTCCCCGCCATTGAGCGTGCTGCGGGACGTCTTGGTCTCGGCTGGCACGAAATCCGCCTGACCGGTTTCAGCGCGCAGCAGACCAGGGAGTACCTGGAGTGGCGCTTTCAGCAGGCACGATATCGGGGTCGGCTGCCTTTTACAGAATCTCAGCTGCAGGAAATTCAGCGACTCTCCGAGGGCCTGCCTGGAAAAATCAATCAGATGGCTAACGTGCTGCTGGTGAAGCTGGAAACTGGCGACATCGGCAAATCCGGATCGGTATTTCCGGCTGTGCATCGAGCATTACTGGTGCTGTTACTGGTGGTGGCGGGGCTGGTGTATCTGCTCTGGTTGCAGAGTGAGAGCGCGGATGAGCAGAACCGGGTGGTGGTCGAAGAGTCCGTTGCTTTGGAACCCACCGATACCGATGTTGCTCTGCTCGAACCGGAAACTCCGGTTGAGCCTCCGGTCGAGAGTCGAGCGGAGCCCACGGCCGAGAAACCGCCGTTTGGAATGGCCGGAGATCCACGACAGTCGCCTGGGAGCACAATAGCCAGTCAGCCGGCGGACGGTATTCCATTTGGCCAGGAACCTGAGATCCCAACGCCAGCTGAAGGCGCGGCTGCTCAGAGTGAAGAGATCACCGCATTGGGGCAAGCACAGGTTGCGGAAACGAGTCGAGGAACGGCGGAAACGCCAATTCAGCAGCCGATGGAACTACAGCCTCTGAAGCCTCAACCCGTTCCGGAACCTCAGGTGGACCCGACCTCGGCATTTGCAGAAGGTGCCCAAGCGCCAGGCGAAGCTCAAACAGAACCAGTCACTGAAACATCGCCACCGGTTGATTTTGCGGCCTCTGCAACTGATAAGGACGACCCCGCGCCCGCGGGTGTTCCAATATCAGTAACTCGGTCCCCCGCTGATGATCCATCAGTTGATGGATCATCAGCGGACCTACTCCCGGCAGATGCCCAGGGTGCAGATTGGCTGCTGGAGCAGCCTGGAGAGCGATTTACTCTGCAGCTGGTTACGGTGTCGTCTGCGGAGCGAGCCCGGGAGTTTATCGACAAACAGAATAGTCCGCAGCAGTTTGCCACCTATGAACTCGCGCGCGATGGCAAGCGGCTGCACGTCGTGGTTTTTGGTGTTTTTGAAAGCCGTGCTGACGCCGAGGCTGCATCGCGCGCGCTGCCGGCCGGCGTTGGTAACGTACAGCCTTGGATCCGCACGCTGGAGCAGGTGCACGGTGCGATTTACACCGTGCGCTAGCAGATCAGGGTAGCTGGGTGCTGCCCATCAGATAACGATCGATCTCACGCGCAGACTCGCGGCCTTCGTTGATGGCGCGAACTACCAGTGACTGACCCCGTCGGCAATCTCCTGCAGTGAAGACCTTAGCCACGTTGGTGTTGTATCGACCGTATTCGGCCTGATAGTTCGAGCGCTGGTCGTAGCTGATCCCGAGTTGATCGGAGACTGCATGTTCAGGACCTAAGAAGCCCATTGCCAGCAGCACCAGATCGGCCTCCCACTCCCGCTCTGAACCAGGAACGTTTTCAAACTTGCCGTCTTTCATGACCACATCCACGGTCCGGATCGCTTTGATGTGACCATTGCCGTTGTCGACGAACTCAGTCGAGGAAATGCTGTACACCCGCGGATCCTTGCCATCGCGCTGCGCCGCTTCCTGGTGTCCATAGTCAGTTCGAAGGATCTTCGGCCAGGTGGGCCAAGGATTATTGTCTGCCCGCTGCGTCGGTGGCTGTGGAAACAGCTCGAAGTTAACCAGACTCTTACAGCCGTGTCGCAACGAGGTGCCGATACAGTCTGTGCCGGTATCACCGCCGCCGA
>Ga0316194_10000729_pt1 | contig 22050 bp, 20 predicted proteins | sample CroRivsedime1_MG_FD_204936 | JGI IMG/M metagenome (GOLD analysis project Ga0316194, IMG submission 204936) | Coastal sediment microbial communities from Maine, United States - Cross River sediment 1 | ecosystem: Environmental > Aquatic > Marine > Coastal > Sediment | place: USA: Maine...
AGTAGCCTTTACATTTTTGATGGCGCAATAGAGCTGATCTGATTTGGCAATCTTCGCCTTACTAGCACGCGACTTGAGAAACGTCTGCCCCATGAGGGGTAGCAACTGTTCGATCTTGGCAAGGAAGACATTCATATCAGCCGTGTCTGATTCCGGAAGATGAGAGCCTGAGGATTGGCTATTCTCAAGCTCAAAACGTTCTGCCAATTTGGCCTTGTCGATAAGCTTGCCTTCAAGGTATTTGATGTGAGCTTTTGTCAGGTTCTCATCTTTACTCACAAAGAACACAATTGTCTTCCAGAATTCTTTATCAAGATGGTTCCTAATTCTTTTCCTAATAACCTCGGCTTCGCCGATGTAGACTCTGTCCTTCCCAGTATCTGGGTTGATCCCTGTCAGAAAGTAGATACCAGGTTTGTTTGCCTCTACACGCTCTAGAACAAGGTCCAACTTGGAACGTGGGCCTGCGACGGCCTTTCCCGCCCAGTTCGAAATTTCCGCGGTACGGATCGAGTCCGGATCACCATGAACCAGGAATATTTTTACTGTTGCAGTTTCGTCCACGCCACCCTCACCTCTAAATGCTTAACACCAGTGTTGATAATACTAGGGGTTTGGAATGACACAAAGAAATGACTCGAGGTCGGAAAGGAAGAATAAAGCATATGTTGCTTGACCCGAGCAGGTACCGCCAAGTGGGAAGGGAGGTTCGAGCCAAGAAGTCTGAATGACTGATAGGGTCTAACGTGTACCTTACAGTGGACTTGGATCTTACAATTGCCCTTCCTCCCTGGAACCTGACTTGCCCTTTGTGCCTTTCACCTGAAGGGAAAGGGCCACAATTCACTTAATTCATAGGACCTTACAGGGCATTACTCATTTGGCCTGTTTTTAAGCGATTAAGATATTACACCGAGCATTAAAAGGCGCATTGGGATTATTCCCTTATTGATTCAATAGTTCTTCCGGGTACTTCACTACGTAAATCGCGACCAAAAGGATTTACATAGGATTTAAGAACAAGATCTAGGGTATTTACGGGCAAGATAAAAAGGCCGGATTATTATCCTAACTCCCTGTATATTATGAATATAATTATGGCGCGCCCGACAGGATTCGAACCTGTGACCCCTGCCTTCGGAGGGCAGTACTCTATCCAGCTGAGCTACGGGCGCATTTTTTATTCAGGGCGCGTAGTTTAGCGGTTTTACCCCATTAAAGTAAACGTTATACTATGAAGCTTACCAACCCGATATATCGACGTTTCAGAGGTTTCAATGGATCGCAAAGCAGACAGCGCGTTTATGCGTCAGTTCGCCGGTGTCATCGCCGGTTTCATGGTGCTGACGGTTGCACTCATTTTCCTGGCACGGTACATCCAGCCAGACCCGACGGGTGATGCCAACCCCAGCCAGGGCGTACTCGCTGAAAAACGCATCGAGCCAGTGGGTTCGGTCCGTTCCGGTGATGCCGGAGCAGCTGCTCTGGCCGAAGCCCAGGCAGCTGTTGCTGAAGCCGCACCTGCGGGAGACGTGGTGGTCGATGGTGCCCAGGTTTATGGCGGTTTATGTAAAACCTGTCATGACGCAGGCATTGCAGGCGCACCCATTACGGGCAGTGACCAGATGAGGGAACGCGAAACAGCCAAGGGCCTTGACGGCCTGGTTGCCACCGCTATTAGTGGCCTGAACGCGATGCCGGCACGTGGCGGCAACCCGTCGCTGACGGACGAGCAGATCCAGGCTGCCGTTGAATTCATGTTGCAATAGCGGCGCGGCCCTGCTGGTCCTGCTACTGCTTTCCGCCTGTACCGAACAGGGCGCGCCCATACCCCTGTCTACCGGCCTGTGCCAGGCAGACCCGACGCCCATCACTGCTATTCAGGGTGAGCGCTATTATTCCCCTATGGAAAACTCTGCGGTAACCGTCCGCGGTACGGTCACGCATGTATCTGACAACGCGGGCGTGTACATCGAAAACTTCGCTCAGGCATGGAGTGGCAATCAGTCACGCGCATTGTTTGTGGCTGATAAAGAATTATCCCGCTCCGCCCTGCCCGGTCAGCTTCTCGCTGTTAGTGGGCGCGTGGCTGAGCGGGGTTCGTCGAAGGATAAACAGACATCGATCATCGAAATCAGCGAAGCCGGAATCTGTGCTGAGCAATCTTCTTTGCCCGAAACCGCGATCAAGCTGCCACTGGATTCAAAGGCCAGGGAGGCACTGGAAAACATGCGGGTGTCTTTCGATCAGGCCCTGACAGTGACCGACGTCTACAAGCTGTCTGAGGGAGAAGTGACGCTCAGCGACATGGGCGTGCTCAGGATACCTACTGAAGTGGCACGACCCGGCCAGGCAGCCTCGGCACGGCAGCGGAAAAATCGCGAGCATTCCATCGTGGCCACTCTGCAGGAGACCCGGCTGTCAGCAATGCCGGTTGGCAGCCACCTGGATGAATTAACCGGAGTGATGGGGCACAGCGGCCGCGGGCAGCAACTCTGGCTGGAAGGCACCCCCTTAACCGAAATTCCCCAGCCGGACCCGATTGAACCGAACACGGCCGGTCAGGTTCGGGTGGTCAGCAGTAATCTGCTGAATTTCTTCAACGGAGATGGTTCCGGAGGAGGTTTCCCTACTGATCGGGGCGCAAAAACCCATGAAGAATATCTCGCCCGTGCAGCCCGGACCCGGGCGGCCATGGCGCGTATCCAGCCCGATCTCCTGGCCGTGCAGGAGCTGGAAAATGATGGCTTCGGGGCACTTGGCGCCGCACAGTCTCTTCGCGCACTGCTGAATGAAACGGGCCAGGCAGACTGGGCGTTCGTCGAGCCGGAAAGCGAGCGCATTGGGAGCGACGTTATCACGGTCGGCCTGTTCTACCGGCAGCAGGTGCTGCAAGCAGTCGAATCCGCTCACGTGCTGCGGAGTCCCGAATTTAAGGGACTTAGCCGACAACCGCTGGCCCAGTTGTTTCGCGACCGGCAGTCCGGCGTGGAGTTCCTGGCGGTCGCCAACCATCTGAAATCCAAGGGCGGCTGCCCGGACGATGGCCCAAACGCCGACCAGAACAATGGGCAGGGGTGCTGGAGCCCGGCCAGGGTGGCCGCGGTAGACGCACAACTGGAATGGCTGGAGAACCTGTCCGGGAAGCTCGGCACTGAAAATATACTGGTGCTGGGTGATATGAATGCCTATCGAATGGAAGACCCGGTCATGCGCTTTAAAGCGGCTTCATACGTTGACCTGGTTGAACAGCTGTCCGGCCTGCCACAGCACAGCTTTCTCTACTGGGGACAAACCGGCACGCTGGATTACATCTTCGCATCACCTGAAATGGCCGGCTATGCGCAGGCTGCACAGATCTGGCACATCAATTCAAACCATGCGCGCAAGATGGAGCACCCCCAACCCTGGTTGAGAGCCTCTGATCACGACCCCGTTATCGTGGATTTCGATTTCAGCCAGTTCGCCACCTCCAACTGAATTTCCCCAAATACGGGCTCGAAACTGTTGGCAACGACGGGTTCGAAGTCGTCCCATATGTCATCCACACGATGCAGGGGATTGGCCCGGGATAAACGTCGCCCTACGCCCCTGAGACTATGGAGAATTTCGGATTTTTCACGGTAGGCCGCGAATAGCCCGCGATGGTCGGCATAACGCATGAACCCCCTTAATCGCTCCGGCACCATCGCATCATGCTCAGCCAGCATTTGTCTTACACCCTGGTCGAACTCCTGCAACGGGACGCCGGAATACTCAGTCCAGCGCCGGGCCAGATGATGGTCGAATAACAGGTCAATAATGATGCCGCCATAACGCCTGAAAGGCGGATTGAGCGCAGCCAGCAGGCCTTTAACCGCGGGCAACGCATCGGTGGATGCATCGATGTGCCGGTGCAGCCTGATACCCTGGCGGGTGGGCGCGTCATGGCGGAAAAGCGCCTGTTTGCCCCGGACGAAATCGCCCAGCATGGCGCCCAGACGAAGGCCCTCATCTTCACCGGCCAGCAGCAAGTGGGCCAGGAAATTCAAAACTCCCGCTTCATGAGCAGTCACTGGGTATCATGAATCAAATGTAGCAGAAACGAATCTATCTGGCTTGCAAGCACCTGTCTGCGGTATCATGACACCTCTTTCGCGGCGATGTACCAGGACATGACAGAGGCCCGGACATTCGAGCAACCAGAACAGTTTCCAGGCGAGCACAGCGAGTTTTTCATTCGCGGGCCGGCGGGCGCCATTGAGTGCGCTACAGACGCCCCCGAAACAGATATCGAGCTGCCTGCAACCGTGATCATTTGCCACCCACACCCCATGCACAGCGGCACCATGCGCAACAAGGTGGTGACCATCATGGAGCGCTCGATGAGAGAACTGGGGCTGCGCACTGTCCGCTTCAACTTCCGGGGAGCCGGTGAAAGTGAAGGCGAGCACGATGACGGTTACGGTGAAACGGACGACCTGTTTGCAGTTGCGGAATGGGTACGCCGGACAAGGCCGGATGACGATTTGTGGCTCGGTGGTTTCTCTTTCGGCTCCTACGTGGCAGCAAGAGCCTCTTTGAATCTCCATACGAGACAGTTGATCAGTATTGCACCGCCAGTGGACCGTTACCCCTTTGACTCCCTGCCTCATCCTGAATGCCCCTGGCTGGTCATCCAGGGTGACGAGGATGAAATCGTCAACATAGACGTGGTCAGGCAGTGGGCGAGCCAACTCAAACCGCCGCCAGAACTGGTCGTGATGCAGGAAGCGGACCATTTCTTCCACCGCCGTCTGATGGACCTGCGCGGCTTGTTGAAAAACGGTGTGCGTGAACAGTTGCCGTCTTCCGGAACCGACCCAGAAAAACTTTAAAAGCCGGGTCTTGCAAAACCCTTCTCCGCTCAGGCAATACCGCATACTCACCCACCAGGGTGACTTTACCGCTGACCCTGCGCAATCAGAGGTTGTCCATGCCCTCGATGCCCTGTGGCATGCTTTACAGCGGCAAGACCACCCGGGTTTCCTGGACCGGATCCGGCGCACCCGCCGGGAATCCATCAAGGGGCTGTACATCTGGGGCAGCGTGGGGCGTGGCAAGACCTGGCTGATGGATCTTTTCTACCAGCATCTTCCTGTGCAGCGTAAACAGCGCATCCACTTCCATCGGTTCATGCAACGGGTGCATAACAGCCTCAAGGCACAAGGCCAGGTTCGAGACCCTCTGGCCCGAATTGCCGCTGAATGGGCGCGAAATTACAGCGTACTGTGCCTGGACGAGTTTTTTGTCTCCGATATCGCTGACGCGATGTTGCTTGGAGGCTTGCTCGAAAACCTGTTCGAAAATGGCGTCACGCTGGTTACAACGTCCAATCTGGCGCCTGAAGCGCTTTACAGCGACGGCCTTCAGAGAGCCCGTTTTCTGCCCGCGATTGACCTGATCCGGCAAAGCACCCAGGTCATCGAATTGCCGGGCAGTGTTGATTACAGGCTCCGGATCCTGGAGCAATCGAAGATTTTCCATTGCCCGCTGGATGACGAAGCAAGACGGGTAATGACCGATAGTTTCGAGCGAATGGCCGCCGAGTGCGAGCTTGATCATGAACTGGAGATTAATGGACGTGCCTTTCATGCGCACCGGCGGGGCGACGGCATCATCTGGTTTGAATTCAGAGAGCTGTGTCAAAAACCCCGTGGCGGAATCGACTTCATTGAAATTGCCCGAGCCTTCAACACCGTGGTGCTCAGCAACATGCCTCAACTGGGTGAACCGGATTCGAACGCGGCAAGGCGATTTATCACGATGGTCGACGAATTCTATGACCGCAACGTCAAGTTGCTCATTTCCGCCGACGTGCCGATCGGGAAGCTCTACACGGGCCGGATGCTTGAGTTTGAATTTCAACGCACGGTAAGCAGGCTCACTGAAATGCAATCGCATGATTACCTGGGCCGGCCGCACCTGCCCTAAAAAAGAGAAAGGGCCGGTAAGGGGTCAACCGGCCCTTTCGTGAGACCTAGTGCAAGGGGAACACCGGTCTCGAACCAGAAATGCCGTAAGGGGGGACGACAAATCCGGTTTGATCGATTCTTGAGTTCTGATGAATTAAATTTTGCCCTTGAATTAATGATAGCCCAGTGAAGAGAATTTGGCAAAGCCTCACTCTCGGGACTTTCTCCTGTGGTTTCTCCTGATCGCATCCACGGAAAACGTCGCCACATCCCCGTCACGGGTCTTCATCGGTTGCCCGTCGGCCGGACCAAAGGCTATCCCGTAGTGGATTTCGAATCCCAGGGGGTACTTTCCATCGTCGGTTTTCTGTGCATAGGCCGCGTCCAGCTGACGGGCCAGGGAATCATCGCGGCTCCAGCCCCGGACCAGTAAGGACATTCCGGTTGCTTCGAGCTCATCGAGCATGGTTTCCAGGCAGGAATAGCTCAGCACAATCCGGTCCGTATCCATCACCGGCTCCCTGAATCCGGCAGACGTCAATGCGTCGCCGACCTCGAGTATGTCGGCGAAACCGGGAAACTCGACCCCATCGTCAACAGCGGACCAGGCATCCCCCAGTTCGCGGAACGTCAGGGGCCCCAGGGTGCTGAATAGCAGCATTCCGTCAGGTCGCAGCACCCGGCGAAATTCAGTGAACATGGCCATGGGATCGGCGCACCAGAAGCTGGCCAGGTTGGAAAAAACCAGGTCAGCCGAGCGGGAACTGAACGGCAGCACTCCAAGATCGGCGCACACGGGCTTCAGCGGACGCAGCATGCTGGAACGGCGCCGCACCTGTGACAACATCGCCGGGGAAGTATCCAGCGACACGACCTGAGCTTTTCGGAAACTCTGCTTCAGTTCAGCGCTGCCCACGCCGGTTCCGCAGCCCAGGTCAAGAATCCGCGATAGCGTGCGTCGATGAAAAGCGGTGCGCTCGAGTAAACGGCTGCATACCTCCCGTTGCAGGGCAGCATGGTGATCGTAGTGTTCTGCAATGCGATTGAACGTGTCGCGGATGTGCTGAAGGTGGGACAAGGCGATTCCGGGCTGACTTTTCTTACAGTTTATCGCATGAATAACCCGATGGTTTCTTTTTGCGAGGCGCTTAGCCTGGAAAAGATGCATGCCTGGACCCAAACCATCCTCGACGCTGTGCTGCCGCGGCACTGCATTCTGTGTGGAATGAGCAGCGGCGCCAGCAACGTTTGTCCGCCCTGTTCCGGAGAGCTACCCCGGATAGAACACGGCTGTGCCCGTTGCGGCCTGCCCGTGGCCTCCCCTGGCGATTCACCCTGCGAACATTGCAGGCGCCAGGCACTGCCCTGGGATTCAGCCATCGCCGCCCTGGTCTACGAATTTCCCGTGGATCAACTGGTACAGAGATTCAAATTTTCTCGCAGCCTGGCATCAGGTGAGTTCCTCGCGCAGGCGATGACGGCCGCTGTGCTCAGGTACTGCGATTTTGCACCTGATGCCATCATCCCGGTGCCACTTCACCGCTCACGGCATTTCAGCAGAGCTTTTAACCAGTCTGAATTGTTGGCGAGATACGCCGGCAAAGTGCTGGACGTGCCGGTACGCTCCACTGCTCTGCGCCGGAAACGTCGAACCCGGGCTCACTCGGGACTGGATGCGATCAGCCGCAAGATCAATATCAAAGGCGCCTTTGCCTGCACCTTGTCTGCAAAAAAGCACAAATATCTTAACCACGTGGCGCTGGTGGACGATGTGCTGACCACCGGCGCCACCCTGTCTGAATGCGCCCGGGTTTTGAAAAGATCGGGTATCCGGCGGGTATCCGTCTGGGTTGCAGCCAGGGCACCGGCACCAAGTGCTCAGGCTGCTGAATAAGCGCCTGACAGCATAAAGTGCCCCAGGATGCCGAGAAACATGACCACACCGACCCAGTTATTGGCCAGAAAGGCCTTGAAGCAGGCATCCCGTTCGCGGTGGCGGGCACCGTGCAACTGGAAGCCAAACAGGATGGCAGAAATCAGAATGGCGGCAAACCAGGTCCAGCCCAGGCTGAGGATCAAGCCGATCGCCGTTAACATGACCAGCATCAGCAACATCAGCAGGCCGGTGATCAACAGGTCAAACCGGCCAAAGAGGATCGCGGTGGACTTGACACCAACCTTGAGATCATCGTCCCGGTCCACCATGGCATAGAGCGTGTCATAAATGACCGACCAGACCGTGTTGACGACCAGCAGCCACCAGGCCAGGGCTGGCACGGTAGAGTTTTCGGCCGCAAAAGCCATCGGTATGCCCCAACCGAAGGCGATGCCCAACACGACCTGTGGCAAATGGGTAAAGCGCTTGAAAAACGGGTAACTCGAGGCCAGCGCGGCACCTGTAAAAGCCAGCATGACCGTCAGCGGATTGGTAAACAACACCAGCACGAAGGCCATCGACAGCAGAATAAAGAACAGGCGCAGGGCCTGCTTCAGTGAGAGCTCTCCCGAAGCGAGCGGTCGCAGGTGCGTACGCTTCACGTGCGGGTCGAAATTCCGGTCGGCGATATCATTCATGACACAGCCAGCAGCCCGCATCAGCACGACGCCACACGTGAATATCAGGACATTTTTCAGGCTGGGCAGCCCTTCGCCGGCGAAAAGCAGCGCCCACCAGGTGGGCCAAAGCAGCAGCAAAATGCCGATCGGCTTGTCAAAACGCATCAGGCGCCAGTAGGCGCTCCACTGAATTTCCATCACGGTATTCTGACCGCTTCAGGCTGGAGTTCAAGTACAGCCGTCGGGCAATTCAGATAAAATGCGCGCCATGGAACTGATTGATATTGGCTGTAACCTGACGCACGACTCATTCGACAGCGATCGAAACGCGGTGCTGGAGCGGGCACGAGAGGCGGGCGTTGCTCAGATGATCGTGACCGGAGCAAGCGACGAGGGCAGCCATGCCGCCCTGAGCCTGGCACGGGACCATCCGGGATTGTTGTTTGCCACGGCGGGTGTTCATCCCCACCGGGCAGCTGATTTCAGCAACGAAACCGATCAGCGGCTGAGAAAACTCACTTTGGAGAAGGAGGTCGTGGCCGTTGGTGAGACCGGGCTGGACTATTTCCGGGATTTTTCACCCAGGGATGTTCAGCGGAAGGTATTCCGGCAGCAACTCGCGATCGGGGAAAGCTCCGGCTTGCCGCTTTTTTTGCACATGCGCGACGCGCATGAAGATTTTCACGCAACTCTTCGTGAAACAAGGGACCGGCTTGCCGATGTCGTGGTTCATTGCTTTACCGGCGCGCAGGAAGAACTTCATGACTATCTGGACCTGGACTGCCACATTGGCATTACAGGCTGGATCTGCGATGAACGCCGCGGAACGCATATGAAGGATTTTCTGAAAGACATTCCCGCTGAGCGCCTGATGATCGAGACCGACGCGCCCTACCTCAAACCCCGCAACCTCAGGCCGAAAGTAAAAAGCCACCGTAATGAGCCACGCTGGCTACCCTGGATACTGGGGACACTTGCGGCAGCGCGGGATGAACACCCCGAAGCACTGGCAAAACAAACCACCGCCAACGCCCGACGGTTCTTCAAAATCCCGATACCCTGACTGCTGACCGGTTGGCGCAGCCAGAGGTCAGTCCAATAACGCTCTCTACATCACCTGTGAAGTCAGCAAAGCCAGTCGCTTGTGCTGCATCTTCAGGCTCATTTCGAGTTCGCGATAACGCATGCCAAAGGAGGCCGTTTCCGTTTCGAAACGTTCCGCCAGTTTCTGCCTGCCTGCCTGTACACGATCTATCTGGAGTTGCTGCCATTCCTTGATGATTTCCACGTATTGCGCGTATTCAGCCTCGAGTTGCTTTCTCCAGCGTGGGCTGACGCCTTCCTGCTCGAGTTTTTCACGCGCGACCTTGAACTCCATGTTCAGCCGTGCTCTCAATACCTTGAATGCCGGGGCACGCTTGCGGTTCTTCACCAGCCCGAGTAACGCACAGGTCGAAATGAACCACTTATTGATATCCAGGTGCCACCAGCGGATGCCACAACGATAATCACTCTGAAACAGGTGATGGTAGTTGTGATAACCCTCGCCGTAAGTAATCAATGCGATGAGATGATGGTCACGAGCGGTATTCTCGTCGGTGTAAGGCTGTTTGCCCCACATATGTGCCAGGGAGTTGATGAAAAACGTGACGTGGTGACTGAGCACGAGGCGGAGCACGCCCACCAGCAGGAACATGCCGAGGATGTCACCGGTCAGCCAGCCCAGGAACAGCGGCAGGGCGAGATTCGTCGTCCACACCAGCGTCCAGTACCAGCGATGTTGCCACGCAGTAATGGGATTTTTTTCCAGGTCGCGGACCACGCTGTAATCGATCTCCCCGCTGGGATAGTCTTTCAGCATCCAGCCGATGTGCGCGAACCAGAAACCGCGATTGATGGAATACGGATCCTTGTCATTATCATCGACATCGCGATGATGAACGCGATGACGGGCACACCAGACAATAATGCTGTTCTGCAACGCCATGCCGCCCATGACGGCCAGGAACCATTGCAGCGCAGGGTGGGCCTGGTAAGTCCTGTGTGACCAGAGGCGATGATAACCGCTGCCGATGCCAATGCCGTTCAACACCATGAAAATGGCGAAAAACAGCCACGCCCAGCCGCTGTAACCGTGCGTAATGCCGTACCAGGGCACCACGGTTATGGCCGCCAGGAAGGTCAGCCCGAGTACCGCGGTGACGCTCCAGTTTACGGGGACCTTTTCCAGTTCTTCCCGCTTTGAGATTTCAGACATTTTGAATCCTGTATTTAAAGAGCCGGTTTCCTACCGGGAATATCCTCACAGTTTAAACGAAGCACGTCTTTCCCGCAGTAAAAACGCGCCGAAAACGTGAGCAGGCAAGCAAGCCTTCTTAAGTGCGCAGACCCGTTCCCCGGTGCAGCAAGTAAAGACACGAGGAGAACAGGATGACGCCAGCCAGCAATATCACGCCGTAGGTCATGGTCAGACTGACATCGGAAACCCCCAGCATGCCATAGCGAAAACCATTGACCATGTAGAGAATCGGATTGGCCACGGATACGCTCTGCCAGAAGTCGGGCAGCAGCGAAATCGAGTAGAACACACCACCCAGGTAAGTCAGCGGCGCCAGCACAAATGTCGGAATGATCGCAATATCATCGAATTTCTGCGCAAAAATGGCATTGACCATACCCGCCAACGAAAACACCACCGCCGTCAGCAGCAGTACCGTGAACATGATCAGCGGGTGTTGCACTTCAATCGGCGTGAAGAACAAGGAAACCACCATCACTACCGCACCGACCATCAGGCCGCGGGCGACAGCGCCGGTGACATAACCGGCCAGGATCACCCAGTTGGGCAAAGGCGAAATCAACATCTCTTCGATGTGTTTGCCAAGCTTGGCGCCGAAAAAAGAAGACACCATGTTGCCGTAGGAATTGGTGATCACCGACATGATGACCAGCCCCGGTACAATGTACTGCATGTAGGTGAACCCGCCCATTTCGCCGATCCGGCGGCCGATCAACTCTCCAAATATGATGAAATAGAGTGTCATCGTGATCGCGGGCGGAACAATGGTCTGGCCCCAGATGCGCAAAATTCGTGTGATTTCTTTCCTGACGATGGTGACGTAACCCACCCAGACGAGATTGCCGCTCATGACGCGGATTCCCCGGACGCCTGCCCCTTGTCTATGAGGCCCATGAACAGCTCCTCGAGCCGGTTCGCCTTGTTGCGCATGCTGAGCACATGAATGCCCTGCCGCTCGAGCTCAGAGAACAAGACGTTCAGCGACTTCTGCTTCGGCAGGGAGGCCTCGAGCGTCCTGTCGTCGCGAACCACAATCTCCATGCCATCCACGCTGGGGCAATGCGTGATGGATTCGCGCAGGTCCAGCACGAACGTTTCCACGTCCAGCGTGGCAAGCAGTGATCTCATATCCGTATTCTTGATGATTTCGCCATGATCGATGATCGCGATGTTCCGGCAAAGACTTTCCGCTTCTTCGAGGTAATGCGTGGTCAGGATGACGGTGGTTCCCTGGTCGTTGATGTCCTTGATGAACTCCCACATCGAGCGGCGGATCTCGATATCCACACCGGCAGTGGGTTCATCCAGAATCAGTAACCTCGGCTCATTCATCATGGCCCGGGCGATCATCAGACGCCGTTTCATGCCGCCGGAAAGCGTCCTCGAAATTTTATCCGCCTTGTCCCACAAACTAAGCTGCCTGAGGTACTTCTCTGCGCGCTCGATGGCGACCGGGCGCGGAATACCATAGTAACCCGCCTGGTTGACGACGATTTCCATGGGCTTTTCAAACTGGTTGAAATTCAGCTCCTGGGGCACCAGCCCTATATGAGACATGGCCTGTGAGCGTTGTTGCTGAACGCTGGTGCCAAACACTTTGACTTCCCCGCTACTGGCGTTAACCAGCGACGAAATAATGCCAATCAGCGTGGACTTGCCTGCACCGTTCGGGCCCAGAAAAGCAAAAAAATCCCCTGTTTCAACTTTCAGCGAAATGCCCTTGAGCGCTTCGACTCCGTTGCCGTAGGTTTTCCTGAGATCATTGACTTCGAGTGCATACATGAGACGAGATTAACCTGCGCGGTGTGTGTCCATCCAGATGTGGTGGAGATCTGCGGCTATTTCAATGACCAATAACCTATGGACAGTGCGGCGGTTTCGTCCTAACCTGTGGCGCTCGCATGTTCCCACGATAAAGATTGCCATGTTTTTCAAACAACTGAACGCGCTGACCCTGTTCATAACCGGTTTGCTGCTGATCTCCACCGACATTCGGGCGGAAACGGATCCCGACGAAGCAGGAATAGAACTGCAGACCTGCGAATTGCTGGTTCCGGGCACCCCGCTGTCCACCGTGGGCGAATGTGGCTGGCTGGACGTCGCGGAAAATCCGGAAGAACCCGAAGGCCGGCAAATCCGGATCCGGGTCGCACGCGTTCCGGCGAGGGGCCGGGTGGCCGAGCCCGACCCCCTGGTATTTTTCGCTGGCGGGCCCGGCCAGTCAGCCACGGAAAGCTGGCCCATCCTGGCAAGCGCCTTGCGCAAACTGAACGAGACCCGGGACATCCTGCTGGTGGATCAACGGGGTACCGGGCAGTCGAATCCCCTGAAATGCCCGCAGATCGAACTCGACGAAGCCCTGGCGCTGGACTGGGATGAGCTCGCCAGGAGCACGCAGCAATGCCTCGACTCGATGGACGGTGATCCGCGTTATTACACCACCACGATCGCCATGCATGATATCGATGCCGCCAGGGAAGCCCTGGGTTACGAAAAAGTCAATTTGTACGGCGGATCCTATGGTACTCGCGCGGCCCAGGTCTACCTGCGGCTTTATCCCGAACGGGTGCGCAGCGTTGTACTTGACGGCGTGGTGCCGCAGACCCTGGCGCTGGGAACCGAGCATGCCAAAAAGCTGGACCAGGCCATTTACCGGGTACTCGCTGCATGCGATGAAGACACTTTGTGTGGCGATGCTTTTCCGGATACCAGAGGTAAACTGATCGCTCTGATTCGGGAACTCGATGAGAATCCGGTCGATATCACTGTCCAGCACCCCACGACAGGTGAGTCCTTTGACCTGACTTTCAATCGCGAGGTACTTTCCACTTCGCTGCGTTTCCTGACGTATTCAGCCGATACACAGGCGATGCTACCGCTGTTGATTCATGAGGCAGCGACCGAAAGGCGTTTCGACCGCCTGGCCAGCCAGATGCTGATCGCTGCCACAGGACTGCAACAAAGCATTTCACAAGGCATGGAGATGTCGGTGATGTGCAGTGAGGACTATCCACTCTACCCCGCAGACCCCGAACCCAACGACTACCTGTTGGGCGATATCATGGAAAAAGCCGTCGGCATACAGTGTGGTATCTGGCCGCAAGGCCCCGTACCCGACAATTTTCACGAACCGGTCACTGGCGACGTGCCCATGCTGCTGCTTTCAGGTGAACTGGATCCCGTCACCCCACCGGAGTACGCCGACCAGGTCGCCGTGCATTTCACGTCCAGCCGTCACCTGGTCGCACCCGGACAGGGACATATTGCGACTACCCGTGGCTGCATGGGAAAAATCGTCTCCGAGTTCGTTATTGAAGGCAGTGCGGATGACCTGGAAACCGATTGCATGTCGAACCTGCAGCCCACGCCATTCTTTATCTCGCTGACAGGGCCGACGCCATGATCGTAGTAAAAAATCTTCGCAAATCGTTCGGCGACGTAAAGGCGGTAAATGGCATTTCCTTCGAGGCCAGGGACGGTGAAATCACTGGCCTTCTGGGCCCCAACGGCGCCGGCAAGACCACCACGCTGCGGATGCTCTATTCCCTGCTGCCACCGGATGAAGGAGAAATCAGGATAGACGGGCTCGATCCCGCCCGCGACGCGATGGAAATCAAGCGCACGCTGGGCGTTGTTCCGGACAGCCGGGGGCTGTATTCCCGCCTGACTGCGCGCGAAAATATTTCTTACTATGGTGAACTGCATGGCATGGACAAAAAGGCCATCACAGACCGGATTGAAACCATGACCCGAACCCTGGATATGGCTGATTTCATTGACCGGCGCACCGAGGGTTTCTCTCAGGGCCAGCGCGTAAAGGTAGCCATTGCGCGGGCCATGGTACACCAGCCCCAAACGGTGTTGATGGATGAACCGAGCAACGGACTCGATGTCATGAGCACACGGGCACTGCGACACTACATACGCAATCTGAAAGAAGAGGGGCACTCAGTGGTCCTGTCCACACACATCATGCAGGAAGTGGCCGCGCTGTGTGACCGCATTGTCATCATTGCCAAGGGCGAAGTGGCCGCGGACGGAACGGCTGCAGAACTTTTACAGCGTTCTGGTTGCGATTCACTGGAAGATGCATTCGTAAAACTGATCGGTTCAGAGGAAGGGTTGCTGGCATGAGCGGGCTGACAACGGTATTCAGAAAAGAAGTGCGTGAAAACATCCGGGACCGCCGGGCGCTGTTCAACTCGCTGTTGCTGGGACCCTTGCTGTTCCCCCTGCTGTTTGTCGGGATGATGTGGTTCCTCGAGAGTGCGGAGAAAGAGCGCGCTGAGAAAACCCTTGAGCTGCCGGTGATAGGCGCTGAATATGCGCCCAGCCTGATTCGTTTCCTGGAGCAACAGGGCACGGTCATTTTGCCTGCACCTGAAGATCCTGAGGAAATGGTGCGCAGCCAGCAAGTTCCGGTGGTTCTGCGCATTCTTCCAGAGTACCCCGAAAAATGGGCTGAGGGACTGCCGGCACCGGTTGAAGTGATCTCAGATCCGTCAAGGCAGGAATCGAATGCGCCTATTCGCAAGGTCAAGGGCCTCATCTACGGGTATGGTCAGCAGATCGGTTCTCTGCGCTTGCGATTGAGAGGCGTGTCACCCCAGTTGGCATCTCCCGTCATGATCAAGGACGTTGACCTGTCCACACCCAAGAGCCGGGCCATTCTGGCTGTGATCTTCCTTCCCTATGTACTGATGATCACCGCGTTCACAGGCGCAACTCATCTGGCAATGGACACCACCGCAGGTGAAAAGGAACGAAAATCTCTGGAGCCCCTGTTAATCAACCCGGTGCCACGCTGGCAGATAATGACCGGTAAGATGTTGACCACGATGGTTTTCGCGATGGCCTCGCTGGCGCTGACCCTGGTTTCCTTCCGGATCGTGCTGCCCTACCTGCCGGTTGGTGCATTCGGTATGGACCTGACACTGGGGCTGGAAACACTGCTGAAGATCCTGTTCGTGATCTCCCCGGTCGCGATTCTGGCGGCTGCCCTGCTAACGCTGCTGGCTTCATTTGCCAAGAGCTACCGCGAAGCACAGAGTTACATGGGCCTGGTGATCCTGATCCCGATGATCCCGAGCCTGATTTTCATGGCCAATCCGATCAAGGCGGAAACCTGGATGATGAACATTCCTCTTTTTTCCCAAAACCTCCTGATCGGGGAGTTGATCCGTGACGAGGCGGTACCGCTCAGCTGGTATGGTCTTTCAATAGCCAGCACACTGGTCATTGGCCTGGTATTGGCGGCCATGGCTGCAACACTTTATAACCGGCCGAAGCTGATTTTCAGTACATCCTGAGCCGACCTACTCCGGGATCAGGGGCAGCCGCTCCGGGCCAGGCCCGCTGCCGTCCTCGCTCCTGGCTCGTGTAACCATCTCTCGGACATCGCTCAGCAATTCAGCCGCGTCATAGACGATGCCGTCTTTGATGGTGTAACGCACGCCACCCACGCGAGCCGGCTGATTGCTGTCGTTCAGCCGGAAGTGCCCCGTGCCGTAGAGCACTTTGAAATTTTCCAGAGGATTGTAGGTGGTGACGACCAGGTCGGCCAGCTTGCCCGGACGGATGGAACCGATCGTTTCCTGCATGCCCAGTACTTCGGCGCCCTGGATAGTCGCTGAACGTAATACCTCGAGCGGGTGGAACCCCGCTTCCTGCAAAAGTTCCATTTCGCGAATGTAGCCGAAACCATAAAGCTTCCAGATATACCCCGAGTCTGATCCAAGCGTTACTTTGCCGCCGTGGTTTTTGTAGTCATCGAGAAAAGCCATCCACAGCCTGAAGTTTTCCTTCCAGGCAATCTCATCCGCCGTGGTCCAGTCAAACCAGTAGGAGCCATGGGCACGCCGGGATGGCTGAAAGAATGACCAGAGATTGGGATGAGCGTAATCCTGCTGCCAATCCGCATTCATTTCTCTCATCAGGTCACGGCTCGCTTCGTAGATGGTTAACGTGGGGTTCAAAGTGAAATTCAATGCAATCAGCTCATCCCTGACAGAATTCCATTTTTCAGAACCGGGAGCGGCCGCCTGTTGCCACAAGCGGCCAGCCTGTCCGAAGCGATGCTGTTCATTGCTGTAGTTGTAGTCCAGCGGATAATCCTGGATGACCTGCTGTTCGAACATCGCTTCCGGCAGACCGTACCAGTGCTCCATGGTGGTCAATCCCGCCCGGGCGGAATCAAGAACGTTCCAATGGGTGACATCCAGTTGAGCATGGTGCATCGCGGACCCCAGGCCCTGGGTGCGCGCTTCGTCCAGGGCCGCCGCCATGATTTCCGGTGGAGCGCCAAAAAACTTGATGCCACTGGCGCCTTGTTTTGCGATATCCCGAACCCAGGCCCTTGCCTCCGCCGGTGTCAGAAACGGACCGTCCGAGCCCTGGCCAAAGCCGACGTAAGGTACGATCCTTGGCGCGGTTATTGTGTTGTTTGCACTGCGTCGCTGATGATCTTTCACCCAGTCCAGCCCATTAAAACTGCCCGGTTCACGAATTGTCGTTATACCGTGGGCCAGCCAGAGTTTGGCCGGATACTCAGCCGGTACACCCTGCGCGTCTCCACCGAAATGCGCATGCATGTCAATAAAGCCGGGCAAGAGGTAATGCCCTTCCAGCTCCATGACGCGATCATCCGGCCGAATCTCGGGGCGGTCATCATCCCGAATTGGTACTCCGGGAAATCCCACGTTATGAATCGACGCAATACGATTCCCTTCGATCACAACGTCCATCGGGCCGATCGGCGGCGCACCTTCGCCATTGATGACCGTCACGCCACGCAGAATCAGGCGTTCAAAAGGACCCTCTCCACGTTGCCGCTCCGGCGCCGGTTCCGGAGCGCCATATAACGAAAAACTGGCGATAAACAGGAGGGTAAAAATCACTGGTTTGATTATTTTTTGCACAAAATTTCTCGCACTGTTTAAAAACTACTGCTACAGTATAAACAGGGAAAGGATTTCTCGGAGGATGATGTCATGGATGACACGACCAAACGAGCGGCATCCGCCGCTGCGCGAATTGATCACGATTCGCAATCTACCAGCCAGGAATCCGGTGAGGCGTTCGTTGCTTATATGGACGATTCTGTCGATAGCGGCAGTTCATCCATAACCGGAAGAACAAGTAAAAGCACGTCCGCGAAAGCACTGGATCGATGGTTCAAGGAGCGCCAGAAAAACCATGGTGCACCGCGACTGCTCGAAGTGCCCAATGAGGCGCTGGTAACCAATGCCGGACCGCTTCAGATCACCGGTAATATCACGCTCGTGCTCGAAAACGGAACGGTGCAGTATGCCAATCACCTTTCACTTTGCCGTTGTGGTCACTCAGGAAACAAACCGACCTGCGATGGCCAGCACATAGACAAGGAGTTTCTCAACCCGGGGAAAATCTCGGAAGCATCAGAAATTGCGGGATCACAGCGCCCCAGTAAAATAACAGTCTCGTGCATCAAGGACGGTCCGGTGACGTTTCGTGGCCGCTTGCGGATGCACAACCAGTTTGGGCAGGAGTGCGTAAAAATGCGCGGATCACTTTGCCGCTGTGGCCAGTCCGCCAGTAAGCCGTTCTGTGACGGCTCCCACTCAAGAACGGGCTTCAAAACCGGTTAAACCGTCACGCAGGAAACCTGCAGCGACAACCAAAACTACTCCAGGCAAAAAAGAAGGCCAGACATCAGTCTGGCCTAATTCTTGAGACTTGGAGAGTCTTCACACAATCGTGTTCACTCGAAGAACCGATGTTCTGGTTCGTCGATGGAGGTAGTGTACGAGCGCGCACTTGGCAGGTAATTGACTTGCGTCATGTTTTAGTTTTCCATTTCCCTCAGAATTGTTGCCATATTTTGAATGTTTTAAACCGGATGGTTATCCAAAAGCCTAGCTTTTGACTCCGATCAACATTGTCGATGGCAGCATCGTTTACGCTTCACCTACAGAACAGAACAAGACCTGGAACAGTCAATGGAACAGCGCGTTAAATTCAATACAGAACTCATCAAACGGTACGATGTAGCAGGACCTCGTTATACATCTTACCCAACCGCTGTCCAGTTCATGGAGGGTTTTGATGCGGAAGCCTATCGGCGTTTTACCGCTGCAAGCAACAGCGAACTGATTCCGAAGCCGTTGTCGCTGTATGTGCATCTGCCATTCTGCAGATCGCTTTGCTACTACTGCGGCTGCATGAAAAAAGTGACACGGCATGACAACCAGGCCGATCATTACCTGAAACTGCTTAACCGGGAAATCGCCCTTCAGGGTGAGCTGTTCGATCATGATCGTGAAGTGATTCAGTTACACTTCGGCGGAGGGACGCCCACGTTTCACGATGATGAAAAGCTGGGTCGTCTGATGGCCTGCCTCGGCGAGCACTTTTCACTTAGCGGCGACGACAGCCGCGAATTTTCCATTGAAGTAGATCCACGGACAGTCGGCGGAGACAGACTTGCAAGCCTGGCTTCAATGGGGTTTAACCGGATTTCTCTCGGTGTGCAGGACATTGATCCTAAAGTCCAGGAAGCGGTCAACCGGATACAGGACAAAGACGCCACGCTCGAAATGGTGGATGCTTCCAGGAAACTGGGATTCAATTCAGTATCCATCGATTTGATTTACGGCCTGCCACTCCAGACAACGGAGAGTTTTGCAAACACGATCGATACCGTGGTCAGCGTAAAACCCAATCGCCTGGCAGTATACAACTATGCCCACTTGCCACATCTCTTCCGTGCACAACGCATGATTGATTCGAAAGACATTCCATCGCCGGAAACCAAGCTGGAACTGATGGAGCTGACGATCGACAAACTGACAGCTGCGGGCTATGTTTATATCGGCATGGATCACTTTGCCCTGCCGGACGACGAACTGACGATCGCCCAGCAGGAAGGCGGCCTGCAACGAAACTTCCAGGGATACTCGACCCGCAAGGAATGTGACCTGGTTGGGCTTGGCGTGAGTGCGATTGGCAAGGTGGGTGATTGCTATGCCCAGAACCTCAAGGACATACCGACCTGGCAATCGGTTGTGGCTGAAGGCAAGCTGCCGATCTGGCGCGGGGTGAGCCTGAATACCGAAGACCGCCTGCGGCGCAGCATCATCGAATCCATCATGTGTCATGGCGAAGTCAACTTCGGTGAATTCGAATCCAACTACGCCATCGACTTCCATGACCATTTCGCGCTGGAGCTCGGAAACATGGAGCAGTTGGAACGTGATGGACTGATCGAAATGGGCGATGACGAGTTCAAGGCGACACCCGAAGGCCGGTTGCTGTTAAGAGCCATTGCGATGACCTTTGACGAATACATGCAGGAACCCGCAACGCGGCCCAAATTCTCACGCGTTATCTGATTTCCGACCCTCATCAAAAGCCGCCGCATACGTATTTCTACGCATGCGCGGTCATGCGCTCGAGCAATATAATGCATTCAAAAGAACTAATTATTTGGAGAGTGCATTATGGAAAGTTCATTAAGAGTAGCTAACATCCGCGATTATCGGCGAGAACCCTCCAGGGCACAGGTTGCATGCAGCCGCTGTGCGCTGGGCGAACTCTGCCTGCCTCGCGGCCTGACCCCGGATGAAACCGAGCGTTTTGAGCAAATCGTTCATCGCTCACGCCCCATCCAGCCGGGTGAACATCTGTTCCGCGCGGGCGACGAATTCCGTTCAGTTGCTTCAGTCCGTACGGGCTGCTTCAAGAGTTACGTCATCGACCATGAAGGGCAGGAGCAGGTCCTCGGATTCCACCTCCCCGGTGAAATCATCGGCCTGGATGCCATTCACTCCTGTAAACATGTCGCCAACGTCGTGGCCCTGGATACCAGCGCAGTCTGCGGATTGACTTTCGACACCGTAACCAGCATGGCGCGCCACATGCCCGAACTTCAATCCGAGTTGTTCCGGGTCATGAGCCAGCGCATCAGCGAACTGGAAACCATCGCGGGCGACCTGAGTGCTGACGAGCGGATCGCCATGTTCCTGCTGTCACTGTCCGAGAGGTTCTCCCGGCGCGGTTATTCAGACCGTGAATTCATTCTCGCCATGTCCCGCAGGGATATTGCGAGCTACCTGAGACTGGCTACGGAAACCGTCAGCCGCGTTTTGGCGCGCTTCCAGAAAGCCGGCGTGGTCAAAGTAGACCGCAAGCAGGTTCGAATTCAGGATATGGATGAACTCAGGGTGATTGCCCGCAAGTCCTGAACTAGTGTTCGACACCGCCGGGACCGTGTACATGTCCGTGTGAGACTTCTTCATCCGTCGCCTCACGGACATCGGTCACGTCCACGTCAAACGTAAGAGACTGCCCCGCCAGGGGATGGTTGGTATCGACGTCAACATTGAACCGTCCGACCTTCACCACGGTCACCTGCCTCGGCCCCTGCCGGGTGTTCAGGATGACTGGCTGACCCGGCTCCAGGCGTCGGCCCTCTCCGAAATGCTTGGCCGGCACTCTCTGGACACCGTCTTCATTGCGTTCACCGTACGCCTCAGCGGGTTCCACGGTGACTTCAAACCGGTCTCCGGCCGCCTTACCAATCATTGCCTTCTCCAGGCCGGGGATGATGCCACCGCCTCCATGCAGATACGTCATTGGGCTCTCACGGTCCCGTGAAGACTCGATTTCTTCGCCCTGGCTGTTTTTCAGCGTGTAGTGAAATGAGACTACTTTCTTGTCATCGATATTCATCGCATCGTCAATCCTGTCCTGCAACCCCGGTGATTATGGCCTGAAGCCCGGGGCCGCGCTAGCGCTGTTGATCGGGGAATCCATCAGGTAACAACGAATCCTCGCCAGAATGGGTCATCATCCGGATCCACCGTGATGACGTTATGGCCGTAGACCCGCGCCCACCCCTCCACACTGGGCAGAATGGCGGGAAAATCACCCACCCGGGTGACAGCCTCTACCTTTCCGACGAAGCGGCTGCCTATATAACTTTCATGAACGAACCGGTCCCCAACGGACAGTGCGCCGCGGGCCGCCAACTGTGCCATGCGTGATGAAGTGCCCGTACCACAGGGCGAGCGGTCTATGGCAGAGTCCCCGTAGAAAACGGCGTTTCGTGCATCCGAATCCGGTTTCACCGGGCGGCCGGTCCACATGACATGCCGCATATGTGACAGTCGGTCGTCTTCCGGGTGGGAAAACTGGTAACGGTCATTGATCCGGTCTCTCAGCAAAGGACTCAGACGTATAATATCTGCAGCGGTCAATTGCCCGAGGTCTTCATAGCCATTCTGG
>Ga0316194_10000730_pt1 | contig 22044 bp, 20 predicted proteins | sample CroRivsedime1_MG_FD_204936 | JGI IMG/M metagenome (GOLD analysis project Ga0316194, IMG submission 204936) | Coastal sediment microbial communities from Maine, United States - Cross River sediment 1 | ecosystem: Environmental > Aquatic > Marine > Coastal > Sediment | place: USA: Maine...
CAGGAAATGTCCAGATTATTCACTGAAGTTTTTGGCTTAAACCATGTGTATGGCTATGCTAAACAGAATTCAGTTATGCTTACTGATCCTTATGGTCTGCTTCCTCCAAGCAAAGATCAATGGGGTCAGACTCGATTGATTCGGTATTATTGTTGGTTTAGGCTTTTCCGTACACAGCAAATCCGCACCACATTGTACAAGGAGGTACGATAATGGCGCGTCTTCCTCGCTTTTCGCTGCCCGGGCAGCCTCAGCATGTCATTCAGCGCGGCAATAACCGTGATGTGATTTTCGCGGATGACAGTGATTACGGTATTTATCTCGACAAGCTGCATGAGGCCACTACTAGGTTCGGATGTACCTTGCATGCTTATGTGCTCATGACGAACCATACCCACCTGCTACTGACGCCCGCCACGGACAAGGCCATCGGGCACGTTATGCAGTCACTTGGTCGGGGCTATGTCCAGTACTTCAACTACAGATACCGTCGGACGGGTACTCTTTGGGAGGGTCGTTACAAGGCAACGCTGATAGATGTCGAGCAGTATCTGCTGACTTGTTACCGCTATATCGAACTGAATCCCGTGCGTGCGGGAATGGTGAGTGATCCTGGCGACTATCCCTGGTCAAGCTACCGGTACAATGCCATGGGTCAGAATAACGCCCGCGTCAGCGAGCATGTTCTGTATAAGCAACTCGGTAGCACGGCTAACGCGCGCCAGGCTGCCTATCGGGCACTATTTAAACATCACATTGACCCGGATACGCTATCTAAGATTCGACAGGCGACCAATAAAGCCTGGGTGCTCGGAAATGGCCGTTTTCGGGAACGGATTGAGCAGTTGCTGGAGCGCCAGGCGGCACCGAAAGCACGAGGCGGCGATCGTAAATCTGCGGAATTTCAGCAGCAGGTCGTCATCAATCGAGTCTGACCCCATTGATTTCCTTCATCAATCGAGTCTGACCCCATTGATTTTTGATTTTGCCATTGATTTTGAGCTGGTTATCGCTGAGGAACTCCAGCACCTTATCCACCGACTCCGTCCAGATTCTGGAGCCCACCGGATCGTAGTCCAGCACCGCGTCGATCACAATGGCATATTTGCTGCTGGCGTCAAACACCACGTAGGTCAGCGTTCCGGTGCGGTCATCGTAAAAATGCTTGATATCCATCAAGCCTCCAAATGGGCCAAAGTTTAATTTGGAGGAGTATAAATACATAATTAGTATTTAAGAATACGTATAAATAATTATATATAAATGGTTAGATTCTATTCAAAAGTTGAAGCGATTCCATACTAATCGTCACCAAGCGACTGATTTCTAATTTAAACCCTGGAGGTGGACGACGCCAGACGGGTCTCCACATCACTGCGTTGGCCCTAAGTTACTGTCCGCAAAGCAGGAATTTTCATTTTTCGTCTTGACAAGGCGGGGATCTGCTACCTATAGTGTCAAAAAGTGGGATGAAGTGGAAATTAGTGGAAAAAATGGGAGGTCGACGGGAGTCTGGTGTTCCGGGGAGGTAGTTCAGTCAAGCTCGATGCCAAGGGTCGATTGGCGTTGCCGACCCGCTATCGGGCATTGCTTACCGAGCGTTATGACGGCCGGCTGGTGCTGACCGTGCATGACGACGGCTGCCTGTTGTTGTATCCGCAACCCGAGTGGGAAGACATCGAACTCCAGCTTATCCGTACCCCCAACCAGGACCGCCGCACGCGCGACATGCAGCGTATGTTGGTCGGTTATGCCACAGAAGTCGAGATGGACGGTAACGGTCGCATCCTGATTGCCCCGCGCTTGCGCGATTTTGCCAACCTGGACAAAAGTGTAGCGCTGGTTGGTGTGGGCAAGAAATTTGAAATATGGAACGAGGAAGGCTGGGAACATATAGGCAGTGGCTGGATGGGCGGCCGTGCGGACAAGGAGGATCTGCCTCATCCACTTGAGTCACTGACGCTTTAGTCTTGGCTGATGAATTACACCGTCCGGTACTGTTCGATCAGGTACTGGACGCATTACAGGTCAAGCCAGACGGTTTGTACATTGACGGAACCTTTGGACGTGGCGGCCATGCAGCAGCAGTACTTGAAAGGCTGGGGGTGCACGGGCAGCTGCTGGCTTTTGATAAGGATCCCGAGGCACTGGATTTTGCGGCAGACCGTTTCAGGGGCGAGTCGCGTCTGCATCTGCGCCATGGGAGTTTTGGAAATCTTGGAACGGTCGTGTCGGAACTGGACTGGGAGGGCAGGGTGGACGGGATCCTGCTGGACCTCGGTGTGTCGTCACCACAACTGGATGATGCCGGGCGCGGTTTCAGTTTCCTCAAAGACGGACCTCTTGATATGCGTATGAACACACAAAGCGGTGTCAGCGCCAGTGACTGGCTTGCCAGTGCGTCAGACAAGGATATCGCAGACGTACTCTGGAAATACGGCGAAGAACGTTTCTCGCGCCGTATCGCGCGCTCGATTGTCAATGCGCGCGAAGAAAACCCCATTACCACTACGTCCCAGCTGGCTGGCCTGATCGCTGCTGCTGTGCCGGGCCATGGGCACAAGCGGCATCCGGCAACCAAGAGTTTTCAGGCCATCCGGATTTTCATCAATCAGGAGCTGGAAGACCTGGAGGCGGTGCTGCCGCAGACGGTTGATGCGCTTGCACCTGGTGGTCGCCTGGCGGTGATCAGCTTCCATTCACTGGAGGACCGCATTGTCAAACGCTTCATTCGTGATCAGCACAGGGGGCCACAGCTGCCACCCGATTTGCCGGTGATTCCGGACAGGTATCGGCCGCGACTGAAGCCGGTGGGTAAACAGATACGTGCCGATGAGAAAGAAATACAGGCCAATCCGCGCGCGCGCAGCGCGGTATTACGCGTTGCGGAGCGTCTGGCATGAGAACATTGTTGTTGCCACTGTTATTGCTGGCAGTTATCGCTACCGCCATGGGCGCAACCTATGCCAAGCACCAAAGCCGCAAACTGTTTGTCGAGTTGCAGGCGCTGGAATCCGAACGCGATGCCATGAACATTGAATGGGGGCAGTTACAGCTGGAACAAAGCACCCATACCACGCATGGCAAGGTCGAACATGCCGCACGCAAGCGCCTGGGTATGGAAATACCCGGTCCGCAACAAGTAGTGATTCTGCGCCAATGAAAAAAATTACCGGCAAACAACTAAATATCAGCCGCATACGTCATCACGTGTTGATGGGTCTGATGCTGACAGGTTTTGCGTTGCTTGCCGGCCGCAGTGGACAATTGCAGTTGCTGGACAGCGAGTTTCTGCAGGGACAGGGTGACCTGCGTCACCTGCGCGTTGTCCAGGTGCCTGCACATCGCGGCATGATCGTCGACCGCAACGGTGAGCCGCTCGCTATCAGTACGCCGGTGCAGTCGGTATGGGTCAATCCGAAGGAACTGGTGGCATCGCCGAATGATCTGTCACGCATGGCGCGGTTGTTAGGGCTGAGTGCAGATCAACTGCAGCGTTTGCTGGGTCAGCGACAGGATCGTGAGTTTGTTTACCTGCGACGCCACATTGCACCGGACCGGGCGCAACAGGTGATGTCGCTGGATGTGCCGGGTGTCTACCTGCAGCAGGAGTACCGCCGTTATTACCCGGCCGGCGAAGTCGCCTCGCACCTGCTCGGATTCACAAACGTGGATGATACGGGTCAGGAAGGTCTGGAGCTGGCTTATGATGACTGGTTAAGCGGTGAACCGGGCGCCAAGCGTGTCGTCAAGGATGGGCGTCGTCACACCATTGCCAATATAGAAAATATTCGTTCCGCACACCCGGGCAAGACCCTGAAACTGAGTATTGACCGACGTATACAGTACCTGGCCTACCGGGAACTGAAAGCAGCGGTAAGCAAGCACCGTGCGCGCTCCGGGTCTGTCGTGGTACTGGACAACCACAGCGGTGAGGTGCTGGCACTGGTTAATCAGCCGTCCTTCAATCCCAACAACCGTAAACGGCTGAAGCCAGACAAACTGCGCAATCGAGCGGTCACCGATGTCTTCGAACCGGGCTCTACCATGAAGCCCTTCGTGATTGCTTCTGCACTGGAAAGTGGTCGTTACCAGGTCAGCACTAAAATCAATACCTCGCCGGGTTTGTTCCAGGTGGGTGTGAACACCATCCGTGACATGCATGATTACGGCACCCTTGATCTGACAGGTGTGATCCGTAAGTCGAGTAACGTTGCTGCCAGCAAAATTGCACTGGCACTGGACCCTGAAGCGATCTGGGACGGTTTGTCGGGTGCCGGACTGGGTATGGCGACGGAGAGTAATTTCCCCGGTGAAGCTGATGGTTACCTGTCGGATTTCCACCGCTGGCGCGATATCGAACGGGCGACACTCGCGTATGGCTATGGCCTGTCGGTAACGGCCATCCAGCTGGCGCAGGCCTATAGCGTATTTGCCAATGACGGTTACCGGGTTCCGGTCACGCTGTTGCAGCGCGAAGACCCTGTGCAGCAGCAAAAGGTCTATTCCCCCAGGGTCGCGCGCGCGGTACGCAGGATGATGGAAGAGGTCGTTAAAAAAGACGGCACCGCGCCGCTCGCCGCAGTCCAGGGTTACCGGGTTGCGGGCAAGACCGGTACAGCCCACAAATCAGTGGCCGGGGGCTATGCCGATGACCGCTACCTGTCTGTTTTTGCCGGCATGGCGCCGGCCAGTGCCCCGCGTCTGGTTGCGGTGGTTGTGATCAATGAACCGGGCAATGGCGAACACTTCGGCGGTATTGTGGCCGGTCCGGTGTTTTCCAGCGTAATGGCGGGCGCGTTACGCCTGCTGAACATAACGCCGGATGCTGCTGCCCTGTTGCAAACCCGTCGGCAGGATGCGGAGGGACCGGCATGATGGCGGTCGAATCCGGCGTGTCAGGGTTTTCGCTGGCATGGTTGCTGGAGGGCTTGTGCGCTGATGGCACGGTGGCGGATATTGAAATCTCGGGTCTGGCAACTGACAGCCGCAGTGTGCGCCCGGGTGACCTGTTTCTGGCGAGCCAGGGCTTGCAGGTGCATGGGCTTGCTCACGTTGGGCAGGCACTGCAGCAAGGCGCAGTTGCCATTGCGTGGGAACCGGTTGGGGATACAGACATTAGCAGGATTGCTGCAACTCTCGCGGTACCCGCAGTGGCGGTAGCCGGGCTTGCACAAAAAGCCGGCGTCATCGCTGACCGCTTTTATGCGCACCCTTCCCGCGAGTTGCATGTTATCGGTGTGACCGGCACCGATGGTAAAACCTCGGTCAGCCATTTTATCGCCCAGGCGCTGAGTACAGAGCAACAGCCCTGTGGTTTGCTGGGCACCCTCGGCTACGGCGTTTATGGCGCTCTGCAGATGCCGACACACACTACGCCGGATGCCTTGCGCCTGCAGGCCGAGTTTGCAGCATTGCGCGACCAGGGCGTGAAAAACGTTGCGATGGAGGTCTCCTCTCATGCGCTGCATCAGCACCGAACAGCGGGTGTTGACTTTGATACGGCCGTTCTGACTCATCTGAGCCGCGATCACCTGGATTACCACGGCAGTATCGAAGCTTACGCAGAGGCCAAACGGCGGTTGTTCGAAAGTGCGGGCCTTGGCTGCGCTGTCGTGAACGTCGCAGATGACTTTGGCCGTAAGCTGGCTGCAGATCTGAAAAACAGGTTACGGCTTATCGCCTGGCAGGGACGGCAGGGTGATGTTGCACGCAGTTACCCGGACTGGATTGAGCTGAAAAGTGTCCGGGCCCTGGAGAAGGGGATTGCGCTGGAACTGGACTCCAGTTGGGGACCGGCGGCATTCGAAACGGCACTGCTTGGTGGTTTCAACGCAGAAAACCTGCTCGCTGCACTGGGTGCATTACTCGCGTCGGGCCTGTCTTTGCAAACTGCAGTCGAGCGTCTGGCGCGGGTAAAAACCGTGGCGGGCCGCATGGAACTGTTTGCCAGAACGGGTGCACCACGGGTGGTGGTGGATTACGCGCATACCCCGCACGCACTTGAGACTGCCTTGCAGGCATTGCGGCCTCATTGTAACGCTGAGCTGATCTGTGTGTTTGGCGCCGGCGGTGATCGCGATCGCGGCAAACGGCCACATATGGGCGCGCTGGCGGAGCGTTACGCCGACCGTGTGGTGCTGACCAGTGATAACCCGCGTCACGAAGATCCTGACAGTATTCTTGACCAGATTGCACAGGGTTTTGAGCAGCCGCAACGCGCAGTGCGGATCAGTGACCGCGCTGCGGCGATCGCAGGTGCCATTCGCGAAGCCGCACCGGATGACCTGGTGCTGGTGGCGGGCAAGGGCCATGAAGACTATCAGCAGACGGGGTCGCAGCGGCTGGCATTCAGCGACCGCGCCCTGGTGCAGGACGTGTTGCGGGAGCATGGTGAATGATGACAATGCCCCTTTCACAAGCAGCACAGATTCTGGATGCGAAATGGTTGGGCACGGACGTGACTTTCCACGGCATCAGTACCGACACGCGGACTCTGGCAAAAGGGAACCTGTTCGTTGCTTTGCAGGGTCCGAACTTCGACGGACATGATTACCTGGAACAGGCGCAGCAGCTGGGTGCGGTTGCAGCGGCTGTCAGCAATGCGACAAGAGATGGATTGCCAATGCTTCAGGTCAGGGATACTCGCCTTGCCCTCGGTGAACTTGCAGCACACTGGCGTGCGCAGTTCAACATTCCAGTGCTTGCAGTAACCGGCAGTAACGGCAAGACCTCGGTCAGGGAAATGCTGGCATCGATCCTGGGCTGCTGCGGCGACGTGCTGGCGACCAAAGGTAACTTCAATAATGATATTGGTGTTCCACAGACCCTGTTCGGGCTGACTGCCGAGCATGACTTTGCGGTCATTGAGCTGGGTGCCAACCATCCCGGTGAAATCGCTTACCTGACGGATATTGTACAGCCAACCGTAGCACTGGTTAATAACGCCGGACCCGCACACCTGGAAGGGTTTGGCGATTTGTCGGGTGTGGCGCGCGCCAAGGGTGAACTGTTTGAGCGGGCGGCGGCAGACGCTGTGTGCATTATCAATACCGATGATGCCTATGCCGATTTGTGGCGTTCACTGGCGGGTTCACGGCGCGTCATCGGTTTCGGTATGAATGCACAGGCGGATGTGCGTGCCGGCTGGAAGGGTGATATAGACGGTAGCGATATCCAGCTGGTGACACCGGCAGGTGGTCAGTCATTTCGCCTGGCACTACCCGGGCAACACAGTGTCATGAATGCGCTGGCGGCCGCAGCCGCAGCTTCAGCGATAAATATACCTCTGGACAGCATAGCCGAGGGGCTGGCGCGCGTGCAGCCGGTGCACGGACGCTGGGAAAGCCAGCCAGGCATTGGCGGCATCCGGCTGATCGATGATACCTATAACGCCAATCCCGGCTCATTGCAGGTTGCGCTTGATTTGCTGTCCAGAACCGATGCCGAGACCTGGCTGGTGCTCGGTGATATGGGTGAACTGGGTCCGGCAGGAGAGCGACTGCATCGCAAGGTTGGCGAAGAGGCGCGCGATGCGGGCGTGCGTCACCTGTTCGCACTGGGTGAGCTTGCGCAGCAGGCCGCTGCGGCATTCGGCGCAGGTGCAGAATCGTTCAGCGACGTGGACAGTCTCAACGCGCAGCTCCGGCAGCAGGTACACGAAGGCGTGACCGTGCTGGTCAAGGGCTCGCGCTCAATGCGCATGGAACGTGTTGTGGATGCACTGCGGGTCAGCGAGGTGACGCACTGATGCTGCTCTATTTTACCGATTACCTGAGCCAGTTCCACAGCGTCTTCAACGTATTCCAGTATCTGACGTTGCGTGCCATCCTGGGCGTGTTAACCGCGTTGCTGATTTCGTTCGTGGTAGGGCCATGGATGATCCGCCACCTGAGCTTTAAACAGATCGGGCAACAGGTGCGTGATGATGGGCCGGAATCACATCTGTCCAAAGCCGGTACCCCCACCATGGGCGGTGCCTTGATTCTGGTGGCCATTGTGTCGGCTACCTTGCTGTGGGCAGATCTCGGTAACCGTTATGTATGGGTTGTAGTACTGGTGACACTGGCCTTTGGCGCGATTGGCTGGATCGATGACTATAAAAAACTGGTGTATGGAAACAGTAAGGGCCTGTCTGCCGGTGCGAAATACAGCTGGCAGTCTGTGGTGGCACTGGCAACCGGTCTGTATTTGTTTTACGCCGCACAGTCACCCGCCGAAACCGAACTGATCGTGCCGTTCTTCAAGGAAGTTGCGGTACCCATGGGTGCCTGGTACCTGGTGCTGGTCTACTTTGTTGTGGTCGGTTCCAGCAACGCAGTCAATCTCACCGATGGCCTTGACGGTCTGGCAATACTGCCGACGGTGCTTATAGCCGGTGCTTTGGCGATATTTGCCTATGCTACCGGGAATCTTTTTATCGCCAAATACCTGCATATTCCTTTTATCCGCGAGGTGGGTGAAGTAGCTGTTTTCTGTGGGGCCATAGTCGGTGCCGGTCTTGGCTTTCTCTGGTTCAATGCGTACCCGGCACAGGTATTCATGGGTGACGTTGGCGCCCTGGCTCTGGGCGCAGCGCTGGGAACCGTGGCAATACTGGTACGCCAGGAGCTGGTGTTCTTTGTTATGGCCGGTGTATTCGTGATGGAAACGGTATCCGTCATATTGCAGGTGGCGTCTTTCAAACTTACCGGGCGGCGCATATTTCGCATGGCGCCGTTACATCACCACTTTGAGCTGCAAGGCTGGCCGGAACCGCGTGTCATTGTGCGGTTCTGGATCATTACTGTGATCCTGGTGTTGTTTGGGTTGGCAACCCTGAAGATTCGTTAAACGGAGGTGGCAATGGACGAACAAGGTCAAATGGTAGTTGTGGCGGCAACCTTCGCAGTTATTACTGTGTTGTTGTTTGTGTTGATGTAGAAATGCTGGCGGCTGCAAGTTACATGGAACCGGATCCGCTGCAGGGAGCACGCACATTGATTGTCGGGTTGGGAGCAACCGGCTTGTCCTGTGTGCGCTTCCTGGCGCAACGCGGCGTGGAGGTTGCGGTTATCGACAGCCGGGAGCAACCGCCGGCACTGGCAGACATGCAACGGGAATTCCCCGATATAGCGTTGTTTACGGGTGGTTTCGATGCAGAGGTTTTCGCGCGCGCCGAACGTATTCTGTTGAGTCCCGGTGTGTCGTTGCAGGAGCCACTGCTGGTGGAAGCAATACAACGCGGTATTGAAGTTATCGGCGATATAGAGTTGTTCGCCCGTACTGCAAAGGCGCCTGTTGTCGCGATTACCGGTTCCAATGGTAAGAGTACGGTGACCACGCTGCTGGGTGCCATGGCGCGGCAGGCCGGGGTCGATGTGCGTGTGGGCGGTAACCTGGGGACCCCGGCCCTGGACCTTCTCGGGACACAGGAACCTGATCTGTATGTGCTGGAACTTTCCAGCTTTCAGCTTGAAACAGTGCAGAGTCTGCATTGCCGTGCAGCCACGGTGCTTAACATAAGCCCGGATCACCTCGACCGTTACGACTCAATTGCCAGTTACGCAGGTGCCAAGCAGCGGATTTTTGCCGGTGCAGATGTGCAGATTGTTAACCGGGACGATGTGGCAGCCAGTGAGCTGGCCTCAAGCGAGGCCCCGGTTGTAGGGTTTGGCCTGGGCAAACCAGCCGCACAGGATTTCGGATTACTGGAAACATCGGACGGCCTTTGGATCGCCAAAGGTAGTGAACGATGGATGTCGGCGTCCGCTGTGCGTATGCCGGGCCGGCATAATCTGGCCAATGCGCTTGCCGCGCTGGCACTGGGTGACGTGCTGGGCTTTCCGCGTGAAGTTATGCTGCTGGTGCTGAAAGAATTCCAGGGTTTGCCGCACCGTACCCAATGGGTGGCCGATGTCGATGGCGTGTCCTGGTTCAATGACTCCAAGGCAACCAACGTTGGCGCTGCACTTGCTGCGATTCAAGGATTTGACGGGCCGCTGATACTGTTGGCCGGTGGTCAGGGCAAAGGTGCGGATTTTTCCGAGCTGGCGGCAGGTCTGGATGCGCGCGTCAAGGCTGTTGTGCTGTTGGGTGAAGCCGCGGAGGAAATCGAAGTCGCACTGCAGGGTACGGTCGCAACACAACGTGCATTCGACGTGTTTGATGCGGTGCGCCAGGCTGCTGCACTGGCAGTGCCGGGGGATACAGTCCTGTTTTCTCCTGCCTGTGCCAGTTTCGATATGTTCAGCGATTACCGGCAACGCGGCGAGACATTTATGCAGGCGGTGCGGGAGCTGGGCAAGTGAGCCTGGCAGCACTGTTACCGGATATGCCCATGCGTCGTGGCGAGCATCTGCCACGCCTCGATTTCGCACTGCTTGCAGCAGTAGCCGCGCTGTTTTCCCTCGGTCTGGTCATGGTTACATCGGCCTCCATGCCAGTCGCCGAACGTCTGGATCTGGGCGTTTTCCACTTCGCTTTCCGCCAGAGTATCTATCTTTTGTTAGGGTTGGGACTGGGTTTGCTGGTGTTGCGCATCAGGCTGGCCTGGTGGGAACAGTGCAGCCTGTTATGCATTCTGCTGGCCATTTTATTACTCACGGTTGTACTGCTGCCCGGTGTGGGCAGCGAGGTGAACGGCAGTACCCGCTGGATCAATCTGGGCGTATTCCGATTGCAGGTATCCGAGCCCGCAAAACTGCTATCGCTGATTTATCTGGCGGGCTATCTGGTACGTCATGGCGAAGATGTGCGCCACACCGGTGCCGGTTTTTTGAAACCACTCGGGTTGCTGACGGTGGCCGCAGTACTGTTGCTGCTGGAGCCTGATTTTGGCGCAACCGTGGTATTGATGGCTACGGCGCTGGTGATGATGTTCATGGCCGGCGTAAGCTTGTGGAAGTATGCGGCGCTGGTAGCGACAGCAGGGGGCGCTCTGGCACTTCTCGCAGTTACATCGCCTTACCGCATGCAACGACTGACCACGTTCCTGAACCCCTGGGCTGATCCATTTAACAGCGGTTTCCAGTTGACCCAGTCGTTAATCGCCATTGGTCGTGGCGAGTGGTTTGGTGTCGGGCTGGGGGGCAGTATCCAGAAACTGTTTTATCTGCCGGAAGCGCATACCGACTTTGTATTTGCCGTGCTGGCAGAAGAACTGGGTCTTGCCGGTATCCTGATACTGCTGGGCCTGTACGCCTTTGTGGTATACCGCGCCTATACCATTGCAGCAGTGGCCGAGCAGGGCGGGAACCTGTATGCCGCTTATCTGGCCTACGGTATCGGTACCTGGCTGGGTTTGCAGGCTCTGATCAACATAGGTGTAAACACCGGTCTGTTGCCAACCAAGGGACTGACCCTGCCGTTGATGAGTTATGGCGGCAGCAGCATGCTGGTGACCTGCGTGGCAGTTGCGCTGTTGCTGCGTATTGATTACGAGACGCGTTGCACGGTGAACAGCGTACCCGCATCAGGTACCGCTGCGGCCAAGCGCCGCCGGAGGTCGCGATGACGGTGAAGCGGCCAATCCTGATCATGGCGGGTGGTACCGGTGGTCACGTGTTCCCGGCGCTCGCTGTTGCAGAACAGTTACACGCGCAGGGCTGGCCGGTGGCGTGGCTGGGAACACAGCTTGGTCTCGAAGCGCGCGTGGTGCCGCCCACCGGCATCCCGATCTACTGGATCAGGGTCAAGGGCCTGCGTGGCAAAGGCGCGCTGCGTGTCCTGACCGCACCTTTTATGTTGATCTGGGCCTTGTTACAGGCTGTCGTGGTGTTGTTAAAAGTGCGTCCGGCCGCGGTGCTGGGTATGGGCGGCTATACAACCGGGCCGGGTGGTCTGATGGCCTGGTTACTGAATCGGCCTCTTATTATTCATGAACAGAATTCCGTTGCCGGGATGACAAACCGCTGGCTGGCGCCACTGGCTAACCCGGTGCTGGAAGCATTCCCGGGCAGCCTGAAAAATGCAGTTCACACCGGTAACCCGGTGCGCCGCAGTATTGCGGAGCAGCCTTTCCACGAACCCGGTCTGCAGTCGCGCCGGCCACGCCTGCTGGTTGTCGGTGGCAGTCTCGGCGCTGCCGTTCTAAACGAACAGGTGCCGGCTGCGCTGGCGGGACTGGACGAACAGAAACGGCCGGAGGTCTGGCATCAGACCGGATTACGCCTTATAGATAAAGCGCGGCAGGCATATGAAGCAGCCGGTGTGGAGGTGCAGCTGGATGCCTTTATCGAGGATATGTCTAAAGCATATCAATGGGCGGATCTGGTGTTGTGCAGGGCGGGCGCGCTAACGATTGCAGAACTGGCTGCAGTGGGCGTGGCGTCCATCCTGGTGCCCTATCCGCACGCCGTCGATGATCACCAGACCGGCAATGCACACTACCTCGTGGATGTAGGGGCAGCCGTGTTGTTGCCGAATTCCGAGGTGACGCCGCAGCGCTTGCGGAAAGAACTGGTATTGCTGGAGCAGCCTCACCAACTTGGCATTATGGCGCGCTGCGCACGTGTAGCAGCACTGCCCGACGCAGCACGACGTGTTGCCAATGCCTGCATCGACGCCACTGGCTGGAAGGAGGCGGCATGATGGCCGCACAGCAACAGCCTCCGCAGCAGCCGGACAGCATGCGGCGCATCCGGCGCGCGCATTTTGTCGGTATCGGTGGCGCCGGTATGGGTGGTATTGCCGAAGTGCTGCTTAACCTGGGTTATCAGGTGAGTGGATCCGACTTGCGTGAAAATGCCGTGACACGGCGGCTTGCAGTTCAGGGTGGGCGCATCCAGATCGGGCATAACGCCAGTTATGTGGACGGTTGCGACGTAGTGGTGGTGTCGAGTGCTGTAAACGAACAGAATCCTGAAGTGAAGGCGGCGCGCGAACAGCGTATCCCGGTCGTGCCACGCGCGGAAATGCTCGCCGAAATCATGCGTTTCCGCTATGGCATTGCGGTTGCTGGCACCCATGGCAAAACCACGACTACCAGTCTGGTTGCCAGCCTGCTTGCTGAAGCGGGCCTGGACCCCACTTTTGTTATTGGTGGGCTGTTAAACAGCACCAACAGTCATGCCCGTCTGGGCAGCGGCCGCTACCTGGTTGCGGAAGCGGATGAAAGTGACGCCTCATTCCTGTATTTGCAACCGATGCTGGCTGTTGTCACCAACATAGATGCCGATCATTTATCAACCTATGAAGGTGATTTTCAGCGTCTGCGCCAGACTTTCGTAGAGTTCTTGCATCACTTGCCATTCTACGGCCTGGCTGTGTTGTGCCTGGATGATCCCAATGTACGCGCTGTGCTGCATGAGATTACCCGCCAGGTACGCACCTACGGTATCGAGGCGGAAGACGCCGATATCCGTGCCGTCAATCTCCGCCAGGATGGTGTGCAGATGCACTTCGAAATCCACCAGAATGATCACGAGCCGCTTGCTGTTGTGTTGAATCTCCCGGGTCACCACAACGTGCTCAATGCACTGGCTGCAGTCGCAGTGGCACGCGAACTGGATGTCGATGACCAGAGCGTGCAGCGGGCACTGGAGACCTTCGCTGGTATCGGGCGGCGTTTCCAGTTGAACGGCGAACTTGCAGTCGCAGACGGATCGGTTCTGTTTATTGATGACTACGGGCACCACCCGCGCGAAATCGCAGCCACCCTGGAAGCTGTGCGCCAGGGCTGGCCGGATCGCCGACTGGTAACCGTGTTTCAACCACACCGTTACAGTCGCACGCGCGATCTTTTCGATGATTTTACCCAGGTGCTGGTAAATACCGATCTGTTGCTGATCAGCGAAGTCTATGCCGCGGGTGAGGAGCCCGTTACCGGCGCTGACGGTCGCTCGTTGTGTCGTGCCGTGCGCGGTCGTGGCCGTGTAGACCCCCTATTTATAGAAGATATAGAGACTCTACCCTCAGTTCTGAAGGATGTGTTGCAGGCCGGCGACCTGGTGTTGACCCTGGGTGCAGGATCCATCGGTGCCGTTGCAGCCACCTTGCCTGAAGTGCTTGGCCGGTTGGAAACAGGAGGTGATGAATGATGTCCGACAGCAGATTGCGAGTGCATATGGGATGTGGTGAATCGTTGCAGAGTCGCCGATGCATACCAAGACCTGCAGAGGCGCAGCGAGTGAGCGAGCGTGATGGCAAGCCCGGGTGCGGGCGTACACCGACAGCGAATGTGCGACGTGGAACCAGGTTCAGATCATGATGGCAGCTGAGTCTATGCCCGGATTGCGTGGTGAGCTGACTAGCGATGAACCCATGTCAGCGCACACCAGCTGGCGAGTGGGTGGGCCGGCGGATCAATGTTACCGGCCCGCCGATCTGGAAGATCTGCAACAGTTTCTGGCTACGCTGGCGAATGACGAAAGGCTGACCTGGGTGGGGCTGGGCAGTAATTTGCTGGTGCGGGACGGGGGGATACGCGGCACCGTGATCTTGCCGTTTGGCGGACTGGATACGCTGGAACTGATCGACGGTGACAGAGTACGTGCGGGTGCTGGCGTGGCTTGCGCCAAGGTGGCGCGTTTTACGGCCCGGGCCGGATTGACAGGTGCAGAATTCCTGGCGGGCATCCCGGGCACCATGGGTGGTGCTCTTGCCATGAATGCCGGTGCTTTTGGCGGCGAAACCTGGTTACTGGTTGATGCTGTCCAGACCCTGGATCACCAGGGTGAACTGCACCAGCGCAGCCGCGCTGACTATCAAGTCAGTTACCGCGCGGTCAATGGGGCAGAAAATGAATGGTTCGTGTCGGCGGATTTGCAATTGAAACCGGGCGACAGTACTGCTGCGCAATCGCGTATCCGTAGCTTGCTGGAACGTCGCTCCGCAACACAACCCACACAACAGCCCAGCTGCGGTTCGGTATTTCGCAACCCGCCGGATGATTATGCCGCGCGGCTGATTGAATCCTGCGGTTTGAAGGGTAAACAGGTTGGTGGTGCCCGGGTTTCGGAAAAACACGCCAACTTTATCGTCAACCTGGGGTCTGCCAGCGCTGCCGATATCGAAGCGCTGATTCGCTATGTACAGGAACAGGTGCAACACAGGCATGGCATTCAACTACAGACGGAAGTGCGCATTATCGGGGAGTTTGAGTGAGTGAGCGAGTGCAGAGTGCGGATCGTTTCGGAAAGGTTGCCGTGTTAATGGGTGGCCGGTCTGCCGAGCGTGAAATCTCGCTGCAGAGTGGCGATGCCGTGTTGCGTGCATTGCAGCAGCGTGGGGTTGATGCCCATGCTGTAGATGCTGCTGACGAAAACTTTGTACAGCAATTGAGTGAAGGCGATTTTGCCTGTGCTTTTAATGCCCTGCACGGGCGTGGTGGAGAAGACGGTGTAATACAGGGTTTGTTGCTTAGCCTGGGCATTCCCTGCACGGGCAGTAGTGTGCTGGGTTCGGCGCTGGCGATGGATAAGCTGCGTACCAAGCAGTTGTGGGAAGGTGTGAATCTGCCGACGCCCGCCTTTGTAATGCTTGGCAATGATGCCGATTTGAAGACCGCAGCGGAGCAGCTGGGTTTTCCCATGATGCTCAAGCCTTCACATGAGGGGTCGAGTATCGGCATGGCCCGGGTTGAGCAGGAAAGCGAGTTGTACCACGCCTGGCAAAATGCAGACCGCTACGACCACGAGGTATTGGCGGAACGCTGGGTTGAAGGTGCCGAGTACACGGCGGCGATAGTGGGCGACACTTTGCTGCCACTGATCCGGCTGGAGACGCCGCGCGAATTTTATGATTACGAGGCCAAGTACAAGGCAGACAGTACCCGTTACCACTGTCCCTGTGGTTTGCCGCAGGAACAGGAGGCTGAGTTGCAGACGTTGTCAAAACAGGCATTTGATGCCGTGGGTGCTAGCGGGTGGGGACGCGTTGATTTTTTTCTGGACACGGGGAATAACCCATGGCTCATAGAGGTAAACACAGTGCCGGGCATGACTGATCACAGTCTGGTACCGATGGCGGCAAAGGTTTTTGGTTGGGATTTCGGGGAACTGGTATGGCGCATCCTGGAAACAAGCGCGGTCACGGTTGAGTAACGATGGCGAAAAAAAAGTTACAGGCAAAACGCAATCAACAGGTCAGGCTGCGCATCGACTGGTTGAAGCCCATGCTGGCGCTGGTCACCCTGGCGGCAAGTGCGGGAGGGCTGGCCATGTTGCTGGAGTGGATGAATAACCCGCGCGAATGGCCGGTACAGTCGGTGCATATCGAGGGTGGGTTCAGACACCTGCAGCGCGCGGATATTCAGAACGAAGTGGCGCCATTGGCAAGCGATGGCTTTTTTGCAATGAACGTGGCGATGATACAGCAGCGTATTCAGCAATTGTCCTGGGTCGACAAGGTGTCGGTGCGGCGTGTGTGGCCTGACCAGCTGACTATTCAGGTGCGTGAGCAGCAGCCTGTTGCGCACTGGGGTGCGCACGGCTTTCTTAACGCTCGGGCGGAGGTATTTGAGCCGCAACTGCCGGTGGAACTTGCACAGTTGCCACGTTTTGAGGGTCCTGAAGGTTACGAGCAACGTGTACTGGAGATGTACGGGCGTATGCAGCTGATGTTGAAGCCGTTAAAGCTTGGTATCGGCAGTTTGCGGCTCGATGCACGGCGCACCTGGCGCGTGCAGTTGAGCAATGGCCTGACTCTTGAGATAGGTCGAAGTCATCCGGTTGAGCGAATTGAGCGGTTTGTGCGTGTATACCCTGCCATTCTGGCGGCAGGCGAAGGTCGGGTGCTTACTGTGGATCTGCGTTACAGCAATGGCTTTGCACTCCAGTGGCAGGCGAGTGACGAGGTGAATTGCGAAGCAAGAGAAGGCGCCCTGGGGTGCAAAGTAGCCAGGAGCGCTGGTTAATGGTGAAGAAACCGGAAAAGAACATGATCGTCGGTCTGGATATCGGTACCTCCAAGGTTGTAGCCATTGTAGGCGAAATCGGGCCGGATGGAGGTGTCGAAATAATTGGTATCGGCTCGCACCCTTCCAAGGGGTTAAAGAAAGGCGTGGTGGTCAATATTGAGTCAACGGTGCATTCCATACAGCGCGCAGTTGAGGAAGCGGAGTTGATGGCGGGATGCCAGATTCACTCGGTGTTCGCCGGTATTGCAGGCAGTCATATTCGCAGCCTGAATTCACACGGTATCGTGGCTATTCGTGACCGTGAGGTGACGCCCAACGATGTTGAACGTGTCATCGACGCGGCACGTGCTGTAGCCATACCTGCCGACCAGAAAATCCTGCATATCCTGCCGCAGGAATTTGTCATCGATGAGCAGGACGGTATTCGCGAGCCGGTGGGTATGAGTGGTGTACGCCTGGAAGCCAAGGTGCACATGGTGACCGGCGCGGTGAGCGCCGCGCAGAACATTATTAAATGCGTACGCCGTTGTGGCCTGGAAGTGGACGACATCATTCTTGAGCAACTGGCGTCCAGCTACTCGGTGCTGACCGAAGACGAAAAGGATCTCGGTGTATGCCTGGTGGATATCGGTGGGGGCACCACTGACATTGCGGTTTTCACCGAGGGTTCTATCCGGCATACCGCAGTAATCCCGATTGCCGGTGATCAGGTTACCAATGATGTTGCCGTGGCCTTGCGTACACCGACCCAGTATGCCGAGGAGATCAAGATCAAGTATGCCTGTGCCCTGACCCAGCTGGCAGCCAGCGATGAAAACATCGAGGTGCCCAGTGTCGGTGATCGGCCGCCGCGCCGCCTGGCCAGGCAAACGCTGGCCGAGGTCGTCGAGCCGCGTTACGAAGAATTGCTGACACTGGTGCAGGCGGAACTGCGCCGCAGCGGTTTTGAAGACCTGATCGCTGCCGGTGTAGTGCTGACAGGCGGGAGTTCGAAAATTGAGGGGCTGGTGGATCTGGCGGAAGAGGTGTTTCACATGCCGGTGCGTCTGGGTTCGCCACAGTGTGTTATGGGTCTGGTGGATGTGGTGCGCAATCCAATTTATGCAACAGGTGTTGGGTTGCTGTTGTTTGGCAGCCAGAACCGCGCCCCAAGGGCGTTTGATGCTGATTTTGGGCGCGGAGTGCGAGGTGTCTGGGAACGGATGAAGAGTTGGTTTCAGGGTAATTTCTAGTTGTTGAATCATGTAACGAATGACGGATAGAGGAGATATCACAATGTTTGAACTTATGGATGCATACAGTCAGAACGCAGTCATCAAGGTGATTGGTGTAGGTGGTGGTGGCGGAAACGCCGTACAGCACATGGTAGAGGCTGATATTGAAGGCGTAGAGTTTATTTGCGCGAATACCGATTCGCAGGCCTTGACCAATATGAGTGCGCGTACCACGCTGCAACTGGGTAGCAGCATCACCAAGGGTCTGGGTGCGGGCGCCAATCCGGATATCGGCCGTCAGGCCGCAATGGAAGACCGTGACCGGATAGTGGAAGTGATCGAAGGATCCGATATGTTGTTTGTCACCGCAGGTATGGGTGGTGGAACCGGCACGGGTGCTGCACCGGTGGTCGCTCAGGTAGCCAAGGAAATGGGAATTCTCACCGTGGCAATTGTTACCCGGCCGTTTCCTTTCGAAGGTGGCAAGCGTATCCAGGTAGCCGATCGCGGCCTCAAGGAGCTCAGCCAGTACGTCGATTCACTGATCACCATCCCGAACGAGAAGTTGCTGCAGGTGCTGGGCAAGGAGATCAGTCTGCTGAATGCGTTCAAGGCAGCCAATAACGTCCTGCAGGGCGCGGTACAGGGTATTGCTGAACTCATCACCCGTCCGGGACTGATCAATGTCGACTTCGCCGATGTGCGTACCGTTATGTCCGAAATGGGTATGGCGATGATGGGTTCAGGTGCTGCATCCGGCCAGGACCGCGCGCGCGAGGCGGCGGAGTCAGCTGTGCATAGCCCGTTGCTGGAAGATATCGATCTGATGGGTGCGCACGGAATCCTGGTCAATGTCACCGCGGGTCTTGATCTGGCTATTGGCGAATTCGAGGAAGTCGGCAACACGGTTAAGGAATTCGCTTCACGTGACGCGACTGTAGTCGTCGGTACCGTTATAGATCCGGAAATGCACGATGAACTGCGTGTCACGGTGGTTGCTACGGGACTGGGTTCAGAAGATTTTGAGACGGAAGAAGAAGCGCCTGAGCCGGTGAAGCTGGTAAAACGCACCAAATCAGGTGAAGTGAACTATGCCGAGCTGGATCGTCCCGCGGTTATTCGCAGGCAAGCGTCCGGTGACCCGACTCCGCCACCAGCCAGAGCTGACGATATGGATTATCTGGATATCCCGGCATTTTTGCGCCGCCAGGCAGACTGAAATCCTGGCAGATGACGTCTCTATATGGCAGCCAAATTGGTGTCGGCAAGATTTGGCTGGCATAATCAGTGGCAAGGTCGCCAATGAGGCAAAGAGTGGCCCATAGCTGCAGGTGCGGTATGGAGGGATAACCGCGGCCTGCGCATGTTTTGTCGAGTTTGCTAATGCCATGGCGCTAAGGCAGGCGCAAACGGGTCTGCTAACCAGATGATATATCAAAAAACGTTAAGGAATGTTATCCGCGCAAAGGGGGTTGGCCTGCATAGTGGGGAGCAGGTTTCCCTGACCTTGAGACCGGCACCCGCGGATACCGGAATTGTCTTCCGACGCGTGGACCTGGAGCCGGTAGTGGAAATTGCTGCGACTCTGGATAATGTTGGTGATACCCGACTGGCGACCGCCCTGTGCTATAAGGGTGTGCGAATTTCTACCGTTGAGCACCTGCTTTCTGCCTTGTCCGGGCTGGGTATCGATAATGCCGTGGTCGACGTGACTGCCGCGGAAGTCCCGATTATGGACGGCAGCGCCGCGCCCTTTGTGTTCCTGATCCGGTCTGCGGGTATTGAGGAACAGCGGGTAGCAAAGCGATTTCTGCGTATTTTGCAATCTGTGGAGGTCAGCGACGGGGACAAGTGGGCGCGCTTCAGTCCCTACCAGGGATTCAGGGTCGATTTTACCATCGACTTCAATCACCCAATGTTCCGCGGCCAATGTCGACAGTCGGAAATCGATTTCAGCAAAACCTCGTTTGTACGTGAAGTCAGTCGCGCACGAACCTTCGGCTTTATGAGTGATATAGAGAAGTTACGCGAGGATCAGCTGGCACTGGGCGGTAGCCTGGACAACGCTGTAGTATTGGATGATTACCGGGTCGTTAACGAGGATGGTTTGCGCTACAGGGACGAATTCGTCAAGCACAAGATGCTGGATGCGATAGGCGACCTGTACCTTCTCGGTCACAGCCTGATCGGCTCTTTTACCGGCTACAAATCCGGGCATGCCTTGAATAACTGCCTGTTGCGTGAACTGATTCGACAGCAGGATAGCTGGGAGGTGATCAGTTTCGAGGATGCTGCGCGCACTCCGAAATGGCTAAGTCAACCGGCCGGCGTGTTTCTGGCATGAAAGCCTCCCAGTGCCCTGAAAATTCTTCAGAAATCGCGAGCATTGGCCGCTAATCGGTACAGGGCTTCCTGCAGTGCCGGGTGATTGACGCTATTGGCAGTCTGAGCCAGCAAGGTGCCACTGGCCAGGGACAGTTTCGGTTTTTGTCTTTTAACTGATTGTATTTTAACCGTTTCTGGCTCTATTTTTATCTTTATAGTACGTATGGTCTGGGCTAAGTGGCATTCGAGTTGCTTAATCAGGTCAGGAGCGACAAACCGCAGGCGCGCAGCCCAGGCTGGAGAGGAGGTGCTGAGCACCAGGATTTCGCTTTTCAGATTCTGGACATTACAATGCGCGCTCAGGTTTTCCGGCAGCAGTTGTAAAACGGCCTGCTCCAGCTGCTGAAGATGCCGGGCACGTTCGAGAATGGGCAACGCGGCGGCCGCAAGTATTCGGGAACAGGGTAAAGCGTCTTTTTGTCGCATCGGGTTAACAGCAAGTGGATTTGTAACTACGTTAAATGAATTTTCTACTCTATACCACTACCTACGGTAAATCCGGCAGTATTCAACTGAGCCGTCCCGGTTTCTGGGTGCCGGCGATTCTGCTGATAGCCGGCATCATTGGGACAGCTGCCTGGCTGGGTTATACGCTGGCGGGTAATTCCGCGGTTGTGGCAGTGTCACCCGTTGCGGAGAAAAATCACTGGCAGCTGGCGCTTAAGGAACAGAAGCGGGAGCTGGTACAGGCACGGGACGCAGCGCAAAACGACCTGAATGCCATGGCAGTGCGTTTGGGCCGGATGCAGGCACAAATGCTGCGCGTAGAGGCACTCGGCCAACGCCTGACGGACATGGCTAAGCTGGGTAAATCGGAATTTGATTTTGACCAGACACCGGCGCAGGGTGGTCCTGCTGATCCGGTTGTGGCTGATCCGCTGAGTTCCCTCGATTTCATCCAGGCGCTGAACGACATGGAAACACAGATCGATGATCGTGCCAGGCAACTGGAGATCATTGAACAGGTATTGAGCAATCGTAAGCTGTATAATGACGTATCACCGGCCGGACGTCCTGTCACACAAGGCTGGTTATCATCCTATTATGGGAAACGTGCGGATCCTTTCCATGGCCGCCAGGCAATGCACAAGGGTGTGGATTTCGCAGGCAAGCTGGGATCCGATGTGGTCGCGACCGCTGCAGGTGTTGTTACCTGGGCCGGCAAGCGTTACGGCTATGGCCAACTGGTAGAAATCAATCACGGCAACGGTTATTCAACACGTTACGGGCATTGTCAGGACATCCTGGTAGCGGTGGGTGACAAAGTCGAGCCGGGAAATAAAATCGCGCTCATGGGTTCCAGTGGGCGCTCCACAGGACCACATGTTCATTATGAGGTTCTCAAAAACGGCAAGCAGGTCAATCCGAACAGGTATGTCCAGGCGAGCCGCTAGGTCTGCATTTCTTTCCGGCGTCAGCATTGAGGCGCCTCACCTTAAGCCTACACCTGCGGATCTGATACCTTGTCTCCGCACCTGAAGCGCCTGCTGTTGGCGCAGCGGGATGGTTTATTTTCTGTCCCGATTGTCTATATGCGGTATGATTCCAAACTTCTGAATTTACCAATTTCATACTGACAGATCATGGTTACTTCGCTATTGCGCAAGG
>Ga0316194_10000732_pt1 | contig 22013 bp, 16 predicted proteins | sample CroRivsedime1_MG_FD_204936 | JGI IMG/M metagenome (GOLD analysis project Ga0316194, IMG submission 204936) | Coastal sediment microbial communities from Maine, United States - Cross River sediment 1 | ecosystem: Environmental > Aquatic > Marine > Coastal > Sediment | place: USA: Maine...
CTGCAGACGACACCGATGAAGACGGCTCGCAACTCATGGCATGGGAGGGTGGGGTCCCGGCATTCGAGTGTATCCTGACCACCGGCGGCGTACCCATCCGGGTGGACGGCCTGGCAGCCGATCCGGCGACCGGGACTCTCTTCATGGCCCATCAGTTCGGTGACACCGTGGGGCCCGCGGGGATCTACGCCGGCGTCACCTGCACCGACATTGCGCTGCTCGTTGACCTGACCGGCAGCGAGATCTCGGGCATTGCCTACGATCCGGTCTCTACGACTCTCTATGGAGTTGATGACGCTTCGGCACAGCTCGTCTCGATCGACACCACGACCGGAGTCCTGACGCCGATCGCGGCCTATCCTGGTGGAGTCACAGACATCGACGGACTGGCGTACGGCGAAGGCAGGTTCTACCTAGTACCAGATGATCCGACATCGGGAGGAATCCTCGTCTACGATCTCGGCACCGCAAGCTACCTGGATCCCCTGCCGGCACCCTGGATGAATCCCGACACCTTCTCAGGCGCGGCCTTCGTTCCGGGATCGATCTGGGGTGATGGCTTCGAGTCAGGCGACCTTTCGGCCTGGTCTAGTTCGAAACCCTAGAGCCGTTCGCGACTCGGGCAAGTCTCAGGCCGGGCTTCAAGCCCGGCCTTTTCTTGGTGCGAAGGACCGACTAAGGATCGATCTGAGCGATCGAGACGTCGGCCTTGAGCTGCCAGCCTTTGTCGTTTTTGTCGTTGCTTTTCTTCTTCAGCGAGTTCTTGGCGTTGAAGTCGATGAGGACTTCCGTGTGCTCGTCGACTTCGAAGGGCCCGCCATTGATTTTGAACTTCTCGCTCGGGATCTGGAGGGGCGAGCGATCTGTGACGCAGTTTTCAGGCGAGATGTCGTCGAGATCTGGGTTGATCTTCTCGACCACGTAGCTGTTGGTCTCGTCTAAGAGCATCTCGATGAACTGGTACAGACCTTGATCCACATCAAAGTCACCGAGAAGCACCACCTGACCATCCTGCAGCAGCATGAGGTCGTATTCGCCGATCCCGTTGACCGCACCCAAAATCTGTGCCGGCGAGCCGTCCTTCTTGACCCGAAGATCCTCGATGAACACAACGAGCTCGCAGATCTCGTCGGTCGGAGCGTCGGTCATGCTGATCTGAAGCGAGCCGCCAGTGACACCGGTGTCTGTCGTGCCACTCGAATCGTCCGAGCTGTCCGAGCTGCCTGAATCGTCGGTGCCACCACCCGATGTGGTTGCGTCCGCCACCGGCTCCGTAGGAGTGCTCGAATCGCTGCATGCGGTAAACACCAGAGCCCCGACAGCAGCTACCAGAAGAAGAATGCAGAGTATCCCGAGATGGTGAGTGTCGAGCGGTTTCTTCATGAGTTCCTCCTGGCGACGATCCGGGCCCAGCACGAGCCCAGGTTTGTCTGCTGCTTCCCACATCTCGATTCGTGGCGTTCGTCACCGCGGTCAAGCAGCAGAAGCATCGGCTACAGAATCAGAATGCCGGAAAGCGTCAACGCCTGCTGTGGCATCGGTCACAGTCGGCCTTGGCTCGGGTGCCACTTCCCGCGGTCCATGGCAGATGTGTTCGAGAGGTAGACTGTGAAAAGTCATGATCAGTGCCCCTGGGATGGCGGAGCGAGCGCAGCAGCGCCTCCGGTCCGCAGCTTTGCTGATCGCTGTCGTCTCGACAGGCGGTTACACCACAGGAGCGTGCGCTGATGCCGGTCTGTTCGGCTCCTCCGAACCTCTCGAGATCAGAATCGAAGCACCCTGGAGGCAATTGACCCGACGCATGGAGGGTGGAAGGTCGGCGGCGGGCAAGCTGATCTATGGGACACCGAGCAGTGAGGAATCCAGCTTGGAGGTGAGCATCTCGACCAGGGGTACATCCCGCCTGGAGGTTTGCGACTTCCCACTCCTTACCCTCGAGATGCGGGCCGAGGAGGTCGTCGATTCGCCGTTTGCGGGTCAACGGGTCGTCCACCTGACAACGCAGTGCCGGCGGGAACCAAGCTTCCGAGACAATCTGGTTCTGGAGTACCTTTCGTACCAGGCTTACCGACTGCTGGGTGAGCCAGGCCTTGGTGTGCGAATGGCGCTCGTCGACTATCTCGACACCGAAGGCAAACGATCTGCCGAGTCAGCGCTCGCGTTCTTCCTCGAAGACCTGGACCTGGCTGCGGCGAGACTCGGTGGCGTCCGGCTCGAGCCCGAGACAGTCCCGGTCGACGCATGGGCGCCCGAGACTCTGGCGCTGCTCGGGCTCTTCCAGTTCATGCTCGGCAACACGGATTGGTCGGCCCATCGTGGACCACCAGGCGAGCCCTGTTGCCACAACCTCGCGGTTTTCGGCCCGACAGCGGCCGAACCCGACCTGACCCCAGTCCCCTTCGACCTGGACAGCACCGGCCTGGTCGACCCGCCTTACGCCGCGCCGGTCGAGAGCCTTCCCATCGACTCGGTTCGACAGCGGCTCTACCGCGGCTTCTGCGCTTCGAACTCTCTTCTGCCCGCAGCAGTCGCGCGAATCCAGGCCACGCGAGCCGACCTTGTGGCTTTGTTCGAGAATGACCCTTTCTTGGACTCGAGCTCGAAGAAGCGCGCTCGGAAGTATCTCGACAGCTACTTCGACGTCCTCGATGACCCCAAGAAACTGAACAAGCGAGTCCTGGGCTACTGCCGGTAGATTTCGATCGAAGCTCGACTGAGGACCTGCGAGCTCGAAGCATCGATCGGTGCAATAAGATATCTCGAATCCTGACGGAGGTCGGATCGACGCACGGATGCAACGCACCTAACGACTTCGCGGGCTACCCGGACTGAGAACTCATTGACTACAGCACGCGCAGCGATCCTCTTCTCGATTGCGGCCCTTCTCTGCGGAGGGCTGGGAGTACTGCTATTGACAGATCAGCCGGGGCTGCGCGCTGAGTACTATTCGTTGACGCCAAACTGGGAAGGCCCGCCGGTCTATGTGGGCATCGGTCAACCCCAGGTCCTGGGGCCGGAGGACCTCCGGCCACTGGTGTCGACGAAGATCTTCAGCCTTCGGTGGCGGGGTTGGCTGGTGGTGGACACCAGCGGCCAGTACCAGTTCCAGCTCAGGGCCGACGAGGGCGGTTACTTGATTCTGGACGGCGAGAGAATGGCGCAGAAGAAGAGCCGGGTAGTTCTCGAGCGGGGGGTTCATAGCATCGAGATCGGCTTCTACCAGACCAAGGGCCACAGTCGACTGCGGACACGATGGATTCCACCAGGCGGTGATCTCGCGGCCTTGCCCGTCGAACAACTCCACGCCCGAAGACCGGTCCAGTTGGACCAACTACTGCGCAACGTCTTGGCGTCGGTGGCACGGCCCTACCGCCAACTGCTGGGCGCTCTGGCAGTGCTGGCCGCATACCTTTTGCTCGGCCTCGGTTTGCGCTCGGCGGGACCAGACCGAAGTGAGCGGGCCAGCGCCGTTTGGGTACCTAGCGGGAGCAACCGCACGATCCTCTACGTCGGCTTCCTTGCTTCTCTGTTCGTGCTGTGCTGGATCTGGACGTCCCGGTTCACTGCGCCCTTGCTGGGTGGCGACGATGTGCGCTACGTCTACAAGGCTCTGTTCCCCGCCAAGGGAGAGTGGTTCTTCTTCCGCTACGTGCACGTCTATCTGCTGAAGGCCTTCATCTGGCTGCGAGATGGCGATGGATTTCTCGGCTCCCGCACCTACTGGTCGTTCATGTTCTCCGTCACGGTGACCGCGCTCGCGGTGGGCTGCCGCGCGCTCGGACCCCGCTTTCAACTACGAACCGTTGCCGTGACTCTCTTTGTTCTGATCAGCCAGAGCGCCGTGCTGGGCCTGGCCGGCGGCGCCTTCGCCGACTACACCACCATGATGTTCGTCACACTGGCAGTGGTGGTCTACCTGCAGGCGCTTCGGGGCGAGCCAAGTCGAGGGCGAGTTCTGTGGCACGAGCTGTTGATCGGAGCACTGACCGTCGCAGCCATCAAGTCCAAAGAGACCGGGATCATCCTCGCGTGGCTGCCGTTGTTGTTCCTGTGGTCCGAGGGCCGAATCGACCTGCGGGGTTTTGCTCGCAAGATGACCTACTGGACTGTAGGGGCGGCCGCCGCACTGTTGGTGCTGATGTCTCTCGATGCCTGGTTCCTCGGCGACTTCTGGTACAGCGTGACACTCGACCCCGGCTCCGTCAGTCGAATCCACTTTCGTCGCGAAACCGGGCTCGTGGCCAGTGCCTCGCGCTGGACCCGCGTCGTGTGGGCACCCGGCGCCTCCCCACCCCTTCAGGCGATGCGCTGTTTGTGGCTGCTGGCACTGGCGGCACCGATCGTGGCCGCGCTGCGTCGCAAGAGGATCGAGCTGCGCCTCCTCTTCCTGATGCCGCTCGCCTACCTCCTACTGCTGATCGCGGTCTATGCCTGGGCACCTCATACCTTTTCGAAGCGACACATCTATCCGATCCTGCCGATGTGCAGTCTCGCGGTCGGAGCCTTGTTCTATTGGCCCGGTCTGGAGGAACGATCTTGGCGGCAGCTGATCAAGCCGCGGGTGGTCGTGCCGTTCGTTGTCGGCTCCGCAGTCCTGATTCTCCTGATCAATCCGACCCGGACTGAGGCTTTGATTCCGAGCTCTGCCCTGGGGGTCGGAAGGATCTGGGTCAGCTGGCTGGTGCTGGCGGCGACGATGGTGCTGCTTCTCGCCCGTCGTGCCCGACCAGCTTGGATGATCATCCTCCTGCTGGTCTTCTTCGGACCCGGCTTCGTGCGGGTGCAGCAGAGCCTGGCTCACCGGATTCTGTTGCAGCGTGGCGACCTGATTCTCTATCCCTGGGTGGCTTTTCAAGGGGAGATCGAGGATGCCCGGCCGAAGGCCTTGGCGGTCTCACCCGAAATCTGGAATGCCTACCGCATGGCCGGAAAGAGGGCGACGCGGCAGACCATTGCGCGGATCTTCTTTCGTCGGCAGCATCTCAAAACTCCGCAAGTCAACAATGTCGGGCCGGATGTGAGCTACGCGATCGCAGGACAGAGAGCCCTTCGAGCCTGGCGCCGGAAGATCCCTGACATCGAGGCCACCGCCGTCTTCGACCCCTCCGGCCGTCTGGCGCTCGTGCGGCCCAGCGATGCCCTCGAATTCGGGGACAGGCACCTATTTCCCCAAAAGCGGCAGCGGAAATAGGTGCCTGTCCCCGAATTCCTGGACCACCTCCAGTAGTGGTGCAACGATGAAGTACTCCGTTCTGGCACATCTTCTCCTGTTCTGCGCGGGAGCAACAGTCGCTCAGGAGGCGGAGGATCGCGCCGTCAACTGGGGTGCCGGTGTCGGCCGCACACCTCCTCCCTTCTCGGCCTTTTCGATTACCACCGACAAGAGGCCTCGCGTCATGTTTCGCAGACAGGTCTTCGACACGGACCTCGAGGCGCGTAACGACTCGTCAGTGCCGTGGGAACCAGGTCATGGAGTCAGCCTCTCCTACCGGTGGCTGTCCCAGGATGGTGAAGCGATCCCCGGCCTCGAGAGGAACTTCGAGATCGGAGATTCGGTCGCTCCTGGTGGCACCATCGAGCTCCAAGTCCAGGTCGAGCCGCCCGAAAAAGCAGGGCTCTATCGCCTGCAATGGGACATGAGGCATGCGGATCTGGGGTGGTTTTCGCAGTGGAACGAAGGCCCCGCACCGGCGTCGGCCGTTCTGGTGCTTCCGCCTCGAGGACATGTCCTTGCCGCGATCATCCCCATGTTCACAGCGCTCCTCGGGCTCGCCTCGATCTGGATCGTGGCTCGTCGTGAAAGCTCTGGAGGGCTCGTGGACAGTGTGGCTTTCGCGGATCTGGCGTGGTGCTTCTTCTCCCTGATCTCCAAGCCCTATCTGTTGTTTGAAGAACTCTCGATCTCTCATTTCCCGGTGGCGGGCTGGCTGAGCATAGGTCACGTCGCCATCGTGTTTCTGACTCTTCTGTTCTTGCCCCAGAGGATTCGCCCCGTCCTCACTTGGATGGTTGTCGGTTTGGGTAGCCTCTCCATCTGGGCAGACCTTCTTCATTACCGGTTCTTTGGCGACATCATTTCGACGCCGGCTCTTCTGGCTATAGGGCAGGCTGGCGAGCTCGGCGAAGTCGTGACCGAGCTGGCTGAGAGCAGAGACTGGGCGTTGTTCCTGGATTTGCTGGTGGCCATACCTCTGGTGATGATCCTGGTCAAGAAAGCGCCTCCAAGCCCTACACGGTTGCGCAGAATCCGCCAACTGGCCTTGGTACTTCTGGCAGGCGTGGTCGTAACGAGCGCCTCGGTCGCCTGGAGGGAGTCTCATCCCGGCTTCGACACCATCAGTGGCCCGGAACTGAAAACCGTAGAGTCGGTTGGCAAGTCCGGTCTCTATGGATTCCGGTTACAGGACATGCTCTACCAAACACAACGACACCTGTTCCGCCGCTCCATTGTCGAAAAGGAGCTGGCCGATACTTTGGAATGGTTCGAGGAACGGGCGACAGGGTACGCTCCGGGTTCTTCGTTTGGTGTGGCCAGAGGTATGAATCTTCTCCTAATCCAGGTGGAAGCGATGCAGCAGTTTGTGCTGGACTTCACGATCGATGGTCAGGAGATCACACCGAACCTGAATCGGCTCAAGGGGTCGGCTGTGGCCTTCACAGCAGTCCAGGACCAGACCGGCAAGGGTCGATCCTCGGCGGGTGAGTTCGTGGCCCTGACCTCGATCATCCCTGTCGCTGATTCCGTGGCGTTTCAGTATCCGGGCAACGAGTATGTGACGCCAGCGACTGTGTTGCGGCAGCATGGATACTCCACGCTAGCCTCCGTTCCCTACCGTCGATCCTTCTGGAATCGACATCTCACCCATCCCGCTTACGGATTCGCCGATGGGCTGTATGCGGAGGATTTCGAGCTCGGCGAGAGGGTGGGTTGGGGTCTGAACGATCGCGAGTTCTTCCGGCAGATGGTGCCGCACATCAAGCAGATGCCACGTCCATTCGTGGTCTGGTTGACCACTTTGTCGTTGCACTATCCGTACTCGAACTTCCCCAACTCACTGAAGTCGCTTTCAATGGGTGATCTAGAAGGCACAGCTCTAGGCAACTACCTCCATGGCATGAATCTCTTTGATCGTGCCTTTGGCGAACTGATCGAGAGCTTGCTGGCAGCAGATCTGTTGGAGCAGACAGTGATCGCGCTGTGGGGGGATCACGACTCCCGTCTGGTGAGCAGGGATCAGACCGCCCAAGGCATCCAACTGTCTGAATCGTGGCCCGAGTGGTACCTCTTCGACCGGGTTCCGTTCATGATCTGGGTGCCGGGAGAGGAGGGACCGCGAGGAACCGACACCGTCCCAGCGGGTCAGATTGATTTCGCACCTACTCTCCTGTCGCTGATGGGTATCGATCCGTCCGGCTATCCATTCCTCGGTCGCGATCTATTGAGCGAGCCGATTGACCGACCCGTCGTTCATCCTGGCGGCAGTTGGATCGACGGTCGTCATCTGTGGGTGAGAGGTGGAAAGCGGACTGCAGGCTGCTGGGACCTCGATACGCGTAAGAGAGTCTCGAGCCAGTTCTGTCAGCCTGGTATCCAAGAGGCGACGAGCCAACTGGAGATCTCCGACCGGTTGCTGCTCAACGACCTCCAGGGGCGCATCTCGAAGCTGCTCCAAGCCCCACGCTAGTCCTTGACTAACGTTCGAGCTCCTGCTGGAGTGGCTCCGCCCTCCAGAGCTTGAACCGGACTCAGAATTCGGGGACAGGCACCTATTTCCGTCGCCGCTTTCGGGGAAATCGGTGCCTGTCCCCGAATTCTGTTGTGGTTACTTGGAGGCGACGGTCGGAATCTAACCGACGAATGAGGGTTTTGCAGGCGGTTCTGGCCCTTTCTCGTAACTTCCTTGCTTGCAGCACTTAGCTCCGTAACCGCTTCTGTTCTCAGCAGCTTGGCCGCACTCAACTCTCTCGCTGAGTGACACTCATTGACGCTCGTTTTCAGGCGTTATCTGACACCAGGTGCGCCGAGAATGCGCCACGGATTCAGGGTGGCTGAGGGTATTCCGCACTCCCATCCATTCTGCGACTCTTCTTTCTTTCTTTTGATGCCTCTCTCTATATACGGAAGAAACGAATTGACCGGCGTTGCAGCCAGCTGTGCGTGCAACGGTGCAAAGGGAGTAAAGGCCGGGCACGAGGCCCGGCCCGTATTCCCCTAGTCCCCAATCTTCACCTCGTTGTCGACGCCAAAATCGAAGACCCGGTCGCCTTCGTACACCTTCACCACGTTGCCGTAGGTCTCTGGGGCACAGGCGAAATCATCGGAGTCGATTCCTGCTCCACATCCATCAGGGATCAGGTTGTCCTCGTCGAGACCGAGATAGACCTCGGCTAAGCCGACCCCGGAGAAATCGTTGAACTTGACCTCGAAGCCGTTCGCACCGAGGTCGAGCAGGACCCCAAGGAGACCACCGCTGATCTGATTGTCCTTGATCTGGGCGCCCGTGATCGTGGTCGGCCCTTCGGCGATGATCCCGAACAGCGCACCGTCGATGACGTTCTCTTTGACGCTTCCGAGCCGGATTGGTCCGTCGTCAGAAAAATAGAGGGCTCGATTGTCCCAGAAGGCGATCCCCACGAAGCCACCCTCGACCAGGTTCTCTTTCACCGACAGCCTTTCGACGCCATCGATGTAAAAGGCAGCAAAGAAATCTCCGCGGACATGGTTTCCCTGAATCATGCCGTGGTCCGGCCGCACACCGTCGAACATGGTTCCGTCGGCCAGGCAGCCCAGAGCGCCGCCGGCCACGAGAATCCCGACGTCTCCGCCGATGAGCTCGACGTCGTTACCCTTGACGATGAAGTGCTCTGCGGGCCCGTTGAAGATCTGAATGAAGCGGCGACTGTTGTGGACCGTGTTGTCGAGGACCTTAAGGTTCTCGAGCCCTGCGCCTGGGAATTGAGGACATCCCGGCTGGGTTGCGTCGAACGTCCAGGGGAAAGCGAGGGCCCGGTCGAAGTCCTCGAAGCGCAGCCCCTGGATCGTCAGCCCCTCGATCAACGAATTCGCCCGCTGGGTGAAGCCATTGTTGCCGCTGAAGAACGAGGTGTAGATACTGCCATCGCCCCGGAGCACGGGGGGATCGCTGGGGTCTGCGGCCTCGATGGTGAGCCGCTTGTCGAGGTAGACCCACCCCGGAGAGCCGAAGTCGTAGACCCCGCCAAGGCAGGAGATGGTGTCTCCAGGATTGGCGGCGTCGATCAGGGCCTGGAAGCCTGCTCTGTCCACTGGGCCGGTGACGATAGTGTCCGCTGCTATCGCCCCAGAGGGCATCAGGCCCAGGGCAATCCCCAGAGCCGCAGTCATGAGCAGTCGCTTCATCGCTCACCTCTCTTTCTCTGAGTTGGGGATGAATTTCCCCTACCCCTCGGCAGCCCGGCGATCTTCTTCTTGGAGGAAGACCCGTAGCTTTGTGTGCTCAGCCTTTCGGCTGGCGTACCCTTGTCGAGGTAGCTAAGACGCTACTCCTGGCAGGAGCAGATGTCCAGAAACCGGGTAAGGAAACCCTAGAACTGGCTAGCTAGCCTGGAGCAGTAAGGTCCTGAAACGGGGCTTTTTTTTGACCCCGGAAAGCCCCCCTGGTGAGCCGCACAGGAAGAGATCTTTCGGGCTAGGTCCTCGTCGGCCTTTGCTAGGGTGTTTCGGGGCGTCTAAACAGCCATTCCCGGAGTGGGTGTCAGGGGCGAGGGGGAGGTGCCTTATGCACCTGGACTTGTTCCAGCCCCCACAGGGTCCCAGGAGGATGGGGGCCTACCCCTCCTGCCCGTACTTCTCCAGCAGCGCCTGGAAGCGAGGGTGGTCGCGAAGGGGATCCCAGCGAGGTTCGCTCCTCAGTAGAGGCACCGATAGAGAACAGGGGATCGAGAGAAGATAATCGAGTCGATCCACCGCAAGACTCGTTTCACCCACCCAGGAATAGATCTCTGCGAGGTGCATGACTTGAATGCACCCGATATAGGCGTCCTTCGCGACCGGCTGCAACTCCACCGCCTTCCTACCTGCTTGGATGGCCTCGGCCTTTCTACCCAAACCGGCGTAGGTCAAACCGAGAGCGCTGTGAAGCCGGAAGTCATCGGGTCGCTTCTCAAGCTGCGCCTCGATCTCAACTCGCGCGGCTTCGAAGGCTGCCATAGTCGAGTCGCTGTCACCCAAGAAACGGAGGACCTGGCCTTGAAGCAGATGGACTGGGGAGGAGGAGGACTGGGATTGATACCCATTAATGGGAGCGGCTTCCAGCAGGTCTAGAGCTGCAGCGAAGTCTCGTTCCAGCAACCACTGCTCGAACCAGGCCACGTGGATCCTTGTATCCTCTTCAGAGGGTGCCGGCAGTGCTTCGAGAATCCGCCGTGATTTGGCCAGATCGCCCTTCCACATTACTTGAAGGAAGGCACTCTGCTTGTACGGCCAAAGTACGTCGGGGGCGAGAATAATGGCAAGATCGAAGTACCGCAATGCTTGCTCATAGTCCCTTATCTCCAGCGCGAACTCGCCAAGTTGGGCGGCGAGCTGTGCATCCCGAGGGCTAAGCTCGAAGGCTCTTTGAAGTCTCTCAGTCGCCTCATCCCACCTACCTTGCCGCCGCCAGATGAAGGCTGTAGCAGCAAATATGTCTGCATCGTTTGGCAGGATGTCGGCCGCTGCGGTGAACATCCGCAGGGCCTCGTCGTAGTCCTGCTCCACATAGTAGTAATAGAAACCGACCCCGTACAGCACTTGCGGAGAATTAGGATTAAGAGCCATTGCCCGCTCAACGGCCTCCTTCGCTGCTTTCCGGCGCGTATCGGATTGGTCATGACCCAGGCGATAGAAGAAAGAATGGGCGTGGGCCAGGCCAGCGTGGGCGATTGCGAAGTCGGGGTCAAGCTCGATGGCCTGGCTATAGCTTGCGATAATCCTCTCTCGGTGCTGCTCTGAATAGTCGGGGAGTCCTTCAAGGTACTTTCCTCTCAGGTAAGCCTGATAGGCCTCCAAGTTCTCAGTCGGTCTCGTCTCAATCTCCTGTTGCTCCAGTGCCTGGAGCGTCACACCGAGCTGTTGGATCACTCTCGATGCAATGTCGGACTGGATGGCAAAAATGTCTTCAATCACCCGGTCATAGGAATCGGCCCACAGGTGGCTGTCGTCGGCAACACGGATCAGCTGGGGCGTGATCCTCACGCGACTCCCGCCACCGGCTCGAGCCCAGCGCACTGAGCCTTCGAGCACGTAGTCGACCCCGAGTTCGGCCCCGATCTGCTTCAGGGAGGGACGGTTCTCCTTGTATTGCATAGCGCTGGTCCGCGAAATCACGCGCAGGCCACTGACCACCGCGAGACGGCTAGCGATCTCCTCGGTCATGCCATCGGCGAAGTACTCATCCTCGGGTGCACCCAGGTTCTCGAAGGGCAGGACCACGATCATCGGTGGCTGCGCCTCGGCAGCAGCAGCAGTCCCGGCTGAAGACTCAAGGGGTGGTGTGATGGGGGTCTCTGATTGGCGAGTCCACAGCACCACCAGAGCGATCACGACGACGGCGACTCCAGCTGCGACGGGCCACCACCTTCTCACCTTGGAGGCTTTGGATTCTGGCACTGGTGCCGTCAGAACCGCCGCTTGAGAAGTCTCCTCCTGGCGCAAACGTTCCAGCTCGTTGCGCACATCCAAGGCCGACTGGTAGCGCCTTGCTGGCTCCTTCTCCAGGCAATTGCGGATGATCCTAGCGAGGTGGTGGGGTAGATCTTCTTTCACCGCATCCACTGGGCGGGGCTCGTCTTTGACGATAGAGGAGATGATGGACACTGAGGTGTCACCCTTGAAGGGCCGCTCTCCGGTCGCCATCTCATAGAGAACCACACCGAGGGAGAAGATGTCCGAGCGTGAGTCGATGTCCTTGCCTTCCAGTTGCTCGGGAGACATGTAGGGCATTGTCCCGATGATTCGCCCTTCCCCGGTGAGAGGCTCAGTGGGTAGCTGTGAGGAGAGCAGGGCCTCAGCCTCCTGCCGCAGCTTGGCCAGGCCGAAGTCCAGTACCTTCACCCGACCTTCGTCGGTCACCATGATGTTGGCAGGCTTGAGGTCTCGATGAATGACGCCCTTCTCGTGAGCAGTGGCCAGGGCATCTGCCAGTGGGATGGCGATATCGAAAATGCGCTCCAGAGGCATGCCCCTTTTGGAGATCAAGCGTGAAAGGGGCTTGCCCTCCACCAGCTCCATCGTGAGGAAATGAGTACCCTCGTCTTCCTCTACAGAGTAGACGTGGACAATGTTCGGGTGATTGAGAGCGGCAAGAGCTTCAGCCTCCCTCTGGAACCGCTCCAGGCGCTCTCGGTTGGAAGCCAGATCAGGAGGCAGGACCTTGAGAGCTATCTGTCGCTTCAGGGTCGTGTCCTCGGCAAGGTAGACCTCTCCCATTCCACCTGCCCCGAGCTTCTCGAGGATCTTGTAGTGCGAGAGGGTCTCGCCGATCATGCGCAACTGTCCTCTAGTAGGTGCGAGGATACAGGATTTCACCCACTCTCACGACCACCCGCAGGGGTAGGCAGGCACTGTTGGGACATCGATCCAAGTGTCCCGAGAGTGTGCCCAGATAGCCTCAGAGGAAACCTCCGAGGACCCTCGGTATCGATCTAAATACTTGATGTATAAGGTGTTTACTTGGAGGCGACGGTCGGAATCGAACCGACGAATGAGGGTTTTGCAGACCCTTGCCTTACCACTTGGCTACGTCGCCTGAAGGCTTGGCGGCCTGAGTATTCGACCGCAAACTACAAGAGGCCGAATCGAAACCGGCCCCAATGCAAAAGAACTCTGAAGCTTTGGAGCGGGAAACGGGATTTGAACCCGCGACCCCAACCTTGGCAAGGTTGTGCTCTACCACTGAGCTATTCCCGCTCGTGGAACTACAGAGACTATTGCCGCCGACAGGACCTGTCAAGGTCGGCTCGACCTGCCCTGCCGCTCAGCTGGCATCGAAGGCATTGCGGATCCAGTTGTAGCTCCAGCCCGTCTCACCCGAGTCCATCGCCAGAACATCGAACCGACATGGCCCCGAATAGGGATGCCGCGTCAAATACATGGCCGCGGCTCGAGCGATTCGACGTTGCTTGAGCGCCGGCACGGCAGCCGAGGCCGGGCCAAAGTCAGGTGTCGAGCGCGCCTTGATTTCGACGAAGGCCAAGGTGTCACCGTCGTGACCCACGACATCGAGCTCCCCCGCTTTGGTCCTGACGTTTCGCGCCAGAACCCGGAAGCCGTTCTTCTGGAGCCAGCGGACGCCGTCCGCCTCGGCCGCTCGACCGCGGTCATGGGTGCTTTGCTGCCGTCGGAACCGACGAACGGCACTCACTGCCGCTTCCAGCGGGTGCCTGTCGGCGTGTCTTCGAGGACGATGCCCTGATCGGTGAGCTGCTCCCGAATCTCATCAGCCCTGGCGAAGTCGCGGGACTCACGAGCCTCGCGTCGCTCCACGAGAAGTCGATCGATCTCCTCGTCGCTCAGGCCACATTCCTCGGCCTCACGCCACTCGTCGGCATCCAGCACACCAAGGACCTCATCGACGTGGGCCAGTGTGTCCAAGACGAGCTGGCGATCACCCATCGCGAGGCGCTCGCCGTCGATGGCCTGGTTGACCTCACGGACGAACCCGAAGAGCGCCGCCAGGGCCTCGGAGGTGTTCAAGTCGTTGGCAAGTGCATCCCCGAACTCTTGATTGAGCCGCTCACAGACCGGACCCATGACCGAGTCGGTGTCATCCAGGCTTTCTGCCGCATGGAGCAATCGAAAGCGCATCTCATCGAGGCGTTTGAGCGCTGCTCCGGCGTCGGCGAGGCCGTCGAAGGTGAAGTTCAGCTTCTTGCGGTAGTGGACGCTCAGCAGCTGGTAGCGCAGCGCTCGGAGACTGGCGCCCCGATCCACCAGGTCCTGCAAGGTGTAGAAATTGCCGAGCGACTTCGACATCTTCTCGCCGTCGACGATCAGGTGCTCTGCATGGATCCAGGTGTGGACGAACGGCTTACCCGTGGCCGACTCGCTCTGAGCGATCTCGTTCTCGTGATGAGGGAAGATGTTGTCCACCCCACCGCAATGGATATCGAACGATTCACCGAGGTATTTCATACCCATGGCCGAGCATTCGAGGTGCCAGCCTGGTCGTCCCGGGCCCCACGGGGAGTCCCAGGCGGGCTCACCTTCTTTGGCCCCCTTCCATAAGACGAAATCCCGCACGTCTTCCTTGTCGTAGTCGTCGCTGGCAACGCGCTCACCCTGACGGACCTGGCTCAGGTCGAAGCCGGAGAGCTTGCCGTAGTCTTCATCTTCACCGATTCGAAAGAAGACCGAGCCGTCGCTTTCGTAGGCGTAGCCTTTCTCGACCAGCTTCTGCACCAGCTCCAACATCTCGTCGACATGTTCGGTGGCCCGAGGGTAGTGCTCCGCGCGTTGCATATGCAGACGATCCAGATCGACAAAGAAGGCGTCGATGAATGGCTGTGTGAACTCGGCCAGCGAAGTGCCGGCGCTCGCGGCTCCCTCGATGGTCTTGTCGTCCACGTCGGTGAGATTCATCACCTGCTCGACCCGCCAGCCGAGGAAATGCAGGCTTCGCCGCAGCACGTCTTCGAAGAGAAAGGTTCGCAGATTGCCGATATGGGCGGTGTTGTAGACCGTGGGCCCGCAGGTGTACATGCGGACTTCTCCGGGAAACTCCGTCTCCAGCTGACTGAGGTGGCGACCCAGCGTGTTATAGAAAACCGGATTCCGCATGAGGAGATATGCCGGTCTAGATGGATACGCTGACCGAGCCGCCGATCCACTCCACCAGGGTCTTCACATCACCCGTAGAGTTGATGGCGTCGTGACGGGTCATCGTCATGGGACCAGAGCCCGAGCTGACAGGCTCAAACTCCAGTGAGAGCAACGTTCCCGAGCCGGAACTGCCTGCCACGTCTCCAAGAAGGCTGAGCCCAACGATCAGCACACCCGGGGAATCCTCCTCCACGATGAAATCGGTCGAGCCGCTCGAGCTCAGGAAGCTGCCCTCCTGCGAGCCGCCAGGGACCCAGCGCAGCCGAGCATCCGGGAATTCGAGGTTGAAGCTCACCCCATAGAGATCATCCACCTGGGAAGCCTTCACGTCGAGCACGAACCGATTGGCCGCAGTGTTCGTACCCTGCGCCAGATAGATCGAGTTGGAGCCGGCAGGTCCAGCCGCGGTGAAAGTCACGCCGGAAGATGGAGGCGGGGGCTCGGTGGGTCCACCACCCCCACCGCCTCCTCCACCACAGCCGATGGAGCCGAAGACGACGGCGACCACCAACAGACCTATCGAAGTGAGCCACCGATACCCGACGCTCATCCCACCGCCTCCTGGTCTCGGGCCAACCGCTTGATCTTCCGCTTCACCTTCTCCTTGCGCAAACCTGTCAGGCGATCAATAAACAAGACGCCATTCAGGTGGTCCACCTCGTGGCAGATCACCCGCGCCATGAGCTCTTCACCCTCGAGGACGAAGGGCTTGCCCTCGAGATCCTGCGCTTCGATCTTGACGTAGGAGGGGCGAGCCACCTTCTCGGTGATGCCGGGTATGGAGAGACATCCCTCATCATCGATCACACGCCCCCGGTTCTCCACGATCTCCGGGTTGACCAGGACGTGCAGTGCCTCTGGGTCCTCTCCCCCGCTGGGATCGACGATGGCGATGCGAAGGTCCCGGCCGACCTGACAGGCCGCCAGGCCGACTCCCGGCGCAGCCTTCATGGTCTGGATCATGTCCGCGGCCAGGCGCTCCAACCCTTCGTCGAAGGTCTCGACCGTGGCGCACTTGACCCTCAGCACCGGATCGGGATGGACTCGGATGGACAGGAAGGCCATGGTTCATTCACCCAGGGTTCGCTTGACTGTGTCCGCGACCTCGGTGTCCATCCGCTGCTCTCGAAGAGCATTGATCAGCCCCCGGGGATCGGGATTGCCGAGCAGGGCTGACTCCAGGCCCTGGCGGTCCAGCTTCAGCAGAAGAGTCTTCTCCGATGCACGGTAGTCGGCGACCCAGGGCTGGCGCTCGAAAAGGGCTTGATCTCCAAAGAGCGAGCCAGGTTCGAGGGCTCGCAACACCGGCGAGCTACCTCCTGGAAGGGTGACAGAGACCTCGACTTTGCCAGACGCCAGAAAGAACATTGCATCGATCTTCTGGCCCCGGCGGGCGACTTCTGCCTTGGGCTCCAGAGTGACGATCTGAAACGCCTGGAAAAGTTGCTTCAGCTGGTCCGCATCCAGCTGATCCACCAGATGGGTGCGGGCGATGATCGACCACAGTCGATCGAATTGGATCGAGGCCGCCGTGCTCCCGGTGCTCACACTTCGCCTGCCCACCAGAGCCTCCATGATGGCTGGGCGATGCTGCTCGAGCTGCTTGGCTCGACGGAGACGCTCCATCTTGGGCCAGACCTTGTCGGCCATGCGCGTCAACTTCGAGACCTGAGCCAGAAGAGCCAGGGCCTTGTCGTGAAAGCCCTCCTTCGCATACTGATCGGCAATTTCCATGTACTCGATTGAAGCCTCATCGAGACGACCGGTCCTCTTGTAGAGCTCGGCGAGCTTCTGGCGCGCCCTGAGGTCATACGGTTTCTTCTTGAGAAATCTCTGGAGCAGCTCCTCCGCTTCATCGTAGCGCTCCAGGGTCATCAGGTCGTCGACATCGACCTCGTCCGGCTTGCTCTTCGCCGGTTGACTGCGAAACCACTTCTTGAGAGACACGGTTCGGGCCTGATGACAGAGCGGAATCAGTGAGCGGACTGCAGCTTCATATGTGTGTAGCTGAGATGACACCGCCGCCAGAAAGTGGCTACACCCAGCGGCAATCTAACGGCCGATTATATCGAAATCGAAGTCGCACACACAGCAGAAGCCCTCGTAGATCGCTGCTAGTAGATGCCCATCCCAGCAAGCGTAGTCCAAGAAACCTGCACTTCGACACTCCCCTTTCTCGTCGCTGGTCCGTTTCTTGCTGCACTTGCCTTGTGATGGAGAAACTGGGAATCTAAAGGAGGCCACGCTCATGATTCGCCTTCGCTGCCAATCGATTCCGCTCTCGGGCTTGTTCGGCTTCATCCTTGCTGCCCTGCTCACGTCGACGACATCCTGGGCAGCGCAGGACCAGGCATCCTATGGCTTCGTCCGGATCATCGAAGGACGAGCCGACCTGATGCAGGCCAGCAGCAGCACTGAGGTCGAGCTGGTCACGAACTATCCGCTGATGGTCGGAGACGAGATCCGAGTTCCCTATGGCAGTCGCGTGGAGACCCTGCTGCCGGACGGAACCTACCTACGTCTGGACGGCGACTCCGAGCTCTCTTTCGAACGGCTCGCTCGGTCCGCCGATTCCGAGGATCAACTGAGCGTTCTGAGACTTCTTCAAGGCGAGACCCAGTTGGTGCTACCGAGTGATACGCCAAGCTCGGAGGCCTTTCGAGTCGACACCCTGAACGCATCGATCTATCTACAGATCAAGGGCACCTACCGCATTCGCACCAATGGCACCGACTGGAGCGAGATTGTCGTTCGAGAGGGCTTCGCCGAGGTCGTCACCGAGCAGGGGTCCTCGATCGTGCGATCCGGAGAGCAGTCCATCGTCGAGGGTGCGACCTCTCCGCTCGTCCGAGTCGAGAGAGCAGGGGCCCGGGACGAGCTGGAGCGCTGGGGAGACGACCTCCTGGCCCAGGTCGACCCTTCCGATTCACGTTACGTAGATCCTGGCCTTGCCTACGCCTCTGCCCCTCTGGCCGATAGCGGACACTGGGTCAGCGTCGGCGGGCGCTCAGCGTGGCGTCCGTATGTAGCAGCCGGTTGGCGTCCCTACCACGCCGGATGGTGGGTGCACTCTCCCAGCGGCTTGACCTGGGTCTCCACAGAGCCGTGGGGCTGGGTGACGTACCACTACGGAGGGTGGGATCTCGCCCCCGGCTGGGGCTGGGTCTGGTATCCGGGCCCGGTCTACACCCCGGCCTCCGTGTTCTGGTATTGGGGTCCGACTCATGTCGGTTGGGTGCCGCGCCCCTACTACACGCACTACTACTGGCCGAGCTACCGCTCCTCCTGGGGCTTCGGCTACCGCTCCGGTGTTTTCGGTTGGGCCGGCGGCAGACCCCACCACTGGGCTCATTGGAACTTCTGCCAGCACCGCCATTTCGGCCGCCACCAGGGACCTCACGCCGCGCACCACGGCAGCTACCACCGCTCGGGCACTCAGCTGAGCAACATGGGGGCTCTGCAGGAGATCCCGCGCGGAGTCATCGCCACCGACACCAGGGCCCTCACCCCCGATCTCTGGAATCAGCCTACCGCCGCGATGAGCGCCCTGACAGCATCGCGGGTGGACGCAAACGGCAATCGCGTTTCAGGAGAGCTGCCCGACGTGACGCCCTGGGTAGCTCGCAGTAGACAGCTCCCCCCGCAGGTGGAACAGGCTGTCATGCCTCGCCTTCGTGGGGGCTCCGTGTCAACGTCACCAAGCAGAGCCGAAAGTAACTCGATGACGGCCCGGCAAGCGACCACGGGCTCGGCGCGCGACCGCGGTTCCGAGGGCAGACAGGTGATCCGCGGAGGCGTCTCGGCACCCAGGGACTCCACCTCGCTTTCCACCTCGACTGCCCGGCCGACACCCACCCCTCGCTCCGCCGGTTCCGTGAATGTCACTCCTACCGCAGGCTCCCGCACATCAGTGGAGACTCCTGCCGTCTCGGATTGGCGAAATCGTCGGACCCTGAGCACGACCCCATCAGGCAGGAGTCAAACGCCGACAGCTCGACGAGTGTGGGACGGCGTGCGTTCGTATCGCGAGCGAAGCCGACAGGACACGACCACATCAGTCAGACCCCCCTATCGAGCCTCCGGTGGCGGCCTCGGCGCCAGCCCGGGCTATGGTTCCACTCAGACCAAGAGATCCCAGACGGAGCGCCCGACATCTCAGCGGTACTTTGGAGGCTTTGGCAGCAGCCCAGGCTACGGCTCCCGGTCTCGGAGCACACTGTCTCGACCCTCGACCTCCAGGAGGTCCTACGGCGCCTCCGGGAGTAGCCCTGGGTACGGCAGCAGTCCTCAGAGACAGGGCATTCAGTCCAGGTCCGGAGTCTCTCGGCCCGGCAGCACTTCATCGAGCCCCTCGGCTCGTGGCCGAACCACCGGTTCTTCACGCTCTGGAGGGCGTTCTTCGAGTGGTGGGCGATCCAGTAGCTCACGCGTGCCTCGTGGAAGCTCCTCTCCACCGCCTAATTGATTCGAGTATTGGAGACGGGTGTCGTTTAGAATCGAGCCGCACATGCGGCTCGATTCTCTTGGTCGGATCCTGTTTGTCCTCTACTGCATCGAAGCTGGGGCCATCTTGCTCTTGCTTCCATGGGGAGGAGGTTGGGAGCGCCTGATTCTCCATGTTCCGGATTCAGAGCTCCAAGGCTATCTGCTCAAGCCGGTCGTTCGCGGACTGTTGAGCGCCTTCGGCGTCGTACACCTCGTGTGGGCGGCGCATGATCTGGACCTCATGGCCCTGGCGAAGAGGTCACGCACTTCTTCCTGAAGGACTTTCGAGCCCTCACCCGGGTGGAGTTAGAATCGGTCGCCTCGGGCAGTTCATCCCGGAAAGGACAGAGAGCGGTCGGAAAGGTAGCGATGAACGGAATCCTCGGCATTGGCCTCGATATGGTCGAGATCGACCGGATGGAGCGGATTCACACCCTCCACGGGGAACGATTCGTCCGGCGGATCTGCCTCCCGGGCGAGGTCGAGCCCCGTACAGACCGCGCCCTGGCCCAGCACCTCGCGGGTCTCTTTGCGGCAAAGGAGGCGGTGCTCAAGGCTCTGGGTACCGGCTGGGCAGCCGGATTGGGCTTCTCACAGGTCGAGGTGATCAAGCAGGAGCACGGTGCTCCAGCTGTACGCCTTCACGGCCGGGCCGCCAACCTTGCAGAAGAGCGCGGTATTACCCGCGTTCATCTATCCATCACGCACGACGGGGCCTATGCCTCTGCTGTGGCCATAGCCGAGAAGAATTGCGACCGATGACTCGACTCGATAGTCACAAGGCCAGGTACCTCCTCCTCAGCCTCGCGGTGGTGGTGCTGGACCAATGGAGCAAATGGCTCGTGGAGAGTCGCCTCGTCGACCACGGACCCTTCGTGGTGGTGCCGGGCTTTCTCAACCTCATCTTCGTGAAGAACACCGGAGTGGCCTTCGGGATGTTCGCGGCCCACGGCAATGACTGGGGCTGGATGATTCTGGCCCTGCTCGGAATGGCGGCTCTCGCGCTCGTAGCCCTCTACTTCTGGAAGACGCCTGCAGCAGACCGGTTGATGTTGACGGCACTGGCGCTCATCATGGGCGGAGCAGTGGGCAATCTCATCGACCGGATCGCCAACCGAGCCGTCACGGACTTCATCGACGCCTACGTCGGAACGTACCATTGGCATACCTTCAATGTGGCTGACAGTGCCATCACCATCGGCATCTGCCTGATGGCCCTGGACATCTTCTTCGGTCGGAGGGAGCCGGCCGAGGCCTCGCCCCCCGCCGCCAGCTGAGGCTCCCGCGAGAGTCTTCTCACCAGCATGGCCGACCAGCGGACCATCAAGGTGCCCCCAGAAGCCTCTGGCGTCAGGTTGGACAGTTTTCTGGCGCAGCAGCTCGACCTGCCGAGAAACCAGATCCAGCAGTGGATTCGCGCCGGCCAGGTTCAGATCGACGGCGAGTCCGCAAAGGCGTCGTATTCGTTGAGCGCCGGGGAGCGGGTCGATTTCACTCCCCTGGACCGACGGCTCGACGAAGGGATGGAGCCCGAGGCCGGCGAACTCGACATCTTGTATCAAGATATCGATCTGGTGGTCCTGAACAAGCCCGCGGAGCTGACAGTCCATCCAGGAGCTGGGCGGGCCACAGGCACGCTCGCCCATCGTCTCCTGCTGCATTTTCCCGAAACTGCGAAGGTCGGGGGGGCCGGACGCCCCGGCATCGTGCATCGGCTCGACAAGGACACCACCGGGGTGCTCGTCGTAGCACGGACCGCCAGGGCCTATCAGGCACTGACCACCGCCTTTGCCGAGCGCCGAGTTCAGAAGATCTACATCGCGATGGTGTATGGCCAGCCAAAAGAGACCAGCGGCACGATCGATCTACCCATCGGCCGCCACCCGAACCGGCGCAAGGAGATGACGACGCGGCCAGGAGGGCGAGCGGCCAGGACCGACTACGAGAGGATCGCCTCAGACAACGGCATCTCGCTCCTCGACATCGATCTGGCTACTGGACGCACACACCAGATCAGGGTTCATCTCAAGGCTCTGGGGCATCCGCTGATCGGGGACCCGCTTTACGGTGAGGCCCGCTGGAAAGGCTTCGCCCGGGAGACTCGGCGACCCCTGCAGGAGTTCTCGAGGCCGGCACTCCATGCCTGGCGCTTGCAACTCGCCCACCCGGTGAGCGAACAGCCCATGCGGTTCGAAGCTCCAATACCCGCTGATTTGAAGTCTCTGTGGAAGGCAACGACAGGCAGGGAGCTTCCGGAGCTCCCTGCCTGGTGATGTCGAATCAGCCGAGCAGCGTATCGAGGGCCATGTAGGGGCGGCCCTGAGATTCTGCGACAGCCTTGTAGGTGATGTGCCCCTTATAGGTGTTGACCCCTTCGAAGAGACCCGAGTCTTCCTTCACCGCCTTGTCGACACCCTTGTCGGCCAACGCCAGGGAGTAGGGCAGAGTGGCGTTGTTGAGCGCGAAAGTGGAGGTCCTGGGCACTGCACCCGGCATATTGGCGACACAGTAGTGGACGATGCCGTCCACCGTGTAGATCGGCTCCGAGTGCGTCGTGGCCTTGGTGGTCTCGAAGCACCCCCCCTGGTCCACTGCCACATCGACCACCACACTACCCGGCTTCATCGCGCCGAGCATCTCCCGGGTGACCAGTTTCGGCGCGGAGGCACCCGGAATCAGAACCGCTCCG
>Ga0316194_10000735_pt1 | contig 21981 bp, 11 predicted proteins | sample CroRivsedime1_MG_FD_204936 | JGI IMG/M metagenome (GOLD analysis project Ga0316194, IMG submission 204936) | Coastal sediment microbial communities from Maine, United States - Cross River sediment 1 | ecosystem: Environmental > Aquatic > Marine > Coastal > Sediment | place: USA: Maine...
CGAATTTCGCGTTGGTCGACCCCGTGCAGATCGACCCGCGATACACCCTCGAGCCGTTCGAGGCGACGCTTCAGAACCCTGTCGAGCAGGTCGTAGCTGTCGGACAGATCGCGTTCGCTCGAAATTCGTAGCTGCAGAACCGGCTGGTCTCCCAAAGAACCTGTGAATACGAACACGCGCCGAACATCGGCTGGAAGCAGGTGCCGAATACCGTCGACCTTGGCACGAGCCTCGATGCCCTTGGCGCCCATGCTCTGGTCCCAACCGAACTGCAGGAACACTTGCGATTGGCCCTCGTCGGACCTCGAGAACATCTGCTCAACACCGGACAACGTCGCAAGTGCTTCCTCAACGGGGCGCGTAATCAGGCGCTCAACTTCCTCAGGCGTCGACCCTTCGTAGGGGATCTGAATAAAGATTCCGGGAAACTCGATGTCGGGAAATTTTTCGAGCGGCAGCAGACGTGACGCAATGAGCCCCACCAGTGCCAGCGCGACAAACACCACGACCGTGGTTACGGGTCGGCGCAGAGCAACTTCGGTGTGTCTCATTGCGCTGCCGTCGCGGGTTCGTCAGCCGTCACAGGCCACCGCTTGCGATCCATCAGCGAGTACACGACCGGAATGACAAGCAGCGTCAACAGCGTGGACACAACGAGTCCCCCGATGACCGTGATCGCCATTGGCGTACGAACCTCGGAACCTTCACCGAAGCCCATGGCCATGGGCAGCAATCCGAGTGCCGTCGTCAACGAGGTCATGAGGATGGGCCGCAGGCGGGCACTGCCGGCTTCCATGATGGCCTCGATTCGTTCGACGCCTTGCGCGCGCAGTTGATTGATCAGGTCGACAAGCACAATGGCGTTATTGACGACAATTCCCGCGAGCATGATGACGCCGATCAACGCGACGATGTTGATAGTGGTGCCAGTAATAAACAATGCCAGCACAGCACCCACGAGTGCGAGCGGTATTGTGAACAGAATGACGAACGGGTGAATGAGCGACTCGAATTGCGAAGCCATTACAAGGTAGACGAGGAAGACGGCGAGTAACAGGGCGAACTGCATGGATTTGAACGAATCTTCCATTTCCTCGCTCTGTCCCGACACCAGCGCCGAAATGCCCTCGGGCATCGTTCTCTGGCTGACGATCTCGCCAGCTTCAGCGGCGGCTGCGCCAAGATCGCCGTACGCCAGGTTGGCGGTAATAATCGCGACACGTTCCTGGGCGACCCGGCGAATTTCTGCGGGGCCTTGCGATACTTTGACTTCCGCGACCGCATCCAGCGTGACGGGTCGATCCGATGTCGGATTGACAATCAGGCGCCGGATCTCCTCGATGCTTGAACGTCGTGTATCAACGCTGCGAACGAGGACATCGATTTTCTTGTCGCGCCAGGTATAACGCGTTGCGAGTTCCCCGCGCACATTTGCGACAACGCGATTCGCGATGTCACGCACAGCAAGTCCGAGTTTTGCCGCACGCTCCTGGTCGAACACGATCTGGATCTCCGGGTTACCGCGTTCGACCGTCGTCTTGATATCCGTAAATCGTCCTGACGCCGACATCTCAGCGACGATCGCGCTGCTGACACGGGCCAATGCATCGAGGTCGAAGCCCGATACTTCAACCTGAAGCGGGCTCGCGAACGACAACAGGGCGGGGCGGCTGAACTCGTACTGTACGCCGGGCAAGCGGGCCAGTTCGTCACGCATCGCCGTCATCGCGTCGTTCTCTGCATCTCGGCCAGCGCCACGTTCCAACTGCACGCTGAGTGTTCCTGTATTGTCGCCCGCGTCTACCGGGTTGGCGTCAAGCCGATTGCCGGTTCCCGCCACGGAGTAGTCTAGTTCGACAGCATCGATGGCAGCTGCTGCGCGCTGAGCGGACTGGATTGCTCGGTCCGTTTCCGCGAGCGGTGCGCCCGGCGATAATCTGAGGTCGACGTCGAACTCACCCTGCGAGAACTGCGGAATTAACTCGGTGCCAAGGCGCGGCACAAGTGACATCGTTCCGGCAAATATGAGTACGGCGGCGACGACAACAGTCAGGCGATGATTGAGTGACCACCGCAAAAGGCCCGGGTAGACAGCTGCCGCTGCACCATACAGTTTCTGCAGAATCCAGGTCGGCACCCATAGCAGTGCCCAAAACAGTTTGCCGATTGCGGCGAAGACAAAGCCAAACAGCCGCACGATAAATGCGACGATCCGGGTGAACCACCCGGCTGGTTCTCCGTCACCGCCGTCGTCGTAGCGGCTGCGCGCGCCCAGCGAGGCGAGCATTGGAATCAAGGTTAGCGCGACGATCAATGAGAAGATCAGGGCGAACGTAACTGTCAGAGCCTGATCGCGAAATAGCTGGCCGGCGACGCCGCTGATAAAGACCATCGGGAAGAACACCGCAATCGTTGTGAGCGTTGCTGCTACGACAGCCGACCCGACTTCAGCCGTGCCATTTTGGGCAGCCTCTACGATGCCTTCGCCTTGTTCTTTCTTGCGAACGATGTTTTCGAGGACAACGATCGAATTGTCGACCAACATGCCGACGGCGAGGGCGATTCCGCCGAGCGACATGATATTCAGCGAAATATCGTTGGTGTACATCAGCAGGAATGTGCCGATGACCGAGACAGGAATCGCGATGCCGACGATTGTCGTGGCGCGCGAATCACGCAGGAATCCGTACAGCACCAATATTGCGATCAGGCCACCGAGGATAGCGGCGAGACGAACATTGTTTACAGCCGATGAGATGAATGTCGATTGATCATAGATCGTCACGAGTTCAATGCCGTCAGGAAGCTCTTCGAGTAACGCGTCGACACGTTGCTCGATGCGCTTGGCCACCTGCACCGTATTTGCGTCGCCTTCCTTGTAAACGGCCAGCTCGACCGACTCCTGCCCGCGGACGCGCGTTATCGCCTCGCGTTCCTTGTAACCACGTTCGACTGTCGCAACATCACGAAGATAGACCGGCCGATCAGAAACATAAGCGACGATTGCGTCGCGAAACTCGTCGACGCTCTGGAATTCATTCAGCGTCCGGACGAGGAATCGCTGGTTGCCTTCCTCGAGTCGGCCACCTGACAGGTTGACGTTTTCGGCGCGGATGCGAGCGGCTATCTGGTCGATACTGATACCGAGTTGGGACAGCTTCTGCTGGTCTACCCGTATCTGGATCTCGTCCTCGAGACCGCCACTGACTTTCACGGCGGCGGTGCCTTCCTGCGCTTCCAGGTCGGTCTTGATGCGGTCCTCTGCCAGCCGTCGGAGGGCTTTGAGACGCGCCTCGCCTGATTCCCCGCCCTGGTCGGCCGATTCCTTGTACAACAGGCCAAGACGGACGATGGGTTCGGATGACGGGTCAAATCGCAGTAACAATGGTCGACTGGCTTCAAGTGGCAGGAACAGCACATCCAGCTTTTCCCGAACATCGACACCGGCAATGTCCATGTCCGTGCCCCACAGGAATTCGACGGTGACGTCCGATTGTCCTGAGCGCGAAACAGAACGCACGAGGCGCACATTCCGGACGACGCCGACGGCTTCTTCGATCGGCTTCGTCAAGAGATTCTCGACTTCTACCGGCGCGGCTCCGGTTAATTCCGTACGTACTGTGACTGTTGGATAAGAAATATCCGGCAGCAAATTCAACTTAAGGCGTGACAGTGACACCATTCCGAACAGGACAATTGCCACCATGAACATCACGATCGTGACGCGACGCTCTGTTGCAATCTCTATCAGGCGACGCATCAGTTGGCGTCCTCAGCCACCGCCTCTGGTGCTGGCGGTGCATTGATGACCGTGACTGTCGCGTCGGGCTTGATACCGATCTGGCCAACCGTGATCACATTGTCGGTTTCCTCGAGACCCTTGGTGATCTCGATCATGCCGTTTTCGCCGTAGCCGGTCTTTACGATGCGTCGGATGGCCTTGTTGTCTTCGACAACGAATACGCTTTCAACGCCCAGCTCTTCAACTACTGCGCTGCGTGGAACCTGGAGAACGTTTTCATGCCGATCGTAGACAATGCTCATTCGTCCGAACATCCCGGGCTTGATACGTCGCGATTCGTCGCGAATTTCGATTGTAATCTTGAAGGTGCCTGTCGCCGGGTCGACGATCGGGCTAACCCGCGTTACGGTCGCCAGGATTTCTGTGTCACTCAGGGCGTCAATATCGATGGCAACCGGCTGATCCGCCGCGATCTGTTGATACTCGCGTTCCGGAACGTGGAGATAGGCAACCAATGGATCGAAGCTGGTGACCCGGTACAGCGGATCGCCGACACGAATGGTGTTGCCGAGTTTGATATAGCGTTCCGAAACGATGCCGGTAATCGGAGCGCGAATTTGAGTGTAGTCGAGCTCGAGGCTCGCCAGGTTGTAAGACGCCTGCAGTGACTCGAGATCGTACTGGAGTTTTTCGTAGTCACCCTCGGAGAGCAGGCCCTGCTCGCGCAGGTCCTTGTTGCGTTCGAAGTCGCGTTGCATCTTCCGCAGGCGGGCGCTGGATTCATTGAGTTCGAGACGAAGACGGTCGCCATCGAGGCGGGCAAGTACCTGGCCCTCCTCTACCTCATCGCCTTCCTCGACGAGGACCTCGCGGATCTCGCCCTCCACCTTGGCGATCACGTCGGCTTCAGCGAATGCCTCGATCGGAGCCGTGCCGGAATAGACAGCCAGTACGTCCCCGCGCACAGGTGTTCCGGTCTCGACCGGAACAGGTGGAACCTCTTCCTTTTCTTCTTCTGCCGTTGAGTCGCCTTGTTGACAGGCGCTAAGTAATAGCACGCAGGCAAACGCCGTCGAGCTAATGCGATGTAGCTTCATGAATCCTCCCTTAGGCGATCGCGTCGTCTATGCGACGTGACAATCGCGAGCTGCGTCAGCCGGTGAAGCTGTGCAGAGTATCTGTGCTGGCGAGAACCTTGCTGCCATTCCTGAGGCCGGAGTGCCCGACAACCACTACGGTTTCGTCTTCGCTGAGTCCGCCGAGGATTTCGACGTTACCTTCGGCCAGGATCCCGACGTCCACCGTGCGGCGCACAACTTCGCCATTGCTCACGACGTAGACGGTGTTTACGTCGTCTTCATCGAGAATCGCGACTGCAGGAATAACCAATGCGTTTGTGTGCTGTTCGTACGCGATAGTGAAGCGTCCGAACATTCCGGGGGCCAGATCACCCTTTTGGTTATCGATAACTGCCGTTGCGCGGAACGTGCCGTTGCGCGTGTCAATCGTCGGGCTAACCCGCTCGATCGTGGCTGGAAATTCTGTGCCTGGCATCGAGGCAACTCGGATGCTGGCTGTGTCGCCGGGGGCAAACTTCGAGAGCTCTGACTGCGGAATCTGCAGGTAGGCAATCAGCTCGCTGGTTTCTGTGATCCGGAACGCGACATCGTTCAGGTCGAGGTGCTGTCCGGGTTTTACTTCTCGTGCAGCAACAACTCCCGCGATGGGTGCGCGGATGCTCGAGTAGTCGTAGGTGAGTTTCTTGAGCTCATAGGTCGCCTCGAGCGCCTCAAGTTCGAACTGCAGGCTATCGAACATCGATGCACTGATCAGTCCGCGAGCGTGCAGGTCGACATTGCGCTCGTACTCGGTGCGTGCCTGCTTGAGGTTCGCCTTTGCAGCCAGCATTTCGAGCCGCGAACGTTCGCCGTCAAGTCGCGCCAGGACCTGGCCTTCAACGACCCGGTCACCTTCCTCGACGAGCAGCTCAACGATTTCGCCGGCCACGCGTGCCACGGCCGGTGCATCCGCATCCGAGCTTAGCGTCGCGGTCGCTTCGTACGTAGCGTAAATATTCGTGCGGTATGCCTGCGCAACCTCCACCGGAACCGGCGTCGCCGCCTGAACGCTTGCCTCGTCAGAAACGCTGGCTTCGCCAACGCCACAGCCCGTCAGCAGGGCGGATCCCGCGAGTGCCAGTGCTGCAATGATCGGTTTTATTGTATTCATGTCGCCCAGACCATACTCATATAGTGTTGTAGTGAAGTATAACACTAGTTCGGTATAACGCAACCCGGTAGTTCACAGTATCGGGACATTGCAATGTCCCACAGGAAATCAAGGAGTTACGATCCCCGTGGCCGCAAAACGCGTCCACTCGACTATTAGATGCGCGAGACAGGGATTTGGATTGGTCTCCGGCGAGAAAGTTCTGCGACGGGGCTGCCGGCCCTGTGCGGGCCGGCCAGGATCAGGTGGTCGCTGTCTCCGCCGGTGTCGTGGACTGCCGCTCTTTCCAGCGTTGCGTCAGGTTCGCCTGAATCATTAGAAGGCTGGGGGTCAACAGCAGCGTCAGTATCGTTGCGAACGCGAGTCCACCGGCAACCGACGAAGCCAATTGGGTCCACCACTGGGAACTTGGTGCGCCGATCGAGACTTCTCGCTCGATCAGGTTGACGTTGATACCGAGTACCATCGGCATGAGGCCGACGATCGTCGTTACCGTCGTCAACAACACGGGTCGCAAGCGAATCGCACAGGTACGCAGCACCGCATCGAACGGTTGCTCACCACGGTTTCGCAATACGTTGTAGGTATCGATGAAGACAATATTGTTGTTCACAACAATACCGGCCAGGGTAATGACGCCGACACTCGACATGATTACGCCGAAGGGTTTGCCCATCAGCAGGTGGCCGAGCAGCACGCCACCTGTCGAGAAGAGGACCGCCGTGAGTATCAGGCCCGCCTGGTAAATACTGTTGAACTGCGTCACCAGGATAATTGCCATGATCGCAAGCGCCATCATCATGGCGCGGGCGAGGAATTCCATGTCGTCCTGCTGGTCTTCGGTGCTACCGCGGAATGACCAGCTGACACGCGGGTCTATGTCGAGATCCGGGACATCGGCCTTGAGTTGACGAACGACATCGTCGACCAGCACGCCCGCGGCGACATCCGCGTCGATAGAAAGCGTGCGTCGCATATCTGTTCGCCTAATAGTGCCGACCTTCTGTGCCGGAACTCTCTCGATGAACGTGCTGATCGGCACCAGGCCTTGTTCGGTCGGGATGCGCAGCTCATCGATCTGCGAAAGGCTGCGGCTGCCTTCCGGGTAGCGCACGCGAATGTCGATTTCGTCGTCGCTGTCGTCAGGGCGATATTCCCCGATCTTGATACCGTTGGTTACGAGTTGCACCATCGCACCGACGAGCGAAATGTCAGCCCCAAATCGCGCGGCTTCGGCTCGATCGACCTGGATTTGCCATTCGATTCCAGGCAATGGCCGGCTGTCCTCGACATTTACGATCGAGTCGTTCATGGCCATGTGCTCGCGTACACGCGCCACGGCAGCATTAAGCTCATCCGGGAATCGCGACGAGAATTCGATACTGATCGGCTTACCCATCGGCGGGCCAGCGTCCGGCTTGCGAGTTTCGATGCGGATGCCGACGAGGTCGTTCGTGCGTTCCCGAACCTCGGCAAGAATGTCGTCCGCGCGCCGGCGCTTGTCCCAGTCAATGTAGTTCAGGGTCAGCGACCCGATCAGGTCTTCCGCGCCCTGGTCGCTGGCACCCGTCTTCGCGTACAGGAACTCCACTTCCGGCATACCCAACACGCGGTTTTCAACCTGGCGGACCAGGAAGTCGCGCTCGTCGGTCGACAGGTCACCGCGGGCACGAATGTCCACCATGCCAAATGGTGCCTCGACATCCGGAAAATATTCGACGCCTTCGCCGAATACGAAGAATGCGGCATAGACGGCGACCAGCAGGCTGGAAACTCCGGCGACGCCGCGCCACGGGTGGCGGAGTGTCTTCTTAAGAAACTGTATGTACTTGCCGGTAAGGCCGGTTACGGCATCGAGATCACCCGTCTCCGCGGCAGCGAGATTGCGCCTGGCCTCCTCTGTATTAGCGCCGGTCCGCCCGAAGATCGAGCCGAGTGTAGGCACAAAAATAAGGGCCATAAACAGGGATGCCGCCAACACGGCGATCAACGTGATCGGCAGGTACTTCATGAACTCGCCGGACGTGCCCGGCCAGAGCGCGAGCGGCACGAAGGCCGCCAGCGTCGTGCAGGTCGATGCAATGATCGGCCACGACATGCGGATGGCCGCGCGCGAGTAGGCATCGTGGCGCGCATCGCCTTCTGCCATGCGGCGGTCCGCCATTTCGGTGACGACGATCGCGCCGTCGACCAGCATGCCCACGGCCATAATCAGCGCGAACAGGACCATCATGTTGATGGTGACGCCAAACGAACCAATCAGCAGGATGCCCATCAGGAAGCTGCCCGGAATTGCCACGCCCACGAGCAGTGCTGACCGGATTCCGAGAATACCGATAATGACAATAAAGACGAGCAACACAGCCGCGAGTACGTTGTTCTGCAGTTCGGACAGCATGTCGTTCACGTCTTTGGATTTATCCCGTGACGCAACGATTTCGATTCCTGGCGGCCAGTAGGCGCGTTCTTCGTCGATAATCGCATTGACCTCGGCAATCGTGTCGATAATGTTGGCGCGTGATCGCTGGATCACTTCGATGGCCATTGCCGGCTTGCCGTCGAGCCGGGCAACACTTTCTGCATCCTTGTAGGTACGGCGCACCTGGGCGATGTCCTTGAAGTGCACGATGCGCTCGCCCACGGCCTTGATCGGCATGTCAAGTACATCCTCTGCGCTCTTGAATACACCGGGGACCTTGACGGGGAATCGTCCTTCGTCGGCGTGCAGTGCGCCAGCCGCAACGAGCCTGTTGTTGCGGTTAACGAAATTGATAATCTGCGCCTGATCGAGGCCGTAGCTCTCCATCGAGAGAGGATCGACTACGACTTCCATCAGTTCTTCGCGAGTACCGATCAGGTTGACCTCCAGAACGCCAGGCAGGGCCTCGAGTTTTTCTTCGAGGTTCTTGGCGATGGTGGTCAGCGCGCGTTCCGGCACATCACCTGCCAGGTTCAACACCAGCATCGGATCGAAACGAGACATTTTCACCTCGTTGACCGTCGGTTCCTCGGTATCGCCAGGCAGCTTGGCTTGTGCAAGATCGACTTTCTCTCGTACGTCCTGGAGTGCCTGCTTGGTGTCGATGCCAGCATCGAATTCAAGCTGGACGTTCGCGCCGCCTTCGTAAGCGTTAGCGGTCATCTCCTTGACGCCTTCGATAGATCGTAGTTCCTGCTCCATCGGTCGAACGAGCAGGCGCTCGGAGTCCTCGGGCGAGATTCCGTCGTGCTCGATGCTTACGTAGACAATGGGGATTTCTATGTCTGGCTCGGCTTCCTTGGGAATCGTCGCGTAGGCGACGATCCCGCCGATCAGTATGACCAGCAACGAGAGCACAATGGTCCGCGACCGCAGCATTGCCAGTTCAATAACCTGCATTAGTCGGCTTCCTCGTCACCCTTGACGGCAACTGCCGTCTCGACATCCTGTTCAGGAACCGATTTGACTACGGCGCCATCGGCAACATAGCCCTGGCCGACCGTGATGATCGTTGTGACTTCCGGCAAACCGGCAAGCCAGATGCCGTCATTCGACGACAAAGCGATATCGGCGACGACAAACTCAACCTCGCCCTGGCCGTTGATGATTTTTACGCCGACGTTGCCGGCATCGTCGAGTGTCAGCAGCGACGGAGAGATCCGGTGAGCGAAGACCTGCTCGGCAGGAATGCGCAGCTCCGCTGTGCCACCGGCACGTAGCTTGCCGTTATCGTTGCTGACTTCGAGTTCCACGAGAAATGTTCGCGTGGCCTCGTCGGCGACCGGGGCAACGTAACGAATTCGTCCCCACACAGTTTCGCCAGTGGCGAGGTGGGCTTCTGCCATGTCATCGACATTGACAAATCGCGCATCGAACTCGGAAAGGTTGGCGCTGACGATAATCGTGCGGTTGTCGACGAAGGTCGCGATCGGGTCACCGCGTTTGACGAAGTCACCGATTTCAACCATGCGCTCCTGCAGCGCTCCCGCAAAGGGCGCGCGTACCGACATGTATTCAAGGTCAAGTTTCGCGCGGGTCAGTTCAGCCCGGGCAGCTTCGAGCAATGCGAGTCCCTCCTGGAGTTGCGCGTCCGACACGTAGCTCTCGGACTTCAGGCGCTCCCTTGCGTCGTACTCAACTTCACGTTGCCTGACGGTTGCCTCAGCCTGCGCAAGTCGCGCGGCGCGATCGCGTTCGTCCATGCGAACGATCAGATTGCCACGTTCCAGGCTGGCGCCACGTTCTGCGCCGATATACTCGATTCGCCCGTCCGTTTCAGCGGAGAGCTGTGCAATACGTGCGGGTGCAGTCTTGCCGTTGATCACGATCGTCCGCATGACCTCTTCGGCAGACTGCGTGCGCACCCGAACGGCGTTCTTCGCAGGTCCCGCGACGACGACGTCGGTCGTGATAGCTTCGTCCTCGGAGTTGCCGAGCGAACCCGACATTACCCACAAGGTCACGGCGACCACGATGCCGGCCGAGACGAACCAGGATTTGTAACGTTTGATTGTGCCCTGTTGCATCGCTCAGATTCCTTATTGACCCGTCGCTGCTTTTGCGGACGGTTCATCCGCCAACTGGTGTCGATTCTCATTGATATAGGTTTGCATAGCGCCCGCGACGGCCTTGCCAAAACCGAGTACGAACTTCGCGCCTTCGGGCCAGTCGCTCATCTCCTCAGATTCGAACTGGCGGAACATTTCCTGGTAGCGGGCGATGTCCGCGAGGCGGTTATCGAGCACGATTTCGATGTCCTGCGGTCGCATCAGGTGCGCGAAGCACATGGTTGCCAGGAATTCTGACCGGATCTTGTGGCAAGGGCTCGGATTCTGCAGTGCCTTCAGAAGGAACTGACGTCCTTCGCCAGTAATCTGGTAGACCTTACGGTCCGGTTTGCCTTCCTGTGGCACCTCTTCGCAGTCGACGAGGCCATTTTCCGCCAGCCACGACAGGGCCGGGTATATCGACCCATAGCCGGCGGCAAAGAAATGGGCAAAAGACGACTCGAATTCTTTCTTGAGGTCGTATCCGGACGCAGGACCATCGGTCAGCATCCCGAGGCAAACGGTTTTGACATCCATGCGTTTCACTCACGGCAGCAAGAGCTGCCCATATATCGGGGCGATGCATAATATCAATTCGATATATAAAGTCCAGCGAAATGCGTAACAAAACGTATCAATAGTCCGTTTTCTGCGGTTTCGGGCCCCGGCCTAGCTGAAGTACTGCGCCAGAAACGGGTTCAGGAGCCGCCCCTGCGGATCCAGTTGCTGCCGAATTTTGCGAAACAGTTCGAGCCGGTTGGTGTAGATTTGCCGGCCGTATTCCGCCCGCATGGATCGCGATTGATTGAACAGCGGTGTGCCCCCCCAATTCTCCGCGAATTGCGCGAAATCGATGACGAAATCTTCCCAGCCCTTTTCCTGCGTCGAAGAGACCTGCAGTGCGATAAGCGGTTCGTCAAACGACGGTGACAATAATGCCGACGTGTCCTTGCCGACGCGAAATCCGGCGGCTGGCAGGTCGGTTCGATAGCCTGAGCCCTCGAGTGTATTTCGGCAGAACTCACTGTATGCCTTAATGACAACGGAGAAATCCGACGCCGGGAAACACCAGGTCGATTGCACCCGATTGCGGGGTTTTCGCCTGCGGCCCGCCGATGTGTTGTTGTTACCGTTCTTTACAAGGCGCGTATTGACGAGGTCGTGTGTCGCCGCTCCGATGCTGTCCATGAGGCGGTACCTGACCGACTGGATGGGCATAACTCGGTTAAGCGATTTGAATACGTGCGGCAACACAGTGCTTTCGCCCCAGTCCTTGATCTTCCAGGGTGGGGCATAGCTGTTACCGGCGGACGCCTCGTAGCGACGAAGGTCGAGATACACCCTGTCCATGTAGGGCATGACATAGAATTTCAGGCCGACATCTCGAGCGGCCAGGCGATTGATGACGTCAGCGAACGTATCAATCGTCATACGGCGGTGACTGGCGGAAAATGTCGCGCTTGGGCGGACCCGCAAGGTGACTTCATAGATGGCGCCGAGCATGCCATAACTCAGCCGGAATGCGCTGAGCAGATACTGCTGCTGATTTGACACTTTCATGAGCTTTCCGACCGGCGTGACAACCTTCATGCTGACAACCTGCGTTGAGAGAAATGCCGCGTTGCTGCCAATGCCGGGTCCCATGCAAGGCGAGGCAATTGCACCACCGACTGTCCGTTGCAACTGGTCGTGATTACCGACAAGTTCGAGCTCCACTTCAGCGAGTGCCGCGATGAGTGACCCGAGACGGACACCGGCTTCCACCGTCACTGTGTGGTTGTAGCTATCGATGCCAACGATGCGATCAAGGCCCGTCGTATCCACGATCGTTCCCGAAGTGCAGTCGTTGCAGTCGGTCGATGCGCTCCCGGACCCACGCACCCGAATCGGTGCAGGTGTCTTGTTGGCAGGATCGAAACATCGCATCAGGTCTGCGAGGTTGGCGGGCCTGTAGCTCTTGGTGGGTGCCTGGCGCCGCACGAAGCGGCCGGTGTCGCGAAATCTTGGGGAAGCCATCCATGTCTCCAGCGATAAAAAACCCTTGCCAAAGACACACAGCCTGCATCGCTCGAGCGGATGCGGTTTCGCGTTGGTAACCCCGCTGTCGTAGGAAAACCCTTAGACCGGAAGCTTTGCGACGCTGTCTTTCGACAGGTGTGCCTTTGTCAATCGAATATTGATCCTTGCACATCACCTGATGCGCTGCAACAGACCAGTTCCGGGCTCGTTATTCTGTCAAACAGAACAGACATATATGGTCGCGGACCGCATATCTGGACTTCGTTGACAGGCACCGGGCAGCCACCCATTATTGCCGTCCAATGGGAATGTTCTCGACACTGGTGGGCAGCCGCCTGCCGCCCAAGTACCAACGCTTTTTCAAGCTCCCTGAGCGCGTTGAATCCTGGAAACCGACGGACACCGACGGCACTGAACTGGGGCGCGCCGTGCACCACTGGCGTGGCACGCGAGGGCAGGCCGCAGGCCTTTTTCGACTTGACTCAGGCCTGGATGCGCTAAGCGCTCGAGTTGGGTTGATCGAGCGCGCCGAGCAGTCAATCGACATCCAGAGCTACCTGATCAAGGACGATATCAGCGGAAATCTGATTGCTCTGCACCTGGCCGCCGCGGCAGATCGCGGAGTCCGGGTCCGCCTGTTTATGGACGATGCTCTAACAGACGAAGTGGATTCGGGTCTGTTGTCGCTTGACGAACACGACAATATTGAAGTGCGCGTATTCAACCCGTTTCCGCGGCGCCGATCGCGACTCGTCAGCCTGCTCGCGAACTTCAATATTCTTAATCGCCGGATGCACAACAAGTCATTCACCGTGGACAACCAGGTGACGATCGTTGGTGGCCGCAATATTGCTGATGAGTACTATCGTACCGGTGGGGCGACTGAGTTTATTGACGAGGACCTTCTGGCAATTGGTCCGCCAGTAGACGACGTATCCGACAGCTTCGATGAGTACTGGAATTCGCCCGAAGCAATCCCGATGGCCGCGTTTGACAGGATGGTGGCTCACAGCGATGTTACGGAGTCCGTAGAAGAGGCCCGCAAGTACGTCGATCTGCACAGTGATACGGCCTTTTTGAAGGGAGTGGACGGTCGATTGATCGACGACTTGATTGCGGGAAGGCTTGAGTTGGTCGCGGCGGATGCCGAGGTGGTTCAGGATCGCCCGGAACAAGTCCGTAATCTCATTCGGCGTGAAGCGAGCGTAACCAGTGTCTACCTGCAAAAACTGGTATCGGCCGCCATAGAAGAAGTCATCGTCATCTCCCCCTATTTCGTACCCCAACAACAGGGCGTGGATTTCTTCGGCGCGCTGGTGAAGAAAGGTGTTCGAGTCGTTATCATCACCAACTCGCTGGCGTCGACCAATCACTCCAGCGTCCATGCGGTGTACGCGAGGTACCGGAAACCTCTGCTGCGGCACGGGGTCGAACTGTATGAATTGCGCCCGAGGTCCGAGGCAATGGAGACCGAGACAAAGCTGACACTGCACTCGAAGGTTGCGACGGTGGACCGACAAAAATTGTTCGTTGGGTCGTTCAACCTTGATCCTCGGTCTTTTTACCTGAATACGGAAATGGGCATGGCCGTAACCTCACCGATTCTGTCAGCGAGGATGGCGAACAGTATTCTTGATTCCCTGCCTGACTCTTCCTACAAACTGCGACTGTCGAAAAAAGGCAGGCTGCAATGGCTGCTCCAAACTGCAGGCGTTGAGGAAGTTATCACGACAGAGCCTCAGTCCGGATTATGGCGACGCTTCCTGACCAAGCTGATGAGTTTCTTGCCCATCGAAGGGCAAATGTAATCAAGCGCTCATTGTGACTTATCTCGCCCGATACTCTGTTGTCGTCTTCATGCTCACTTGTGCGGCAGCGGCCCCCGCGGCCGAATTGACTTATGCGATAGAAGGCATCGCCGATCCACTCAGAGCGAATGTCCTCAGTTACGTGGATGCCCTGCAAATCGGCCGGCAGGAATTGCGGTCGGAGAAAGATTATGCCGAGCATATTGCCGTTTCCGAAAAGCGGGCACGGGCTGCACTGCGACCTTATGGATACTACGATCCTGTAGTCAAAGGGCGCATCAGGAAAAGCGGTGACGACGCGCTCCTGGTCACACTCGATATCCAGGTAGGGCCACCTATCATCATCGATGTCGTGCAGATAGACATTGTTGGCGAGGGCGCGCGCAATGCAGCGCTTCGAGATTGGCGTAAGAAATGGTCGTTGAACGGCGGCGCGGTATTGAATCAGGCCACCTGGGAAGAACTCAAGAAGACCGCACTTGAAGTAGCCGCTACCCGCGGCTTCCTGGGCGCCGAATATTCAAAGCATGTATTGGAACTCGACCTTGAGCGCAATGTGGCAACGCTGGAGCTCGTTCTGGACACCGGGCCGCAGTTCGTGTTCGGCGAAATCGACTTTGGCGAACACGTGCTCAAGCCGGGTGTGCTCGAACAAATACCCAGGTTCCGGCCAGGCGAACCTTACAGTTCGCGCCTGCTCGACGAGTTTCGCCTGGATCTGTGGAAGACCGGCTATTTCACGAGCGTCGATGTTGTCGAAATCCAGCGCACCGAAAGCTCGCCGCCGGTTGTGGATTTGCGTGTCGATTTGGAAACCAGCTTCAAGAACACCTACCAGGGTTCCCTGGGTGTCGGCTCCGATACGGGGCTTCGCGTGCAGGCGCTTTGGACACGTAATCCGGTGTCTCGAAACGGTGACCGACTGGATCTCGGCTTCGGTTGGCAGGAAGCGGACGACGAGTTTTCGATACATGCCAACTATCGAATGCCGCGTCGAAGTCGAAATCGGGAGTACTGGACTCTTGAACTAATTCAGAGGTTTGAGAACGTCGACCTGGAGGTAAAGCGGGAACCCGAAGACGAGGACTACATCAAGATCGCTAACGGCGACATTAACGAAGTCAACCTGCGTGCCGGCCGGCTGAGAATTCGCAACCGCAAATCGGGAACGCAGCAGCTGTTCACAACTCCGTTTGTGCAATACCTCAACAGTTCGCGGGAGTTCGTGCCGCTATTTTCGTTTCCGCCTGTGCCGGAAGCGTCAGGAAATGAACACTTCCTCGTTGGCACAGACAAAGCCTTATCGATCGGTGTCGACGTCGACCTTGTCGAGGTCCAGGGTCGGTCGTGGGAGACAAGTGGGCACCGGGATCGGATGTGGTTTTTTGCCGGCGACAATGCGGTTGCTGAGGACCATGAGTTCGCACAGTTCTACGTCAATACTCGACGTATCTACGGCATGGGACAGCGCTGGAAGTTCCTGCTGCGCGCTGAACTGGGTTACAGCAAGGCAGAGGTGGATACGCTTGAGCTCAATACGACGGAAGGAGACGTCGAACTGTCAATTACGCGCCTGCCGAACTTCTATCGCTTCAAAGCCGGCGGCAGCCAGAGTGTTCGCGGCTACGGCTTCGAGTCATTAAGCAATAACGACATCGGTTCCAACAATATCCTGACGGCAAGCGCGGAAGTCGAGTTTCAGGTACTCACCAATTGGTCAGCTGCAGCATTCTTCGACATAGGCAACGCGTTTAACGATTGGGACGAGGTTGAACTTCGCAAAGGCGTAGGCGTCGGCATTCGGTGGTACTCCATCGCTGGGCCCATTCGAATAGATGTTGCGAAAGCGCTCGATATTGAAGGGAAGCCGTGGCGCCTGCATTTCACGATAGGCACACCCTTGCTATGAACTGGCTGCGCGGATTGCTTTTGCTTGTCATCGTCGCATTCGCGGGCGCTGCTACCGCATGGTACTGGGTGCTGCATACGAATCCGGGTGCTGTGTGGATTGTGGAGCAGGCTGAGTCGCTGACCGAGAATGCGCTCAGCACAGGTGCGATTGACGGCGACCTCGCAAGCGGGCTCAGCATTGCGGACGTTGCATACAGCAGTAATGACCTGGTTGTGGCAGCCGGAGTAGCGGATCTGGTGGTTGACGTCGATCTGCTGCCTTTCTCGGTCGAGATCGTCTCGGCGCGTATAGAAGCAGCGCATGTGTCCGTGAGCGAATCGGCTGACTCGCAGGCGACATCGAGCGACGTCTCGGAGACGCTGCGCAAGTTGCAGCTTCCGTTTCCGCTCCACGTGTCTGATCTCGTCGTGGCAGGCCTGGTAATTGAGTTACCAACTTTCGAACACACCATTTCTCGGCTGGAGCTTAGGGGCAACTGGCACGATTCGATCGCGGTTGAGCGACTGCGCGTCGACGGTGAAGGAGTTTACATCGAAGGTTCCGGGTCCTTCGATCTCGCGAGCGACCTTGTGCACATCGGCGACGTTAGCGTGCGATTGGACCCTGCAGTAACCGGGCATCCAGAGTCGATCGAGATCGACGTGCACAGCGAGGGTGATCCCGATCGCGTCGGGCTAAACGTTAATGTGGGAGCCTTCGCAGTCGAAGCAAACGGCGAGATTCGGCACGTGTTTGAGCAGCCCGCGTGGGATATCGATGTTTCGGTATCGCACTACCTGTGGCCGATGGAGGACGGTGAGGAGGCCGTCGAGTTTCGAGATCTGATCGTTCGATCGACCGGGAGTCTCGACGCCTGGTCGCTGGGTGCAAGCGGCGGTGTCCGTGCGCCAGGCATGCAGTGGCTGTCAGTTGAGGTCGCTGGCGAAGGTAATAAGGAAGGCTTTACCGTTAAGGCACTGCGGGCACAGGGGGACGATCTCGATGCGTCCGGTACGGCGAGGGTTGCATGGGTGCAAGACCTCGAACTGGAAACGAGTCTTACGATTGCGCGCGCCGATCCCCGGTTCCTGGTGTCGAACTGGCCGGGTGGGTACCCCGTACAAGGGACCGTCAACGCCATGCTGGACGCTTCGCGCATCTTGATTGACAACGCTCGGCTGACCGAGCCTCGAACGGGTGCCGAACTGCAGCTGGATGCGGACATTGATCGGGAGAACGGCAGCGTGCAGGGCGCATTGCACTGGAAGAATTTGCATTGGCCCATGGATAGCAATGATGGCGATACTTTTGACGTCAAGAGCGACCAGGCGGACGTGCAGGTAGGCGGTACTCTCGACGCGTGGTCCGTTGCCGGTACGATTCAAGTTGGCGCCAGGGACCTGCCGGAAGGGTCGTTCCGCATTGACGGCAGCGGTAACCGGGACGCCGCGCGAGTTCGGATCCTCGAGGCAACGATGCTGGGCGGTACGGTCGACGGCGAAATCGAGTATTCATGGCGTGGTGAGCGGCCCTGGCAGGGTCAGGTCAATGTCGCCACGATAGAGACAGGGTCGTTTTTTCCAGAGTGGCCCGGCCGGGTATCGGGTCGTGTCAGTGCAGACGGTCAGACCAGACCATTGGCAATTTCAGCCGAGTTCACCGAGGTAAACGGAGTGCTCCGCGGTGACGCCCTGGAAGCCAGCGGCGGCGTTCTATTCACCGACGAAAAGTTTGTCGTCAATGAATTTTCTGCCACACACGGGGCTTCGATGATTAAGGCGGATGGTGGGCTGGATGAATCGAACGGCCTGGCATTCGAGATTGCGATTGCGGACGCTGGCGACTACGTCGCCGGGATGACGGGCGATGTGAAAACCAGTGGTGTGCTTCGCCTGGCACAGGACCAGCCTTTGCTGTCGCTGACACTCGATGCAGGAGAATTCGGCTATGGCGACATCGTCATAGGCGGCCTGCAAGTTGATGATGTACGCAAACAAGGACAGATTGCGGGAATGCAGCTCGCGGCGGAAGGCGTTCGGGTTGGTGCTCGCGAGTTTGGTGCTGTTACGGCTCTGCTGGAGGCGACGACGGACAGCCAGTCCCTGGCTGTTGAGGGGACCTACCGGGACAGCAAACTGTCCTTGTCCCTGGAGGGTGCCCTGGCGGACTGGAGCGCACCACTTACGGGAGGATGGCACGGTGTGCTGGGAGCATTGGAAGTGATGCCGGACAACCAACACGTAGCGAGGCTGTTGTCGCCGGTAGAAGTCTTCGTGTCTTCCGAACGGGTCCAGGTGGCAGAGGCCTGTATCGGACCCAATACGGATGAGACTATCTGCGCATCTGCAGAATGGGCGGCAAGCGGGGCCTACGGTGTAGCGGCGCGCTTCAACAGCGTACCGGTTGACCTGCTCAACATGCTTACCGATACCGACCTTGCCTTTGACCAGATCATCGATGGTGAGGCCCGGTGGGTGGTCGACCCGGCTATGGGCCCCAGCGGATATGGTCGTTTGTCGATGACGCCCGGCCACATCACGAGCATCGACAGGCCGCAACTCACACTCGCCACCGGCGAAGGTGTGCTCAATTTCAGGATCGCTGACAACAAGCTGCTGAACGGGACATTTGGCTTGCCATTGCCGGGTAATGGCGAGATCAAAGGTAGTTTCAGGCTGCACGATCTTGAGCAAATTGAAGACAGTGCCGTAAGTGGTGGCATTGTTGCCAACGTTACGGAGATTGCCATCCTGTCTCCCCTGATACCGGCCATAGACCGGGCGAGTGGACGATTGCAAGTGGACGTCAGTTTGACAGGTTCGGTCAGGGCGCCGTTGTTCAGGGGGAATCTGACAGTCAACAACGGTAGTGTGGTTTTTGACCCGCTCGGAATATCCTTCGAGGATCTAATTCTGACAGCAAGAATGACTGAGAACTATCGCGTCGACCTGAACGGGGAGTTTCGTTCTGGCGACGGCCATGGAACGGTCACGGCGTCAGCCGACTACCGCAACTTCGAGGAGCCCTACCTGAGTATTGGTTTCCAGGGTGAACGGCTGGCACTGCTGAACGTCGAGGATGTTCGTGCCGTGGCCAATCCGGACTTCGACATCACGCTGACGTCGGGCGTGCTGTCGATCAACGGAAGCATCCACATCCCGGAGGCACTTGTAACGCCGGTTAGCATGGTGGTGCCGCAGGTCTATGAAAGCCCGGATGTCGTCATAGTTGCCGGCGAGTTACCTGATCCACCGGAACCTGACCCGGTGAATGGCCTGCAGTATTCGGGTTCATTGGACATTTCGCTGGGTGACAACGTAATTGTCGATCTCGATGTGGCGCGTGCATCAGTAGAAGGTACGGCCACGTTCGACTGGCGTGACGACTCGATGCCCTACGCCAATGGCCGATATAACATTGTCGGGACTGTCAGCGCATTCGGCCAGGTGCTCGATATTTCAAGCGGGTCCATACGTTTTCCGGACGTGCCCGCCGACAGTCCCATTATCCGGGTTCGCGCGGAGCGAGAAATTTACGGTAATACCCAGGTAAAACGCGCGGGTTTGCTTGTCGACGGACCGTTGACACGCCCAAATGTTGACGCCTATACACAGCCGGCTACAACCGAGGAGCGAGCTCTGGCACTGCTCGTGACGGGCAGCGATTTTGATTTCGAGCAGGGGGTTGGAGCTATCGACTTTGGTACTTACATTTCTCCCCGTGTGTTTCTCAGCTATGGTATTGGCGTGTTCGAGCGCGACAATATAGTCAGTGCGCGTTTCGATTTGACCAGGGCATTGGGTATCAAGGCATCGTCCGGCGGCAAGGAGACCGGTGTCGACCTCAACTATCGATTCGAGAATTAGACCAAGAGATGGAAAGTCGACAGCGAATAATTGAGGAAACTGCCGCCAGGACCCGGCAAGCTGCCGAGCGTATGGCCGATCTAATCGTGCGGACGCCATTGCAGAGGTCCGCGTCATTCAGTGATGATCTTGGTGCCGAGGTGTTTTTCAAGCTCGAGAATATCCAGAAGACCGGTTCGTTCAAACTTCGCGGTGCGACGAACCGACTCCTCACGTTGAGCGACGAACAACGGTCTCTCGGCTGCGTCGCAGCTTCGAGTGGTAACCACGGTGCTGCGGTGGCCCGTGCCATGCAGCAACTCGGCGTCACGGGGGTCATCTTCGTCCCGGAACAGACCTCCTCGGCCAAGGTCGAGAAGATCAAGCGCTACGGAGGAGACGTACGGTTCTTCGGCACCGACGGCCTGGACACGGAGCAACATGCCCGCGAGTACGCCGAGTCGCATGGCATGTTCTATCTTTCCCCTTATAACGATGAAGAAGTTATTGCCGGGCAGGGCACCTGCGGTCTCGAGATTGTCTCCGAGATGCCGGACGTCGACGCCGTGTTCATCGCGGTGGGCGGGGGTGGCCTGATCGGTGGTGCGGCAAGTGTTCTCAAGGCACACAACCCGGACATCGAGATCTATGGTTGCCAACCGCTGGCGTCGCCAGTGATGACACGATCTATCGAGGCAGGTGAGATTCTCGACCTGCCGAGCGAATCCACGTTGTCTGACGGCACGGCCGGCGGCATTGAAGCGGGCGCCTTAACGTTTCCACTCAACCAGGCGGTCGTCGACGATTGGGTCGTGGTGGACGAGCAACAGATTATCGAGGCCATGCAGGCTTTCATGGCGGCCGAGGAAGACGTCATAGAGGGTGCCGCTGGCGTGGCGATCGCCGGGCTACTTGCACGGGAAAAGGCGATCAAAGGCAAGAATGTTGTCGTCGTCATTTGCGGCGGGAATATCAGTGCCGAGATGCTGATGAGCGTGACGGGGAACGCCTAGACGTCGCTTGTGTCAAAATGTGCAGGTCCAGCAAAGCGTAACTATGCAACGATTTCTCCTAACACTTGTACTTCTCCTTGCCCATTCGGTCGCAGTCGCCGCAGGTACAGCGTTTGTGAATGTCAACGTTGTGCCGATGACATCCGAGACGGTGATTGAGCAACAGACTGTGCTGGTCGATAACGGCCGTATCGTGGCGATCGGCCCGGTCGATGACATTCAGATACCCGAGAAAGCCAGCGTAGTCGACGGCACCGATCGATACCTGATGCCAGGCCTCGCGGAAATGCATGCGCACGTGCCTGGCAGTAACTCCGCCGACCTGGATCGGTACTTCAGTCTGTACGTTGCTAACGGTGTGACGACAGTACGAGGCATGCTCGGCCAGCCATCCCACCTGGCTTTGCGCCAGGACCTGCTGGACGGGAAGGTGTTTGGCCCCCGATTGTTCACGTCGGGTCCGTCATTGAATGGCCGTTCGGTGAATGGGGCGGACCAGGCACGACAGCTTGTCGAGGAGCAACACGCCGCAGGTTACGACTTCATAAAGGTGCACCCGGGGCTCGATTCGGAGGAATTCGAAGCGCTGGCGCGAACAGCTAATGCCCTCGACATTCCGTTCGCAGGACATGTGCCGGTGGCTGTCGGCGTATCGGGAGCACTCGAGCTCAACATGGCCTCGATCGATCATCTCGATGGCTACCTGGCCGCCCTGTTGCCGGCGAACAGCGACGGATCGGGCGGTTACGGCGGTTTCTTCGATGTCATGCTGGCGGATGAACTCCAGACCGAACGCATCGCTGACATTGCCCGCGAGACTGCGGCGACTGGGACCTGGAACGTGCCGACCGAGGTACTCATCGAGCTGCGCGTTGACGAGACACCCGTGTCGGAATTGCGCAATTGG
>Ga0316194_10000736_pt1 | contig 21970 bp, 22 predicted proteins | sample CroRivsedime1_MG_FD_204936 | JGI IMG/M metagenome (GOLD analysis project Ga0316194, IMG submission 204936) | Coastal sediment microbial communities from Maine, United States - Cross River sediment 1 | ecosystem: Environmental > Aquatic > Marine > Coastal > Sediment | place: USA: Maine...
CGGATGGGTCTCGGCAAGGAGGCCATGTACGAATTCCTGCGCGTGGCCGCTATCAATATCTACGACGTTCTCGACGAAGAGTTTCAGGACAACCGTCTCAAAGGGGCAATCGCCGCAGATGCCGTGATGGGCAGCGCGATGGGTCCACGTACACCGGGTACCGTCCTGACGTGGCTGCAGCGCCTGCAAGGTGAACTGAACGGGCCGTTGTCCAGCCAGGGTGGCGCGCAACTGGTACACGCACTCACGCAATCGGCTGAAGACGCGGGAGCGACGATTCGTTTTGATGCCCGTGTCGAGAAGATTCTCATCGACAAAGGTAAAGCATTCGGTGTCGAACTGGCCGATGGCGAGATGGTGAAGGCAAAGCTCATCATTTCGAATGTCGACCCGCGCACCACGCTTTCCAAAATGGTCGGAGCGCCGCGACTCGACACGATGTTCGCGAATCGCGTCACGCAGATTCGCGGTTCCGGCGTTGTCGGCAAACTGAACATCGCGCTGAATGGCCTGCCGGTGTTCGACGGGCTCAGCGAGTCACAGCTCGGCAATCGCCTGCTGGTCGCTCCCTCGATGCGCTACGTCGAGCACGCCTTTAATCACTCAAAGTATGGTGAGTGCTCCGAGCACCCGGTTCTCGAGGTGACATTGCCAAGTGTTCACGACAGGTCGCTCGCGCCGGAGGGACACCACGTCATGTCGCTGAATATCGCCTACCTCCCGTATGCGCTGAAAGGCGGTTGGGAAGAGCAAAAGGCGACAGTGGCCTACAAGGTGATTTCGCAGCTCGGCGAGTATTCGTCGAATCTCAAATCACTGATCGTCGATCACGAATTCCTGACGCCGCTCGATATCGAAAGCGAGTTCGGCGCCGTTCAGGGCCACTGGCACCACGGCGAGCTGTCGATCCATCAGTCATTCATGATGCGCCCGCTCTACGGCGCGGCTCAATATGATACGCCCGTGGATCGGCTCTTCCTGTGTGGCGCCGGCAGCCACCCCGGCGGCGGGCTGAATGGTCTTCCGGGACGCAACGCGGCGAAGCGGGTACTCGAATTGGGAGGTGTGAAATGAGCATCGATCACACTCACTTCCGGCAGGCGCTGCAGCGCACGCCGTTTCATGATCGCTATGCCGCGATGTCCACGACAGAACACTGGGCGACCTGGAACACCTACAAGGTTCCATACGTTGTCGACAAGTTGTCGACCGAGTATTTCTCGGTTCGAAGTGGCTGCTCGGTTATGGACCTCACGCCCATGGAGAAATACCGGATCGAGGGTAAGGACGCATTCGCTTTCCTCGACCGGCTCCTGACTCGTGATCTGTCGAAACTCAGGCCCGGGCGCGTAACGTATGTCGCCTGGTGTAACGACGACGGCAAGGTCATCGACGATGGCACCCTTTTCCAACTGGATGAAGGCACTTACCGTTTGTGTTCCCAGCACCACCAACTGGACTGGTTGTTGATGTCCGCCGCTGGTTTCGACGTTCAGGTCGCCGTGGAAACGCACGACGTCGCGGCACTCGCTGTGCAGGGTCCAACCTCTTACTCGGTCCTGACAGCGGCCGGCATTCATGGCCTCGATGATCTCAAGCCGTTTGGCATCAAGGACCTTCAATGCAACGGGTTCCCTGTCACCGTCTCACGCACGGGTTATACAGGCGATCTCGGCTACGAATTGTGGACCGACCCGGACAATGCATTGGCGTTGTGGGATGCGATTTTCGCAGTACAGGGACAATACGACATCCATCCAATCGGTTTGGACACGCTGGAGATGGTGCGCATCGAAGCCGGCTTCATCATGCCGGGGTTCGATTTCAACTGCGCGGAAGCCACCGTGCGAAACGGCTATGACCGCTCTCCCTATGAAGTCGGCCTGGGTTGGGTGGTTCATCTCGACAAGGGACACTTCACGGGACGCAACGCACTCGTGGCGGAAAAGGCCCGGCACGCAAAACGCCGACTGACCAAGCTGGTCGTAGATGGCAACAAGCCCGTTGGCGAGGCATTCATCTACGCGGGCAAGAAGGGCAAACAGGTTGGGGAGGTCAAGTGCACGACCTGGTCGCCGATTCTCAAGGCCAATCTCGCGATTGCGGATATTGAACTGCGCAATGGCAAATTGCCGCAGAGCCTGTGGGCGCGTTTCGATTATCAGCGCGAACTCAAGTGGAACACGGCCTGGGCTGAGTGCCATGCCCAAACGAAGCCGTTCTATTCGCCCGAGCACAAGTCGGCAACGCCGCCCAATCTATTCTGAACTGTGACCACGTTCAGGCATTAGCCCTCTAAGGAGTCCCGCCGTGGCCCACGAAGCCGAGTACTACGACAACATGGTCAAGTTGCTCGCGGGGCGGTCACACAGACACCGGACAAGCCGTCGATGTTCGCAGAGATTCTCCGTGTACTCCGGCCCGGCGGCTGGTTCACGTGCTACGAATGGATGGGTGACGGCTCAGCCTACTCCGAGGACATGCAGCGCTGGATTGAACTTGAGGAATTGACTTACGACTTCAAGACCCTGGAGGAATACGATGGGCTTCTTTCCGTCGCCGGCTTCGGCGAGGTCGAAGTGACTGACGCGTCGGGCTGGTACCGCGCCGAGGCGCGGCGTGAGTACGAACTGATCCGCGGCGATCTTTATCCGAAAATGGTTGATCTGCTCGGCCAGCGTGACGCCGACCACTTCGTCGAAGACTGGCGCGCGATGGTTATCGTCGTTGAGTCCGGCGAAATGCGCCAGGGCTATTGCCGTGGGCGGCGTCCAGCCTAGTCGACTCGCGAGCCCTTCTCCGGTAGCTAGGTTCCCAGGACCGGCTTTAGCGTGCTCAGCTCCGCCAACTGCTCGTCGGTCAACTCAAAGATTCTGTCGATGCCACAGCCACGAAGTGTGTCGTAGTCAGCGTGCAGCACCCTGGCTGAAACACGAATATCGATCATGTCGGATGTCCAGTTGCGCCGCTTCAACGAGTCGCACGGGCCGCGAAACTCGATCAGGTAGTGATCGCGACCCGCAGGCATCACCACGAAATAGTCATTCACATAAAAGTATTTCGTCTGTTCCTGGTGGCGAATCAGGTCAACCTCCTGCAACTCGTTGACGCTCACGAAATCTCGCACGGATTCAACGTGCCTTCCAGGCGGAGGTGGTGGCTTCGATGAGGCGCAGGCGATCAGAAACAGCGATGCACTAGCGGCGAGCAACGATTTCATAGCGACACTCCATTGCGGTATGAAGTGATATGACTACAAGAACACCCATTTGTTGCATCGAGTGTTACGTGTTTTGCGTGGCCTTTGGGCCGTTCAACAGCGCTTCTCTCGTGAGATCGACAATCAAATCGACTTCTTTTTCGCTCATATCGAACACCGGCGTATAGCGCAGGGAGTGCGCGCCGCCGTGGATGACAGCCAGGCCGATCTTTCGCAAATAGTCCTCAGTACTGTCTTTGCCGTAGATTTTGTAGCGCTCATCGAGCTCGCAGCTCAGTAACAAACCGGTTCCCTGGGCACTCGTGACTGCACCATCGACCTCGCCCTCCAGCGCAGCCAGTTTTTCTAGTAGCTGCCGTCCGCGCTTGCGAATATTCTCGCGAAGTTCGGGCGTAAGAGAGTCGAGCACCGCGATAGCTACATCCAGGGCGCGAGGATTCGTGGTCATCGTATTGCCATAGAGTCCGCGTTGGTACATCGACGCTGCGTTGTCTGACAAAGCCAGCACGGACAGCGGAAACTGGCCGGCATTCAGCGCCTTCGAATAGGACTCCATATCGGGTTCGTCCAGCGACTCGAAACCCGGGTAGTCGACGACTGACAGGACGCCGTGGGCCCGCAGGCCGGCCTGGATCGAGTCGACGACGAACATCGCACCGTGATCACGCGTCAGCTCACGCGCGCGTTGGTAAAACGCAGGACTGATTGCCTGGCCGGGATTGCCCTCTCCCATGACCGGTTCCATCAGGAACGCCTCGATGAAGATGTTCTCCTCGTCAGCTTTCGCAAATACCGCCTCGAGTGCATCGATGTCATTTGGCTCGACGGTGAGCAGATATTCACTATTGCTGAACGAGGCCAGGTGCTCCTGGTAGTTCTCGAGCGTTGAGTCGGAAAAACGCGCTGGTCGGTCGGTGCGACCGTGGAAGCTGCCTTTCAGGGTCAGGCCACGTATTGTGCGACCTGCGTGGCGACCGCCCGCATCCGTCAGTTTCTTTGTGTTGATATCCGTAATTCGAGCAGCGACCGACATCGCCTCGGATCCACTGTTCAAACACAGGAAACTCTCAAAAGGAAAACCGCCCGAACGCGTGTGTCCAATTTCGTTCTTGAGACGCGCGATGAAATCCAGCTTGTTGGGCGAAGCTGTCATGATGTTCGCCATAACATGCGACTGGTTCATGGCATCGAGCACGGCCGCAGGCGCGTGACCGAATCCGAGCATGCCGTAGCCACCGACATCGTAAACGACGGCGCCCTTGAGCGTGACGACCCAGGGCCCCGCTCCACCGACTGCCACGTACGGATTGACCGCGTCCTTCGCGTAGAAATTGGTCAGCCCGGCATGCGCCTGCCGAACCTGCGACTGCTCGTCAAGAGCAAGAAACTCGGCGTGGGTTTCCTGCAATTCGACAAAGCGAGCGTAGCCGCGCTCGATCGCGAGGGCCAGGTCCGAGCGCTCGTCGAGGAACGACAATACGACTTCGTCTTTGAGACCCGAAGTCTGTGCTGCACCGCCGTGTTCCCGCATCTCCTGCAGGCAATCGAGGGCTGATTTCGTATCGTGAAACGTGGCGACGTGGGACATAAGAGCCACCCATGAGTTAGTAATCCGCGACTATATCAAGAGCGCCTCGTCAGGGCATCCGGGTTTTTGACGAAATCTGCGATTCAACCGTCACGGGCCGAGCTTATTCCGGGCGGCATAGGCCAGCAGGGCCGCAACGCTGATCGCGTCTGTGATTTGTCCCTCCAGTGCCATTTGAATTGCCTCCTCGATTGGCAACTTTCGGACGGCAAGATCCTCAGTTTCTTCAAAGTCCGTTGCGCCTTGCGCAAGCTGCCTGGCGAGAAATACCACCCCGACTTCGTCAGTAATCGAGTTGCTTGTGTGCAGGCGCTGAAACTCGGTCCAGTTGGAAGCGTCCAGACCGGTTTCCTCTCGTAGCTCCCGCTTGGCCGCCTCGAGTGGCGTCTCGTCTCCCGGGGCACCGCCCATGGGTAGCTCCCACGAATATTCGCCCAGGGTGTACCTGCTCTGGCCAACCAGCCAGGTATTGCCCTCCTCGTCCAGCGGCAATATCGCCACCGCCGTATTCTTGAAATGAACATGGCCGTATTGATTCCTGCCACCACCGGGGTTCACGACGTCGTCCTCGCGAACCTGCATCCAGTCGTTTTCATAGACGAGCGTCGAACTCAGTTTCTTCCAGGGCATTACTTCGGTCTCCGCGATAGTCGGCGATGCCGCCTGTACTCCGTAGGAGACAGGCCGGTTGAACGTCGAAATTGCCGTGTGAATGCGCTTTGGTCGGCATAGCCGGCCTCGAGAGCGATGTCCGCGACTGGCGTGTCTGTTTCAATCAATACCAGGCTCGCATGACTGATGCGCGTCTTGAGCACCCATTGCCCGGTCGTCAGGCCAAAAACCCGCTGCATGCGACGGTCGAGCTGGTAGATCGACATGCCCGCAATGTTCGCGAGCTCCGCGATCGACGGCCGCCGCGAAATGCGCTGCTCCGCGAAGCGAATGGCGTCCGCAATGTGTGCAAAGTCATCAGACGTCATGTCGGGAAGCCGCAGGTCCCGGGATATTCCCACCAGTCCGACAATCGCATCATCCTTGCCAATGAGTGGCATCTTGGTCGTCAGGCACCAGCCAATGTCCCTGGAACGGACCGTGTGCAGTTCCAGTTGGTCGATGAGCTTCTGCCCGGTCTCGAGCACGACCTGATCCTGCAGTTCGTAGCCGCGACCGAGCGTTTCGCCAAGAACGTCGGAAGGTCGCCGACCCAGCAGCTCTGATTTGTCGCGTAAACCGCAACGTTCGACCAGCGTCTGGTTTGCCGATACATAGCGACCGTCTCGATCCTTGATGAAGAACACGGTGTCGGGCATGTGATCGAACAGGGCTTCGGCCGCAAACGGTTCCGACAGCTGCTCAAAGAACGCCTCGTGTTGGGGTCTGCCAGTCATTCCTATTTATGCAGAAATTCAAGTACTGGTTGTTGACATTGTCAAGACAATAACCCTTGTTTGCCTTAATATCCATCGGATTATTGCGAGATTTACCCGGCAAAAACCCGACTCGGACCAGGATCAAATGAACAAACCGGAAAACGTGTTCTCAGGCTGCATTCCCGCACTCATGACGCCCTGCGACAAGGCCGGTGCGCCGGACTTCGACGCGCTCGCTGCGAAAGGCAGGGAACTCGTCGACATCGGCATGAACTCGGTCGTGTATTGCGGTTCGATGGGCGACTGGCCGCTCCTGACCGACGAACAGCGAATGCAAGGGGTCGAGAAACTCGTGGCGGCCGGAGTACCTGTCGTCGTCGGCACCGGCGCACAGAATACAGGTCGTGCGGCCGCCCTGTCCCGTCACGCAAGTGAGGTTGGTGCCGTCGGTCTCATGGTTATTCCGAGGGTCTTGTCACGAGGTTCTTCCGTCGCTGCACAGCGTCACCATTTCGCCGAAATTCTCGATGCTGCCAATGGCCTTCCGGCCGTTATCTACAACAGCCCCTACTACGGCTACGAGACCAAAGCCGACCTGTTCTTCGAGTTGCGCAGCGCACACGAGAATCTTGTCGGCTTCAAGGAGTTTGGTGGTGCGGCCTCCCTTACCTATGCCGCAGAAAACATTACGAGTGGCGACCCCGACCTGATCTTAATGATCGGCGTCGATACGCAGGTTGTGCACGGCTTTGTACGATGCGGCGCGAAAGGTGCCATCACGGGTGTTGGCAACGCACTGCCAAAGGAGGTTCTGCGCCTGGCAGATCTGTGCGGCAGGGCGGCCAACGGCGACCATGAAGCCTATCGACTCGCTACGGAGTTGGACGACGCGATGGCGGTGCTTGCAAGTTTCGACGAGGGACCCGATCTCGTCTTGTACTACAAACACCTGATGGTGCTTGAGGGAAATTCCGAGTACGAGCATCAGCTCAATGCATCCGATCAGTTATCGCGTTCGCAGAAAGCGTTCCTCGAAGAGCAATGGCGCCAGTTCCGGCAGTGGTGGGATAGCTGGCCGGGCGCCACGGACTGACAGGTCGATCACGTGCGAGTAATCGACTCCCACACCGAGGGCGAGCCGACGCGCGTCATTGTCGAGGGCGGGCCTGATCTTGGCCGCGGCTCCATGCAGGAGCGCATCGCCCGATTCGCGGATGAGTTCGATCACATCCGCAGGATGGTAATCCTCGAACCGCGGGGATCCGATGCGTTGGTTGGGGCACTTTTGTGCCAGCCGACCCGGGACGATTGCGCGGCCGGTGTGCTCTTTTTCAACAATACTGGCTATCTCGGAATGTGCGGGCACGGGTCGATCGGCACAGCAGTCACATTGGCCCACCTCAATAAGATAGCGCCTGGAATTTCAAAACTCGAAACACCGGTCGGCGTCGTCTCCATCAATCTGCTCGACGAAAATACGGTCACTGTCGAGAATGTCGCGAGCTATCGTTACAAGAAAAGAGTTAGGGTCACTGTCCCCGAACTTGGTGATGTCACGGGCGATATCGCCTGGGGTGGCAACTGGTTCTTCCTGGTCAAGGAATCGCCATTTCCGATATGCCTCGACAACGAGCGTCTGCTGACGGACGCTGCGCTCAAGGTCATGCAGGCATTGGAGCAACAGGGAATCACCGGGCGCGATGGCGGCACGATCGATCACGTCGAATATTTCTCGGACACGAATACTCCGGACGCAGATAGTCGCAACTTCGTGTTGTGTCCCGGTGGCGCCTACGACCGGTCGCCGTGCGGAACGGGCACCAGTGCGAAACTCGCGTGCCTGGCCGAAGATGGCGTACTCGCACCGGATACAGACTGGGTGCAGGAGAGTGTTATCGGGAGTCGCTTCGTAGCCCGCTACTCGATCAATGCCCGGAACGAAATCATTCCAAGCATCACCGGTCGCGCATTTATCTGCGCCGAAACGACGCTTGTTCAGCAACCCGGCGACCCGTTCGGCGAGGGCATAAGTGCATGACTGACAGTGTTGTTATCGTGGGTGGCGGCCACATCGGAATCGCCTGTGCCCACTACCTGCAGCAGGATGGTCACGACGTGACTGTCGTCGATCAGGGCGAGATTGGTGGCGCCTGCTCCCGTGCCAACTGCGGTTTTATTGTTCCCAGCCACGTGCTGCCACTCACGACACCGGATGCTCCCGTACAGGGAATTCAATCGATCTTCCAACCCAGGGCCGCGTTTCGCGTAAAACCGCAGCTCCGCGGTTCTCTCATGCGGTGGATGTGGGAGTTCGGCCGCCGGTGTACTCACAGCAGGATGATGGAGGCCAGTGGAACACTCCGGAGCCTGCTCGACGCCTCCGCAAGCCAGTACAGGGAGTTGCTGCGCAGCCCGGAACTTGAGTGCGACTGGCAGGAAAACGGCATGCTATTCGTATTCCGCACGTCAAAGGCGCTTGACGACTTCGCGAGGACCGATACGTTGCTGACCAGCGAGTACGGCCTGTCCGCAAGCTTGATTGACGGAGCGGACTTGCAGGACTTCGAACCCGCACTTCTCGACGATCTGGCCGGCGCGTACTTCTACGAAGATGATAGCCATTTGCGACCCGATCGTCTGAATGCCGCGTGGACGAAACTGCTTGAGACTCGTGGCGTCCGGTTTATTGAGCAATGTCGCGTCGAAGCGATTGAGAAGAGCAACGGCAGGATCTCCGGACTACAAACTTCGCAAGGCGACCTGTCTGCCGACCATTACGTGTTTGCCGCGGGCGCATGGTCGAGCTCGCTGGCCACGAGTCTCGAATGCGATATTCCCGTAGAGCCAGGCAAAGGTTACTCGGTGACCATGACGAATCCGGACACAATGCCGACCCACCCAATGCTAATGCCGGAAAAGCATATTGGAGTCACTCCATTCGACGACGGACTGCGCATCGCCTCGATGATGGAGTTCGCGGGTTTCGATTCGTCCATACCGTCATTTCGAATTGAACAGCTGCAGGATTCTGCGAAACCTTTCCTCAAGAATCCGACGGGCCCCGTCATTGAGGAAACATGGTACGGCTGGCGGCCGATGACCTGGGACAGTTTGCCTATCATTGGTCGAACCGCGGATCTGTCGAACGCCCTGCTAGCGACAGGCCACAACATGCTTGGACTGAGTCTAGCGCCGGTAACAGGCAAAGCTATTGCCGATCTCGTCGCCGAACGGCCGACAGACGTCCCGTTGGACGCCGTCTCTCCAACTCGATTCTCCTGAGCCGGCAAACCAGAAATATCACCAAATTCAGTGAATTGGCCCAAAATGCGGCGATTTGCTGGTATCCTCATTATGTACAACGGACCGTCCGTAAGAACGACGGCCGATTTTCGGAAGTTTAGCGTCACCTGACATGCCAACCAATGCGGAGAATTGTTATGGCAACGTCGAAGACCCATTCCGTTTCGGTCCTGTATTTGTTGCCACTCCGGTTGGCTGTCGGCCTCTCATTCCTGATCACCGGACAAGCGAAAGTCGCCGCGGGCAACTGGGGGGCGGCCTACGCCACCAACCTGACCGAATTCATTAATGCCAATATCGAGAACGCGTTTGCGTTCTATCGGCCATTTCTCGAATCAGTCGTCATTCCACACGCCGGCAAGTTTGCGGTCCTTCTAGCCTGGGGCGAACTGCTCGTCGGCTTTTCAATCTTCCTCGGGTTATTTACTCGCTTCGGCGCAAGCGTCGGAATTCTCATCGTCCTGAACTACCTGTTTACCACGGGTATCAGTACCTGGATGCCGAGCCTCGAAGTGATGTACCTGGGGGCCATGGTCACGATATTGATTTGTTCGGCCGGACGCGCTATCGGTGCGGATGCGGTACTGAGAAGTAACCGGAAGATTCGGCTGTTTACGTAAACCGTGGCCGGGGAGATTTATGTTGTTGTACTCGCTGCCGGGCGGGCATCCCGCTTTGACGGAGAAAAGCTGACCAGGAGCCTCGCTGGTAAACCGCTGCTGCATTATTCACTGACTGCCGCTCAGGCCGTATTTCCAGGCAGAGTGCTTCTGGTTGCCGGTCACGAACCCGACGCAATTATCGAGTCCTCAGGCGGTCTTGCGACCCAGGTTGTTATTAATCCGGACTACCGCTCTGGTCAGGGAAGCAGTATTGCTGTCGGCGTCCGCACATGCCGCGATGACGCCGACGCGATCGTGATCATGTTGGCGGATCAGCCACTGGTCACGCCAGATCTACTCAAGCGACTGGCCGCAGAGTGGACGGGGAATGACGGTCAGATCGTCCAGTCCGATTACGGGGACTCACAGGGTCCGCCGGTGCTATTCGGAAAAGACACCTTTGACCAACTCTGCGAGCTTGACGGCGACCATGGCGCCAAAGCCGTCATTCAATCACGAAAGTTCGAGGTGGTCACGATTGCGGCCGGGCCTGTCGGTTTCGACGTCGACACACCACAAGATCTCGAGGTGGTGAGTCAGCTTCTCTCGGCGGAAAAATAGGCTTGCAGCTCGGCCGCGATTTCCAGTGCAATAGCCGCCGGCCCGCGCCCGCCGATCCGTGTTCCGACCGGTGCGCGCAGTCGCTCCCCGAGTAACGCGGCTTGCCCACCAATTGCGGCTAACAGTCGATCTCGTCTGCTTGGCGGACCGATCAGGCCGACGAAGCCGACATCCGAATCTGCAATGATCTTCAGATACTCGGTGTCCGCTGCCAGGTTGTGACTCATGATTACTGCCGCATCTATTCTCCCGAGGTCGACCGAATCGGCGAGCTGATCGGGTTCGCCACATCGGACCGATTCCGCAACTTGTACAGCCGGATTCTCAAGATATGCGGCACGGTGGTCAAACGCGCTGACATGCCAGCCGATTACGCGAGCCAGGCTGATAAGCGGTTCCGCGTCCTTGCCGGCGCCCAGCAGCAGAAGCGAGCGCGGGCGATAAAGCCTCACCCGGGTGTCAGCCATGCCAATGTCGACGAACCGGCGTTGCTCGAGTTGCGCGATCCAACCGGCAACCGGCTCATAAGCACTGTCCGGCAGCAGCGGCGACAAGAGCGCATGAATCGTTCCCTCGCATCCGACGTTTAGGCCGAAGAGTTCGTCTTCGTCGCTCAGATCGTAGGTCACTGTCACCGGCTCGCCATGATCCAGAACCCGGGTGACTCGATCAGCAAGGTCGCCCTCGAGACAGCCACCTGACAGCATCCCCTGTGCGAGGCGGTCTTCGTCAACCAGCATCTGCGTGCCCGCCTTGCTGTACGTCGAACCTTCCGTCGACAAGACCGAAACCAGCGCCATTGTTTTGCGATCCGCTACGCGCTGCCGGAAGAAGTCGAGAAATGCTTGCGACAGGTAGTATTCGGGGCGGGTCACGATGTTCTCCAGGCGACTCTGGTGAACCGGGATTCTACACCGACGCTTGCCGCGACAACTCGAGCGCGTAATAAGCGGCGCCGAGCAGCCCCGGTTCATCGCAGGTGATCAGCCTGGTCGGTATGCGTTCCATCATCGAACGGTGATGTCCCTTGCTTTCAAACGCATTCCTGAAGCCGCTGATGTGTAGCATTTCCGGGTAGCGCTTCACAATGCCCCCGGCGAGATACACACCGTCCTGTGCGCCGAGGACCAGAGCAATATCCCCAGCCACCTGCCCCAGGATCTCAAAGAATAACTGGGTCGCATCTGCCGCGACCGCATCCGTACCATCACCGGCAGCGGCAAATATTTCCGCCGCCGACGACTGCGCCTGCCTGTCGCCGCGAAGCACGTTCAGCGCCCAGTAAATATTCTCGAGTCCCGAACCCGAAATGAGCCTTTCCACGCACACGCGTTCGAATTTGTCACGCATAACTTCAAGCAGATCGATCTGAACCTTCGACTTGGGCGCAAAGCCAATGTGACCCCCCTCCCCGACCAGCGGAATCAGCGCGCCATCACGCTTGTAGAGACCGCCAGTTCCGAGCCCGGTTCCTGGTCCGACTATTGCGACATTGAAATCTTCAGTCGGCAGCGATTTTTGCGAAGCCTGACCGACGGACTCAAGATATCGCTCTTCGATGTGCGGAATAGACCACGCAATGGCTTCAAAGTCGTTCATGACTTTCGCCTGATCGGCACCAATGTCCGTACAGATCTCTGCAGACGACAAGGTCCAGTGATTATTTGTGACCGAGATAGACTCGTCGACCACAGGCCCGGCAGCGGCAAGGCAGACCACTGCAGGGGAAGGCGCCCCAACCTTCCCAAGGTAGTGCCGTATTGCCTCGATCGACGACGTGAAATCGGCGCACTGCAGCGTCATCGCGTTTGTGAAGCCGACCTTTTCTTTGGTCGCCAGCGCAAATCGTGCATTGGTGCCGCCGATATCGGCGATCAATAGTGTTGGCTCGTGCATCGTCACATCTTAACTCGATTACACCGCCCAGTTGCCAGCGACGTCAGGCATCTCGGCAAACTCGCTGTAGCGACTTTAGAAGCTGCTCGTTGGTGCAGAGGTGCCTCGCGTAATCCAATTCACACTTGCCACCCTTCGCCCGCAGCAGTTTGCGGAGCTTGCGCTTGGTATCGCGGTCCCATTCCGCCGGTTCCGCCGCTGTGATAATCGGTGCGAGTGCGCTCAAGCCTCGTTTTTCGTCCGTGCTCCATGATCGGAATGAACGGATACCGACGTCGGTGGCCAGTGAGTTCATTACATGGTCCGCCGCGGCACGACGCGTCTTCCGTCCAGCACGACCAAGCACGTCGGTTGCAAGCTGCGAACTGCATGTTATCCATTCTTCATCAAAGAGTTCGCTTTGCCGAGCCCCGGGCAAGGTCAAGTGCATGTCGCAACTGGCAAGTCTACGAAGTGTCCTTATCGTGGAGCGATGTCGCGGGTCCTGCTTTTTCTTCCTCAACTCTGATTGCGCCAGCGCGCGTATTTCCGGAAGCACCGGGCGGTACCCAAGTAGGTAGTAGAACCAGAAAGCGCCACTGCGCAGTGCTTCACGATTGCCCTCGCCGAACTGGTACGGATTGGCGATGTAACGCGTGCAGCCAGCGAGTGAGTGGTAGACGCGCATGACCTGCACCCACAGATACGACGCTTCGCTGCCACGATATTCGTCGAAGATATTTATGCCGGTATTAACCTGCTTGAACAGGATGCTCGACCCGCCGTAACCAATCGGTACGCCGTTGGCCAGGATCAGGTAGCCCATCGTGCACTCAAGCGGAAATCGATGGCTCGGCAACAAGCCGAAGACAGCGACACTGACGCCTTCGCCAACTTCCGCCACGTATACCTCTTCTGGATTGGCGAAATTGAAGTGGTACGTTTCCCGGTGCCGGGCGGCAAGCGACGCCATGGCAACGTCAATCATCCTGGTACCGTCAGACCTTGATAGTCTTGAAACAGATCTCACCGCGCGCCGAATTTCGCGCTTCACATGTGAGGGCCGCGAACGCATTCCGGCATTGCGAGTCTTGATCGTTGTAACCGGGTAGGCGTTCTGTGACTTCGAGTACCTACTTCCTGACAGGTCCCACACTAGAGGCACGTCGGCAGCGTCATACAACTGTCGCCATACATTTTCCAAAGCCGTCCCACCCAGTTGCGCCATGAGCCAATCGAAATCGGTCCCGTGATATCCGGATGAGGCAACCGTGACCCATTCCTGTGTCGTTGCGTAGCCGCTGTCAAAGTGCTCATCCTCGGATGGTTGCAGGAGTAACCGCAATAAATCGTCCAGTCGTTCGGTGTTGCTGAGCTCAGCCCAGTCGATAGAGACTGCGCCGGGCGCTTTTCTCGCCAGCCATCGGGCAACTTCAAATGAAAATCGATAACTTAGGGATGTGCCGGCAATGCCGGATTCCGCCATGTCTTTTTGCCGTGATCTCGACAAGGAAAGGATCTGCGGTTCGACAAGCTTGAGAGCTTCAACCGCCTGCCGGTGATCGATCCGGGACCGAGGAAATGCGCGTGAGAAACACAATTCGCTGTGTTCCTGCATGACTCTATGGCTGCGATCGGTCTTCATAATTTAAGGTCCGGAACCTGAAGTGCATCCTTGCTGCGCCGCAAATTGCTTGCTGCCGCCTCACCGATCGCCAACGCCAATGCAACTTGTAACGCATCCAGAATCGATAGGTGCACGAGGCGCGAACTCATTGGCGTGTAGATATTCGTATCTTCGTAAGAGTCACAGGCAAATACCCGCCAGGCTGATCTCGCGAGCTGCGAATTGCGCTCCGTAACGGCTATCACCGTTGCACCGTTGTTGGTCGCCACCAGTGACGCCTGGCGCAGATCGTTGGAGCTTCCTGTTTTGGAAATAATGACAAGTACGTCGCCTTGTTTTGCAATCGACGCGAACTGTCGAATAGTGGGCGTATCGGTTAGCGCACTGCAAGGGGTGCCGAGCCGGAACAGTTTCTGGCTCGCATCACTGGCGACATGCCCTGATGCGCCCAGTCCGGCAAACACGATCTGCCGCGCTTCAGCCATGCGCGCAACGGCATCATCGAAGGGCATGCTCGACAACTGCGCACGTAGATCGATCAGCGACTGGATGGTCGAGTCGATGACCTTCGCCGTCGCATCCGATGTTGCATCATCATCGCTGACGTCGCTGTGGACGAAACTCTCTGGTCTGCTCAAAGCCTCGGTCAGGCGGATCGTCAACTCCCGAAAGCCGCTCAGACCCAACCGCCTGCAGAAACGGATGACTGACGGCTCGCTGGTGACAGATTCGCGTGCCACCTCGGCCACAGTCGCTTCTGTTGCCTGCCGTGGGTGCGCCAACACCCACTCTGCAACCTGCCTTTCGGCGCGGCTCAGCCGTCCCAGCGACTGCGTTATTCTGTCGATCATGTAGTAATACTACAGTATTTGTGTAGCGCCCTGTAAATCTTTTCTGCACTTCCTCTTCAATATTGTAGTAAAATTCCATTTCTAGGGAGAATCCACATGGCAAATTTCGTACCGGTCGACGAGTTCGACCTGGTGATTTTCGGCGGTACCGGCGATCTCGCACTGCGCAAGCTGTTGCCTGCGCTTTATCACCGCGTAAGCGATGGGCAGATTACGGGCGATAGCCGCATCATCGCGGCAAGTCGAGGCGCCATCAGTCGGGATGATTACCTCGCAACGGTTGAAGAGGCACTGCGAGCGAACCTGCCGCAGGGTGACTTTCGCGATGAGCAATGGCACGCACTTCGTGACCGTATTTACTATGCACAGTGCGACGCTCTCGCTGTGGATCAGTGGAACGACCTTGTCGGCTTGCTCGACTCCACGGGCGGCCGGGTACGGGTCGCATACCTTGCGACCGCGCCGAGTCTCTTCGGCCCCATTGCAAAGGGGCTCAAACAAAATGGTCTGATCACCAGTACCAGTCGAATCGTTCTCGAAAAGCCGCTGGGTCACGACTACGAATCGGCCTGTACGATCAATGACCAGGTCGGCGAGTGCTTTGCCGAAAACCAGATCTACCGAATCGATCACTACCTCGGCAAGGAAACCGTGCAGAACCTGCTTGCGCTGCGTTTCGCCAATTCACTCTTCGAACCACTGTGGCGGCGCGGCTCTATCGATCACGTACAGATTACCGTAGCCGAAGAGCTCGGCGTCGGTGGACGAGTCGAGTACTACGACAAGATCGGCGCCCTGCGTGACATGGTGCAGAACCACCTGATGCAACTCGTCTGCCTCGTCGCCATGGAGTCCCCTTCAAGCCTGCATCACGACGCTGTTCGCGACGAAAAGATCAAGGTGCTCAGGGCACTTCGGTCTATATCCGGCGAAAAACTGAAGGCGAACACGGTGCGCGGTCAATACAAGGCCGGTGCGATCGATGGTGATGCCGTGGCTGGCTACCTGGACGAACTGAACGGCGCGACGAGCAGCACGGAAACCTTCGTTGCCCTGAAACTCGAAATCGATAACTGGCGCTGGTCGAACGTGCCCTTCTATGTGCGTACGGGAAAGCGCCTGCCGGCCAAGCACTCCGAAATCATGATCCAGTTCCATGATGTTCCGCACTCGATTTTTCCGGAACAAAAGTACGAAGTTCAGGCAAACAGGCTGACCATTCGACTGCAGCCCGATGAGGGCGTACAGCTATTGCTCATGGCGAAGGAACCCGGACCCGGTGGCTTCGACCTGCGACCCGTCTCACTTGATCTCAGTTTCGAGGAAACCTTCGGAATCCGGTATCCGGACGCGTACGAGCGCCTGTTAATGGAAGTATTGCGCGGCAATCCTGCGCTGTTTATGCGACGCGACGAGGTCGAGGCTGCATGGCATTTTATCGACTCAATCATCGAGGGCTGGGAAGCAACCAGCCACAAGGTCGAGTCCTACGTGGCCGGTTCCTGGGGTCCGACGGGATCGTCCTCTCTCCTGGACCGCGATGGTCGCAACTGGACACCGGAAGTCTAGGCATGGATCAAATTTTCGAAACCCGCGAGGCTGCATCCGCCGCCGCCGCAACACGAATCGCAGAGGCCCTGCGCAGGCGGCTTGATGCACAGACATCCGCGTCCTTGGTGGTCAGTGGCGGGACCACACCAGTACAGTGCTTCGCCAGCCTGTCCACAACCGATCTGGACTGGCAGCGAGTGGGTGTCCTCGCGAGCGATGATCGGTGGGTACCCGCTAATCACGAGGACAGCAACGAGAAACTGATTCGCGAGAACCTGCTCATCGGGACAGCCGCACATGCCGACTTCATGCCGTATTTCGAAGTGAATTCCACAATCGAAAATCGCTGTGAAGAACTGAACAGGGACATTCGATTTGCACCATTCCCGTTCGCCTGTTCCTTGCTGGGAATGGGTGCTGACGGGCATTTCGCCTCGCTCTTTCCTGATGCCGGCAACCTCGCCGCCGGCCTCGATCTGGAGTCGACTAATTTTTGCCTGCCAGTGGAGACAGCGGCCAGTCCACATGCACGAATCAGCCTAACGCTGGCTGCACTGTCGCGAAGCGATGAAATCGTGTTGCTGTTCTTCGGCGAAGAGAAATGGGCCGTCTATGAAAAGGCAAAAACTGTCAACGATCAATACCCGGTGAGCCACCTGCTGCTGCAGAAGCGGGCTCCCGTTCACATTTACTGGGCACCTTAGATATGCACCCGACAATTACCCGAGTGACCGAGCGGATTACCAAGCGCAGCGAAAAAGAGCGCGCGGCCTATCTGGCACGAATCCACAAAGCCGCTCACCAGGGGCCGGCTCGCCAGCAGGCCGCCTGCAGTAACCTGGCACACGCGATGGCGGCCTCGTCTGCCATCGAGAAGCAGGCAATCGCGAACAGTGATGCGCCCAACATCGGCATCATCACTGCGTACAACGACATGTTGAGTGCGCATCAGCCTTTTGAGTCCTATCCCGCGCGAATAAAGCTTGCTGCCGCCGAAAATGGCGCCGTGGCGCAAGTAGCGGGCGGCGTGCCGGCCATGTGTGACGGCGTCACCCAGGGCCAGGAAGGCATGGACCTCTCCTTGTTCAGCCGCGACGTCATCGCGTTATCAACGGCGGTCGCCTTGTCACACGATGTGTTCGACGGCGCCATTCTCCTCGGCATCTGCGACAAAATCGTTCCGGGCATGTTGATCGGCGCGCTGTCCTTCGGCCATTTGCCAGTCGCCTTCGCGCCGGCCGGTCCGATGGTCTCCGGCCTGTCCAACAAGGACAAGGCACTCACCAGAGAAGACTTTGCGGCCGGGCGAATCGACCGTAAGGAACTCCTTGAAGCCGAGTCCGCCGCCTACCATGCGCCTGGCACCTGCACGTTTTACGGCACGGCGAACAGCAACCAGATGCTCATGGAATTGATGGGTCTGCAATTGCCTGGCGGTTCGTTCGTCAATCCCGACGCGCCTTTGCGAGACCACCTAACGGACGAAGCCGTACGCCGGGTCGTCGGCAACACCAGCCTCGGCGACCATTATGTTCCGGTCGGCGAGGTCGTCAGCGAAAAAGCCGTGGTCAACAGTATCGTTGGGCTTCTGGCAACGGGCGGATCCACAAACCACACGATTCACCTGATCGCGATTGCGAGGGCGGCGGGCATAACGATTGACTGGGAAGACTTCTCAGAACTTTCCACGGCGGTACCACTGCTCGCCCGCGTATACCCCAACGGTCTGGCCGATGTGAATCATTTTCACGCTGCCGGCGGAATGGGACTCATCATCCGGGAATTGCTGCAAGCCGGGCTCCTGCATGACGATGTAACGACCGTCCTGGGCCAAGGACTGAGTAACTTCTGCGACGAACCATTCATCGAGAACGGTGGTCTCGCCTGGCGTGCCGGCCCGGAAACCTCTCTCGATAGCGAGATCATCGCAACGGTCGACAAACCATTCGACAAGGAGGGCGGTTTGCGTCTCGTTAAAGGCAACGTCGGTCGTGCAGTCGTCAAACTGTCGGCCGTGGACAGCGATCACCACCAAATCGAAGCGCCCGCCAGGGTCTTCGCGTCACAGGACGACTTCAAGCGGGCATTCAACGACGGCGAACTCGAAATGGACTTCGTGGCCGTGCTGCCGCACCAGGGACCGTCGGCCATCGGCATGCCGGAATTACACAAGCTCACGCCCTACCTCGGGCTGCTGCAGAACCGCGGTTTCAAGGTCGCGCTGCTAACCGATGGAAGGATGTCCGGCGCGTCCGGCAAGGTACTGGCGGCTATCCACGCCACCCCCGAGGCGGCGAGAGATGGCCTTATCGGCAGGATTCGCGACGGCGACATGGTCACGATCGACTCAGCCACCGGTGAGCTCCAGGTCTCAGCCGAAGACAACATCGAGGAGCGCGACGCAACGCCGAACGAGATCGCGTCGCACAGCACCGGAATCGGGCGCGAACTCTTTCAGCCGTTTCGTGAGCGAGCATCCAGCGCCGAGGAAGGAGCCAGTTTCTTTAGTTGAGAAGCACTTATGAATGCATCAAATATCCTAATGGGTTGCCGCATCGTGCCAGTTGTCGTGATTGACGATCTGACGATCGCGGTTCCGCTTGCTGAAACGCTGTTGTCGGCTGGACTCGAAGCCATCGAAGTCACGCTGCGAACTCCCGTCGGAATTGCCGCAATCGAGAAGATAGCTAACGAAGTGCCAGACATGATCGTCGGCGCGGGCAGCATCCGCGAAGCTCACCAAGTCAAAGCCGTAGCCAGCGTGGGCGCCAAGTTCGCCGTGAGCCCCGGGTCAAGCCCCACCCTGCTGGATGCAGCCGAAGACGACAACATGCCTTTTATTCCCGGCGCAGCATCACCAACGGAAACACTCCGCCTGCTCGAGCGGGGCTACACGCTGCAAAAGTTGTTCCCGGCCGAAGTCACTGGCGGCACAGAATATCTTCGGGCCATTGGCGGCCCAATTCCGGAGGTCAGTTTCATGCCAACAGGCGGCATTAGTACCAACAACGTCTCCAACTACCTGGCGCTCGATAACGTGGCATGCGTTGGCGGTACATGGATAGCACCGAAATCGTTGCTGGCCGACCGGAATTTCGCCGCAATCGAGTCCCTCGCTGTCGATGCCGCAAATTTCTAACGCGTGCTAACGGAGAGCGACGCCGCTTCGATATACTTCCGTCAACAAACCAGGAGAAGGATTTTCGAGCATGGCAGGAGTCGAGAAGCGCGTCGCACTGGTAACCGGTGCAGGCCGCGGGATTGGACGTGTAACAGCGGAACTCCTGGCAGCGCGCGGCGCCCGCGTAATGTGCGTCGCCCGGAGTCGCTCGGAGCTGGAAGCTGTAGGCCTTGACTACGTAGTGGCAGATTTGGGAACGCCGGAAGGCTGTGCTCAGGCTGTCGCCGAGACCGAAAATCGGATAGGGCCTGTCGAGATACTTGTCTGCAACCACGGCCTCGGATCAGCTCACGAGAAAGTCATCTGGGAGCAAAGTCCCGAGGTGTGGCGCGAGACGATGCGCATCAACCTCGACGGCCCATTCGAACTCTCGCGACTTGTCCTTCCAGGGATGACCGAGCGTGGCTACGGCCGTGTCGTTTACACCAGCTCGACAGCCGGGCTGGTCGCCGAACATGCAGGCAGTGCTTACAACAGTTCCAAGCATGGACTGCTCGGTCTGATGCGTTCCGTCGCGACCGACGGCGGCGCATTTGGCGTAACGTCAAATGCTGTGTTACCCGGCTGGGTGAAAACTGAAATGGCAGAACGTTCAGCTCGCCAGGAGGCACAGGACAGGAGTATCAGCCCTGATCAGGTGTGGGAAGAACGCGCCGCCATGTACCCGCCCGGTCGAGTCGCGACGCCGCAGGAAGTAGCCGAACTAATTGCGTTTCTGGCCTCGCAAGAATCCAGTGGCGTCAGCGGTGAAGCCATCCGGGTCGCGCTCGGGAGCACCGTGTAGCAGTTGCCGGCTTACAAATCTGTATCCGTACACGCCCCGAATACGTTCACAACTATGCCGTCCCTTACGATCGCCGATGACATTAAGCCGGTCGCATCGTCGATGACCAGACTAAAGGCGCGACCATTCTGAATTCCCTGCAGAACGATTGTTCCATCGTCATTGCTTACCCTGTTGAACTTGGTCGAACGTTCGTCCCCGCTCGATTTCGTCGTCGAAATCATATTCTTCTTGAGATCTATGACCACAAAGTCGGGCACTCCAAGTTCCCATGGTGAGGCCGAGTAGCATGTATCACCTTCAAGGCAGATCTGACTTTGTACCGCCGAGCAGACAAACCTGTTAACACCCGTCAATGGATCCGCGTGCGCGGCTCCCGCCAGAAACAACCCGGCCAGTACTATTGTTGTTCTTTTCATCATCCGCTCCTTCAATCAGTACTTGACCATGTAGTCGTTTGCTTCAAGACACACGCTGAACGCGTTCTTGAAATTGGTTAGTTCCTCCTCGGTCGCAGCACTACGTTCAGCTGCTGCAGCTTCCGTCTCCGCGTGCGCCCGCTGCTCAGCATGCTTCCCCTGACGCCGCCCACGTACCATCCCGGCGGCCGCACCCCACGCGGCGCCTTCGCTGGCGTCATCGTTAGCGATCTCACCGACCAAAGCACCCGCTGCGGCACCGCGGACAGCTCCACGCGCACCCGAGCCCTGACCCGACTGTTCGGCGGCCGCGTGCTCTTCTTGCCTTTGCTGTTCGTCCGCGTCCGCCTGGTCAGCCAATTCAAACGGGTCCGTACCCACATTGCCGACGGCCCATTCGTAGCAGGAAGCCTCGTCTTTTGACTGCTGCGACGCGTCCTGACCTTCCTTGGGGAACACATACACGTCCATCGTGGACGCCAATGACTGGCTCTGCGCTAGCGCCGACTGGCCAAACCCGACCAGCAGCAGCGGCAGACAAACAAAGAGAATTACTGTTCTTGTGCTCACTTTCTTCTCCAGGCGAGTTGCAGTAATCTTGAGTTGAAAGTGAGGATACTCGTTAACAATTGACCTGTACCATAGGGACCTCTACTCAAAACACTTGGCAAATTGACCCGCGGAAATATCCACTTGAGAAACGTAATTACAGCCGTCTCGGTGCTTGTCTGTGTCGTGCCGGCGCTCATTGCCGCCGACGCTCTGGCAGAAGAAGGTACCGCCGACACGCGCCAGGGAATTGCACCCGACATACGCGAGGACGAGACCAAACTGAAGATCCAGAAAGGCGATATCGTCGTCGTGCCCATTCCGATGTCAAACCCGACCCTGGGCACTGGACTAATCGTTGGCGGTGCCTACTTCTATCCCCAGACCGAAGAGCAGGCCAAGAAACAGCCGGCCTCCCTGACCGGCGCC
>Ga0316194_10000738_pt1 | contig 21933 bp, 14 predicted proteins | sample CroRivsedime1_MG_FD_204936 | JGI IMG/M metagenome (GOLD analysis project Ga0316194, IMG submission 204936) | Coastal sediment microbial communities from Maine, United States - Cross River sediment 1 | ecosystem: Environmental > Aquatic > Marine > Coastal > Sediment | place: USA: Maine...
CGTTCGGGTCGGATAGCGGCCGGTCATCATGGCCACACGTGTCGGCGTACAGGACGGCTCTGAGTACATCCGCTGAAGGCTCATTCCGCTCTTTGCCAGGCTGTCGATATTTGGTGTGTCGTAGCCGCGTACAACGCTCAGTTCCCTGGAACCAATCTCGCCAAACCCAACATCATCAAGAAGGATGTAGATAAAGTTCGGCGGTTTTCCTCCATTGGATTCCCTAAAAGCTGAGAGCTTTTCGCTGATGACGATGTCGTCCGCCGCCCATTGCTCGCCATTTTGGGCCTCAAGGATGTAATGCTCGGCGTCGTGAATAATATCTTTTGAAAATGCCAGGCTGCTTGAGGTTAGAAATGTTAAGGCAGTAAATACTGCAAGAGCGGGTTTAATCATTGGATTCTCCGTTATTGGGTATCAGCTCAGGACTACGTTGTAACCAATATTTGGATAAGAAATAGGCTGCGCGTTATAACAAGTATAACTTCACGAAATTTAGCGTTATATCAAAAACTCGACACATCACGTAGTAAAACCAAGATAAACAAGGAAGCAACCCCAGACTGGATAGCGAGGAAGCCACGGTTCGAAATTATTAGTTTTTGCTTCAACCTCTTTCGAGTTTATAGAATTTCACGGTTTAGTAGCGTGCGTTGCCTGGCGGTCAAAAAATCAAAAAAATAGGGGGAAATATAGTGCTCAACTTGGCAAGGAGGGGGATAAAGGCTTGTTATCAGGTATCAGTTTTTACGAAGCCAATGACCTAGGCCAGTTCAATTTGCAAGCTACCTTTTTAGACTTGCTCTTGGAATTTCTCCAAACATTTTTCGATAGTCTGCGGCGAACTGGCTGAGATGCCAAAAACCCCAAGAGTTAGCAATATTCGCCACTTTTTCAGTACGATCCGCTGCCAGTAATTCCTTTCGCGCCCCGTTAAGACGAACTGCTTTTAAGTAAGTTTTAGGTGTGACATCAAATTGGTCGCGAAAGGCCCGCTCCAGAGTCCTCCAATTGACCGAGGCGGCTTTACAAATTTCCTGTACGGTAATCGCATCCTGGGGATTTTGATTAATATAGGCTAGCGCCCGCTCTAGTCCTTTGTTGCGAATGTGAGCAGATTTTTCTGGTTTGTATTTGTTGGTTTCCGCTTTCGTCAGTGTCTCAAGAACTAGTATTGGCAGGTTGCTCTGTAAATCCTCAAGAGCTGAAAAAAGGGGGGGGTCGGGCGAACCCGACACTGCTTGATAAAAGCGTTGAAGATTTTGCAGGAATGATGTTGCTACATCGGCATTCAAATTGTAAACAGTATTACTGCTTGCCAATTCCTCAAAATCAAAGTCCAATTCTAAAACACTAGATAGATCTTCAACTAAAGTTCTGTTGATCGAGACTAAAAAGTTTTTTAGTCCTGAATCCGATACAACCTCAAAGCCTTCTTTGGCGTTATGGCTAACCAAACAGCCTGCACTGATATTCGACCGATGCCATCGCAATCGCCCCTGATGATAGGGAATACCGATGTGCAAATGGTCTTTGGATGGTAAGCCCTGTTGATGAAGGCGACGATTAAACTGCATGTGGTGCAATTGTGTTTGTGGACTTGTAGCCGTAAAAAAACGAGCATCCAAAACTCCGGGTTCAATTTGACGCTTTGCAACTTGCCATCCGGAAAATTCAGTCCAAGTTTCGAGGCTAGAGAATTGGTAGGAGTGAATACCACTTCTCTGGGATTCGGAGCGTTTGATTAACTCGACCTCCTTATTCATTTTCAGTTCTGATGTCGAATTTTTAATATACTTTTCCATTTAAACAGGCTTTCATCTCTGTTTGAGAGTGGTGTGTGACATCCCTCACCAATATAACCACTCAATCGGATTGAGTACAACTAGCCTGTGGGTCACGAACTACTAGTTTACACGCCGAATCAATAGGTTACGCTACCGAGTCGGTTCGGCCTTGGTCGGCGATATCTCCAACGCCTGGGGGTTTTGGAACCTTGGAGATTTTGCTCGTGTGTACAAAAAAGAATATGGGGAGCTACCCAGTGAGACACTGGGGTCAAAATCAGTAAGTGATTGGATGTCAGTTTCTGGCCGAAAGCCGCAGCCACTCATGATTCGACAACATGTTCGGCTTCGGGTCGAAAGCGGATATGGTAATGGGCCCTGTTCAGTAGTTATGAAACTGTAACAGCATCGATACAAGCATTGAACTTCATTGCACGCCTTTATTGCGACGTCTTCTGCGTGCCAGACGAAGGGCTGTGAACAGGCCTTTTTCACGGATGGTTTTGATGGCGATTCCCTTGCTGGTCATGTCAAAGAACTTCTCGCCATAGCGAGCCAGTTGATCCTCATCGAGTTCGATGCCCAGTCCCGGCTTGTCGGGTACCGCGATGGTGCCTTGCGGGTCGGCGATGATCGGCTCGGCCAGCAGGCCATCGCGGTTTTCGGGGGTCCAGCCCGGGGGCTCATACGGGTATTCCAGCGGATGGTCGCGCGCGCCGGCGGCGTACAGGTGCAGGTTTACGATGAAACCGATGCCGTTGGTCCAGGTGTGGGGCGCAAAATGTAGCCCCTGTTTCCGGCAGGCTTTCATGACTTTGCGGGCATCGCTGATTCCTCCACCAAATGTGGCGTCGGGCTGGTAAATATCGAAGCAGCCTTTCTCCAGCATGACCTGGAACTCGTGCCAGCCGCCGTTCAGCTCTCCCCCGGCGATAGGAACTCCGGATTTTTGCCGCAGTTCAGCCAGTTGGTCCCAGCCGTACATGTCCAGCGGCTCCTCCAGCCAGGCGATGCTGTTTTCCGCGCAGGCATCGGCAAAATTCGTGGCTCTTTCCAGGTCCCACAGGGGTGCGTCGTCGATCAGGGCGACCCGCCATCCCTGGTTGGCGTCCACGCCAATCTGCAGGTCATCGCCGGCTGCCTTGCGAACCGTTTCGACCTGGGCGATGTCGTCGGCAGGATCAAAGCTGTGCACCCTGATTTTCACAGTGTTGAAGCCCATTTCCTTCAGGCGCAAAACTTCGTCGGCACGTTGGGCAGGCGGATGGACCTCCCCGGTCGATGCATAAAGCTCAATTCTTTGAGTTGGCGGGTGTTCTTCAGGATTCTCAGCCAGCAGTTTCCAGAGGGGCTTGCTTTCAACCTTGCCCAGCACGTCCCAGAAAGCAGCTTCCAGCCAGAAATTACTCCATCCCAGGTAGCCTGCCTCGCGGATGCGTTGCCTTCCGGTTTCAATATCGCAGGGATTCAGTCCGATCAGGTATGGCCCCAGCAGGCTTCCAAGCCCTTCTCGCTCACGCTCAAAAGCTACACCTGCTGCTATTCCCTGCACACCGTCATCGGTGGTCAAACGCGCCAGCGTAAATCGATTGACCGTTTGGGGGTAGCCCGGAATCCAGGCCGGATAAAAGGGTTTATCCAGCGGAATGGCTACGTGAAACAGCTCGATCCGGTCGATTTTCATATTGATACGATTTTTCGCTCTTTTTGGCTGTTTTGGCCACCGTCATGTAGGCATAACTTGACCTATCGCAGGTCTGTCGGGGTGGGTGAATGGTACTTTCACATTGAATTAAACCCTCTGAAATCAGGAACAGGTCGATGAACGATTGTGTATTGCCTGATCCGTCCGGATTTTTCGAAATCCGGTTCGAGTCAATTGGTGGTTTGGGTGCTCATGCAGCCGGCCAGATCCTGGCCCGTGCGGCCGTCCTCAAGATGAATCTCAACGGTTCACACTTCTCCTCGTATGGTTCTGAGAAGAAGGGTTCGCCCGTTCGCTCCTATATTCGGCTGGGTGCGGCTGATAAGCCGATCCGGAGCAGTGCGCCGATCGATTCGCCCGATGTGCTCGTTGTTTTCCATGGCGCTTTGCTTGACCAGGAAATCACCATAGCCGGGATGAAGGATTCCGGAACCCTGATTTTCAACGGGCCGGCGGATGAGGTACACGAATTGCTTGAAAAAGTACCCAGGGGTACCCGGGTCATCCGAATCGACGCGACCAACATAGCCATCGAGGAATTGTCCCGACCCAACGCAGTCATGATGGGAACGCTCACTGCTACCGTTCCATTCCTGGATGGGGAAATCGTTCTAAATACCCTGACGGAGAAGTTCGCCAAGCGAAATCCGCAGGCGGCAGCATCCAATGAACGCGCGTTCAAACGGGGCGCCGAAGAATACGAAGTACTCGAGGGCGTCGGTAAGGGCGAGGGCGACCTTCCGGTGATCCGGTCCAGTCCCATACTGGGTTACGAGACAGCGCCCATTGGCGGCGTCATTCCGTTTGCCGGAAATACGGTTTCCAATGACCTGTCTACGTCCAGAACCGGTTGGATGCCTCTGTTTACGGAGAAAGAGTGCATCCACTGTGGGCTTTGCGCCACGGTATGCCCGGATTTCTGCCTGGTCTGGACCCACGAGCGGTCCGGAGAAGAGGCGCCGAACGTGCGACTTCAAGGTGTCGACTACCAGTACTGCAAGGGTTGCATGCGTTGTATCGAAACCTGCCCGACCGAGGCAATGACACGCGTCACCGAAACGCCAGGCCTGGCGGACCGGAAGCGCGTACCACTATTTTCACAAGGCACCACCAGCCAGTGAGGTGACAGCAAGGGAGAACATCAATGGCCACTGAAATCCACGCAGTCTTGCAGGATCCGGATGGAGGAAATTCCGGAGGAGTTGCAAGTCAATCAACAGACTTTCTGAGCGGCAACGAGGCGGCAGCCCGGGCGGCCCGGGATATTGGATTTCACGTGATGGGATATTTCCCGATCACGCCGTCAACAGAAGTAGCAGAAACCCTGTCCAAGATGCAGGCTGCGGGCGAGCATGAAATAGTCATGATCCCGGCTGACGGAGAACATGGCGCTGCGGGTATCTGCTACGGCGCTGCTCTCGGAGGCGGGCGTGTTCTGAACGCCACTTCTTCCCAGGGATTATTATACTCATTAGAACAATTGCCGGTGCAATCCTCGACCCGTGTGCCGATGGTGCTGAATGTCGCTACGCGCGCGATATCGGGGCCGCTGGATATTCGCTGTGATCACTCCGATATTTATTTTGCACTCAATACCGGCTGGATCATCCTGATGGCGCGTGAGCCACAGGCGGTGTATGACATGAACCTGGCGGCGATCCGGATCGGCGAGCACGCCGACGTCCGGCTACCGGTGCTGGTTGCCTACGACGGCTTTTTCACCAGCCATCAGAAACGCCGCGTCGAAGTCATAGAGGACAAGGACTTACTGCAGCAGTTTCTCGGCACCCCCGAAACGCCTTTTACCGCGCTGGATCCCAAGCACCCGGTGACCTTCGGGCCGTATATGAACGACCCGGACCTGATCAACAACAAGAAACAGCACTCGCTGGCGATGGAAGCCGCCCGTAAGGTCATTCCGGAAGTGTTCGAGGAACTCGCCACTCTGACCGGTCGCAGTTACCCGGTGATGGATGCGTATCACATGGATGATGCGGAAGTCGCCCTGGTTCTGCTCAATTCTGCTGCGGAAACGGCGAAGGAAGTCGCCGATCGCCTCCGGGGCGAAGGAAAGAAAGTGGGGGTTCTGTCCCTCAACGTACTGAGGCCGTTCCCGGTCGAGTTGATCCGGCAGGCTCTTTCCGGCGTAAAGGCGATCGTCGTGGGTGACCGCGCTGATTCCTATGGAGCCGATGGCGGCAACCTGTCACTCGAAGTGCGGGCTGCCATCCAGGTCGATCCGGATAACCGCACCCGGGTACTCACCCGGATCTACGGGCTGGGCGGCAAGGATTTCGACGATGCTGACGCTGAAGAATTCTTCAACGAAGCCCTGGAAACCGCAGAAACCGGAGAGGTGAAGGAAGTCTTCGCTTACCACGGCACCTACGCGGGCGACCCCGAGAAGCAAGTTCCGCACGGGCTTCCTGCCATTGAAAAAGGCGAGGTCACGCGCGGGATGGCCACGGTTACCGAAGACCTGGAAAGCGGCAAGCTGCAGGTTGAACTGAAACCTTTGTGGGCGATGGCCGAAGTGCCCAGCCGGATTGCGCCGGGACACGGAGCCTGTCCGGGCTGTGGCGCCTTCCCGGTGCTGCACCAGGTGTTCAGCGTGCTGGAAGGCGATGTCGTCGTGCTGTTCCAGACCGGCTGCGCCATGGTCGTTACCACCGGATATCCCAAGACTGCGCATCGGATTACCTATATTCATAACCTGTTCCAGAACGGCGCCGCTACGCTTTCCGGCCTGGTCGAGATGTATCACGAACTGATGCGCCGCGGAGAACTGCCTGATTCGCCTGATATTACCTTTGTGATGGTGACCGGTGACGGCGGCATGGATATCGGCATGGGGTCCGCACTGGGTGCTGCGCACCGTAATCACCACATGATGATCCTGGAGTACGATAACCAGGGCTACATGAATACCGGAGCCCAGCTTTCGTACTCCACGCCACTAGGGCACAGGACTTCCACCAGTGAAGTAGGCAGTAGCCGCAAGGGCAAAGTTTCGCACCACAAGGATACGCCGCAAATCTTCTCGGCAGCCCACCTGCCTTATGTTTTCACAGCCAGTGAAGGCTACCCGGAAGACCTGATGCGCAAGGCCGCCAAGGCCCAGTGGTATGCAAAGCACGAAGGCATGACGTATGGAAAGGTACTGTCTTTCTGCCCGCTCAACTGGACCACTAAGGATGACGCCGCTGAATCGGTTCTGCAGGTGGCCATCGATTCCGGCTTCTTCCCGATTTACGAGGTTGAACGCGGAATCACCAACATTACTTACGATCCCGAACTGCTGGGCCGCAAGCGCAAGATCGCCGATTGGCTCGGCCAGATGGGCAAGACGAAGCACTTGATGGCCGAAGGCAATGAAAAACGCCTGGCGGCGATCGAAGAAGAGGCCGAACGGCGCTGGCGCCGCATCAAGGCCATGCATGAACATCCGGAGCTTTGAATCATGGTTAGAATCCTGGAAAAACGCCAGTTGACGCCGATCACCAAGCTGTACCGGGTGGATGCGCCGCTGATCGCCAAGGCCGCCAGTGCAGGGCAATTCGTTATTGTGCGCGTGCGTGAAGGAGGTGAGCGGATTCCGCTGACCATCACCGATTACGATCGCGAGCAGGGTGTGATCACCATCGTCGTGCAGGAGGTCGGGGCTACCACCCGGCGCCTGGCTGAATTGCAGGAAGGCGAGGAAATTCTCGACATGGTCGGCCCGCTGGGCGAGGCTCCGGATATTCCTTCAGGCGGCCACATTGTGGGTGTGGGAGGAGGCTATGGTTCAGCCGCTCTGCTGTGCCTCATGCGTGAACTCAGTGATCGCGGTGAAAAAACAACGATCATCATGGGTGCTCGAGAGAAAGACCTGTTGATCCTGGCTGACGAACTCGGTGAAATCTGCGACCACGTGGAGATCTGCACCGATGACGGCTCCGCGGGGTTCAAAGGTTTCGTCACCGATCGCCTGCAGGAGATGATCGATGGCAGTCCGCCAGGGCGGCCAGATTACGTCATTGCCATTGGTCCGATGCCAATGATGCGTGCAGTCGAGAAAACCACGAAGGCGGCCGGGATCGATACAACAGCATCGCTTGACCCGCTGATGATCGACGGCACAGGCATGTGCGGTGGCTGCCGGGTCACCGTGGGTGGCGAAATCAAGTTTGCCTGCGTGGACGGACCGTTTTTCGATGCCCATGAAGTGGACTTCGATGAAGCGGTATCCCGCAGCAAGATGTATGTGAAAGAAGAGCAACAGGCAGCCGCCTGCCAGCGGTCTGCCCGGGAGGTGGCCTGATGCCTGTCAAACGCGCTGATAAAACTCCGATGCCTGTCCGGGAGGCCGAACTGAGGGCCCATGATTTTGAAGAGGTGAATGAAGGGTATTGCTTTTCCCATGCCATGTTCGAAGCGGAAAGGTGCCTGCGGTGCCAGGACCCTGTGTGCATTGACGGCTGTCCCGTTCGTGTACCCATCGCGGATTTCATGCACGCGGTAGCGGCAGGAGATCTGAAAAAGGCATCCACGATTTTGCGGACGGCGAATCCCCTGGCCGCAATCTGTGGCCGGGTCTGCCCGCAGGAAGCCCAGTGTGAAATGCAATGTCACATGACCAAGCGCTTCGGGCCGGTGGCGATCGGACACCTGGAACGTTACGTGTCTGACTGGGAGATGGAACAGCCTCTCAACGATAGCGTGGCGAAACCAACGAGGGATGAAAAAATTGCCATCATCGGCTCTGGCCCTTCCGGCCTGGTCTGCGCGGGCGAACTGGCGCGCCTGGGCTACCGTGTCACGGTTTTTGAGGCACTACATGCGCCCGGCGGGGTGTTGCGTTACGGCATTCCCGAATTTCGTCTCCCCAATTCCATACTCGATTGGGAAATCGCTTCGCTGGAACGGCTGGGGGTGGAATTCATTAACAATGTGATCATCGGTAAAACCATCAAACTGGATGAACTTTTCAGCGAGATGGGTTATTCCGCGGCATTTATCGGCACTGGCGCTGGTCTGCCGAAATTCATGGGTATCCCCGGTGAAAGCCTGAATGGTGTCTACTCGGCCAACGAGTTTCTCACCCGCATCAACCTGATGCAGGCGTTCGAGTTCCCGCATTCGGAAACACCGCTGAAAGTCGGGGGCCGTGTGGCCGTGATTGGTTCGGGTAACACAGCAATGGACGCTGTGCGATCCGCTCTGCGGCTTGGGGCCGAGCACGCAATGGTGGTCTACCGGCGCAGTGAAAACGAAATGACCGCCCGGATCGAGGAGTACGAGCACGCGATCGAGGAGGGTGTCGAGTTCCACTGGCTGACCAATCCGATTGAAGTCCTTGGCGAAGACGGTTGGGTGACGGGGCTTAAATGCATGCGCATGGAACTGGGAGAACCCGATGATTCAGGCCGTGCCCGGCCTGTTCCAATCGAAGGTTCGGAATTCATTTTTCCGGTCGACAACGTAGTGCTTTCCATCGGTACGCGGCCCAATCCGCTGCTATCCAGAGCGACTCCCGGCCTTAAGACTCACTCCTGGGGCGGATTGCTGGTGGATGAGCGCCAGGTCGAGACCAGTGTTCATCGTGTTTACGCAGGTGGAGACGCCGTGACAGGCGCCGCTACGGTTATCCTGGCCGCTGGCGCGGGCAAGAAGGCGGCAGAGGCGATTCATTCCGACCTGGCGGCCGACGCAGCCTGAATACGGGAGTCTGAGTCTGTAGAATGGCGGGTTGCTGACCCGTTACAGGCCCTGCCGTGTTCAGAAAACCCGAATACCTTTTGATTCTGCTCGGCGTGGCCGCGACCCTGGCTTTCTCGGTCTGGCAGGCTCTGCTGAACAATTACGCGATTGAAACTGCTGCTTTTACCGGACGTGAAATAGGTATTCTCCAGAGCCTCCGTGAGGTTCCCGGATTCCTGGCGTTCACCACGGTGTTCGTGCTGTTGATTTTGCGCGAGCAGGTCTTTGCGCTGTTGGCTATCGCCTTGCTGGGCGCAGGAGTGGCGCTGACCGGCTTTATGCCCAGTGAGTATGGCCTGTACTTCACAACGGTCCTGATGTCCACGGGGTTCCACTACTTCTATACTGTCCAGCAGTCTCTCACGCTGCAATGGATTGAAAAGGAAAGAACTCCCGAGGTGATGGGGCGTTTGTCCTCAGCTTCATCGATCGCTGCTCTGGTCGCCTTCGCGTGTGTGTGGCTGGGAATGGACTATTTCAATCTCGATTACCGGGCGCTCTACCTGGCGGCGGGTGGCAGTGCCTTGCTGCTGGTGCTCTTTGCGGCTTTTTCATTTCCCACATTTCCCCAGAAAGTGGCGCAGAGAAAACATCTGCTGATGCGCCGGCGTTACTGGCTGTATTACGCGCTGACATTCATGAGCGGCGCCAGGCGGCAGATATTTATCGTTTTCGCCGGATTCCTGATGGTGCAGAAGTTTGGATTCTCAGCAGCCAATATCGCTCTTTTATTCCTGATCAATCATGTGATCAATGCGTGGGCAGCGCCGAAAATTGGTCGTCTGATCGCACGGTTCGGCGAGCGCAGGGCGCTGACGGTGGAATATATCGGACTGATCCTGATCTTCACCGGTTATGCCTTTGTTGAGTCGGCATCGGTGGCCGTGGTGCTTTATGTGCTCGATCATCTGCTGTTTGCGATGGCCATCGCAATCAAGAGTTATTTCCAGAAAATCGCCGATCCTGCAGATATTGCCTCCACAGCGGGCGTATCTTTCACGATCAACCATATCGCTGCCGTGGTCATTCCGGTCAGTTTTGGACTGGTGTGGCTCTATTCGCCCTCGGTCGTGTTTCTCGCCGGCGCGGCCATGGCTGCCGTTTCCTACTTGCTGGCGCGCCGGGTGCCGGACGACCCCGGTGAAGGTAACGAAGTCAAACGGCTGATCTATCGCCTGACGTAACGGTAACGCTCGCTCATTCGCCGCAGGCAATCGTCAAAGGTCCGGCTGATTTGCGTCGTGTTTCGTATCCTTTCAATTTTTGGCCAGGTGGAACGGCGGCCAGCAAGGATCATTTTTTCCACTTCCTCGGCACCAAAATTGGTGAAAGTCTTGCCAATGTTCATGATGTGCTTTTCGGGGTAGACGGTGATGTCGCCGCTGTAGGTCTGGCTGGCTACTGCATGCGCTTTCTTGATCATGGCCCCGATTCCGGGAACATCGAAATGCTGGTGCACGAGTTCCAGGAAGTGCTCTACCTGGACCATCGGCGCCTTGAGTACCACGTCCTGGATGAAGGGGAACAGGCCTCTCGATTCCACTTTCTCATTTAAAAACGGCACGATATGCGGGTTGGTCTGGCTGACGATGTAATGATTCACATTGTGCAGACGGTTGACTTTCTCCTTGGGGATATCGTCGTGAACCGATCCGTCTATCCAGCGGTTTTGTGGCATGTAGGCTACTGATTTTCCGTCGAAGTTTTTCGCTCTCAACTGAACCGGGGGGTAAAGCCCCGGGATCGCGCTGGATGCCAGCGCCGCCCATCGAATTAACACATTCGGCGCGGTCAGGTAATTGAGCAATCTTGGAAACTGGTGCGAGTCCGCCGGGGAAATGGAGATGTTCAGAATTCTGTTGGTGTGTTGATAGGCTTCGAGAAAAGTCATCTCGGGAATGTTGCGGTCGATGAATTTTTTCAGGACCCTCTGGTCCAGTATGCTCTGCCCCTTGATGATATCGAATGGCTTGAAAACGCTGCACCATTCAAAATCGATATACTCTGGATCCAGCAGTTGTTCCAACTCGGTGTCAGTATGAGTGGCGAGGATGCCGGCCATGATTGAGCCCGCACTGGAGCCCGTAATGACTCGCGGCAGAAGGCCATGTTTCTCAAGTTCTTCTATCACGCCGATGTGAAACAGGCCCAACGAAGCACCACCACTCAAAAGCAGTGCAGAGCGGCCAAAGCTCCTGGCCGCCCGTTTCAGGAATCTGCGCTTACGTATCGGCGAGAGTTGCTGCACTTCTGAATCACAGAGCAGGTTCAGTGCTGCAGAAACTTCGTCCATGTAAACATTGATCAGTTTCTTGGTGCCGCACCGGGCTTCCTGGTATAGCGCCGGATTTGCCATGTTACCCAGGTTGCCGTGCAGCTCTTCCCGCAGACGGAACATCAACTGGTCATAGTTCTGTTGCTTTCTGAGTTTCTTCAGAATGGTGACGCGCGAAGCCAGCAGGCGATAGTCATAGTCGTCCGACTCTTTTTCCTGTCGCCACAGATCGCGGCCCTCCATGCGATCAAGTTCACTGGCGGCGGTATACCATTCGTCGTAATCCGTCGCCCCGTACATGGCGGATTCATAATAGCGGTAGTTATTCATGCAATAGTCAGGATACCCTATCTTAAATCCCCATATCGAACGAAAAAGGAGAATGAGAATCATGCCGACACGAAGAGAGTTTATTGCCGTGACTGCAGTCGCTCTGGCCGCACAGGCGAGCGGTCTGGCTGCCGTGAAACCGGCCCCTCGTCCACTGGCAATTCTGTTTCTCGGTGGCACCGGATTCCTGGGGCCGCATCAGATCAATTATGCGGTTGCGCGGGGTCACCGGGTGACGATGTTCAACCGGGGCTCCAACGCGGGTATGTACGGTGATGCGGTAGAGGAACTGATCGGAAATCGTGACAGTAACATCGATGATGGACTGGAAGTGCTTGAAGGTGATCGTACCTGGGATGTTGTGGTGGATAATTCCGGGTATGTGCCGCGGCACGTGAGGGACAGCGCCATGTTGCTCAAAGATCGCTGCCGGCGTTACATCTATGTTTCCACCGTGGCGGTCTATGATTTTGAAGCCGCCAGTGTATTTCCTGAATCGGCAAGACTGGCGTCGCTGAGCGACCCTTCCATTGAAGAAGTCACGGGTGAAACCTATGGTCCGTTAAAAGCGGAATGCGACCGGATTGCCAGGGATATCCTGGGTGATGCCTGCACCGTGGTCCGGCCGACCTACGTGGTGGGGCCGGGTGACCATACCGACCGATTCACGTACTGGGTGGACCGAATCAATCGCGGTGGTGAGGTATTGGCGCCCGACGGACCCAACCTGATATCACAATGGGTGGATGCCAGGGACCTTTGCCCCTGGATCGTTACGCTCGCCGAGAACGATACCGCGGGTGTTTTCAATGCAGCCGGACCGGTTTCCACCACGACGCGAACGGGGTTGATGTGGGGCTTGATTGGCGCAAGCACGGCGAATGTAGAGCTTTTCTGGCCGGATTCCAGCCTATTGGAAGAACTGGATATTGATCTGCCGATGATGGGTCGCGGAGACAGTGCGCTGTTTGTCAATGAGGCTTCAATAAAAGCGGGTCTGGATTACCGTTCCCTGGCGGATACTGCAGCAGGAACACTGGAGTGGTGGAAGTCCCGGCCGGCGGAGCGTCGCGCCAGTCCGAGGCGCTGGCCCAGCCCTGAGAAAGAGAAAACGGCTATCGCTAGCTTGAAAGCGAGCCAGGACTCATAGCCCGGGGTTATACTATTCCTGGTTTATCCGGGATGGTTTCAAGTTGCGCCTGCGTCAAATAGAAGTTTTTCATGCGGTGTATTCCACCGGTTCGGTGACCCGGGCCGCCGAGATGCTGAGCGTCTCGCAGCCTTCCGTGAGCAAGGTGCTCGCACACGCTGAACAGCAATTGGGATATGCCTTATTCGATCGCGTCAGGGGTAAGCTGATCCCGACACCTGAGGCAGATCAGCTTTTTTCGCACGTCATCAAGGTCAATGATAGTGTCGACCGCCTGCGAAATCTGGCTGAAAATCTGCGCACAGCAGAGCAGGGCAGTGTCCGCATCGCATCTACTCCGGCGTTTGGTATCGACTTGTTGCCCAGGGCCATAGCCTCCTACCGCGAGCTCCATCCGGATACGGTGTTCCTGGTAGAAACACTGCACCACGACGAGATAGCTGCAGCGTTACTCGACTCCCGGATCGATGTCGGTCTGGCCTTCGACCCCGAATATATCCCGGGGATTGCGAAGGAAAAGCTGACCAGATCTTCTTTCGTCGTTTTGGCGCCTCCGGATATCGATTTTGAAGGACAGCAGTCCGTTTCCATCTGTGACCTTGATGGCATGAACTTTATCAAGCTGGACAACCGCGGCCCGCTGGGCCGTTTACTGGCGAATCACATTGAGTCGAGCGGCGTGCAGCTCAATAATGTCGCATACGCCGAGACCTACCAGGTTGCAAAAGCCCTGGTTTCCTATGGCGTGGGGGTTACGATCATCGACCAGGTGACGGCCCGGTCAAGTGGGCACGGTTCGGTGCGCGCCTGGCCACTGGAGCCTGAATTGCGTTTCACCATATCGGCGCTGCACCAGGACAAAGCACCCTTATCCATTGTCAGCCAGAGGTTCATTGATCATCTGAAAATCAGCCTGGAGGAGTTTCTTCGGTTTTAATGGTATAGCCTGAGGTTATGACCCAGGCAACATTCCTCATTAGTTAGCCAGCGCCACCTGGGCTAGTATCTTTTGGTATTGACGCGTTTTTAACGGTGAGCAGACCCCTGGTGTGAATTCTAGGCAGGAGAAAATATTACAAGCCTCCGTAGCTGCGGGTCACTTCAATGATGACCGGACCACGGTGGCCTTTGTCGACACCGGCAGTCTTGCTGAGACCGTTGCCCGCCTCCACCAGGCTTTTCCCGATCATTTCACTCACATGTTTGCCGCCAAGGCCAATACCATGAGCAGTGCCCTCTTGCAGGTAAAAGCACTGGGCATGGGTTGTGAAGTTGCCAGTCCGGGAGAACTCGAACAGGCACTCCGGGCCGGCTTCGAGCCATCGGCCATCGTCTATGACGAACCGGCCAAAACCCGCCATGTTTTGAAAAAACTGCTGGGGCTTGGCGTCGGGCTGAATATTGATAACTTCCAGGAGTTGGCCCGGGTCCGGGAAATCATGTCCCGTGACGGCAGTTCATCCCGAATCGGTTTCAGGATCAACCCCCAGGTGGGAGCGGGAAGCATTACGGCAATGAGCACCGCAACCCGGACGTCCAAGTTCGGATTCGCATTGGAAGATGATGGAAACCGACAGGCTATTGTTGAAGCTTACCTGGGTGCGCCCTGGCTGACTTCCATTCACACGCATGTGGGCTCTCAGGGGTGCAGCCTTGACCTGATGACGGCGGGAATACGTAAAGTTGTCGACCTCGCAGAAGAAATCAATGTTTCAGCCGGGCGCCGGCAAATTGAACTCGTCGACATTGGGGGCGGGCTTCCGGTGAATTTTGAAAGTGATGAAATCAAACCTGATTTTGCAGATTATGCAGCATCATTGAAGAACAGCGTACCTGAGCTTTTTGATGGCAGATACCTCGCCAAAACGGAGTTTGGCCGTTCCATATTTGCCAAGAACGGCTTCATCGCGACGCGAATTGAATACACCAAGCAATCGGGCGGCCGGCATATAGCGATATCGCATGCAGGCGCACAAATTGCGACGCGCACCGTATTCATGCCGGATTTCTGGAAGATCCGCCTTTCTGTGGCTGATGCGACCGGGGCAGGAAAAAGCGGCAACGAACTTTCGCAGGATATCGCCGGGCCGTTGTGCTTTGCCGGGGACATGATTGGCACCGATCGCTTACTGCCAATGATAGAGCCCGGCGACTACGTGGTGCTCCATGACACCGGAGCTTATTATTTTTCAAATCCCTTTTATTACAATGCCTTAGCTGCGCCTGCCGTGTACGGTGCAGATATCGAAGAGGATAATCGGGTTAGCTTATCTGTCTGGAGACAGCAACAGACAGTGGATGATATGCTGGACGTAATCGGCTGACATAGAAGAGCCGTAAACGTGGGAAATCCTTTTGAGGAGCAGTCAAATATGAGAAAAAAACCTATGGTTGCACTGATCAATCTGTCGCTATTGGCGATGCTGGCGGCACAGCCGGCATTGGCGCAGACAGATACGGATCAGTCCGATGACGAAACCGGTCAGGAGTCCGGTGCTATCGAAGAAGTCATAGTTACAGGATCGCAGATCAGGGGTGCGGCGATCAGCGACGCCCTTTCCGTTTCAGTGATCAGTGCGCAGGATATCGAAGTGCTGGGTATCGAGTCGGGTGACGAATTACTCGACGCCATGCCTGAACAGGGCCAGAACTTTTTCAACGAGGCAGAAAATATCAGTGGTGGTGTAAACTCTGCCCGTGGTGATATCGGCGCCTTCAACCTGAGAAATATTGGCACCGGCAATACGCTGGTACTGATGAACGGCCGCCGCGTGGTCAATGCGGCGACTTACCAGACCGAGGAGGTCGGTGGCAGCTTCGTGCCGGTCAACACGGTGAACTCAACCGTGATTCCGGTTTTCGGCGTCGAACGCCTTGAGGTGCTGCGTGACGGTGCTTCGGCCATTTACGGCGCAGATGCAGTGGCCGGCGTGGTCAATACGGTCATGAAAAACGACTTCGATGGTTTCACCATTCGGGGACGCTGGACGACCTTTGACAATATTCCACGTGATGACGCCAGCGCAACCATCGAATGGGGCAAGTTGTTCAATGGCGGCAGGACGGCCGTGGGCGTATTTGCCAATTATCTGCACCGGGATCGTGTCAATTCCCAGGACGACAAGAAATGGGCCGACTCAGATTTCCGGCGCCTGGTTCCTGAAGACTCACCCTGGTTTGGCAGCACGGCTTTCCGCAACGACAGCGCCAATTCGAACTGGGGCCAGTACGATATCGTCAAAAGCATGAGTGGCGATCCGTACGGCCTTGTTGCTCGCGGAATCGTCGATTCCAGTGGCGAATTTGAGACCTACCCGGTCGATGACCCCCGTTGTGAAGGTGGCTACACGATCGCGGGAAACACCTGCGGAAACGTCGATGGTCAGGGCACTTACCGCTACAACCTGAATGATAACCGTGACCTGAGTTCCAAGCTGGACCGGTTCAATATTTATTCATACCTGAATCACGAGTTCGACAATGGAATGGAAGCGTACGGCGAGTTTTCGTACTACCATTCGAAGACCAATCTTTATCGTCAACCTTCTGCATCATTTTCGTCCGTCAAGCTGAGGGTGTCCGCCGATAACTACTACAACCCATTGGGTCCCTGTGGTTCGCCCAACCGCCTCTCAGACGAGATCATTGGGCCTGATGTGCCCTGCGAAGGCTTGCAGATGACCATCGACAACTACAGGCTGGCCGAGGTGCCCAGGATCGTTGATACCAAGGGCAAGGTCTACCGGGTTCTGGCTGGACTGCGCGGTACGTTCGGCAGGGACTGGGACTGGGATTCTGCATTCATCTACTCAAAAGCCACGCGTGATGACGTTACCCGTAACCGGGTTTCCAATAACCTGTTACAGGAAGCGCTGAGCGATTCTACTGCGGCGGCATACAACCCCTTCGGTGGTGGCGTTAACACCAACATCGAGAGGTCATTGATCGATGTCGTGAGAAAGAGTGAGACGGACCTGACCCTGATTGATTTCAAAGCATCCAACATTGGACTATTCAATATATGGGGCGGCGAAGTAGGGTTCCTGGCCGGTGCCGAATGGCGCAGAGAGTCTTTCAAGGACGATCGCGATGACCGTCTCGATGGCACTATCACCTTCACCGACTGGGAAGACGATACTTATCCTTTTGTCTCCGACGTGGTCAATTCAAGTCCGACGCCGGATAATCGCGGTGACCGTGACGTGACATCGCTGTTCATGGAGTTTGCGCTGCCCATCACGACCACTCTTGATGTGCAGGCGGCCATCCGATACGAACACTTTTCCGATGTCGGGAGCACCTGGGTTCCGAAGATTGCTTTTGGCTGGCGTGCAACTGACTGGATGATGTTCCGCGGCTCGTGGTCGGAAGCCTTCCGGGCGCCCAACCTGGTCACGGTGAACGAGTCCCTCGTGGTGCGTAACAACACCCGGACCGACTGGACCTGCGAGTATGCCGCTGAGTTTGGTGGTGACCCTGACCAGGACGTTCTCGACTGCACCAATACTATCCAGCGTCGTGCAACCGGCTCCAAGGATCTGAAGCCGGAAAAATCGGACAACACGTCCATTGGTATCGTGCTTAATCCGATCGACACGCTGACCCTGACCTTCGATTACTGGAAGATCAAGAAGAAAGATACGATCGGCCTGTTTGGCGAAGAAAACCACACGATGCTCGACCTGCTGGCCAGGATCGAAGCGGGTACCGGAAACTGTTCCTCAGACCCGGGCAATCCGTTGGTTGGCCGCAGCGAAGTTGAAGATGACTACATTCCGATTTACCTCGAGGCAGGCATCTGCCCCGCCGGCGATCTCGACTTCGTTAACGATATTTACCAGAACCTCGATACCCGGAAAGTCCAGGGCTATGACTTCGGCGTCTACTATGACCTGGATTCAGAGATCGGCGACTGGACGGCCAGCTGGGTGGGTACGGTTTACAAGAAGTATGAACAGCAGCCGGGTGCGGCCGCTTCCCTGTTGCTGGATGCCCAGAATGCCGGAATCCTTCCTTCAAATTATCCGGTGACCGGTTTTGCAGACCTGGTCCGCATGGACGGCAACCAGAGTCGCAAGATGAACGCCCGTCTGCGCTGGACGAAGAGTGGTTGGGGTGCATCCGTGGCGTGGTTCTACCTGAGCAACTTCTACCAGAGCTCCTTGACGCTGGCTGACGGCACCCGCTACGTGGTTCCATCCATGAGCACCTGGAATCTCAGTGCCGACTATCGTTTCGATCTGTGGAGCAGTTCAACCCGCGTTCGTTTTGGTGTCAACAATGTCGGCAACGAACGTGCGCCGCTGGCGGACCGTTACTTTGGTTACTTCTCGGACGCACATAGGGATTATGGCCGGTCTTACTACATCGACCTCCAGATGTCCTGGTAGTCACCCACTGAATACCGGGAAGCAATGGCTCCCCGGTTTCTATGCAGCCTAGAAATTGAAGAATTCCCGCTCCGAAGCCAGGCCAGGTTTGCAGCAAGCCGGGCTTTATCTTGGTCCGGTCATCGCTATTTTGATGTTGTTCATCGGACCCCAAAGCTCGTTGAGTCCGGAAGCCTGGCGCACAGCCGCGCTGGGTCTCTGGATGGCTGTGTGGTGGGCAACCGAGGCAACACCGGTGGGTGTCACCGCTTTCATCCCGCTGATGTTTTTCCCCCTGCTGGGCATTACCACGCTGCACAAGGCGGCTGCGCCTTATGCCAATCCCATTCTGTATCTATACCTGGGCGGGTTCCTGATCGCACTGGCCATGCAGCGCTGGGACCTGCACCGGCGGATTGCTTTGGGGTTGTTGAGCGTATCAGGCACCAATGGCCGGTCCCTGGTGGGGGGCTTCATGGTAACCGCGGCGCTTTTGTCCATGTGGATGACCAACACTTCGACCACCATGATGTTGCTCCCTATCGTGATTTCGGTCATTACGGTCATTACGGTAACCGTCAAGGAAATCGATGAAGTCGAAAGAAAGAATTTTGAGATCTGCCTGTTATTGGGGACCGCTTTCGGGGCTACCATCGGTGGTGTCGCAACACTGGTAGGCACACCCCCGAATGCTTTTCTGGCCGCCTTCCTGATGGAAAACTACGATATCGAAATCAGTTTTGCACGCTGGATGCTGGTGGGTGTGCCGGTGACGGTGATCATGCTGCCCATATGCTGGATTGTCCTGACCCGGCTGGTGTTCCCCATTTCGTTTGAAACTTCGCAGGAAACCCGGTCGCTGCTCGAATCGATGAGAGCGGACCTGGGACCGGCCAGTAAGGCCGAATGGCGTATCGGCATCGTATTCAGTTGCGTTGTGATTGGGTGGATGTCACGGCCCTGGATAAGCAAGTGGTTACCGATTGAAGGCTTGAGTGACCCGGGTATCGTCATGATCGCCGCGTTTCTGTTGTTCCTGATTCCCAGCAGCGGGCGGGACTCACCCAGGATGCTGACCTGGCAGGAAACCCGGGATTTGCCCTGGGCCATCCTGATCCTGTTTGGCGGTGGTCTCAGCCTGGCAGCATCGGTTTCCGAGACCGGATTGGCACACTGGCTGGGTACCTCGCTGGTGCCACTGGGCGCTTTTGGCATCGGCGCGATTGTTTTCGGGGCTGTGGTATTGGTGATTTTTTTAACCGAACTGACCAGCAACCTGGCCACGACGGCGACCCTTCTGCCCGTGCTCGCAGCCCTGGCGCTCGAACTGGGTGTGAATCCTGTGGTCCTGACTGTGCCCGTGGCGCTGGCTGCAAGTTGTGCGTTCATGCTGCCCGTGGCAACGCCGCCAAATGCGATTATTTACGGTTCCGGACGCATCACCATTCCCCAGATGGCGAAAGCCGGCCTGCTCATGAACGTGATTGGAATCTTCCTGCTTTCCCTGGTGGCGTTGTTTCTGGCGCCAGCCGTACTGCTGTAAATAACGATGACTGACCGGATTATCCTGCTCTTCCTTTTGATTGCTCTCCAGACCTCCGTGCAGGCTGACGAGCCGTTTGATCTCGTGCTTTCCGGCGGAATGGTTTTTGACGGCAGTGGCGAACCCGGCATCGTCACCGACGTGGGTATCAGGGGTGACCGAATCGCCGGCCTGGGTGATTTGTCCGGCCAGCAAGCAATTCGTCGCATCGAGGTGAACGGGCTCGCAGTCACTCCGGGTTTTATTGACATACACAGCCATGCCGTGCGCGATACGGTTGAGAAAAGCGGTATTTTTCTCTGGCCCGACGCAGAAAACTATATCCGCCAGGGCGTAACCACAGCCATTGGCGGTCCGGATGGCAGTTCATGGTACCCGCTGCCGGAATTGTTCCTGATGCTGGAAGAGTCTCCCTCATCGGTCAACTTTGGAACGTTTGTGGGCCACAATACGGTTCGCACACTTGCCATGGGCCGCGCAGACCGGGCACCGACGCACGAAGAGCTAAGGGCGATGCAGGACATGGTTGAACAGGCAATGACCGATGGCGCCTACGGGCTTTCTTCAGGGCTCAAGTATATTCCAGGCGCCTATTCCCGGACGGACGAGGTTATCGCCCTGGCGAAAGTGGCCGGCGAGCATGATGGCATCTATATCACTCATATGCGGGAAGAGGGCGCAGGATTGGTCGAAAGCGTCAGCGAGACCATCAGGATTGGTGAGGAAGGGGGGCTCCCCGCGCAGATTACACATCACAAGGCCATGGGAAAACGCGCCTGGGGTAAAAGCGCAGAAACCCTGGCCATGGTGGATGCCGCTAATGCCAGGGGCGGTGATGTCAGTAGTGACCAGTATCCTTATGCCGCATCGAGTACAGGCATTGATGTGCTGTTTCCAGCCTGGAGCCTGGCCGGGGACAAGGAGACCCGGCTGGCGAGGCTGCAGGATCCGGGTACCCGTGCTGAAATCAAGGCCGGCATTATCGACAACATCGTCAATGACCGGGGGGGAAACGATCCCTCGCGCGTGGCGATTGCCAACTGCAACTGGAACACGCAGCTCAATGGCCTGGACCTGGCCGAAGTGCTTCAGCAACAAGGTAGGGAGGTGTCCATCGCGAATGCGGCGGAGCTGGCCATTGAACTGGAAGAGGGGGGCGGATGCAGTGCGGTTTACCATGCCATGTCTGAGCAGGACGTTATAAGAATCATGCAGCATGATCGAACCATGATTGCATCGGATGGAGGCATTCACATGCCCGCTGAGGATATGCCGCACCCCAGAAACTATGGCAGTTTTTCACGAGTGCTGGGCCGCTATGTTCGCGAGCAGGCCGTGATCGGATTTTCCGAGGCCATTCACAAGATGAGTCAAATGCCGGCCGACAGGATAGGGTTGGCCGACCGGGGACGTATTCGGGAAGGCGCCTTCGCGGACATTACAGTGCTTGACCCCGAGACCATCATCGACGTGGCCACCTTCAAGAACCCCCATCAGCTTTCGGTCGGGGTCCATTACGTCCTTGTCAATGGAGTCATGGTTCTTCAGGATGGAGCCATGACCGGCGCCCGACCCGGGCGCGTGCTCAGGTCTAACTAGTTCGGGGCTGTACTCAACAGGGTTTTCATCATTTCTTCGGCGAAAACGACGGCAGACAGTTCCAGCTGTTCGCGGCTCGTGTCATCTCCACTTTCATACGTTACAGCAGGTATGCCACGACTGGTGTAAAAGTAGTTTTTTGCATTGGGCTGGTCTGAAACGGGGTTGGCTGCATGCTTGAATGGAAAATCAGGCAGACGTTCGGCGGACGAGTCCAACCAGACGGATGCGAAATCCGGGGGGTTGGTGGTAACAGGCTGGGTGTAGAACAGGTCCTCGAAAGTCGAGTGGAAATCCAGCATCAGCCGCAGCTTCCTGCCCGATGCTTCCTGTTGCTGCACCCATCGGATGACCGCGGATGATTCAGGTTGTGTGAAGGGGCCCCAGTCGCGATTCACATCCACACCGTTGACGTTATGCCGCCAATGGCCGG
>Ga0316194_10000739_pt1 | contig 21927 bp, 18 predicted proteins | sample CroRivsedime1_MG_FD_204936 | JGI IMG/M metagenome (GOLD analysis project Ga0316194, IMG submission 204936) | Coastal sediment microbial communities from Maine, United States - Cross River sediment 1 | ecosystem: Environmental > Aquatic > Marine > Coastal > Sediment | place: USA: Maine...
GTGACGGACGAACAGATCCGAGAGTTCTTCTCGGAGCAGGTGCTGGCCCTGGAAGTGTTCGCGATTACGTTCCTCTTGATCGCGATCTACTGGGTCAAGCACATGGAGCTGTTCGGCTACATCCGGGAGATCGACTACCGGCTGCTTTGGTTGCAGCTCGGCTATCTTCTATTCCTGGTGTTGCTCCCGGTCTTGAACGCATATGCGGTGCTGTACCCTCTGCATCCCTTGGTGTTCGTCAGCTATTGCGGCGTGCTCGTCGGCATGGGGTTCTTCTCGGCAGCGAGCTGGCGCTATGCGGCCAAGGGGGGGCGCCTCTTGAACAAGGCAGCCGACCCGGAAGTCGTTCGAAGGATTTGGCAAGACGCGCTCATCGAGCCCGTCACCGCCGCCGCCGCGATTGGGGTCGCCTTCTGGAGCGTCGAGGCGGGCCAGGCCGCTCTTCTGGTCATCCCTCTTGCGTTCGGCATCCAGCGCTGGCGCGGCAAACGCAATGCGCAACCCTCCGCCGACAGATGAGCTGGGTGCGGTGCGCTTGTCTGGTCGTGCTGCTGGCCGTCGCGAACACTGCGGCCGCCGGCAATAGCGACGAGGTGAACGCCGGTGTCGACGTTACCCTGACCGGCGGGGCTGTCGTCGCGAACGTCACGACCGGGGCATCGCTTTGGTACAACCCTGCGGGCCTCGCACGAATCCCCGATAGCTCCTTCGAGATCACGGGCGTCACCTTCAAGACCTCGATTGTTCGTTATCCGGGTTTGCTATCTCTCGAAACGGGCGAAGAGAGCGGCGGTCGCACTACGAATTTGTCCCTCATACCCGAGGCACTCACGTTCACGGTCGGCCTGAAGAAGGCCATGCTCGGGATCGGCATCTTCAACTCGTCTCTTCGTCGCGAGCTCATCCAAGAAGACGTCGCGAGCTCTTCGGGCCTCGTTCCGGAGGCCGTTTGGCAGGGCTCCGTCAACGCACGAACCGACTTCGTGCACGTGAGCACAGGCCTGGCGCATAACTTCGACAAGCGACGGCAGAAGGTCTTGTTCGGCGGTGCGTTCGATCTAATCGTCGGAACGAACCGAGCCGACTCGCTGATCGCGGGCACCTACGACAATGGCGCTTCAGGCGCTTTCTCCGATAGCTTGTTAGAGACGGACGCGGGTTTTGGCCTTCAGATCAGAGCGGGGCTCCAATGGGTACCCATTCCGCAAATTCGTGTCGGCTTCATGCTCTCGACTCCGAGCTACATGTTTATGCTGGTGGAGCGGAGGTCTGGGGCAAGCATCGCGTCGCCTCCCGATGGCTCGGGTGACCCCACCGAGGCGGAGACGGTGTCCACTCGACGGTTTCGCGGCGGTTGGTTCGGTGCAGAGCCCGGGACGATGCGCGCCGGGCTCGTCTACATTGGCAGGTGGGGGTGGGTGGAGGCCGATCTAGTCGTCGACTTCCGACTTCAAAGCTCGAAGTTCCTTTTCACCAACAAGACCGTCGCCAACGTTCGGGCGGCCAGCGTTTTCGACGTGAGCAAGCACTTGAAGATCGGCGTGGGCGCGTTCACCGACTTCAGCCAGACGCGCGATCTCATCAGCTTGGGTGACCGCAAGGTCGACTTCTTCGGCGCGAACGTTGGCTTTCTGTTTTCCACTCGCGACACTCGACCGGACGCGCAGCACTCCGAGGCCGATCAAGACAAAGTGCCGGTCGCGCTTGCGGTCGGCGTTCGATACTCGTACGGGCGCGGCGACACCCTCGGCGCCGTGTTTCCGGCTGCCTATGATCTCGACGCCATCGAACTCCGGGCGGTCCCCACCGTAGTTCACGACCTCGACTTCAACTTCGGGGTCAAGGTTCTATTCTGAAGAGGTCGCGGAAGCGACCCCACCAGGCGCCGCCGAGAGCGTAGACCCCTCCGAAGAAGAGCAACTCAGCCGTGGCGAGTAGCCCAACGAACCAGTGGAGCTGCTGCTCGCGACCGAGGCCGAGTACCTCCGGAAACGTGCCTTCCGCGACGACGCTGTAGTGAGAGGCGATTGGAAACACCAGCGCCGCAAACTGCAAGACCACGTGGACTGCCAGTAGCGAGCAGCCGAAGCGATGGCGCCTGTGTGAGATCGCGTCGCTCGAAGGGACGCGCTTGAACAAGCGGAAGAGCTTCGACTTCAGTTGCTTGAAGCCCTCCTTGCCCAGCAAGAAGATGCTGCTGAGGCTGATCACCTCGCCGGCGCCGAGCATGACCGCGATCACGCCGACCATCGCGCCGTTGGCAAGCCCGAGAATCGGCAGCAACAAGCCGACTACGCCGAGAAGGTTGCCTACGACGAAGACTGCGAGGCCAAGCCGATACCGCAAGGTCGGCGGCGGCCCGGGCGCCTCCGGGCTGGCGGGCGTTTCCGGGGGGGCGTATCGAAAGAGCCGCGAGAAGCGGACCCGCCACTCCGGGCCAAGCACATACGCAGCAGCGAGGAACATCAGCTCCGCCGCGACGACGCCCCAGACGAAGGCAGGGCCCTGCTCGGAGAACGAGAGGCCCCAGAGCGAGGGCAGGGGGTCCTCGGCCGTCGCCCGTGAGTAGGAGAGCACCGCTGCGGACCAGACGCCGAGGTACAGGGCGAGATGGGCGAGCAAAAGCCCGATGCCCAAGTAGCTTCGACGGGCGCTGCGAGGGGGGGCCTTCGCCGCGGAGCCGGGTCGTTCGACTCGGTCCTCGGACAGAAACGCCACGCTTCCAAGCGTGAGCGCCTCCCCTGAGGCGACGAGGGCGACGATCCAGCCGGCGCCCGGCGTCGTGGCGTAGCCGAACGCGGCGAGCGAAAGGCCCGCGATCGACATCAGGTTCCCTAGCGTGAACACGACGAACCCCATCGCTGCCGACCATGACACAGATTCGCTCGGGACGGTCGCGAACCACTCAAGCGGCCGCAGTCACAGCTCAGCCCCCGATCCCGACCGTTCGCCCGTCTCCGATCTCCTTCCTTTGACACCCTGGTGGCCCGGGCTCTACTAGCCCCACGATGAGCTCGACCCCCGACGATTTGAAGCCCGGACTCCCCTTTTCGCTGGTCAACAAGCTCGATGGGCTCAGCAAGAAGATGATCCCCATCGACGCCGACCGCGTGATGAAGCTCGCCGAGAGGATCACCGGCCTGAGCGATTGGGGGGAGGGCGGTTTCAGGCAGCGGCTCGAGGCCACCGTCGACGGGCTCAACGCCGCGAATCTCAATACGACCGGCCTGCTTGGCGCCCGCTACGTGCTCAACTGGCATCTCGGCAACAAGCTGCGGATCATCGATTTCGCCAAGCGGCATCCCGAGCTCGACGAAGTCCAGATTGAACGACCCCTCGTCATCACTGGCTTCTTCCGCACCGGCACCACGTTTCTGCACAACGTGCTCGCCGCGGATCCAAACAATCGCGTGGCGAAAGCCTGGGAGCTTTCGTACCCCCTCGGTCGGCTTGGCGACCCCCTTGGAGATGTCGCCTGGCGGCGCGCTCAGGCGAAGTTCACGTTCGGTTTCAATCAGGCCGCGATCCCCGATCAGGGCGTCGCGCACCACGTGACCGCGGACTCGTACGAGGAGTGCTTCTTCCTTCTCGAAAACGACATGGCAGTGCTCACGTTCTGGGTCGGTTTTGCTGCCTACGAGTACGCGAACGCCATGCTCGATTGGGACATGACGGAGCCGTATGAGGCTCACAAGCTTCAGCTCAAAATGTTGAACGCTCAGCGTTCGGCCGAGCGCTGGGTGCTGAAGTGCCCCTGGCACATCTGGAACATGGAAGCCTTGATGACGGTCTACCCCGACGCGCAGATCATCTTCACCCATCGCGACATCGCCAAGGCGCTCGCGTCTCATTGCAGCCTCTCCGCCAAGATGGCGTCAAAGCTCAAGAGGACCCTCGATGTGAACGAGCTCGGCCAGTTCTGGCTCGACTATGCGAAAATCGGCCTCGACCGCGCGATGGAAGCGCGAAAGACCATCCCTGAATCACAGATCTACGATGTTCGCCTTCGCGACATGATGGCCAGTCCGATGACGGTCCTGCAGGACATCTACTCGCACTTCGATCTCGAGTTCACCGAGGAGACCGCGGCAGCCCTCGAAGAGCGCATCGCGGAGAAGCCCACCTCTCAGGAAGGCGAGCACGAGTACAGCATCGAGGAGTTTGGCCTGACGAACGAACAGGTCCGCGAGACGCTCAAGACGTACAACGAGCGGTTCGGCGTCTAGCTCGCTATCGCACTTCGAACGATTCGAGGTGAAGGAACGTGCGTTTGATCGCCTTGGCCCGCACGTAGCGCGCGCTGGTCGGTTCGACCTTCAGCGTCCAGGTCGTGAACGGCTCGACCCGTCGGCCGATCTCCTCCCAGTCCTCCCCGTTGAGGCTGATTTCGATCGCCAGCGGGAAGGAACGGTCTCGGCAGCAGTCGCGGCGGTTGCCAACGTCGACGCGCTCGATCGTCGTTGGCGCCCCGAGGTCGAGCTCGACCCAGGGCTCGGACTCGCGCTGGGTGTGGAAGAAGATGCCGGTCTCGTTGCCGTCGCATACTCCCTGCTCCGGCGAGAAGCCCTTGTACGTGCTGCTGGTACGCCAGGGCTTGCCGTCTGCGAGGTTGGGGCCCTGGATCACTCGCGCACCGAGCTGGAATCCCAGAACCACGAGGAGCGACACGAATGCGAGTGCGACGCCGGTGCGAAGGAGGCGTCGCCGGAGCGCTTGCTGAAGCTGGCGTTCGGGCGCTCGCGCGACATCGAGGAGCGTCCGTGCCGAGACTGCCAGCGCCTCGGCTTCGTCCGGGCGCACCCGAAGGTTTGCTTCGAGGCCGTCCGCGCTCGATGACGAGTCGAGGAGCTCACAGACGCGCGCGAAGGAAACGGAACTCGGCAGCGCGCCGTTGATCGGGAGCCGCAGAGCTTCGTATTCTGCGAGGTCGTCCAGACTCCGGCCCATCGCGAGCAACGATGCCAGGACGCTCTCTCGGTGAAGCAGCGCGGAAACCACCTCGCCCGATCCCGAACGAAGAGGGGTGACCGGATGCAGCGCCCGGTCGCCCGCTTCTGCAGCCGTCATCGCGTATTGCTCGAGCCGAGTTCGTCGGTGTGACTTCGCCGCCACTCTTAGCTGATTCTCTCCGATCGCTTTGCCTTGCCAGAACCAGCCACAAAAGCGCCCCATGAACGTGTCACTCATCGTCTTGTCCCGGTTTGAGCCCGACTCTTCTGAGGGCCATCTCCGTCTCTGGGGACTCGTGGTCCCGCTTGAAGAGATAGAAGTCGCCGATGTGCGCGACCAGCCCATACGGATACTCGTCGATCGTCTTCTGCGCGTTCTTCTTCGCGTTCTGACGTCGGAACTTGCGGATCAGCAGATACTCCGCGTCGCCCGAGCCCGTGCGAAACGGGTAGGCGGTGATGCGATTGGACGTGTGGGGGTTCTCCGTATCGGTCGCCGCCACGCTGGCCTCGGGGGGAATCATGGCGACCACGCGTTGCAAGTCTTCGTACCGGGCCCGCTCTGCGTCGGTGACGTGGAAGGGGATCTTCTGAAAGCCACCGACGAACCGGGTAGGCCGCAGGATCGCGCCGAACGACAAGCTGTGGAGCACGATGCCCACCAGCAGTGCGGTCAACGCGGCTCGCCGGTGCACGACGCCGGAGGGCGAACGGCCCATGGCCGACAATGCGAGCACGGAAGTGCCGAAGAGATAGGGGATCCAATGCGAGGTGTACTGAAAGCTGATCGACACCGTGGGCTTGTAGTCCGTCGTCAGCAGCGTGAAGAAGAAGCCCGCGAAGAGGAGCCATACATAGGCCCAGCGTCTCAGCGAGAGAAACACCAGCGGCGCCAGGAGATGGAGCGCGTACGTCAGCTTCTCTTCGGTCAGCAGGGTGGACAGGACGTAGGTGGGGTTCGTGAGCAAGGTCATGACGACCCCGCCGTAGCCCTTCACGCCCGGAGGCATCAGCTCCTTGTAGAGGTTCGCGAACCACCAGGTCCCCGCCATCGGCATGACGACGAACTTGATCAGCACGAATGCGGCAACGGAGAGGATGGCCATCCAGACGCCGGTCCGGAGACGGTATCCCGTGAAGATCATGAAGACTCCGAGCGTCGCCAAGCCGACGGGCACGTCCTCTCGGATCGATACGCAGATGGCCCAGATCAACCAAAGCAGCACCGTGCGATGTGTGGCGAGAGCCCAGAACAAAGAGAAGAGGAAGAAGATGCACGTCGGCAGATAGTGAAAGTCGTAGAAGTTGAGGCCGTGCAGCGGCGCGTAGAGAAGATACGCGCTGCTAACCATCGCGGCCGACCACCGCGGCACTTGCGTCTTGGCAAACCCGTAGAGGGGAAGGGCCGCAAATCCGAGCAAGACGGACTGAAGGATCAGGAGTGTCTCCGCGCGAGGCGACAACCAGTAGAACGGGACGAACAGATAGAGAACGAAGTTGGCGTGGCCGGCCAACAGACTGCCCCCGGAGGGGCCGAATAGAACCGGCGCCCGAAACCCGTGCCCGCTCGACGCGTTGAACATCAGGTTGTCGAGGATTCCGAGATCGAACGATGTGGTCGCCAGGCGATGGTGCTGTTCGATGGACCAATAGGCGGTGTAGCTGGAGTAGCCAATCGCCGAGGCGACGACGAGAGCGAGCGGTGCGAGTCGGCGGACGCGCGCCGGTAGTCGCTCGTATCGAGCGGACACACCATCGAGCAGATGGCGCGAGAACGTCATCCCGCTCACCCAGAGGCTACGCTCCAGGAGAAGCAAGGTCGCGCCGAGGAGCACGAGAAACGTGAGCTTGTTGTCTTGCCAGACGTGGTTGGTTCCGAGCGCTGCGATCGCCCACACGAGCGCGAGCGGCGACCAGCGCTTGGATGCGATGACGATCGCCTCGGCGCCACGATTCTTTCGGAGGAGGACCGCAAGGCCAGATATCGTCGTGCCGACCGCGCCTCCGACGAGCGTCACGACGACGAGGCGGATGCGACGCAGTCGGGACATCGTGTTGTCTGCGAAGAAGCTCGCCGGGTCCTCGATAAGAACCGCTCCACCAATCGCGAGGGCAAGCAGTGCGCAGGTGATCGAGAGCAGGAGTACTGCCCTCAGGAATGGAGACCAGTCGATCGCAGGCCGTGACTCAGATGCTTCCGTGCTCCCCATCGTCCGCTGCTCAGCGCTTTCGAATCCAGAGTTGCTCGTCCTTGCGCGTCGCGACGTGCGTAAATTGACGTCCTGGGCGTGGCACGCCGTTCCCGCACTTCGGTCCGTAGACGATGAAGTCCACGTCTCCCATGGCTTCCTCGAACTCGACCTCGTCGTCAGGAATGGGCTTGAACCCTTTGATCTTGGCAGGCTGTCGATCGCGGACGTTCAGGTCGCGAACGTAAAAGAAACCCGGCTCGAACGTGGCGCGGCACCCGGCGTAAAGGACGACGTTGGATGACTGGAACTCGGGAGCCTCGCCCGGCATGGGGCCATAGTAGAACGAGCCTGCCGTCTTAGGGCGTTTGATCGTGTTCACGAACTCGAAGAATCGAAGGTCCCCGCCGAGCGAGTCGAAGCCGATGGCTTTTCGCCTGGCCCACACGACGTGAGTGATGCCCAGGTCCTGGTAGAGCTCATATACCTGCTGCGGGGACTCCAAGAGCCCGTATCGGATGCCGGTCTGCAACCCGGACATGTCCGTGACGACACGCGCGCCGAGCCCAAGGCGTGGATTGAGCTCGTGGAGCAAGACACTCGAGTCTGCGGGTAGGGCGTCTCCTATCGACTGAAGTGGGTCGAACACGCGCTCGCGCAATGCCCAGTTGCCCTTGTATCCGCTCTCGATGAGCCGCGCCGAGTGCACCATGGGCAAGTCGCGGATCATGGCGTGGCTCCGAATGAACAGCGCATCGCCGCCCCAGACGACCTGCATCGCAATGAGGGCGACGAGCGGAATGCGAGCGAGGCGTGCCTGACGCCAGGTCAGGATGAGCCCCGCCACGACTACGCAGGCCATCCACGGAAGCAGCAGCTGCAGGTATCGCTCGACGTGCGAGAACGCGAACCAGGTGAAGATGCCGAGCTGGGTCGCAAAGAACAGGGCCCAGGTTCGCTTTGTGCCGCGCAAGAACGGAAGCCACAGAACGCTCAGCGTGAACAGCGAACCGAAGTACGGCATCTGCCCGTGAAACCTTCCAGCCGTGTACGAGCCGAACGCGTAGCCCCAGCCTGCCGCGAGGGTCTGACTCACTTGTTCGAGAACAGTTCCTCGGGGGCGCCGAACCTGGCGCTCCCAGTTCCACTCCATGAGCGAGGACATGTCGGCGTTCCATGGATCGGGAGTCAGGTGTCGATGAAGCGCCGGGAACAGCGGATCGCCATACCAGGCCCAGTTCTTCGCCCACAAAGGAGAAGTCAGCACGATGCCCGCGACGACCACGGTGGTCGGCCCGAGTAGCCAAGCGAGATTGCGGCGGTCCTTGATGGCGAGATAGATGGCCCGCCCCGTGATCAAGAGAGCTGGGCCGACGATGAGGGAGATCGCCTGGTACTTCGTCATGAGGGCACCGGCAGCGCAGATCGCGAGCAGGAGACCGTTGCGCCAGTCGAGGCTCACCCAAGCACGACGACAGGCGAGGAAGATCGGAATCGCCCAAAACGCAGCGATGTGGTCGTTGCCGGTGTGGAGGCCCGCGTCGTAGATGAAAACCGAGGGGAAGAGAAAGAGCGCGACCCAGGCGATTCCGGCTCGCGTGTCGGGGACGAGCCATTCGACGAGTACCGGGATGCTTGCGAGGGTCACCAAGAACAGCAGAAACTCGATGTGGGCGGCGAGCGCGGTCGTTTGAAAGAGGTCGAACGTCGGGAGCTGGAAGCCCCAGGAGTAGATGACGGCGGCCATATTGGGCAGGCCCTCGTAGAGCCAGCCCTCCTGGGATCGCCGAATCGCACCTTCGGCCGCCCATCCCTGACCGAGGCCGAGGTGGTACCAAACCGAATCGAAGGCCGTGTTCTTGGGGCTCAGAATGCTCAGGTAGAGCCCCGCGAGGCAGGCAATGCCAAACACGACGAGAGCGGCGTGCCAAAGCTTGGTGCTGCCGAACGAGAACTCGCTCAGTGAGCTCCTGCGGCCCCAGAGCTCGCTGAGCTGCTCGCGCGAAGCGATCGCCCCGAGCGTGAACATCGCCGATGGGAGGGCAATGGCCCAGGCTGCACTGAAAAGCCCGAGGATCCCGCCCATGAAATTGAGCAGATAAAACGCGTAGACACCACAGGCGGTGGCCTGAATGAGGCGCTCCCGGATGGGCAGATCCGGGGTGAGCCTCTGTACGACGGCCAGGCCCACCACGAAGCAGGAGAGCAGCCAGAACAGGGCGCCGACGATGGGGATCGCGAACTTCCAGAACAGCCACTTCTCGATGGGGATGTGGGTATTGAGGACCGCGCCGAAGCCGATGAGGGCCCCAAGCACGCCTGCGGCGACTAGCCATCCCCGAACGCGATCGAGAGCGCTCGGGCTCGTCACGGGCTTGGTCATGCCCGAGGGCTCCGCATGTTCACCATTCGTCCGCTCGAACGAGAAGGGGTCGGGCGCCGCCACACGGCCGCGTGTATACTCCGCTTCCACGTAGATGGCGAGTCGATCTGATTTCTGGCGCCTCTTGGTCCGTCTGATTGGTCCTGCCCTGCTGGTGGTGGTCGTTTGGCGGCTGGACGACAAGGCTGCACTCTGGAGCTCCGTCACGGATGCCGATCCGCGGCTCCTCGCCGCGGCCCTTCTCCTCAACATTCCGGTCGTTCACTTCAAGGTGGTGCGCTGGCGTGAACTGCTGAGCGGGCGCGGCTATCACTACCCGCTCGGGCGGAGCTATGCCGCCGTCCTGTCTTCCCTCTATTTGGGCATGCTCACCCCCGGCCGAGTGGGTGACGTGCTGCGAGTTCAATACGTGAAGCGCGAGATCGACGTGCCCTACGCCGAGGGCCTCGCGGTCACGGTGATGGACCGATTCTGTGACCTCTACGTGCTCGCGGCCGTGGTCGCGCTGGGCACGGTCCACTTCGCCACGGCGCTCGACAGCAACCTCGTCTACGTAAGTTGGGTTTCGGTGGCGATCGCCGCGCTCGCACCCTCGCTCTTTCTTTTCAAAGGGCCTGCCGACCTTCTCGGTCGAGTGCTGGGCCGATTGAGCGCTCGCTGGCACACGAGCCTCTCTTCCTTGCTCACTGCCCTGCGCGCCCTCATTCGCAAAGCGCTCTTCGTCGCCATTCCGCTCACGGCGGCCTCTTTCGCGATCAACTACTTGCAGGGCTGGCTCATCGCGCAGGCCATGGGCATCGAGCTCAGCTTCGTGGATGTCGCGAGTCTGCTCGCGACGACGAGCTTGCTCGGCTTGATGCCGATCTCCGTGTCTGGCGTCGGGGTTCGCGAGTTGTTTCTCGCCCTCGTGTTTCCCGCCCTTGGCTTGCTGGCCGCCCAGGGGGTCGCGTTCGGCCTGCTCGTCTTCGTGTGCAATTACGTCGCCATCGTGCTGGCCGGCTTCATTGCCTGGCAGGTCTCCCCGCCACCATTCGACGTTCGCGATCCAGCCGAGGCAGACCTAGAAGGGCCAGAACGTGGCGACCGGGAGGGCCGCTAGGAACACCAGTCCGGCGTACGCAAACCAAGCATTGAACTGTCGCGGCCCAATTGCCTTGAAGAACGCGATCGTCACGAACACAGGGACGAGGTGGGCGTTGTAGATGAACTTGATCGGCGTATTCGCGCCGGGAAGGAGCGCGTCGCCCATGAGCCAATAGAAGTAGAGCGCGAGCCCTAGGACGAAGTAGACGACCATCAGCGCGTCCGCGTCTGCATCCGGATCGCCGCGTGCGAGCCGCCGCCCGGTGGCGACGACCCCGCCCATGAATCGCATCGCAAGGAGCGGAAGCATGAGCAGCGCCACGACGAAAAGCACGCGCTTGGGCCAGCGCTTTCCTTCAGTTCGGTACTTCGGCGACGAGAAATAGAGCCACTGGTCGCCCCAGAACTCCGAGTAGGCGATCGTCGGAAAGCTGTTCGATATGTTGTTTGTGACCTTGGGCTCCCCGTCGTAGCCAAAGGCAGGATTCAGGAGATTCGGCTCTCGAAGCAGGTCTGCGAAGTAGAAGCTCGTGAAGTAGTGCACCCGGTCGAGATCATCCCGGTAGTCACGAAACTTTCCGACCCAGCTCTCGTTGTAGCCAGCCTTGAACGTGCCGATCTGCTGCCAGCGATAGACCGGCCAGGACAAGCTGAGCGTGCCCGCGACGATCGCGAAGAGCGCCGCCCTCGAGAAGAACGCCCAGCTGAGGACGCCTCGTTCACGCGCGAGGGCGATGACCCCGGCAAGAGACAAGACGAAGACCGGCGCCGCGGCGAAGGGCCGGGTCATACCGAGCAAACCGATCACAAAGCCGAAGCCCCCGACGGCGGCCCAGTCACGCCAGCCGGCGCGTGTTGGGCGCTTCCGAAACCAAAGCCAAACCGCCAGCCCAAGCGCTGACAAACCCACCACCGCATTGTCCGGGTGTGTCATCGCCCCGAGTTTTTGGAAGCCCGGAAAGCTGAGCAGCACGAGTGAAGCTGCGGTGGCGCCCCTCCAATCCGGAATCAGCTTCGGGATGATGAGATAAATCCAGCAAAGATAGAAGAGCGTCAGGTAGAGGATGTTGGTGAAGCGCAGCAGGTGTATGAGCTCTCCTGTGCTGTGCCCCTCTTTGAGTTTGCCCTTGTGGATGTCTTCGACGAAGGGAAGTGCCGGCATGTAATACAGGGGCGGGTTGTAGGCGCGCGAACTCGCATGAAGTCCGGCAGACGCGACCCGAGCGCTGTGCAGGCGGTAGTCGTAGGACTTGTTGTTGTAGGCTGCGGCGTTCCACACCACGAGCGCGAGCTTGATCAGGAGCGCGCCGGCGACGACGATCCGTGCGTTGCGTTCGTTGAGCCAGGCTCTTCGTGAAACGGAGGTCCTTGCCTTGGGTCGAAGCGAGTCGCTCCCGTTCTTTCCGTGGTCCATCGGGGCCATGCTCGGAGTCGATTTGTGCCACGCTCGCGATGGCGACGCCAACACAGTTTCTCCGCTCTCAAGTCAGCAATCTCGCTTCATGGCGGAAAAACGGGACAGGCATTTGGGCCAGTGCTAAGAGGCGTGGAGTAGCGCCTGCGAATATGAAGCTGATCATTCAAATCCCTTGTCTCAACGAGAAGGACCATTTGGGCGCGACCTTTGCAGATCTCCCGCGCTCCATCCCTGGTGTGGATAGCATCGAAGTGCTCATCATCGATGATGGAAGCAGCGATGGCACGTCGCAGGTCGCGGAAGACTTGGGCGTCCATCATATCGTGCGGTTTCCGCGAAATCGCGGCCTCGCGGCGGCCCACATGGCGGGACTCGATGCTTGCTTGAGACTTGGCGCCGACGTGGTCGTCAACACCGATGCGGACAATCAATATCGGGGCGAGGACATCGCCGCCCTGGTGGCGCCGATTGTCGCCGGGACGGCGGACATCGTCGTCGGCGATCGCCAGACGGACGAGATCAAGCACTTCTCCTGGCTCAAGCGGCGCCTGCAGCGATGGGGCTCGAGTCTGGTCCGCCGTGCTTCGGGCACCGAGGTGCAGGACTCGACGAGCGGTTTTCGCGCGATGAACCGTAAGGCGATCTCGACGCTCTTCGTGCACAACAAGTTCAGCTACACGCTCGAGACGATGATCCAGGCCGGCAATGCGGGCCTCGTGGTCGCGAACGCGAAGATCCGAACCAACCCGAAGACGCGCGAGTCGAGGCTCTTCTCTTCGGTACCGCAGTACCTCCGACGCAACGGCCCGGTGATCTTTCGTTCGTACGGGATGTACTGGCCCATGCAAACCTTCGGCTACATCGCGCTCGGCCTGCTGGCGGTGGGCCTCGTGCTCGGAGGGCGGTTCGCCTACTACTACCTGAGCGACCCGGACACGAGCTCTCATGTCCAATCGCTCCAGGTGGCCATCGGCGCCATCGTGCTCGCTTTCCTCGTGGCGCTGATGGTGCTTCTCAGCGACCTGCTCGCGGCGAACCGCCGCCTGAGCGAAGAGGTGCTGGTGCGAGTGCGCCGTCTCGACGCGATCTTGGCGTCAGGCCAACTCTCGCACGGGCTCGAACTGGATGGCATTCACAGCACGGCCGCGAAGCCGTGGACCGTCGAGGCTCGGCTTCCCGCCGAGCGAGGGGAGTACGCCGAGTGACCCAGGACAACGTCGTTGGCAACTTCTACGACAAGTACGCCACCAAGAACCGCATCAGTGCTGCGCTGGTCAATAGTTTCCTCTCGTCCGTCACATCGCTATACCAGCGCGCCGGCGCCAAGACCGTTCTCGAAGTCGGGTGCGGAGAGGGCAAGCTTGCCGATCATTTGGTTCGGTCTGCGCCGCGACCCGAACGGTTTCTTGCGACGGACCTGAGCCTAGAGCGCCGGGACCCGAACATCGACCCCTTGATCGAGTTCCGCGAGGCCTCGGTCTACGAGCTTCCGTTCGAGAGCGGGAGCTTCGACTTGGTCATTTGCTGTGAGGTCCTCGAACATCTCGAACGTCCCCGTGAGGCGCTCGACGAGGTCGCCCGTGTGGCGCGCGATTTCGTGCTGCTCAGCACTCCCTGGGAGCCGGTCTGGCGTGCAATGAACATGGCCCGCGGGAAGTACCTCCGCGACCTAGGAAACACCCCAGGTCATATCCAGCACTTCGGCCGCCGCGATTTGGTGAAGCTTGCCGAGACGCGCCTCGAGGTCGTCTCAGTGCGAAAGCCCATCCCTTGGACCGCCATTCTAGGGAAGCCGCGCCCCTAACCGTGCTCGGGAGGCTGCGCTTGCCGCGCTGGATCGGAGAGACTACACCCGCATCGAACCGGCCGGGGAAACGGGCCTGGGAGGAGAATCGATGAGAAATAGAGTAATCCTACGTAGTCTGATCGTGGCTTCGGCGCTGCTGGCGCTGAGCGCGTGCAAAAAGGATGATGCCGCGACGACAGCGGCTTCGGCAGGCGCCGATCCAGTCCTGCTCCTCGACGCGGGCGCCGAGCCGAGAGCAGCGCTCCGCTACAAGATCAGCAACGGGACGATCACCAAGTCCAACATGGACTTCACCATGGCGACGCTGGCGACCACCAGCGATGCCGCCGCGCTCTCCGTAGTGCCTGGTGTTCGACTTCACATCGTATCGGGGCCGACGATGGCGACCGACGACGGCATCAAGTTCGAGGTGAACATCGTCAAGGCCGAGGCCGCCGTGCCTCAGGGCGTCGACCCCAAAGTGGCTGAAGATCTTCGTACTAGCGCTGCGATTCTCGACGACGTCGGGGGTACGGTCGAGATGGACGATCGCGGTGTGATGATCTCTACGGAGCTAAACGACAAAGCGAAAAGCCCGGACCTTCCAGTCCGCCTGCTCATGATGATCGTGAACGCGCGAACGACGCTCTCCCGCGTGGTGCTACCGGGCGAAGCGGTTGGCCTCGGTGCCCGTTGGGAGGCTCGCAAAGAGATCGAGCTCTACGGCTTCAAGGTCTCGCAGGTCGACACCTACACCCTCGTCGAGCGCGTCGGTGACGAGATCAAGCTCAACGTGACGGTCACGCAGAACGCTCTGCCGCAGACGGTCGAGTTCCCAGACGACGGTCTCGCGATCAGCGTCGAGCAGATGACGGCAAACGCGGGCGGGGAGATCATCTTGAATCTCAACGCGCTCGAGTCCGACGCGACGGCTTCCGGCCAGGCCAAGGACAAGCTCACCATCACGGGTAAGGACGGGGTCGAGAAGGTCGAGGTCGACGAGGCCTTCGAAATTCGGATGACCAATACGACCGCTTTCGAATAAAGGCGCTATCGTCGCCTCGTGAGCGAGCATCGAGAGACGTTTGACGCGGTCGTCATCGGCTCAGGCCCCAATGGGCTCAGCGCCGCGGTTGCGCTGGCCCAGGGCGGGGCATCGGTGCTCGTGCTCGAGGCAGCCGAGGAGATTGGCGGGGGCACCCGGACCGCGGCCCTGACGCTGCCCGGCTTCGAGCACGACGTGTGCTCGGCCGTGCACACGACCGGGATTCTGTCCCCGTTCTTTCGCTCGCTCCCGCTCGAAGAGCACGGGCTCCGCTGGATCGTCCCGGAGGCCTCGGTCGCACACCCGCTCGACGGGCAGCCGGCGGTCCTCATGTGGAAGTCGCTCGAGCGGACCTGTGACGAGCTGGGCGCCGACGCATCGAGCTATCGGAGCCTGGTCGAGCCCTTTCTCGCCAACCCGGAGGGTTTCTTCCGGGACGTCTTGGCGCCGCCGGGCCTTCCTCAGAACCCTGGGATGTTCCTGCGCTTCGGGCTCGACGCGATCTGGCCGGCCGCCTCGTTCGCGCGCTGGCAGTTCCAGCAGACCCGCGCTCGAGCGATGTTCGCTGGCTGCGCAGGGCACAGCATCCTCCCGCTCACCAAGCTCTTCACCGCGGCGCTGGGAGTGATCTTTTCCATCGCCGGACACGTCGAGGCGTGGCCGGTGGCGGCCGGTGGCTCGAAGAGCATCCCGCGCGCCCTTGCAAGCCTTCTCGAGAGCTTCGGTGGCGAAGTTCGAACTGGTGTGAAGATTTCCGCGGCCTCGGAGCTTCCCGCAGCCCGCGTCTACCTCTTCGACACCAGCCCCGATCAGCTCGCCTCGATCGCCGAGGACGCGCTCCCGGCCGGGTACCGACGCCGGCTCGGTCGCTATCGCTACGGGCCCGGGGCATTCAAGCTCGACTGGGCGCTCGATGGGCCGATTCCATGGAGCGACCCGCGTTGCCTGGCGGCCTCGACGGTGCATCTCGGCGGGACGCTCGAGGAGATCGCATCCTCGGAGGCAGAGATGTTCGCGGGGGGGCACCCGGAGCGCCCCTACGTCCTGCTCTGCCAACAGAGCCAGTTCGACCCCAGCCGGGCCCCGGAGGGGAAGCACACCGGCTACGCCTATTGCCACGTCCCCGGCGGCTCGAGCGTCGACATGAGCGAGGCGATCGAAAAGCAGGTAGAGCGCTTCGCCCCGGGCTTTAAAGACCTCATTCTGGCGCGGCATGCGATGACGGCGCTCGATTTTCAGCGCTACAATCCGAACTATGTAGGCGGCGCGATCACCGGCGGCGTCGCGGACTTGTTCCAGCTCTTCACTCGGCCGGTGGCGCGTCTCGACCCGTACAGCACGCCCAATCCGCGCGTATTCATCTGTTCGGCGTCAACGCCCCCAGGCGGCGGCGTGCATGGCATGTGCGGCTACCATGCCGCGCAGAGCGCGCTGCGGCGCATCGACCAGTTCGGCCCGGCACCGCTCAGCGCGTGAACCAGTAGGCCCAGGCGATGAAGACGAACTGGAGCGGCAGGCGCGCCCACAGCATCCAACGCGGGATCGGTTTTCTCGGGTCGAGCGAGATGTTCTCGGTGAGCATGTTGATGTTCGCCGGGAAGACCGCGACGTAGAGCGCGATGAGTCCCCAGGCGGCCCAGACTCGAGTCTCCGGGATCAACAGCCCGATGCCGCCGAGGATCTCGAAGAAGCCGCTCACGTAGACGAGCGTCAGCGGGGCGGGAAGATACTTCGGAACGATCCGAACGAAGGGCTTCGGGCGAACGAAGTGGAGGACCCCAACGGCGACCATGGCGGCCGCGAGGGTCCAGAGCGCGATGAGCTTCACGATGGGCACGGGCGGAGTCTAGCGCATGCGAGCCTCGATCCGCGTGCTATTCCCACGCCGTGAAGGCGGCTCGAACCAAACCGCTCCGCGCGGAGCAATTCACGACCGCAAAAGCGGTGCAGCCCTGGTGGTACCGCGCAGTCAATGGGGTCGGCCGCATTCTGCCGAGCTTTGGCGAACCCTCCGCGGAGGCCTGGTTCGAGAAGGCCCGCAAGCAGAACCCAGGGGTAGGGGACCCACGGCCCGAGACGGTCGCGGCCCTCGATGCCCTGCTGAGATCGATCCGCGCCGATGCGTCGCTGAGCTTTTCCGGACAGATCGCTGCGAAGATGGATAGCCTCCGGATGGCCGGGCAGCACTTGTTGATCGAGCAGGCACTTCGCGACACGCCCGCCATCGAGCAGACGGAGCTGCCGTCTCCGATCTTTCTGATCGGATGGATGCGGACGGGCACGACCTTTGCGCACAGGCTCCTCGCGCAAGACCCCGACACCCGCACCATGCCCTATTGGGAGAGCATGTTTCCGGTTCCGCCGAAGGACGGCAAAGACGAACGCGCCGCCGAGCTCACGCACGTGCTTGGTCAGCTCGAGGCCATCTCCCCCAACTACGAGGCGATTCATCCGATGGGTGCCGAGGAGCCGGAAGAGTGCGTCGCGCTCTTCACCAACGTGTTTCGGACCCTTCAGTACAACGTGCAGTATCGAGTGCCGAGCTACGTCGAGTGGCTTCGCGGCCAGGACCCTCGCATCGCCTACGGCCAGTACAAGCAGCAGCTCCAGCTCGTGCAGTACTACCGGCCGCACGGAAAGCGCTTCGCGCTCAAGGACCCGACGCACTCCGTCTTCGTCGATACGATCCTCGAGCTATTCCCCGACGCCCGCTTCGTATTCACGCATCGCGACCCGGCCGCGACACTGAGCTCGCTTTCGAGTCTCTACGCCTACACGCGTGCGCTCTTCAGCGATGAGGTCGATCCGCTCGCGCTTGGTCCGGAGATTTTGAATAGCTACCTGCCATCCACCCTCGAACAGGCGGTCGAGCAGGTGGATCAGCTCCCCCCTGGTCGTGTCGCGCACGTTCGCGCGCCGGACCTCTTCGCCGACCCCATTGCTGCAATGGCGAGAGCCTATGCGGACCTCGGGATGGAACTGTCGGAGCCGGCACGTGCCGGGATGCAGAGGCTGCTCGACGAGGAGGCGCGCAAGCCGAAGGACGTTCACATCCACAGCCCCGAGGGGTTCGGTCTGACGCCAGAGCGAATCCGGGACCGGCTGTCCGGCTATTGTGCGCGTTTCGACCTATGAAGCGGGCGGGTGCCTGCTCATCTTGTCTTTGGCGCCCTGGAACAGCTTCCGAATCTTGATCCCGCCCCAGATGAAGAGGATCAGCAGCACGACCAGCATGGCCATGCTGAACCACGGCACGTACACGTAGTCGGCATCGACCTCTTTGATCGAGATGACGTTCGGGTAGGCGTGCAAGATCGGGATCCGGACTCCGTAGTAGCGAACGAGCGCGATCTCATCGACGTTGTTGCCCGCCAGCTTGGAGGCCTCGGCCGCCATGTCGCCGGAATCGAACTTGAAGTACCAGGCGTTGTCTTCGTTTCGGAAGACGATCGCTGCGTCGGTATCGAGTTCGGTCGCGTAGACGTAGCGAACGTCGCGGGTCTTCGAGTCGTTTGCCGTGCCTGGAGTCCGGTCGACCCGCTTTACCTCGGTGCCGGTGATGCGCGCCTTGGTCGCGCGCGGCATGAAGTAAAAGATATTGAAGCCTACGAAGAGGGCGACCAGCACCGCAAACGCAACCCCGATCTTCCGAGTCATGGTCATAGGGGCGATTCATACGGCCATTTCGGGCCTGGGCGCAAGCTCCGAAGGGTCCCTCGCGTGTTGGGAATGGCTAGCTCTCGATCGAGAGGTTCAGCCCCGCGGCTCGCAGACGCTCGATCAGCTTCGTGCCCATGGCGGTGGCGGGGGTGAGGATGCCGCCTTCGGTCTCGAGCTCGCTGCCCTGGAGCGCGAGGCACAAGGCCGATTCCGAGAGCATGACCGCCGTCGACCCGTACCCGGGATCGCGATTGTCGCTGACGACTCCCCGGACCTGCTGACCGTCTCCAATCGCGACGAGGAGCGTCTTGAAACGCCCCTTCGCCCGGGCCTCCTCGCTCGGGCCTTCCCCGGGGGACGGAAGCTTCTTCTCCACGAACGGGCGCGTGAGCGGAATCGCGAGCGAGGCCATGAAGGCGACCACACCCCCAGCCACAGACACCGCGCGCGCCAAGCCTTTGGGTCCCTTACCGGTCCCCATCACTTCGGAGTATCGGAAGTCAGCGCCCCAGGGCATTCCCATCAGCGCGTGGCTCCGCCGGACGACGCGGGTATTGATCGCCGCCATGATGAACGGTCCCGTCCAGAAACCGAGATCCGCGTCGTAGCGTGCGCCGTTCTGGTCGCCTCGGTCCGGGCCTCGGACGCCCTTCGGGTTCAAGGCGTATGGGTTTCCGAGCACCTTGCGAAGCTCGGGGTTCGTCTTGATCTCGTCGACGATGTTCATCATCGAGGCGATCGTCCCGCCGCTGAAGGCGCCACGCATGTCGACGGCGGCCATCTTCACGGTCTCGGCGTACTTGCCGTGCCGCTCCTTGAAGGCTTCCTGAACCATCAGGGCCCCGAGGTCTGAAGGGATCGAGTCGTAGCCGCAGCAATGCACGATGCGAGCGCCGGTCTTCTTCGCTTCCTCTTCGTGCTGGTCGATCATGGCGCGGACGAATTGGGTCTCGCCGGTGAGGTCGCAATAGTCGGTGCCATTGCGCACACAGGCGCCGACCAGCTCTGCGCCGTACTGTGCGTAGGGGCCGACGGTGCTGATCACGACCTCGGCGCGTGCCGCCATCGCATCGAGTGACGCGGCATCGAAGCTGTCGCCCACCAGCACCGGAAGCTCTGGCTTCCCGATGTCGACCGCCACCTGCCGTACCTTGGCCTCATTGCGACCGGCGAGCGCGAGCCGCAGTCCTGCTTCGCCCCCCACGTAGTTTCGGGCGAGGTAGTCAGCGACGAGCTGACCGGTGTATCCGGACGCACCCCAGAGGACGATGTCGAAGTCTCGGGAGCGATCGCGGGCGCGGGGAATGGAAGTCATCCGCGGGATCTAGGACAGCGACCCCCGGAGCGCCAGTGTCCCTGCTACACGAAATCAGGCGGAGGCTGGAAGCCACCACGAATGTCCGCGAGGAGCTCGGCGAAACGAATGGTGGTCCTGTCGCCGAGATGGGGCCCGATGATCTGGATGTTCACGGGCAGCCCGCCTGGAGTCACCCCTACCGGCGCGCTCGTTGCCGGCAAGTAGGCCGTGCTGGCGAGCGCGATCCAGGGGATGTGATCCATGTAAGGGCGCTTCTTGCCGTCGACGATGAGCCGGCGGCTCAGCTGGTTGCCGGAGGTTTGATGCGGGAACGCCACGACGGGCATCACCGGCGTCAGCAGTACGTCGATGTCTCGGAATAGCTCGTGGCAGTCCCAGCGCAGACGATTGCGCGCCTCGTTTACCGAGCTCCACTCGGCGTGCGATTGGTGGATGCCGCGGCTCGCGTTCTTCGTGACGAGATCGCTCGGCAGGCCCAGCCGATCGGCGAGCGCATAGTGAGGCAGAAGCATCCGGGACAGTGCCCTGAGCGGGGCGGGCATGTCCGCTCCGATGACGCCGAGCAGTAGGCGAACGTAGCGGGGCACGATGTCGGCGAGCTCAAACCGGAGTTTGACGTCCACGAGCTCGACGTGCGGTTCGAGGGCGTCGATCGTCGTCTCGAGCTCGCGCCGGACGCTCGAGTCGACGGGGCAGAGAGGATCGTCAAACCAGAACCCGACGCGAAAGTCCTGCAAGCGCTCGGCCCGCGGGGCGGGGAGGTCGAGCTTCCATCCCGTCGCCGCAAGCTCGTCCGGGCCGGCGAGCACATCGAGGGCGAGCATCAAGTCGCTCGCCGTGCGCGCCATCGGTCCGACCACCGCGAGGTCCGGTTCGCCCTTGGTGCCGGGCGGTCCTGGAATGTGCCCACGGGTGGGGACAATCCCGTGCGATGGCTTGTGCCCATAGACGCCGCAGCAGTGGGCCGGAGAGCGAATGGAGCCGGCAATGTCGCTTCCGATCTCGAGCGGAACAAAACCCGCGGCAAGCGATGCGGCCGCTCCACCGGACGAGCCGCCCACGGTGCGGCCGAGATCCCATGGATTGTTCGTGGTGCCGTAGACCTCGTTGTAGCTCTGCCAGTCGCCTGCGAAGAGCGGCAGGTTCGTCTTGCCGAGGATGATCGCGCCCGCGCTCAATGCCCGTTCGACGGCGACCGCGTCTTCTTCGGGCACGAAGTCGCGAAGCGAGGGCGAGCCTGAGGTGGTGACGAGCCCCGCGGTTTGAAGGGAGTCCTTGACGGTGATCGGTAGGCCATGAAGCGGGCCGAGCCTGCTGCCGCCCGCTCGCGCATCGTCAGCCCTCCGCGCTGCGTCCCGCGCACGCTGGTAGTCCTTCGCGACGACCGCATTGACCGCCCCGTTGCGCGCCTCGATCCGCTCGATACAGGAATCGACCAGCTCCACCGAGCTCACCTCCCGCCGCCCAAGCGCCTCCAAGCACCCCCCCGCCGACCGCCCCACAAAATCACCCATCCGCCAATCTTACAGCGGGACACGCAGCCCCATCAAACCCCTAAGCATTCCAAGCCCTTACGAACCGAACTGCGCAATTTCACCCCTCCGCCCCCAAAATTCGGGCTAAGCCTTCGCATGCTCGTCTACCAGTATTCGAAATGTGGAACCTGCCGAAAGGCGCTGAAGTTCCTCGAAGCAGAAGGGGTGCCACACGACAGCAAGGATATCGTCACGAGTCCGCCGTCGAAGAGCACGCTAGGCAAGGCGCTCCAGCTCTCCGGCCTCCCGGTGCAGAAGCTCTTCAACACCTCGGGGCAGAGCTATCGACAAGGTGGCTTCAAGGAGAAACTCAAGACGATGAGCCAGGATGAAGCGCTGCGTGCGCTGGCCGCCGACGGCAAGCTCATCAAACGGCCCCTCGTCCTCGGCGACGGGTTCGCACTGGTCGGGTTTCGCGAAGACGAGTGGCGCGACGCCCTGGGCTTATAGAAGGGAGCGAATCGAAGACCATGAGTGAAGAGCTTCGCCAGCACTTGGCGAATGAGGTGCACCGCGTGGACTGGAGACCCCTATCTCCCCACGCCAAACGTGGCGGCCTGGT
>Ga0316194_10000741_pt1 | contig 21916 bp, 23 predicted proteins | sample CroRivsedime1_MG_FD_204936 | JGI IMG/M metagenome (GOLD analysis project Ga0316194, IMG submission 204936) | Coastal sediment microbial communities from Maine, United States - Cross River sediment 1 | ecosystem: Environmental > Aquatic > Marine > Coastal > Sediment | place: USA: Maine...
CAGACCGTACAGCGGATAGTGGGTAAATGACTGCAGTGTGGGCAGGCTGGCGAGTGGAATTGCGACGATCAGAATAGCGGCCATCAGCCATCGCGCCCAGTTGTCACCTTGTCCAACCCGATACAACAGAAAGAAACTCAGAGCGTAGATTGCAAGCTTGGACGCGATCAGGAGATCGGGTGATCGCACTTCGATGTGCCGCAGCGCGAGCATAACTGCCTGGATTACGCCGATTGCAATGACGGTCATATACAGTCGAATTGCGACGGTTACCTGAGAGGGGCGCTCGGAAAGTTCGCTATCAGTCATCTCTCAATCCGCCGTCTTGCCTGAAACTGTCTGGTACCTACTCGATGCTTGCATCCGGCTGTTCATCCTCATTATCTCGAATAACCACAATGCGGGTCCCCATCGGCGCCCACTCGAACAACACTTTGGCGTTGTCGTCTGTCAGCCCGACGCAACCCATAGACCCTACTTCATCAGCGCCCAATACCTTCAGATAAGAACGCAGCGGCGCCATCTCAGTGCCATGTATGGCTTTACCGTCTTCGCTGAAGAACATGGTATACGGCATTTCTGCACCGTAGGCTTTGCTTACGTACTTTTCGTGCTTGCGGAAAATCGAGTAGGTCCCCGCCGTCGTCTCTTTGCCGTCTTTGCCGGTCACCACATCGAAGTGGTATTTCTCATCTGCCCCTTCCAGTGCGACCAGGAACTGACGGTCAATATAGACCCGGATTTCTTTGTCGCCAGCGCTTTCTTGACCATACGCCGGGGATGTCAATATCGCGCTCAGCGCCAATGTGAATGCTGCACACATCGCCATTCGCCTTAGAAACGTCGAGCATCCAATCACCGCGCAGTTACCTCCATCCATCGTCTTCGGCAGCAGATCAGCCAGGCCTAAAGCACGACCCCTGAGATATCGGAGCATACTCGGCAAATGGGCAGCTCGCCAGATACAGGCGCTGGCGATTGGTGGCGAATTCCTCCTTTGGGCCATCCACTGTCAGCAAAAGGTGTGTGCTAATCTGCCGCCGATGTCGTTATCTATGAACAAAGAAGTCTTTATTACCTGCGCGGTCACCGGATCAGGTGCCACAGCGGAGCGCAGCCCTCATGTTCCGCGCAGTCCGAAGCAGATTGCAGATGCGGCTATAGAAGCAGCAGAAGCCGGAGCCGCTGTGGTGCATTGTCACGTTCGTGATCCGGAGACTGGTGCACCGTCCAGAGACCCGATTCTATATCGGGAGCTTACGGAACACGTCCGCGCCGCTAACACCGATGTGGTTTTGAACCTTACATCCGGCATGGGTGGTGATCTGATCTTTGGCTCGGTCGAACAACCGCTGCCACCTGCCGCTGGCACAGATATGGCTGGCGCCAGTGAGCGCATGCAGCCCATCGCCGAGTGCCTGCCGGAAATCTGCACGCTGGATTGCGGCACGATGAATTTTGCTGAAGCCGATTATGTGATGACCAATACACCGGGCATGCTCAGGGCGATGGGTCAGATGATCGCGGACCTTGGTGTGCAGGCAGAAATTGAAGCGTTTGATACTGGTCATTTGTGGTTTGCCAAGCAACTGGTGAGCGAAGGAATCCTGCCGCCTCCGGTACTGGTGCAGCTGTGTATGGGCGTACCGTGGGGTGCACCCGATGATCTGAACACGTTGCTGGCGATGGTTAACAACGTTCCGGACGGCTGGCACTGGTCGGCGTTCAGCCTGGGTCAGCATCAGATGCCCTACGTTGCCGCAGCCGTGCTCGCGGGTGGCAATGTTCGTGTTGGCCTGGAAGACAACCTGTTTTTGGAGCGGGGTGTGCTTGCCACCAATGCACAGCTTGTTGAGCACGCGGTGAAAATCATCGAACCACTCGGCGCAAGCGTTGTGGGTCCGGAGCAGGTGCGGCGGCGCTTGGGACTGACTAAACGGTCACCGCGCTAGCGGGATGCAGGCAGCAATTTTGGGTGCTGGTGTGATTGGTCGCGGCTGGGCGGCTCGTTTTCTGCTGCACGGCTGGGATGTGATTGTCTATGATGCTGATCCTGCTGCACCTGGGCGAATGAGCCAGACACTCGATCAGGCAAGGCTTTCTCTGACGCAGCTGTATGACGCTGAATTGCCAAGTGAAGGTCAGCTTAATTACGCTGCATCGGTCACTGAGGCCGTAGCGAATGCCGATTGGATTCAGGAAAGCATCCCGGAATTGTTGAGCATAAAACGTGACCTGTATCTGGCGATCCAGGATGCTTTGCCTGCCGGTACGCCATTGGCATCCTCCACGTCCGGTTTCAAACCGACCGACCTGGCGTCGGATCTCTCATGCGCAGACCAGATGCTGGTGTGTCATCCATTCAATCCGGTCTATCTGCTGCCGGTGGTGGAAGTTGTTGCGGGACAGCGCACACACCAGCAGACAGTAAACAAAGCCATCGAAATACTCACCGACATCGGCATGAAACCAGTCACTGTGCGTCGAGAGATCGATGCCCACATTGCCGATCGCCTGCTGGAGGCTTTATGGCGTGAGGCCTTGTGGCTGGTGGCTGACGACGTTGCTACCACTCGGGAGATCGATGAGGTCATGCGCAACGGCTTTGGCCTGCGTTGGGCGCAAATGGGTTTGTTTGAGACCTATCGCATCGCCGGTGGCGACGCGGGTATGCAGCATTTCCTTGCTCAGTTTGGACCCGCATTGGCGTGGCCGTGGAGCAAACTTACGGACGTTCCAGAGTTGACGGCAGAGCTGGTCGATAAAATTGCCGCTCAGTCGGACGCTCAATCAGGACACCTCAGCATTGCCGAGCTGGAGCGGCAGCGGGATGAGAATCTGGTGGCGATCATTCGAGCCCTTAAAGACACCAACAGCGGCGCCGGTGAGCATGTCAACGCCGTGGAGGCGATGTTGCACAACTGTCGCGCTGATCGCAGCTGAGTATTCTGGCGATTTAGGGCAAAGCTGTTGATTGCCGCGGTGGCCACTTGTGGTACGAGTTCATGACCGCAGCGCAAGACATCGAGAATTTTGACGCAGTACAGTCTGATCCGGCAGATCCCGTTCAGACACCGCGAGGTGTCAACGTTGCCGATGAAACCCTCGCAGCTGCGCAAACGCTGACCGACGCTGGTATTGCCCTCGATGCCCCGTTGGGTGAAATTCAGTACGCCGAACGCAATGGTCAGAAGATTCCCACTCCCGGTGGTGAAGGTTGGGTGGGGATGTTCAGTATGATTGTGACGAAGCTTGAGCCGGATCCGAATTTGCGTCGGCTTCGATTGACCCGGTGATGCTTGGCGGTTCAGCGCCTGCGCTGGAGCGTTACTACTCGGCGTTTCGCGGCGCCTTATATTGCACTGCGAGCTGGTTTGTTGGGGAGGGTTTGTGACGCAGCAGAATAGCGTCGATGGCGGTGCGAAAATCTGAAGAGATCGACATCGCATTCCTTCACTAGAAAGACCTGACCGATAGTACCTCCTTGCCGTGTTTGACTATCTTTCGGATTCCTCCCCTGATTCGAGAACCACTCGCTTGAGGAGGCGAGCGAAGGTTTCAGCCTGCTATCACCTGTTGCCTAGACAATCTGGATATCACGTTCGGCGCATTCCGCCTCGTCTGGCTCCTGCCATGCAGCATTCGCCAGTTCGAAGATCTCGTCCGAGACCTCCATTTTGAAGGTGCTGCCCTGCTGCTGGTTGCGCTCACGCACCCGTTGTCTGCGAATATCTACAGGCGCATCCACAAGATATACCTTCAGGGTGTAGTCGGTGGCGTCCACCCGCCGATAGAAGTCTTCCCGGTCAGCCAGCTGGACCAGCCCCAGTTCGACAATCGCATCCGTGCCGGTTTCGATCAGTTCACAAGCGACGCGCCAGATCTGTTCAATGCAGCGGCTCTTGCGATCTGAATACCACTGCATGAAATCTGTTTCTGGTCGATCGGGTCTGAACAAAATGACCATCCATTCGTCAAGATTCAGGCATGGGGCTCCGTGCGTTAACGACAGCTTGCCCGCATGGGTGGATTTACCGGCACCCACAGGGCCTTCAATGAGATGAATAGTTGCGATCGCCTTGCTCCAGAGTTTCAGTAGGTATGCGATAGCGTATGACGTTTGCGATCGATCTGGCAGCCTGCTATTTTCATGACGCTTGTGCCGCGGATCGAAGATCCATCTACTCAAGGTGGGCTGTCGGTCGAGGTCGCGTCAATGGCTGACTCCAGTCAGACCTTTTCCCGATTCTTCTAAGGCGGAGCAGGTTCACTATGAGAACCGAACACACAGATCGTATAGAGCTTCAGGATGTGATGCTGAAGTATGCAGCAGGGATTGATGAGCAGCACGACGAGTTGTTGCGAAGCTGTTTTGCTGAAGACCTGGTCGCACCCGGGTTTCGTCAACAGGCGATAGAGGGTGTGGATGCGTGGATGTCTTTCCTGCATGAAGAGCTCGAACCGTTCAGAAGCACTCAGCATATGCTCGGTCCGCTGCTGGCTACGATTGACGGGGATAGCGCCCAGACGCGAACGGATCTTCAGGCTATGCACGTAGTCAAAGAGCCGAAGGGGCAGATACTGCTGGTGTGGGGAACTTACAACACGAAGATGGTGCGCAGAGGTGGGCGCTGGTTGATCCAGCACCATGAGCTCGCGATAAAGAAGTCTATTCGGCAATAAGCCCGGTCACCGAAGGCTGCTCACCGAGGCGGCAGCCCGTGTTTCTTCCGTTCTGCATTCATCCTGACTGCGTCGCTGCTCATACGTTTGCCAAGCGCGTCTTCATCGATGGTACCGGCCATGTGTTTTGAAGCCGTACCAGCGTTGTACATGATGCGTTTTTCCGGAGTGACCGACAGAACCACCCGCAATGGCGAATCCAGAAAGTTGTAGAAGTAGTCTTCACCGTCTTTGTTGCCAGGATTGAGCTTCTGGGACAAGGCGCGATAGAACCGGTCTTTGGTGGTGTCGTCTGAGAACAGCTCGCCGCGGCCTTTGAAGGTGATCGCTCCATGGGGCAGCCCTTTGCCAACACCGCGCGGATAGGATGCGCTGCTGACGTTAATAGAGACCCGGCTGTCCCGGCGGATTGCGGCGGTTCGATGGCGATGTGAACCAAAGGTGACCCAGATTTTGCCGTCGTGCCAGACGAACGCGTGAGTCACGCCCACCGGCCAGCCGTCTTTGGTTGACCACATGAGTACACACTCACCCGCTGTATTCATCAGACTATCCACTTCATCGTCAGTAAATGGATAGATTGAGACAATTTCATGATCTTCAGCACGGCCCATCAGCGCCCTCCAATGCAGGATTTCCAGCACCATCCTCGCCGAGTACACTCTCAGGATCAATCTCCATTGGATCAGCTCTGGTTGAGATTGATTCTTGAGGGCGGGAAGGGGAACTCAGCATGAATACTGGTGACAAGGTATCGCCTGGCCGGACCAGCGACGCGCGTGCTGAGCTGATTGGTATGGCCCGCCGCAATATGCTGCATGCTGAAGCTGGCACGATTGAGCAGGCTGATGGCGTTGTCCGCGTACCTGCGTCGAACTACTTCGATGAGCGGCAGTGGCAGCGGGAAGTTGACCAGGTATTCAAACGCGTGCCTTTGATGTTGGCCATGAGTTGCGAACTGAAAGCCGCGGGTGATTTCAAGACGCTTGAGGTTTGCGGTGTGCCGGTGTTGCTGGTCCGCGATGATGAGCAGGTTATACGCGCATTCATTAATTCCTGCAGCCACCGCGGTGCGGTGGTGGTGACAGAACAGCGGGGTTCGCGCACTCGTTTCAGTTGTCCTTATCACGCCTGGACTTATGATGGTCGTGGTGATCTGGTTTCGATTTATGCCGAGAGTGATTTCGGCGAGATTGACAAATCCTGCCATGGGCTGACGCGGCTTCCTGCTGGTGAGAGGGCGGGAATGGTCTGGGTGTCGCTGGATCCTGAGTCCACACTCGATCTCGATGTTTTCTTATGCGGCTACGATCAACTGCTCGCGCAATTCGATTTTGCAGACTGGTCCCTGTTTGAAGACCGCACTGTCAAAGGTCCTAACTGGAAGATCGCCTACGATGGCTACCTGGACCTTTATCACCTGCCGATCCTGCATCGGAATACCTTTGGCGCCAATATGCCTAACCAGGCGCTTTATGACGCCTGGGGACCACACCAAAGAGTTTCGTCACCGGATCCCGGTCTGTTGAAGCTCAAGGACAGTAATGAATCTGACTGGCCGACCGCGCGTCTCCTGCAAGGCGTTTGGACCATTTTCCCACACGTCTCAATTGCCTCCTTTGATGGTGGTGGAGGCCGAGGAGTGATGGTGTCGCAGCTGTTTCCCGGGCAGACTCCGCTGGAGTCTTATACCGTGCAGAACTATGTCATGGAGCGGTTGCCGGAAAGTGATGCGGTGCGAGACAGAGCCCACGAGCAGTTCGGATTACTGGAGATGGTGGTGCGCGATGAAGACTATGCCACCGGTTTAAGGCAGCAGGCTGCGCTGCGGAGTCGACCAGATGCGCAGGTGCTGTTTGGACGCAATGAAGCAGGCGGTCAACACTTTCACGGGTTTATCGAACGATTGCTGGCGTGCGATTCGGAGAATCTGTCTGATCTGTTCAGTATGAATAGTGCATGAGCAGATGCTGTTTTCTCAAGGGGATAAAGTATGGATGAACGTTATGAGCTGCATGACCTTGTGGCACGTTACTCAGATGCGGTAAGTCGGCATGATGAATCAGTCTTTGCTGCTACCTGGGCGATTGATGCGCTCTGGCAGCTTCCTGGCGCGCCACTGACGAAAGGCAGGGACAACATCGTCGCGCTGTGGAACAGTGTGATGGCGCGCTTTCCGTTTGTGCTCCAGCGTATGAATAACGGCACGGTAAACATTGATGGAGACACCGGATCAGGACGCTGGTATTTGAGTGAGCACATCGTTGGGGAAGACGGCGGTGTGATGATCAATATTGGTGTTTATCAGGACCGCTATATTCGTGCAGGTGACGGCTGGGTGTTTGCGGAGCGGCATTTTTCGATGCTCTATCACGAGCGCAAAGCGCCATCTGACAGCGTTATCACCTCGCCGTATCCGGATCTGGTGTGATCAGCTTACGGGTGTGGAACTGGCATGGCAGACTGGTTTTTACCCTGACCACAAAATTCCCTACAATCTTTGCTGGCGTTTTTCCTGGGGAGAGAGAATGGCGCAACTGCGACACGCTCTGTCGGGAGCGGTTTATACCCTGGTTGGTGATGACACCGTTCGGGTCGAAAACAACGGCCTGACCGGTCTGTTTACTGCCACCGGTCGCCATCTCGAGGGAGAACTCACTCATGCTGATCCGCACATGCTGGTCTGGCTGGCTGGACCACAGCTGCCGAAAGATGATCCTAATGCCCGCCGGAGTCAGCGCTCCTGGTCTTCGGAGGACTGAGTCATGACGCAAGCTGAGGCGAACAATCGATCCGCTGGGATCAGCTACCAGCAACTGCTGGCGGAAGACGTTGTGCCGCCACCGGCTGTCCTCAAGCTGGAAAGCCCGCTCACCGATGTCCTCATTCAATCGGTGCCGGTTTCCCGCTACACCACACCCGAATTCCATGATCTGGAAATGCAACGGCTGTGGCCGAAGGTATGGCAGATGGCCTGTCGGGAAGAAGAGATCCCGGCAGTAGGCGATTATCTCCTTTATGAGATCGGCCAGTTTTCGATCATCGTGGTCCGTACTGCCTCGGGGATCAAAGCCCATCACAATGTCTGCCGACACCGCGGTCGGCGGCTGTGTGACTTTGATGGTCATGCGGCGAGTTTCATCTGCCCATTTCACGGTTTCAGCTGGAACATTGATGGCAGTCTCCGTGGAGTGACATCAAGCTGGGACTTTCCACAGATTGATCATGACGACTTCGATCTGAATTCTGTCTGCTGCGATACCTGGGGTGGCTGGGTGTTTATCAATATGGACGCAAAAGCCGAGCCGCTGGCGGCGTTTCTTGGTGAGCTGCCGGAACACTTTGCTATCTGGACGCCCGAGCAGCGTTACATTGAAGCGCATGTTGGCAAAGTCATTGGCTGTAACTGGAAAGCCTGTCAGGAGGCTTTCATGGAAGCCTTTCATGTGATCACCACTCACCCACAGATTCTGGCTGGCATTGGCGACGAAAATTCTCAGTATGACGCATGGGGTAACTTCTCGCGGGCCATCACCCCGAACGCGACCCCCAGCCCACATCTGCGCTGGGAGCCCTCAGAACAGGAGCTGTTTGATTCGGTCACCATGCGCGAGCTAGACCAGGATCCGGGCCCTCGTGTGCCGGATGGAATGACCGCCCGGGCGATGATGGCAGCGGGCGCGAGAGCAGGATTGCAGCGTGTTGTTGGTGAGGACGCGGTGATTTCAGATGCTGAAGTTGCAGACAGTATCTACTACACGCTGTTTCCGAATTTTCACCCCTGGGGCGGCTTCAACCGGATCAACTACCGGTTTCGGCCCTTTGATAATCGCCACGACAAGTGTCTGATGGAATGCTATTACTTAAGCCCGTTTGCTGGTGAGCGTCCGCCGCCTGAAAAAATGCACTTTCTCGCGGAAGACGAACCCTGGACCAATGCCCCCGAACTGGGTTTGCTCGCCAAGGTATTTACTCAGGACACTTTCAATCTGCCGAAAGTTCAGGCGGGTCTGGCTGCCGCCCAGTTTGATGAGGTTGTGCTCGCGAACTATCAGGAGACCAAGATACGGCACTTTCACCACCTGTTATCGAAATGGCTGGCTGACTGAAGACCGCGCTCAGGTCTGCTCAGTGAAGAAATCGGCCCGCGCAGTGAAGGTTTCGTCATAGACGGGTTCAGTCAGGTCGACGCGATATTTGGCTGATTCGGCATTGAGCAAACCAAAAGAACCGATCGCATCGCGCATCCCCAGATACCACTCGCTCTGAAAATGCGCAGCCAGCGCCGCTTCGCTCTCCCACAGCTCAAACACCCGGATACGGCCAGGATGAGTGGGTTCTATGGACCAGTCGTAGGCCAGACAACCGACTTCCGTGAGCGCACCTTCAATTAGCGGGCGGCTGGTTGCCAGCGCGGCTTCGAGGTTCTCCGGTGGTAGATCGATGGTGGCGGAGATTATGATTTTTTTTGACATGGCTCTCTCAATAAATTGACTATTTTCCGGATAAACGCTCGACGACTGGTGCAAATGCCTCCATCGCGACGTCACTGATAGTGACGTAGGAAATTCCATGGACTTCCCGGCGGCGTTCGAGCTCTTCGCAGATAGTAGCCACGCTGCCGAACAGCGCGTGGGGATGACGCCGCATTTCGGCGGGTGAATAGCCGAACATCTCGGCGAAGTTTTGCAGCGCTGGCGTTGGATCATCCATGACAAACGTGAAATAAGCACCGATCTCGATCTCAAGCGTATCGAAACGCGCTCCTGCGGCTTCCCGCACCCAACCAAGTTTTCGTTCGGTTTGTTCCGCAGACGAGCTCTGGACACCTTGCGCGCCGAGCATGCCGGAACGATTATTGAAATTCAGGCTGACAATGTCCGCCTCACGACCGGCTAATCGCAATATTCTCGGGCTTCCACCACCAATCATCAGTGGGGGTTTTGACACCGGTTTGGGAACGCCTTCAAACTCTCGCCAGCGCAGGCTGGCATTGTCCACGTTAACTGGACCTTCAACGCTGAATGCTCGAATCCCCTCTATCACGTCTGCAAGCCTGTCAATACGCACACCGGGCTGATCGAAATCGAGGCCGATCGCGGCGTATTCATCCTGTAGCCAACCGGCACCCAGGCCCAGCTCCAGGCGCCCGTTAGAGAGAAGATCGATGGTCATGGCTGACTTCACCAGGACCAGCGGGTTGTAGTAGTCGATGCAGAAGACCCGGCAGCCGATATGAATGGTGCTGGTTACGGCGGCCGCATAAGCCATAGCGGGAAGCGCCGCCAGGTTCTGGACTGGATGTGCGCTGCGCTCAAGGGCGGGACCTGGACCAATAAGGTGGTCGGCAAGATGGAAGGCTGAGTAGCCAAGGTCTTCAGCCCGCTGAGCTCTGGCTGCCCACTGGACACCGCTCTCAGCGTTGAATGATTGCACCCCGAAGCGGAAAGCTCGAGTCATCGCCCGCTCCCCTAGATGTTTTCGGTGCAGTATTGGATGCCACGTCTCAGCAGCTCATAGTATTCGGGCTTCTCCCAGCTGCCGCGCTCAATCTTCGGGTAATAGTCGATCATCGGCTGCATGTCGTAATGGCCGCGGCAATGGCCAAGATTCAGATACAGCACTTCACCCCCGCCAACACGATTCAGGTAATACACCGGTCTTGGTGCATCATCAGACCAGTCAGATTCGACGAAGCCGGGCGCTGTGCCGGAAAATTCAGCGTGAAGCAGCAGTTCAAGGTCACCATGAATGCGGCAGAGATAAAGCTCATCGTCAGTCTCGAACTCGGCAATGCCTCTCACCAGTTCGTGGTCGGGATTTGATAGTCGAACCTGAAACGGTGTAATTGGCGGATGCGCAATAAACTGGCTACCCAGTGTTTCCATCAGGACGGGAGCAATTTCCGGTGATTCCACCTGACCATCAGCCAGGAATTTCAGGATTGAATTGGTACCATGCAGTGCGAACCAGCGTTTGCCACTGGCAACGTAGTCCCGTAGAGCCTGTTGTTGTTCAGCGCTCGGGACCAGGTTGCAGGTGTAGGTGATCAGAAAATCACTGCCGCGGATCGCGTCGAGATCGTGATAGTCACCGGCCACTCGGGTGCGAATGCGGTCATCTTCTGCCAGCAGCTTGAGAATTTCCAGTCTGGCAAAGTCGATGTCGTGGTAGTCTCCGGCAGCCACCAGATAGACGTTTACGGTTTTGTTGTCGGTCCGCTTGGGATCAGCCATTGCTTCTCCGCCATGAGATTAGAACGATGTCAGAATGTAGTCAGGTCCACCCAATTGGTATAGATGGGCCTAGAATTGAATACGTTTTGTGAAACCACCGTCGATTACGATGTTGGTGGCGGTAGTGAATGCGCCCAATGGACTTGCCAGCAGTGCCACCTGGACGGCCACTTCCCGTGCAGAGCCCAATCTGCCTAAAGGGATGTCCGCGACGGTCTGATCGTATAGCGGGGTCATTTTCTCTTTGATGAATGCCCACGATCCGCCTTCGATGTAGATCGGCCCGGGAGAGATGGCATTAACTCGAATGCCTTTTACCCCAACGTCCTGTGCCAGTGCGCCGGCATATTGAATCAGCGCACCTTTCATAGCGTTGTATGCGCCGGCACTCATGAATTTTTCCAGGGCGGCGGTTGAGGAAATCATAGCGATACTGGCATTGTCTGAATTCTCCAGATGCGGCGTGCAGGCCTCAACCAGGCGGACTGCGCCGAGTACATCGTATTCGAAGTTGGCTCGCCAGCCGGCTTCGCCTGGAGCATTGCCGCCACTGACGTTTGAAACCAGAGCATCAATTCCTCCAAGAGCGTCGGCGGAAGCTGCGACCCAGGCTTTGAGTGCCTCGCCGTCTCCTACATCCACTGATGCGCCATAGGCTTCAACGCCTTTGCTCTTGAGAGCTTCGACCGCACTGGCAACATCGTCAGCATTGCGTGCACAGATGGCCACATTGCAGCCTTCATCAGCCAGCGTGTCGGCAATTGCGCGACCGATGCCTTTGGTGGCTCCGGTAATCAGTGCCCGTTGGCCTTTCAGTTGCAGATCCATGGTGTCCCCTCATTCCCTTGAGCTTCATCATCACCGGGGCAAATTTGTCCGTCAAGACGGTTTTCACCAACCTTGTATGCGCGCATACTTTTTCGGCTTCAACCTGAAGCTATTGAACAGGCGGCACAAAGATGAGCGATCCCGGAGGCGCAGCGCAGGATCTGAAGAACCTGCTCGACAAGCCACTGCAAGCGACTACGCCTTTAGCCCCTGAGGTGCTGGCCTGTCCGATCGAGTTCAACGCACGGTTGCGGGCTGAAGCTCCGGTGTACAAGTGTCCGCACACCGGAATCGTCTTTGTTTCCGATTACGATACAGTTACGAAGATTGCCAGAGACCATGAAACCTTCTCCAACCGTTTTGGCCAGGCGATGCGCAACACTGCCAATGCTGATCCACGCCTGGCCGAAGTGCAACGTGAGGGCTACCCGGCTGTAGACACGATGCTGACTCAGGATCCTCCCCAGCACCGACGCTATCGAGGCATGGTGAATCAGGCCTTTACCGCCCGGCGGGTGGCTACATTGGAAAACCATATCGAAGCTGTCTGCCACGGATTGATTGATGAATTTGTCGCTGATGGCGAGTGTGAGTTTGTAAGCGCGTTTGCCAAACGTCTGCCAATGACAGTGATTGCAGAGCAGCTCGGTGTGCCATTGAGCGACTACGAGCTGTTTAAAAACTGGTCAGATGCGTTTGTCGCCCAATTGTCAGGATTGGCCAGTGCAGATGAAGAGCTGGCGGCTGCCGGACAGATCCTGGCATTTCAGAACTATTTTGCCGAGCGCATTGAGCAGCGCCGCGCTGCTGCTGCAGACGATATTATTTCTGACATTGTGCATGCGAAGTTCGAAAATGAGAGGCCATTAGAAATGGCCGAGATGCTGTCCATTCTGCAGCAGCTGCTGGTGGCGGGAAATGAAACCACGACTCATGCAATCTCCGAAGGTGTGCTGCTGTTAATCCGACACCCGGAGCAGTGGCGGAAACTGAAAGCAGAGCCTGAACTCATTCCGGCTCTGGTGGAGGAGGTGCTCAGGCTGTCAACGCCCACCGCCAACATGTGGCGGGTTGCGGTAAAAGATACTCAGATCAACAGCTTGGAAATCCCGGCGGGGACAATGGTGCAGATTCGGTTTGCGTCTGCCAATCGCGATGAAGGCAGGTTTTTGAGCCCGGATGACTTCGATATAGAACGACCCAACGCGAAGGCGAATGTTGCCTTCGGCCATGGCGTCCATATGTGCGTTGGCGCCAGCCTGGCCCGAAAAGAGCTCGAAGTCGCGTTCCGGACGATTCTTCAGCGCTTCGATGAGCTTGAGCTCAACTGCGCCGACGACCTGCTTGTCTACCCGGCAAACATGCTGCTGCGAGGGCTGCAACAGTTGCCCCTCCGCTTCTCTGTCAGTAGCGATTAAACCGTTTGGCAATAAAGCCGGGGCGATTGGCCCCGGCTTTATTGCGGAGTTGGAGGAAGTTCTCAGTTAGATGGGATTGGCGAAGCCCACACATTAACACCGACCGTTCTGCTGACGATCCGACGGAAATTGGCGGCATTGCTCAGATAGGCGGCCATTTCCGGTGAAGACTGCATGTCCTGGAAACCCTGCATCAGTGTTGCCATGTCGTTGGCCTGAAAGACCACAGCATGGGTGACGTCCGATTCGCCGCTGGCCATCACGTTCACCATATATCGATTACCCGGGAAGGCTTTCGAGGCTTTGGAGTCCCAGAGCTTGTCGATGGCAGCCATAAACGCAGCCTGATCGGTTACGGCCAGACCGATGCTCATGCTGACCGGATTTGCCGAAGTAATGGCACCTTCGACAATCTCAGCCTTCATCAGCATGAACAGACCGGAGGATTCCGGCTCTGACACTGACTGGAAGACTTTGCCAACTTCAGCCACTTCGGGAGTACCGGCGTTCATTTTTCTCGAGGCATCCATCGCAGCTGCTGTTGGATAGGTAACGCTGATGCTATGGGTGGCATCAGATTCACCATTGGCAATGAATTGATTGAGACTGACGCCGCTTGGGTTCTGTTTGCCGATAGGCGAATTGCGAAATTTCTGCATCGCCGCGAGGAGTGCAGCTGGATCGGACACCTTAAGGGTGTACATTTGTCCATACTCAAAAGGCAGATGATGGGCTGCGAAGGCAGCAGCGGTAAATGAGATGGTGAGAATTGCGCTCACAAAGGTTAGTAGTATCTTCTTCACTTGGTCGTTCCTTAAATCCTTACGAATTCCTGTTAGTCAGTTTGAACAAGCAGAACTGCAAAGAACGAAATGCGTCCAATGGGACTCATTCTTAATCCACGGGTTTTTGATACAGTTTTTATGCAGATAACACAAATTGGAAATATGCTTGACTTTGTCGAGAACGTGACGAGCCACTGGGCGCGGCTGCTTGAAGCGTTGTTTGTCGTGTTAGTGGGTTCGTGCGCTGCATGTGCTCAAGCTGGTGACAAAAACGTCTACGACGTGGAATATCACGCGGAATTTCTTCCAGCTGAAGGCGAGGCTCTGGTGACACTTGAAGTGAGTCAGGACAACGGCCTGCTGCGAGAACTGAATTTCGACGTACCTGAGCAGCGTTACTCTGATTTTCGCGGCTCAGGATCCCTTCGTCGTGACGGCTCCAGGGTTATCTGGAGCGTGCCTCCCCGCGGTGGTCAGCTCACCTATCGTGTGGTAGTTAATCAACTTCGCGGCAACGCTCATGATGCACTGATCACTGGGGACTGGGCTGTGCTTCGGCTGGATGATCTGTTTCCGCCCGCCCGGTCGCGCAGCGATGTCGGTTCCTATTCATCCGCGAGTCTGACGTTGTCCGGGCCAGCAGAGTGGAGTTTCGAGACAGGCTACGGCCGGGTGGACACAGCGGTGCAGGTAGTTAATCCGGATCGGCGCTTCGTCAGGCCGGTCGGCTGGCTGGTAGCGGGCGAGCTTGGCGTACGGCGCAGTGAGATTGCTGAGCGTCAGATAGTCGTTGCAGCACCCACGGGGGAATCATTCCGGCGCATGGATATCCTTGCGTTCCTGAACTGGACCCTCCCGGATCTGGTTTCCCTATTGCCAACGTTTCCTGATCAATTTCTGGTTGCTGGTGGTAACAGGGATATGTGGCGGGGTGCGCTGTCTGGACCTAATTCCATCTATCTGCACCCTGACCGACCTCTGATCAGTGAGAATGGGACCAGCACCTTGCTGCATGAGCTTGTGCACGTGGCGATGCCGGATTCTCCGGCTCAGGGCGACGACTGGATCGCCGAAGGCCTGGCCGAGTATTACAGTCTGACCGTACTGCGGCGCAGTGGCGGGATCAGTCAGCACCGATTTGAATCAGCGTTCCTGAAACTTAAAGCTTGGGCAGAACGAGACAATGGCCAGCTTGCGGATCCTTCTACCGGAGCCAATACAGCTTTTGCGACCCTGATGTTCCGAGATCTGGATCGTGAGCTGCAGGCGGCAGGCAGCGGCCTGGATCCGATAGTGGCCCAGTTCTTCGCTGACCGACAGATCAATCGGCATCGACTGCGAGATCTCGTTGAAAACGCGTTAGCGGGCCCATCGAAGGTGCTGCAGAACGTGATGCCTGCTCATTAGTCTGTGTGTTCGAGAGATTATGAGTCGGTGTACAGACTTCTGAGCCAATTGTTCTGATATGACCAGAGCAACAGATATGCTCATACCGCCAGCTTAAGGGGCTGTTGCCCCCGCCGATCGCCGGACAATTCCATACATGTTCCATACATACATTGAGAATGTCATGTTTCTGATGCAGGATATGAGTGGGATTTGGACTCGAGTAGCGGTTGCTGCACGAAATTCTAGGGAAGATTGATGTTCAAGGGAAAAAATAGTCGGCGAAAGTCCGATGTGCAATCTATTGTACATTTATTTCACGGTGTGGAAGTTGTGGCCGGTAGTAGTGCATGCGCTGAAGTTCGTACGCTCGAGGGGCAGCGGATGTTATCCGAAGATGCACCCATGTTGCCCCTGGCAACTTGCTCTCACTTTGCCAACTGTACGTGTCGCTATCGTCACTATAAAGACCGTCGTACCGAGGCTCGTCGTGACTCTGACGATGGTCTGCCGCAGCGCTATGTAGTGGATGAACGACGGCTTCGAGCTGGACGCCGAGTCACCGATCGCTAACAGACATTGGTGTTTACTGCTGGCGGTTATCCTGCTGGCAGGGTGCGCAGCACTTCCTCAGCCTGAGATCTCTCCTGTAGCTGTTGACGTGCCAGCGGATTTTCCGTTTTCCCGCTATCTGCAGCGCCCTCCTGGTCAGGTGTTTTCGGTTGATCAGTCTGAACTGGTGATCAAGACCTATCGGGCTGGGTGGCTGAAAGGTCTGGCCCATAGTCACGTGTTGACGGCGTCAACGCTGAACGGTCTGATTTTTCTAGACCCTGCCGGCAGGGCTTCCATGGCCGATCTCTACTTCAGACCCTACGACCTGGTTCTTGACGATCCGCAAGCGCGCGCTGCCGCGGGGCCGGAATTCGAGTCGATTCGAACCGAATCAGACGTTGCTGCGACCCGATTGCGCATGCTCGGACCGCGGCTGCTGGACAGTAACGACCATCCCTTTATACGCATTCATGTTGCGCCCGGACCGGCGCCGGGCGAGGTGCTGCTGAGTATTGTGCTGCGTTCCCAGACTACGACCAGGCTGATGCCTGTCGAGTGGTCAGACAGCGCCGAGCGACTCGAGGTTCGTGCCAGTTTTCGATTGACCCACGCGGAGCTGGGTTTGAAGCCGTACAGTGCTTTTGCCGGTGCTCTGGCGGTTGCCGAACCAGTTGATGTCATGGTGGCGCTGCGGGCGAGCGTCTGGAATCGCGCCACGCAATCTGCTCAGGTACGTTCAGGAAGCTCTTAGTGCCGCCGTTGTTATTTCCACAGACAGTCCGTTGGGATCCAGGTCATGCTGCAGTTTTTCAAACAGATCCAGGCGCTGTTTCATTAACTCCAGATTCAAAGTGCTCGTCAGGCATAGTTGATAGTGACCCTGTTGAATCATGATTTCACGACCACGCTCAGCCTTCAGCCAGACCACTATCGCCTCCAGTGTCCACTGTTGGAGTTTCAGTCTTGAAGCTACTAAGCGAATCAGGTGATTGTCATCGGAGACGGCTTTCAACATGACGGTCGAGTTTGATCTGCCAGGTGGTTTGGCGGAGCTCTGCACTTCCACCCGGTAGTCGGGCAATTCCAGTATGTCACCGACCGCGAGCGGAATTGGTTCGTCTAAAGGCACCGGCTGATTGTTGAGGAAGGTCGGGTTGATACCTGACACGACCAGGAAGTGGTCGCCATCCTTCTGAGTGATCCGCGCATGAAGCCGGGAAATTTTCTCTGACCCAGCCAGACACAGGTCGTTTCTGGGGTCACGGCCGATCCGGAAAGGCCAGCGGCGAGCGCGAATGAACATCCGCTCGCCGCCCGCGTGAGAGACTGCAAACTGTAGGGGCATGGCGCAATCACAGTGACATCTAGCCGCCACCATATCAGCCGAAAAGCAATTGCGCATCAGCATGGTGGAATTGCTAATTGGTTGTTTTGAGAACCTCGTTGGAGTAGCCGCTTTCATTGCCTTGCGTGTCGATGGCCGTCATTGCGACATAGTAGCTACCGGCTGGCACGCGGATGCTCATGCTGGTGATGGCAGGATTGTTGACGGCTTGCTGGCCGCTGTAATCGCGGGAACGCTCGCCGTAGTAAATCCGGTAGCCAGCGAGATCTGTCAGTGCACTGCCATCGACGTTTTCAGCCGGTGCTACCCAGTTGAGGCTGAGTTCACCACTAATAGACACCGTCACCATGACAATGGCAGAGCCACGTAGATTGCTGCAAGTCACGCTGAAAGTGCTGTTGCTCGTGAGCGGCCCGACCGTCTGGTTGCCGGATGGTGGCAGATTACCTGTCCATGAGCCGCTTGCTTCACAGCTATCGGCATTGATTGATGTCCAGTTGAGCGTAGTCGATCCGCCGCTTGCGACGCTACCGGAGGCGGTATCCAACGTCACGCTCGGAAGTGAGGTCGGAGCCTGGTCAGGCGGGCCACTTTCAACCGGGTCGGAGTTGCTCGCCTGGCCCGAACCGCCTGAACCGCCGGAACAGGCCGCAAGCGACAGCAGCAGCCCTGCGAGCAGGGCTGCTCTGCTTGTTTGATGCATCATTTAGGGCCTCTTGCCATCTGACCCGGCTTTGGGGGGGCTGGGTCTGCGGCTTACTGCTAGGGTGAGTGCACCCTAGCTAGGCGCCTGGCTCCAGGCTTGTGGATAGCCTGTGGATTACTTTCAAAATGGGTCAGGATGGCGAGAAACTGGTGTTTCAAGCAAATTTATGTCAATTATATGGCGCATAGCAAACATTGAAGTGCGGACAATGCCGGTGTGCGTGCGCGTTGAGTTGGACTAGACTTTGGACAGGGTAGATCGAGAAAACGGGCCGCATAGATCGCGTTGCCACAGGCTTTCTTGATAGCAGAATCTCATGGGTAGATGGGAGAGAGGTTTATGCGAGGATATCTCGTGAAGGCGGCTGGCTGTCTGGTTATGACTCTGGCTGGTGCTGGATGCACCAGTTCGGCACACGACTATTCGGTTGCCAGCAATACATCGAACTATTCAGCCAACAGTTGCCCGGCGCGTAGCGCCTGGTATTGCGATCGTCGGCATGCCAGCAGTTGTCGCTGTGTCAGCGATCGAGCTGTGCGGGATTTTATGCGCAACTTCTGACGGCACCAGCTCCGCACTACAACGGAATGTGCCTTGACAAGGTGCGCAATGATCTCGTCTCGTCTTGAACTGCACCAGCTTTTGACGTAGTGATGTCTAGCCTTGTTCGACGGATAGATTCTGTCACGGAGGCGAGCGCATGTTGGCGCCCGAAGAATTCCGGTGCGGTGCGGCCATCTGGTGCTGATCAGGCCGATTTCTCCCCGGTTGATCCGAAGATTTCCAAATATTGAGCTGATTGGGTGCATCCTTTGCACTCGCTTTGTGCCTGCATGTTTGTTCTGGTGCATCCGAATCACGCAATGCACTTTTGTCTGAACCATTGAACTTCCTTTTCTGACCGAGTCGATGAGTTGGTATGAATGTTGCTGACTCCTTGATGAGCGCACAAAAACGATGCGCTAACAAAGCAAGCGACGCGAACTACTGATGAATCAAGCCAGTTGCAGGTCTCACTGCTCGATACATCACAAGTAGCGCAGGTAGTAAGGAGTTTAAATAGTGACAATGGGGATAGCTGCGCGTAGCAGCCGATTGTGGATGGCGTTGCTTGTCAGCGCTGGTCTTCTGCCAACCAGCCTGCAGGTATCCGCCGCAGAAGGCATGGATGAGCAAGGTACAATAGAAGAAGTTGTTGTAACGGGTACGCGAGGAAAGCCGCGCAGCGTGATGGATTCTGCTGTTCCGGTGGATGTTCTGAACAGTGACGACATCGATTCAGTTTCCTACAGCGATACCCACGATATTCTGCAGACGCTGGTGCCGTCTTACAACGTCAGTCGTCAACCGATCAGCGATGGAGGGACCTTTATCCGTCCAGCCACACTGCGCGGGCTGCCATCGGACAAAACACTGGTGCTGGTGAACTCTAAACGGCGCCATCGCGCAGCGCTGGTTACCATTGGCGGTTCCGGTACACAGGGTCCGGACATCGCCACTATCCCCTCGGCTGCCATTAAAACCATTGAGGTTCTGCGCGATGGAGCGGCAGCTCAATACGGCTCCGATGCAATTGCCGGAGTCATCAACTTCATTCTCAAAGATGCCAGCACGGGAATCAGCTTCTCGATGGAAGCTGGGGAATTCTATGAAGGCGATGGTTCATCGACGTCTTTTCAAGGCAACATCGGCCTGCCGCTGGGTGAAAGAGGCTTCCTGAATATCTCAGGAGAGTATGCGGACTCAGACTATACACAGCGCGACGAACAGTACTGCGAATCCTGGTTCTGTTTGAATCCGAATAACCCGCGGTACGACCCCGACGCGGGCTACAACGAGTATCTCAATGATCCGACGTTTGTTGCTGGCGTTGCCGATGCTTCGCTTGAAGGTGATGTGGTTCAACCCTGGGGGCAGCCGAACGGCGATACAACTCGGTTTTTCTATAACGCTGGTTATGACCTCTTCAGCGGTGCTGCTGAGCTGTATAGTTTCGGCAATTATTCCAGCGGTAATGGCGATGGAGGTTTTTTCTATCGTTATCCCGGCAACGGCACCATTGAAGATTTGAGAACGGAAGATGGCGGTATCTACTCACCTCTGGACATTTTCCCAGGTGGCTTTACGCCGAGATTTGAAGGCGAGGTAGAAGACTACTCCTTCGTTGGTGGCCTGCGCGGCGAGCTCGGCGCGGAAGCCGGCTACGACATCAGCTACCGCTATGGCTACAACGAGATTGATTACACATTGAAAAACACCATCAATCCGTCTCTGGGGCCAGACACTCCGACGAAATTCAAACCTGGTGATCTCAGCAACGAAGAGTCGCAGTTTCAATTGGATATCTACAAAAATTTCGACCTTGGTCTCTACAGTCCTATTCTTGCCGCGGTCGGATTCAGCTACTTAGACGAGACCTACGAGGTCAGCCAGGGGAGCGAACTGTCCTATGTGCCGGGGCCATATGCCGGCCAGGATCCATGGGGTTTCTGTAATGACGATGGTACTAATACGGCTGCTGGTGACAACGTGATAGCTAACGGTTCATCGTTGAATTGTGCTGATGCTGATGACCCGGTGTATCAGGTGGTTGGGGTCGGTTCAAACGGCTTCCCTGGTTATTCGCCAGAGTTTTCTGAAACCTACGACCGGGACTCCTACGCGGTTTATATGGACGTAAGTACGGACATCACCGAGAAGATATTTGTTCAGGGCGCGGTACGCTATGAAGACTACAGCGACTTCGGTACTGAGACTGTCTGGAAACTGGCGGCACGATATGCGCTCACTGATAACATCGCGTTTCGAGGTTCTGTGGGTACTGGCTTTCGCGCACCGACGCCCGGTCAGCAGGGTACAACAAATGTTTCCACGCGGTTGCCAAATGGTTTTCCGGTTGCGACCGGTCTGTTTCCTGCCGGTGGTGATGTAGCTCAGGCGCTTGGAGCCGAGGAGCTGGATTCCGAGACCTCTGACAACTATTCCTTCGGTGTAACCGCGACCTTCGGTGAGCTTGATGTCTCTCTCGACTACTATCGTATTGATATCGCTGACCGGCTGTATGCGATATCTACCCAGGATGTTTCTTCTGATCCGGACTCTGGTGAAGCCTTCGACAACTACCTGGCTCTGGTAGGCGCCGGTGTTCCGGGTGCGGAATCGATAGGCGGGGTCTTCTACTTCCAGAATGCCTTTGATTCCAAAACTCAGGGCGTTGATCTGGTGGCGACCTATCCGCTGTACTGGGATGGCGGCGCAACGACCACGCTCACCACATCGGTGAACTACAACAAATCTGAACTTGACTCCGATGCCAACGAGTATCTGAATCAGGAAGACCAGGATGATTTTGAAAATCAGGATCCGAACTGGCGTGCGGTAGTTTCAGCGATGCATCAATGGGGGCCTTTCAATATTCTTGGACGGGCACGACATTTTGGTTCTTCCGAGGATACCGACGGTTCACCTGCAGGCTCGATTCAGCACTTTGAGGCGATAACGTTCTTCGATCTGGAAGGCGCCTGGCAGATCAATGACAACTTCCGGGTGTCAGTGGGGGGTCGCAACCTCCTGGATCAGCACCCTGAGCAGGTAGATCGGTCCGTCAACGGCAACGACTACTGCTGTGGACGTGTTTATCAGTCAGCGTCGATCGTCGACTGGCAGGGCGGTTATTACTACATGCGTTTGAACGCGGATTTCTGATGTTCAACGCTCACTAATTCTCAACTCAAGGGGGCTCTGGCCCCCTTTTCTCTGGCGAGGTATTCAGTCAGGTGCCGGTGTAGGTGGGTTTGCGCTTTTCCAGAAACGCAGCTCTGGATTCTTTCGCATCGTTTTTAGCTTTTCCTGCGTAGCTCAGCCCGGCCATCTCATTACGCAGTGCGTCCTCCAACGGGCTTTCGATGCTGTACTGCAGGACGCGTTTTGATGAACGCAGTGCCAGTGGCGGCCATTGCGCCATCTGTGAAGCT
>Ga0316194_10000743_pt1 | contig 21886 bp, 22 predicted proteins | sample CroRivsedime1_MG_FD_204936 | JGI IMG/M metagenome (GOLD analysis project Ga0316194, IMG submission 204936) | Coastal sediment microbial communities from Maine, United States - Cross River sediment 1 | ecosystem: Environmental > Aquatic > Marine > Coastal > Sediment | place: USA: Maine...
AGGATGCACATGTTGCGTCAGGCCTTGTTTCTTTGCCCACATAGAGAGCCGTTGCTGGACGGTACGGGACCCGATGGGCCGGCCGCGATGATTGACGAACAGCGCAACCTCCCCTTGCTTTGCAACCTCGGCTCGCACAGCCAGCCATTGCCGGATGAATTCCAGGGCGAAACGTCCAACCGGCACGACGCGTGTCTTCGCCCCCTTGCCGAGAACGCGCACCGTGGCATCGTCGAAATCGATATCTGTTGGCGTCAAAGCTGTCAGCTCCGAAAGCCGGAGCCCGGATGAGTAGAACAGTTCGAACATGGCGCGGTCGCGGATGGCAAACGCGTCATCGGCAGGCAGTGATACCAGTTTCTCGACTTCTTCGGGTGACAAGGCGTCGGGAAGCGTCTTTGCGGTGCGCGGAGCACGCACGCCAACGCAGGGATTCTGCGTATAGCCGTGATCGCGCATCAGAAAGCCGAAAAAACCGCGCCACGCGGACAAGGCCCGGGCCAGGGAACGGCCACTATGGCCCATGCCGTGCAGCCGTGCTATGAAACGCCGGACGTGGTGAACCTGCAACTCACCGAAGGGCACTGTATCCGCCATCCTTAGCAGCAATTCGAGGTCGCGTCGATAGCTCTTGACCGTATGGCTGGAAAGCCGCCGTTCTTGTTCGAGATGAATCAGGTAGCCATCCACCTGCGGCTGGCATTCTCTGGCCGTATACCCGTTGCCCGGCGTCGGTTCGTTTTCGGTCACTCGACGTAGCGCGCCAGCGCCGCGGAAACGATGTCGCCAAGCCGTTGCAGGTAAAGCGTGCCCATTTCCGGGTAGAAACGCTGTACATCTTCCGAAGCAAGCAACATCAGACCGCTCAGATTGCCGTTCCCGAGTTTGACGTATGCAAAAGAGTGCAGAGCCGGTTGCGCCTCCGGGAACCACTGTATTGAATCGAGCACAGGGTGGGGCGCGCAGTATGGCGCCTTCAGACTGTCGGTGAAGGCTTGCACTTCATCCGACACCTCAGAGAACGCTTCAACAGCAGGTAGATTTTCTGTGCCCCAGATGCGAACAGCAACGTGAGGAATCGAAAAATCTTCTCCTAAATGAAAGTAAAGCGCGCGCAGAACATCCTCCAGTGACGCGGCGGATATCAGTGCCAGCGTAACGCGGTGCATACGCTCGCTGATCACGTCGTTCTCCTCGCCGAAGGTAATCAGTTCGGCAAGCTTTTCCTCGAGAATGCTGACGCGATCGCGCAATTGCGACATCTGGCGCTCCGCGATGGGAATCGCGCGCCCTTCATGTGGATCGGGAATGTTGATTTTTGCCAGTATGTCTGCGTGGGCATCGAGGAACTCTGGATGCTCCTGCAAATATTGCGCTACGTCTGCGTCAGTCATCGTTCTCCCTGAATTTCAATCTCGCCTTCAAAAACGGTGCGCGCAGGACCTGTCATCAGAACGCTATGACTGTTTCCCTGCCACGCAACGCGCAGCTTGCCCCCGCGAGTGTGAACGCAAACTTCCTGGTCCAGCAAATCCCACTGATTGCCAATTACGACGGCGGCACAGGCGCCGGTGCCGCACGCGAGCGTTTCACCGACGCCGCGCTCCCACACCCGCAACCGGATATTTTGTCGGTCAACGATCTGCATATATCCGGCGTTGACGCCTTGCGGGAACACCGGGTGTTTCTCAATTCCTGGTCCCTGCTCCGTGACCGGTGCTGAATCGACGCTTGCGACGACTTGCACTGCATGCGGATTGCCCATTGACACGGCGCCTGCCTCGATTTGCTGGTCATCGACGGTGATCGTGTAGGAACGCTCCCGACGCGGCACCTGCATCGGGATGTCGGCAGGTTCGAAACGCGGTGGGCCCATGTCAACGGTGACATTCCCGTCCGCTTCGAGACGGGGCTCGATGATGCCGCAGGCTGTCTCGACCCGGATCGTGTGTTTCGTCGACAGTTGCTTGTCATGCACGTATCGAACGAAGCAGCGCGCGCCATTGCCGCACTGACTGACTTCGTTGCCGTCAGCATTGAATATCCGGTAGAAAAAATCGGTTCCTTGCGTGCGTGGTAGTTCGATCACCAGCAACTGGTCAAAGCCGATACCCGTATGCCGGTCAGAAATCTGCTGAATCTCGCTCGCACCAAGCGCAAAGGCGTTTCGTGTCGCATCGACGACGGCAAAATCGTTGCCTGCTCCTTCCATTTTGGTAAAGCGCAGACGAGTCACCCGACGTTGTCTCCTATTCGTTTCGACATTACGAAATCGTCCATGAGGTAACCATTTCCAATGTCCACCTTCAACTTGTTTGTGATATCGAAACCCGCTCTGCGGTAAAAAGCTATAGATGCAGTGTTGCCCTTGTTGACTTGAAGGTAAAGCACCGAAAATCCCCGGTCGCGTGAGCGGGCCTCCACGTGTTGCACCAGTGCGTAGCCGAGGCCGCATCCCTGTACTTTCGGGTGCACATAGAGTTTGTCGAGTTTGACCGACGCCGTGTCTGACCCCGGCTCATAGCAGGCAAAACCAGCGAGAAACGAACCGGCTTCAACCTTGTCCCACCAGGCGTCCTGCGCTGCGATCTGGGATGCGATTACATCCGGACTGTAGCGTTGCGCCAGCATGTAATCGATCTGGCTAACGGTAATTATTCCCGGATAGTGCAGATACCAGATGTCACGCGCCAGCCGGGAGATGGGTTCCAGGTCCGGCTGTGAAACCGGCGAGATTTGCGCGGCACCGCCGCAGTTCTTGCTCATAGGGTGTTCGATAGAAGCGGCTCGCACGGACCGTTGCGGTCACGCCAGATACAGCGGTCCATGATGACCTTGATGCCGTTGTCACGCGCCCGCTCGGCAGCTGCTTCGTTGATGATGCCTTCCTGAATCCAAAGCCGTTTGAAATTCCGGTCCAGACATTCGTCAACGATGGCATCGAGAAAACGGGCCGGCCGAAACACGTGGACCAGATCAACCGGGTCCGGTACGTCAGAGACGCTCGCGAATGCTTGCTCGCCCAATATCGTCTGCACTAACGGGCGAACCGGGATAATTGTATAGCCGGCGCCCTGCAAGCCGCGCGCGATGCGGTAGCTGGGGCGCTTTTGCAACGGCGACAAACCCACCATCGCGATGATTCTAATCTCGCGCAGCAGGTCGCAAATTTCACCTATATCGGGATTGGAAAACATCGTTCTGTCCGAAACGCTTTGTAGGATACCTGTTCAGTAGAATCTTTTCTCGCCGGCCGGCCGGGTCTTGAATCGTTTGTGAACCCAATAGTATTGCTCCGGAACGTGCCTGACGCTGTCTTCGATAAACCGGTTCATTCGGGCTGTATCGGCGCGAAAGTCTTCTCCGGGGAAATTTTCCCACGCTGGCAAGAACCGGATGACATAGCTTTCCCCTGCGCTCTTCTGCTCGATCAGAACCGGAACAACACTGGCCCGCGTCAGCTTGGCAAGCCGGGGTACTGCGTCGATTGTAGCGGCCGGCACACCAAAAAACGGTACGAATACCGCATCGCGAGGCCCGAAGTCCATATCAGGCAGAAAAAACAAAGGCAGCCTTGCCTTTAACCCGCGTATCACGCGTTTGATTCCGTCCTGCCGGGACGCGAGCCTGATCGGCCGGAAGCGGGTGCGCCGTGAGATGAGAAAGCGGTCAAACACCTCGTTTTTCTGGTGGCTATACATCGACTGCGCATCTTCCTCGATCGACAGGCGAATGGCGAGAATTTCGACGCCAACAAAGTGCGGTGCCAGCACGATGACGGGTCCGGACCGGCTGGCGAGATCGAAGTGTTCCTTCCCTTCTATGGTTGCAAGCTTGCGCACGCGGTCCGCTCCGGACCACCAGGCAATGCTGGTTTCTGCCAACGCGCGCCCGAACGCACGGAAGTGCGCGCGCGCCAGCTTTTCTCGCTCGGTCCGTGAAAATTCGGGGAAACACAGCTCGAGATTAACGCGCACCACATTGCGCCGTTCAGCTGCTAGCAGCATGACCAGCATCCCGGTGATCTCGCCTGTTCGGGCGAGCACTGAGCGTGGCAGGAAATGCAGTGACCACATTACTGCGAGGGCGATTCGGGTCAGCATTTCAGTTTGCTGCCCGCGCTGAAACAGTAACCGTGTGCATGTTGTTGTTTATTTGGCACGGGGTGGTTCGACTCCGGCCGGCGTTTTGTACCGGTTGTATGACCACATGTACTGCTCCGGGCACCGTCGGACGATTTCCTCAAGCGCGCGGTTGAGGTGGCGTGCTGCCGTTTCCGCCTTGTCAGGTGGCGGCATATTCTCAAAACACAATTCGAAGCCGGCCCCTTGAGGCAATCGTAGCGCGTAAGTCAGGACGATAGGCGCCCGGCTGCGTTGCGCGAGCCTCGAGGCCAGTGTCATGGTGTAGGCAGGGCGTCCGAAAAAGTCCGCCCATTCCCCGTCTCCCGCACCCGGTACCTGATCGGGCAGCATACCAACCGCCTCGCCTTTTTTTAGCGCCTTGAGCAACTGTCGCACGCCACTGACATCGGTTGTGGCAAGTCGCATCTGGGGGCGCATTCTCCCGGCCCGCATTGCAGTGTCCAGTGCGGCGAAGTGTGGCGGTCGGTACAGTGCCGTGACAGGGAATCGCAAAGAGAAGTACTGTGGAATGACTTCAAAGCAACCGATATGCGGCGTCAGAATAATGATCCCACGGCCCTGGCTTTGCGCCTTTTCGATGATCTCCCAGCCACTGACCTTTCGAACCCAGCCAGCGCTTTCCTGCTGAGATCGAAACCATACAGCCGGCAGCTCGGCGGTTGCTCTTCCGGCTTCGAGCACGCAGTTTCTCAGCAATTGCGGGAAATGGGCCTCATCGCGACAGACGCCACTGCCACGCAGATTGGTGCGCAGGCGTTTCGCGTATGATGGCGATGCGCGGTAGGCCAGCCAACCAAGCAGGGATCCAGCGCGATGTAGCCAGGCCAGTGGCAGCTTGGAGAGTACCCTCAGCAGCCCGGTCAGCATGTCGTACGGATTTTGGCTTTGTAGCTGGCCTTTGCTATCCTGCGCGACTTTCTCGAAAGACTAATGGACAAGCTGATGAACGATTACCTGTTTACTTCCGAATCGGTTTCCGAAGGCCATCCGGACAAGGTGGCGGACCAGATTTCGGACGCCGTACTTGATGCAATATTAACCCATGACCCGACGGCCCGCGTGGCTGCCGAGACCATGGTGAATACAGGCCTGGTCGTGATGGCGGGCGAAATCACCAGCAATGCGGTGGTTGATTTCCAGCAGGTTGCCCGGGATACCATCAAACGCATCGGCTACGACAACACTGACTACGGCATTGACTACAAAGGGTGTTCGGTACTGGTTGCTTACGACAAGCAAAGCCCGGATATCAAGCAGGGTGTCGATACGGCCCATGATGATCCACTCAACCAGGGTGCGGGCGACCAGGGCCTGATGTTCGGTTACGCTTGTGACGAGACGCCAGTCTATATGCCGCTGGCGATCCATCTGGCGCATAGGCTGGTTGAGCGGCAGTCGGAGTTGCGGCGCGATGGCCGTTTGCCCTGGCTGCGGCCCGATGCCAAGTCACAAGTGACGTTGCGTTACGTTGACGGCAAGCCAGAGGCAATCGATACAGTTGTGCTATCGACGCAACATGCACCGGAAATCGGTCTCGAGCAAATCCGCGAAGCAGTCATTGAGGAAGTTATCAAGCCGGTATTGCCAAAAGATCTGATCAAGGGCGATATCACTTATCTTGTTAATCCGACCGGGCGCTTTGTGATCGGCGGGCCGCATGGCGATTGTGGCCTGACGGGTCGAAAAATCATTGTCGACACCTACGGCGGTGCGGCACACCATGGCGGTGGCGCGTTTTCCGGCAAAGACCCCTCGAAAGTGGACCGCTCTGCCGCCTATGTGTCGCGCTATGTCGCCAAGAATATCGTTGCAGCTGGACTGGCCAGCAAATGCGAAGTCCAGGTTTCCTACGCCATCGGGGTGGCCCGGCCGACCAGCGTCTACGTCACAACTTTCGGTACCGGAAAGATAGCGGATGAAGCTATTGCCAAGCTGGTCGAGCAACATTTCGACCTGCGGCCCAAAGGGATTGTGCAGATGCTTGATCTGTTGAGACCCATTTACGAGAAGACTGCTGCATACGGTCATTTTGGCCGTGACGAACCGGAATTCACTTGGGAGAACCTGGACAAAGTCGAAGCGCTGAAGAGTGACGCCGGGCTCAAGTCCTCGGCGCCGGCTTGAGAAGCCGCGCCGGCCGGTGTTTTCGACCCATGAGGAGTGCGCTATAATGACCAACTTGCTGAGGAGCGCTGCGACCTTTTTCGACTAGAGGGCCAGGCTCAGCAACTGAACAACGGCGCTCACAAACCTTTCAACGGTTTGGGGGCGCCTTTTTTTATGTCGCGCTTCTGAACAAGACTTGTACAGGAGAGTGCTGATGTCTGCAGTTCTGCAACCGAATACCAAATCCGAAGACTACCGTGTAGCCGACCTTTCGCTGTCCGAATTCGGCCGCAAAGAGATCCGAATCGCAGAAACCGAAATGCCGGGGTTGATGGCGATTCGTGAAGAGTATGCGGCAACCCAGCCCTTGCGCGGAGCTCGCATCGCCGGTTCGCTGCATATGACCATCCAGACGGCGGTTTTGATCGAAACCTTGCTGGCGTTGGGAGCTGAGGTTCGCTGGGCTTCCTGCAACATCTATTCGACGCAGGACCATGCGGCCGCCGCAATTGCGGCAGGCGGCACCCCGGTGTTTGCCTACAAGGGCGAGTCGCTCGAGGAGTACTGGGCGTACACGCATCAGATATTCGAGTGGCCGGGTGGCAACTTTGCCAACATGATTCTTGATGATGGTGGCGATGCCACGACGTTGCTGCATCTGGGTGTTCGCGCCGAAAGCGATGCGGCCGTGCTGAACCATCCTTCCAGCGAGGAAGAAACAGTAATGTTTGCCGCCATCAAGAACCGGCTTGCTACTGATCCGAAGTGGTACTCGACCCGGCTGGATCATGTGAAAGGCGTAACCGAAGAAACGACGACGGGTGTCAAGCGCCTGTATCAGATGGCGCAGGAAGGTCTGCTGAAGTTTCCCGCCATCAACGTCAACGATTCCGTCACCAAATCCAAGTTCGATAACCTCTACGGTTGCCGCGAGTCGCTGGTTGACGGCATCAAGCGCGCAACCGATGTAATGATCGCCGGCAAGGTCGCGCTGATTGCAGGCTATGGAGACGTTGGCAAGGGCTGCGCCCAGGCGATGCGCGCGCTGTCGGCGCAAGTCTGGGTCACCGAAATTGACCCGATCTGTGCATTGCAGGCGATGATGGAAGGCTACCGTGTGGTCACGATGGAGTACGCCGCCGACAAGGCCGATATCTTTGTTACCGCCACCGGCAACTTCAATGTAATCGAGCATGACCACATGAAAGCCATGAAAGACCAGGCGATTGTTTGCAACATCGGTCACTTCGACAATGAAATCGATGTCGCTTCGCTTAGCAAGTACGAGTGGGACAATATCAAGCCGCAGGTCGACCACATCATTTTCCCGGACGGCAAGCGCATCATTCTTCTCGCCGAAGGCCGGCTGGTAAACCTCGGTTGCGGTACCGGGCATCCGAGTTATGTGATGAGTTCTTCGTTTGCGAATCAGACCATCGCCCAGATCGAGTTGTTCAACAATCCGGAGGCCTACCCGGTCGGCGTGCATGTCTTGCCGAAACACCTCGATGAAAAAGTCGCCCGCCTGCAGTTGGCCAAGCTTGGTGCGCAACTGACCGAGCTGACCGATGCACAGTCCCGCTACCTCAGTATTAACAAGGAAGGTCCTTACAAGCCGGAACAGTATCGTTACTGATCGGGCTCTGATCTGGATGTCCGTGCGTGGGCGTTTTTTGCGCACGGGCATGCCAGCGAAGAGTCGCGGGCGCTATCGGATCGCCAGGATAGCAGCAACCCAGTTAGCGCGCGTATTTTCTGCAGTCACCGGATGTATGTATGCCTAGCGATTCCAGATCGGAGTTGAGTTTCGAGTTTTTCCCGCCGCAAACGCTCGCCGGTGGAGAGAATCTGCGCGCAGTACGGCGGCGACTTGCGGGTTTTTCCCCGGAATTCTTTTCGGTGACCTTCGGTGCCGGAGGATCGACGCAAGGACGTACCCGAGACACTGTTTTTGAAATTTGCGACGAAGGCCAGTCGGTGGCGCCGCATGTTTCCTGTATTGCATCGAACCATGACAGCCTCAAGGCGATGCTTGACGAATACCGTGAGCATGGCATCCGGCGCATTGTTGCCCTGCGCGGTGATCTGCCGTCGGGGATGGCACAGGCAGGCGAGTTCCGTTACGCATCTGAGCTCGTTTCCTTCGTGCGCAGCACCTACGGTGAGACTTTTCATATCGAGGTTGCGGCTTATCCCGAGTATCACCCGCAGTCACGTTCCGCACGCGACGATCTGCTGAACTTCAGGAAAAAGGTTGAAGCAGGTGCTGATTCGGCCATTACCCAGTACTTTTTCAACGCCGATGCCTATTTTCATTATCGTGACGAGTGCGCAAAGATGGGTGTGACCATTCCGATTGTTCCCGGGATCATGCCGATTGGACGTTTTCATCAGTTGGCGCGCTTTTCCGATGCCTGTGGGGCGGAGATTCCGCGCTGGATACGGCGCAAGCTGGAAGGCTATGCTGATGACGCGGAATCGATCAAGGCGTTCGGCCTTGATGTTGTCACCCGGCTTTGCGACCAGCTACTGGGCAATGGTGCGCCGGGACTGCATTTCTACACCATGAACCAGGCGGATACGGTGTGCGCAATTTGTGATCGCCTCGGGTTGGAGCGCGCCCCGGGTTAGCCGTTCCGCAACGACAGAGCGGCAGGCAAGCCCGATGCCAGTTCGTATTCATGTGGCGGGCGACACGGCTTTGTCAGCCGGGCACGTCAGGCGGCTGCGCGCACCCCTTTGCTGCGTGAAGGGTGTGCGGCATACGCATGATAGGCCGCAGCTTCGGCCGCGCCGAATTCGATCTTCGCGCCCATGTCATCAAACAAGCTCTCGAGTGCGCACAGGCACAGCATCACGTTTTCCATCTTGCAGCTATAGCCCATGATGCCAAAGCGCCAGATTTTTCCGGCCAGCGTTCCCAGGCCCGCACCGATCTCGATGTTGAACTCGGTGAGCAAGCGGCGGCGCACTTCTTTTTCATCCACGCCGGGCATGACGTAGACCGCGTTCATCTGTGGCAAACGGTATTGTTCATCAACCAGAAACTTCAAACCTAGTGTTTCCAGGCCCGCCCTGAGTGCCTTGTGGTTGCGCTGGTGGCGTGCCCACGAAGCTTCCAGCCCCTCATCGCGCAGCATTACCAGCGCTTCATGCAACGAGTACAGTGCATTGGTCGGTGCAGTGTGGTGGTAGGTCCGCGTCGTGTCGCCCCAGTAGCCGAGCAGCAGGTTGATATCCATGAACCAGCTCTGCCCGCGCGTTTTACGATTTTTTACGAGTTCGACAACCCGATCGCTGAACGTAATGGGTGACAGGCCAGGAGTGCACGAGAGGCACTTCTGGCTACCGGAATAGACCGCGTCGAGCCCCCACTCATCCACCAGCACCGGAATACCGGCGAGCGATGTGACAGCGTCGACAATGGTGTATGCATCGTATTTTCGGGCAATTTCGGCAAGCGCCTTCGCATCTGATGCGACACCTGTTGACGTTTCCGCGTGCACAAATGCAAGAATCTTCGCATCCGGATTCTTCTGGAAGGCTTCCTCGACCTTGTTCGGGTCCACCGGGGTTCCCATCGAATCTTCGACGACAATGGCAACGCCGCCGCAGCGCTCTACGTTTTCAATCATGCGGCCGCCGAAGACGCCATTACGGCAAACGATGACCTTGTCACCGGGGCTCACCATATTGACGAAACACATTTCCATTCCGACCGAGCCTGGCCCGGAAACCGGGAAGGTCAGGGAATTCTTCGTCTGGAAGGCGTAGCGCAGCAGTTCCTTCAGTTCGTCCATCATGGTGACGAACACGGGATCGAGATACCCGATCGTCGGCCGGCCCATGGCAGAGAACACACGTGGGTGGATCTCTGACGGTCCAGGGCCCATCAGGGTGCGCTGGGGCGGGTAAAAGGAGCCGATACTGGCGCTGCTGTCAGAACTCATAACCTTGTTTCCTTTGCGGAAAATGTACTTTTAGTGACTCACGATAGACGCGAAAGCCGCGCAGTTTACAGTTGCCCGATGGTTGGCGAAAGCTGCAATTGAGAATCGGTGAGTCTTCTCATCCGTTGTTACGGTGCTGGATCAGTCGAATCAGGCCCATTCCGGCGAGCATGGCCGCCATGAACATCCAGACACGCGAATCACCGAAGCTGCTGGAAACGATGGCCGGGCCGGGGCACAGGCCTGCGAGACCCCAACCGAGGCCAAACAGCAACGAGCCGGATATCAGAGTCTTGTCTACGTTTACCTTTTCTGACATTACGAAATTCTTGTCAAACAACGGTGAGGAACGGCGCAATGCGAACCGGTAACCGAGTGCAAACACAGCAACGGCGCCGGCCATTACGAAGGCAAGGCTGGGGTCCCATTGTCCTGAGAGGTCAAGGAAGCCGATGACTTTTGCAGGATTGCTCATTTGCGAAATGATCAGCCCGGCGCCGAACAGCCCCCCACCTATAAAAGCAGCAAGAACCCGTCTCAAAGCAGATGCCTCGCTACGTATACCGTCAGGAAGCCGGATGCCATAAAAGTTCCGGTCGCGATGAGAGAACGCGCGGACAGCCGCGACACGCCGCAAACGCCATGCCCGCTGGTGCAGCCGCCCGAGAGGCTGGTCCCGATGCCCACCAGAAGCCCGGCAATAACTGCACCCGCATAGCCGACGTCCATAGTGAAATGCACGGACTCCGGAAACGCGATCGTCGCGATTGCCCCTGCGCTCAGCAAACCGGCGATAAAGGCGACGCGCCACATCAGGTCGATGCCGCGCGCGCCGATGGCGTTACCGAGGATTCCGGATACGCCGGCAATTCTGCCGAGCAGCCACCACATCGCAGTTGCCGCCAGACCGATAAGAGCACCACCAATCAAGGCGCTGACTGGCGTGAAGTTCACAATTGTCATGCCGTACCTTCCATTCGCTATCTACTTTGCCGTGAATTGAATTACCTGGCTGGAAAATGTGTCAGCATCGAATGCCGTGTCGCCATCAGGCCATGCTGCCCCGCCCGCTTTGAGGCCGCGGAAATCGAATTGCGCGGGATCGAGCAGATGCGATGGTGAAATGCGCTGCAAAGCCGCGAACATGGTTTCCAGGCGCCCGGGAGTTTGCCTGTCCCATTTCCGTAGCATCTCCTTCACGACCTGGCGCTGAAGATTATCCTGCGACCCACACAGATTGCACGGGATGATCGGGAAGGCCTTCAGCGCGGCGTACTGCTCCAACTCATTTTCCCTGCAGTAGGCGAGTGGCCGGATCACCATGTGCTGCCCATCGTCGGACACCAGTTTCGGTGGCATTGCCTTGAGGCGGCCACCGTGGAACAGATTCAGGAAAAATGTTTCGAGAATGTCATCGCGGTGATGGCCGAGCGCGATCCTGGTGGCGCCGAGTTCACTGGCGACGCGGTACAAAATACCACGCCGCATCCGCGAGCACAGGCCACACATAGTCTTGCCTTCGGGGATCACGCGCTTGACCACGCTGTAGGTGTCCTGCTCGACAATGTGAAACCTGACGCCTCGCGATGCCAGGTACTCGGGCAGCACATGCTCCGGAAATCCCGGATGCTTCTGGTCGAGATTGACCGCGATCAGATCAAAATCTACCGGTGCGTGTTGTTGCAGTGAAAGCAAGACGTCCAGCATCGCATAACTGTCTTTGCCCCCCGAAAGGCACACCATCACCTTGTCGCCCTCGCCGATCATTTCGAAATCGGCGATCGCTTCGCCCACCTGGCGGCGCAACCGCTTGGCGAGCTTGTTGCCTTCATAGTTTTGTTTCTGCAGGTTTGGCATGCGGCTACGTTGCCCGAAAGATTTCGAATCCGACCGATTCGCAGTCCGGATAAACATCCGGCTTCTCGCTCGAGACCCGGGCAGCCAGCACGCCACTCTTGGCAAGGAAGATATCGAGGATGCGTTCGCAGAACGTTTCCTGCAGATGAAAGTGTCCGCTGTCCGCAATTTCCAGGATGGTCTTGCGGAGAAAATCGTAATCGACCGTCTCACGAATAGTGTCGTGTTTGATTCTTCCGTCCGGGTCGATGTAGAGGTCGACGTTTACGATGACGCGCTGCCGGGCCTGTTTTTCGAAGTCGTGAACGCCCATCGAAATGGACACGTCAAAATTCTTCAGAAAAATCCGCCTGCTGTTTTGTAAACCGGCAGAGATGCTTTCCGACTTGTTCGCGCTCAAGCGCGTTGGTTCTTGGATGTCCATTAGCTCACTTCAAACTGTACGTCACGCTTTAGAGGCCACAGATGCTGACCACCATCGACGATCATGGTGTGGCCGGTGACCGACTTCGCCGCAAGCAGGTAGCGAACGGCCTCAACGATATCGTTGACATCGCTGCTGCGACCCATAGGGGCATGCGCGTGAGCGCGTTCGAATCCCTCCCCTGTCTGTTCGCCGCTGACAAGGGTGATTCCCGGTGCGATCGCGCATACACGAACCTTTGGTGCCAGTGCCATGGCCAGCATACGGGTCGCACCTTCCATTGCCACTTTGGTAAGGGTGTAGGAGAAGAAATCCGGGTTGAGATTGAAGACTTTCTGATCGAGCATGTTTACCACGCACCCGACGGTATCCGGAGGGACTTGTGCCGCGAACTCACGAACCAGTTGCAGCGGCGCGCGTAGATTGATTGCTGCGTGCTTTTCCCAGGTTGCCGGATCAAATCCGGCAGGATCATCGAATTCGAATAAAGAGGCGTTGTTTATGAGGCAACTCAGGGGTCCGATCCGGCGCTCACATTCGCCAATCAATCCAGTAACCGCAGCGGCATCAGCGAGATCACACTTGACCGCTGCAGCGCGAACGCCCAGCGTCTGCAGTTCTTCGGCGAGCTGCGATGCCTCCTGTTCCGACTGGTGATGGTGGATCGCCACGTTCCAGCCGTCAGCAGCAAGCCCCATGGCAATGGCCTTGCCGATGCGCCTGGCAGAACCGGTCACCAGAGCGGAGCGGTTGCGATTGCTAGAATCACTCATTGGGTACCGCGCTGCTTGCGGAGCGCGTGAGGTCTGATCAAGAATCGCAATTCTAGCTTACCGAACAGCAGGAACTCTGGTGTCCACATTCCCGGGCCGGAACCCTTCCGGCCTGCCACAGCCCGACGACGATGCTCGCGTGCACGCGGCGCGCGTGCGGAGCCACATTCGCCAGCGAATCGAGGCCGGTAACGGCTGGATTCCGTTCGCTGTTTTCATGGATCTGGCCCTGCATGCTCCGGGGCTGGGTTATTACGCGGCCGGGTCGCAGAAATTTGGCCGGGAGGGCGATTTCGTCACCGCGCCGGAGATGACGCCACTTTTCGGCCGGACTCTGGCCCGCCAGGTGGCTGAAATCCTGGAGTACACCGGCGGCGAGATTCTGGAGCTTGGTGGTGGAACGGGAGTGCTGGCCGTGGATATTCTGGGCGAACTGGACCACCTTGGCTTGCTGCCGGCCCGTTATCGTATCCTCGAACCGAGCGCGGAGCTCGCCCAGCGGCAACGGCAGCGAATCCACCAGAGTTTGCCGACAATGATCGACCGGGTTGAGTGGATGGACAGGTTCGACGGTCTTGAGTCATCGCCTGCTGGCTTCAGCGGAGTGGTCATTGCGAACGAGGTGCTCGATGCCTTGCCGGTTCATATCCTCGCCTGGCGGCAGGAAGGCGTGTTCGAGCGTGGTGTGGCGCTGAAGGCTGACGAATTGGTGTGGGAAGACAGGCCGGCAAGCTGCTCGCTGCAGGCGGCCGCTGAAGGACTCGGGCTGTCCATCGCGGATTGTGAAGTACCGTACGTCAGCGAAGTGTGTCCCGCAATGACGGATCTCGTCACCAGGCTCGCGCAGAGCATCGACCGAGGTGCAGTACTCATGATCGATTATGGTTTCCCGCGAGCGGAGTATTACCACCCGCAGCGAAACGGCGGCACATTGATGTGCCATTACCGTCATCATGTTCATGATGATGCGTTGTTCCTGCCTGGATTGCAGGATATTACTGCCCATGTGGACTTCACGGCCGTCGCCGAAGCGGGCGTCGATGCCGGTTGTCAGCTTGCCGGTTACACCACGCAGGCCCAATTTCTCCTCAACTGCGGAATTACGGAGCTGCTGGCTCGCACGTCTGCCGATGACGTGGCAGCCTACCTGCCACAGTCGACGGCGGTGCAGAAACTGCTTTCACCCGCGGAGATGGGAGAATTGTTCAAGGTCCTTGCACTATCGCGTGGAATCGATGCGCCGTTGCTCGGATTCGCCGAGGGCGATCGCATTGGCAGGCTTTGAATGCCCGGGTGTGTAGTTTCGGGAAATGCCGGTGTTTGCCGGTGTCGATCGTATATTGTCGTGTGCGAAATATCGGCTGGACCATGTCGCAGGTCGTAGTGATCCGGCGAGTGCCGGAGCCAATGCCGGTACAGACAGTACGGTTTCTAAACAGGAATTCCTAGATGCATATTCACATCCTTGGTATTTGCGGGACGTTCATGGGAGGGGTTGCAGTCATCGCCAAGCAGGCCGGCCACACGGTGACCGGTTGTGATGCCAACGTCTACCCGCCGATGAGCAGCCAGCTCGAAGCGCAAGGGATCGGTTTGACTGAAGGCTGGGATCCGTCACAGACCGAACTCAAGCCCGACTTGTTTGTGATCGGCAATGTGGTGTCGCGCGGTAATCCGCTGATGGAAGAGATACTGAATCAGGGATTGCCGTATGTTTCCGGCCCGCAGTGGCTGGCCGAGAATGTTCTGCGAAATAACTGGGTTCTTGCGGTCGCTGGCACACATGGCAAGACCACCACGAGTGCGATGCTGGCATGGATTCTCGAGTACGCTGGCCTCAATCCGGGGTTTCTGATCGGTGGCGTGCCCCTTGATTTTGGCGTCTCCGCTCGTATTACCGAATCGGGATTCTTCGTGATTGAAGCGGACGAGTACGACACGGCATTCTTTGACAAGCGCTCAAAGTTCGTTCATTACCGGCCGCGCACCGCGGTGTTGAACAATCTCGAGTTCGACCATGCCGACATCTTTGTGGACCTTGCTGCGATCGAAACCCAGTTTCATCATCTGGTCCGAACCATCCCGGGTAACGGGTTGATCGTTGCAAATGGTAGCGAAGCGAGTTTGCGGCGAGTGTTGGAACGGGGTTGCTGGACGCCGGTCGAATGGCTCGATCGCGATAATGGGTGGTCGGTGCAGACAGGCGAAGATGTCAGTGCGTTTGATGTTTTGTGCGGTGGCGAAGTGCAGGGTTGCCTTGAGTGGAAGCTTAGCGGGCAGCACAACCGGATGAATGCCCTGGCAGCAGTCGCTGCCGCCCGTCACGCCGGGGTGCCTTCGGCCGTCGCCATCGAGGCCTTGGGCGTGTTCAAGAACGTCAAGCGGCGAATGGAAGTACGCGGCGAAATCAACGGAATCACTGTTTACGATGACTTTGCGCACCACCCCACGGCAATTGAAACGACCGTGACAGGATTGCGTGCCGCCGTTGGCGAAGCGCGTATTGTCGCGGTATTTGAACCGCGTTCGAATACGATGAAGATGGGCAGCGTCAAGCAGGCGCTTCCCGACAGTGTTGCGGCCGCCGACCTGGTCTTCTGTTACACGAAAGGGCTGGACTGGGATGTCTCCGAAACGCTGCGCCCGCTGGGTACGAAATCACAGTGTTTTGACGATATTGATGCGTTGGCCGGCGCCGTCGCAGCTGTGGTGCGAAGTGGCGATCATGTTGTAATCATGAGCAACGGTGGCTTCGGCAATGTGCACGAAAAGTTGCTGCATTTACTGCGTACGCCTGATGTCCGCTGACGCAGTTCTTTTCGGGTCGAGCAACAATTGTCTGAGGGTGGCGTTGGGATGATTCTTTACATCCACGGCTTCAACAGCTCGCCTGCGTCTCACAAGGCGAATCAGCTTCGCAGTCGGCTGGCGGCTATGGAACGTGAAGATCAGTTCGTCTGCCCCGCCCTGTCGCACTGGCCCGAGGAGGCAATGAACCAGCTCAGGGACCGGGTTGCCCTTGAGGACCCGGAACAGGTGACCCTCGTGGGCAGTTCGCTGGGGGGCTTTTACGCAACCTGGCTGACGGAGCACCTCGGTTGCCGTGCTGTCCTGGTGAATCCGGCAATAACGCCTCAGGAGGGCTTGCGAGCTTACCTGGGGCCACAGAAGAACCTGTATACCGGCGAGCCATACGAGTTCACGGAAACCCATCTGGCGCAACTCGAGGCGTTATATGTCGAGCAGCCAGGGAAAATGGATCATTACTTCCTGATTCATACCACCGGAGACGAGTTACTCGACTGGCGGGTGGCGGTGGCGCGCTACAACGGCTGCCGGCAAATTATCGTCGCCGGCAGCGATCATGGTTTTGGTGAGTTCGGCGACTATGCCGACAGCGTGCTTGAGTTTGCGAAATTGTGAGTCAGGCGTTGCGTAAGGGGTATCCCGGGCCTAGTCGGGCAAGAGCAGCCTCGAGCCAATCCGCGCATCGTTGCTCGCGTATAATGCGCCACCTTTTGCGCTGCGCTCCGCGCGCCAACCCGACAGTCGCATGAACGTACTTTACGAAGAGGCCGGCAGCCTGAAGGCTGCTTCAATTGTTGAAGACAACAACACTTCGCTACAGGTCCAGACGCAGCATGGAAAGCGCGCCAAGGTAAAAGCGGCTGCTGTCCTGCTGCGTTTTGAACATCACTCGCTGAACGATTTCATGGACCGTGCGCGGGCCGTCGCAGAAGGCATTGAGCCCGGTTTTCTGTGGGAAGCCTGTGGCGATTCGGAATTCTCTTTCAACGTTCTGGCGGAAGAATACTTTGGCCATCAACCGGAAGCAGAGGAAGCGGCCGGTCTGCTGATGCGGCTGCAGGCAACGCCGACGCATTTCTACAAAAAGGGCAAGGGGCGCTACAAACCGGCACCGCCGGATGCGCTTGAGGCAGCACTGGCCTCGATCGAACGCAAGCGCCAGCAAGCGGAGCTGCAGGCGGATTACGTCGCGAGTCTGTCGCGCTTTGAACTTCCGGAGGCTTTTGAACCCATTCTCCCCCGTTTGTTGTACAAACCCGATCGGACTGCGGTGGAAACAAAAGCCGCAGAGGAAGCTTGCTCGCAACTGAAGCTCTCGCTGCCGCGCTTGCTTGAAAAATGCGGAGCACTCCCTTCTACCCACGATTACCATTTCGAGCGGTTTTTATTTGAGTTTTTTCCACGCGGAACGGGTTTTGACGACGAATTGATCCGCGGAGGTGCTGCAGAGCTGCCGGGCACGCTGGATGAACTACCGATGGCACCAGCTCAAGCGTTCAGTATCGACGACGAGACCACGACCGAAATCGACGATGCGTTCTCAGTGACGCGGCTCGATAACGGTAACTGGCAGATCGGCATACATATCGCCGCACCGGCTTTGGGTATGGAGCCAGGCTCGAAACTGGATGCCGAAGCGCGAAAGCGGATGTCCACCGTGTACTTCCCGGGCGGCAAAGTGACCATGTTGCCGCAACCGGTGATAGACCGGTTCACTCTTTCCGAAGGCCGGGACTGCCCGGCGCTTTCGATGTATATCGAGGTTGATGCGCAATTCCGGATTCTGGAACGGCGTACCGTGCTTGAGCGCATACACATTAGCCGCAATTTGCATCATCACATGCTTGATCAGAAGTTCGACGAAAACGCGGTCGCGGCGGAGCACACCGATTTTGAATTTGGCGAGGAGTTACTGCTCTTGTACCAGTTTGCTGTCAGCCTTGAGCGCCAGCGTGGGAAGAACGAAAACCGGGTGCAACGTACCGATTACAGCTTTTACGTAGACGACGACCAGGTGCGCATCGTGCCGCGCAAACGCGGCGCCCCGCTCGACAAATTGGTATCCGAGCTGATGATTCTGGTCAATGGCGAGTGGGCGCGTCTGTTGAGCGAAGCAAATCTGCCCGGGTTGTACCGCACCCAGGTGGGGGGCAAAGTCAAAATGTCCACCGTCGCAGCGCCGCATGAAGGCCTCGGGCTGGAGCAGTATGTCTGGTCAAGCAGCCCGCTACGCCGCTATGCCGACCTTGCCAACCAGCGTCAATTGATCAGTGTTGTGCGTGAATTAACGCCCGCCTACCCGCCTCGCGATCAGACGCTATTCGAGATCATGCGCGGATTCGAGCTGGCCTACGACGCTTACGCGGACTTTCAGCGCTCAATGGAGCGCTACTGGTGCTTGCGCTGGTTATTGCAGGAGCAAGCGGCTGAGGTGCGCGCTGAGGTCATTCGCGACGACCTCGCAAGATTCAAGGAAATTCCCCTGGTATGCCGGGTGCTGTCGATGCCGCAGGCACCGTCGGGTACGATAGTGCAATTAGGCGTCTCCGATGTCGACTTGATCGAATTGACCTTGCACTGTGAATACCTGACCACGGTGGAACCAACGGCCATGAACACGTGACCAAAGTGGCGTTAGCCTCTAGAATTCATTGCAACGTGCACAAACTGCCACTTGGAACTTGCCGGAGCAGACACTGAGCGTATTCGCGTTGCCGGCGCAGAAAACTTCTATTGGGAACGCTCGCGGAAGACTGACGTCCGCCGACATTCTGCCGGTCACGTTGGCTATCTCGATCGTATTCCACGCGTTTTTGCTGTTGATCACGTTCGCGGTGCCGGACGCGCCGCAGGGCAAGACCGCCGCGCAGCTTGACGTGGTTCTGGTGAATAGCCAGTCACCCTCGCGCCCCGTGAAAGCAGACGTGCTCGCGCAGGCTAATCTCGACGGCGGCGGCAATACCGACGAGGACCTGCGGGCGACCTCTAACCTCCCTGTTATCGAAGATATGGAGGTGACTGATTCACTCGAACTATCTTCACGCCAGGTCGAACAACTCGAGCAGCGTGTCGCACGGTTACTTGCGGCCACCGGTGATGACGCGCATACGCAGCCGACCACCAAAGCGCAGCCTCAACCTCTTGCGCAAGATGCGCCTCGGGAACAGATCGCGCGCCAGCAGCGTCTGGAAGTGGCGCGCCTCGAGGCGCAGATCGCCAAGGAATGGCAGGCCTATCAGAAATTGCCGCGCCGTAAGTTCATCGGTGCCCGCGCCGAAAGCACTGTTTACGCGGAATATGTCGAAAAGTGGCGCCAACGTATCGAGACGGTAGGCACTCGGAACTATCCAGTGGAAGCGCGTCGCCAAAGCCTTTTTGGTTCCTTGTTGCTGACGGTATCGATCAGGGCGGACGGAACGGTAGAGCGGATTGATGTCGATCGTTCTTCGGGGCACGCTATTCTCGATGACGCAGCGCGTCGCATCGTCGAACTCGCCGGCCCCTTCCCGGCGTTTCCGCCTGCCATACGCGGCGAATACGATATTTTGTCGATTACACGGCAATGGTCTTTTACCCGTAACGATCTTGATGTCGCGGTGGCGCCATGAGTGATCGTTACGCGGTGTTTGGTCATCCGGTTGCCCATAGCCAGTCTCCAAGAATCCATGCCATGTTTGCGGATCAAACCGGTCAGGATATTGCCTATGAAAAGCGGCTTGCGGCGGTGGATGCGTTTTCCGACTCGGTCAGGGCATTTATCGCCGAGGGCGGCCGTGGTGCCAACGTCACCTTGCCGTTCAAGCTGGAGGCATACGAACTCGCAGACAAGGTCTCGGATCGGGCCCGGCATGCACGAGCGGCGAACACGCTCAAGTTCGATGCTGGTCGGGTCTACGCTGACAACACCGATGGTGTCGGCCTGGTGCGCGATATCAGGACCAATCTCGGTGTTGACCTTGAGGGCAAGCGGGTCTTGCTGATGGGTGCAGGCGGCGCGGCCAGGGGCGTGCTCTTGCCGTTGCTGGAAGCACATCCGGCGATTCTGGTCATCGCTAACCGTACGGTGGAGAAAGCGATGCAACTGGCGCACAGTAACCAGCATCAACCGCTCGCTGCGCGGACGGTACTGTCCGGAGCTGGATTCGCCGACTTGCCCGGGCAGCAGTTTGACGTCGTGATCAACGCGACTTCGAGCAGTCTGTCGGACGATCTGCCGCCGTTGCCCGAGAATCTGTTTCTCCCCGGAGCCCTTGCGTACGATATGGTGTATGGCAAGGGCCTGACGGCATTTCTATCGTACGCGCAAGCGCAGAAAGCAGCGAAACTGGCGGACGGTCTCGGGATGCTGGTGGAACAGGCTGCCGAATCTTTCCAGATCTGGAGAGGAATTCGCCCCGACACGCAGCCGGTGATGCTGGCGTTGCGAAAGGCGTAACCGATCAGCACGGTTCACGCCCTGGGCATATAAATCTGTCGTTAGCGAATCCATGGCGGAACGAGGACGCAATTTGACAATTGCATTGCATGTATCTGGGCTGATCGCGGCAAACACGATGGCGCATTCGCCCTTGCCCTGTCTAGGCATTCGAATCGCGCCGGCTCTGGCAGATGGCTAGACGATCGAAGCGAAGTGGCCTGCCGTGGCGCTTTCTATGGCGCCTGGCGTTGCTGCTGCTTGCTGCGCTGGTGGTGTACGAGTCCTGGTTCTTCGGCAGGGTTGTCTGGTGGATATGGGTGAACCCAACCACCACTGCGTTCATGGAGGCACGGCTTGAGACGATGCGAGAGGACAATCCAAAGGCCAAACTCAGGCACCGTTGGGTCCCGTACACTGGCATCTCGACCAATTTGAAACGCGCTTTGATTGCGGCTGAAGATGCGAAGTTTCTGCATCACGACGGTTTCGACTGGCAGGCGATTCAGCGAGCCGCTTCGAAGAACCTGAAGCGCGGCAAGGTGGTAGCGGGCGGCTCCACCATCAGCCAGCAGTTATCAAAGAACCTGTTTCTGTCGGGACGGCGCTCACCATGGCGCAAGCTCCAGGAAGCAGCCATTACCGTTATGATCGAGACCGTCATGTCAAAGCGGCGCATACTCGAAATCTATCTCAATGTCATAGAGTGGGGTGACGGTGTGTTCGGCGCCGAAGCCGCAGCCTGGCACTATTACCGTAGCGGCGCAGGGCGCCTGTCAGCCGGGCAGTCGGCGCGCCTTGCTGCGATGGTGCCCAATCCGCGTTACTACGATCGAGTGCGCGCGACGCCGGCGCTGGAGAGAAAGACGGCGATCATTCGATCGCGCATGCACATGGCTCCGGTACCTTGACCGGGCACCCGTATAATTCACGCTTATGCTGACCCACCCGAATTTTGATCCGATCGCCCTGCAGCTTGGACCGCTTGCGGTTCGCTGGTACGGATTGATGTACCTGATCGCTTTTGCGCTGGTGCTGATACTCGGACGCCTGCGCATTCGCAATCAGCCATGGATTGGGATCACGACCCGCGACCTCGACGACATGCTCTTTTTCGGTGTTCTTGGTGTCGTGCTGGGAGGTCGGCTAGGTTATATCCTGTTTTACAAGCCGCTCGAGTATCTGCATGACCCAATCCGTGTATTTTTCGTGTGGGAAGGTGGCATGTCATTCCACGGCGGGCTGCTTGGTGTCGTGCTGGCAATGATGTTGTTTGCACGTTCTCGTGGCAAACAGTGGCTGGCAGTCACCGATTTCATCGCGCCACTGTGCCCACTAGGCCTCGGCGCCGGGCGTATCGGCAATTTTATCAACGGCGAGTTGTGGGGACGTGCTAGCGACCAGCCTTG
>Ga0316194_10000744_pt1 | contig 21881 bp, 16 predicted proteins | sample CroRivsedime1_MG_FD_204936 | JGI IMG/M metagenome (GOLD analysis project Ga0316194, IMG submission 204936) | Coastal sediment microbial communities from Maine, United States - Cross River sediment 1 | ecosystem: Environmental > Aquatic > Marine > Coastal > Sediment | place: USA: Maine...
GGAGATGCGGGCGACCGATTGTTCGGTACTTCTCACCAGTAGAGCGTGCGGTGTGGCAGAGAACAAGACAAAAGCAACAACGGCGAGCGTCACGGAGTTTATCAAGTCGATTGATGACAAGCAGATGCGAGCAGATGTACGCAAGGTAGCCGCCATGATGCGTAGAGCAACCGGCAAGCGAGCCAAAATGTGGGGCACGAGCATGGTGGGTTATGGCACCTACCATTACCGCTACGCAAGCGGCCGGGAGGGCGATTATATGATCACGGGGTTTTCGCCACGGAAGCGGGCGCTTACTGTATACATCATGCCCGGTTTCAGCTCCTTCTCAAAACTGATGGCAAAACTTGGAAAGTACAAGACGGGCAAGTCCTGCCTGTACATCAAACGGCTTGCAGACGTGGATGAAACTGTACTGGAACGGCTGATCGATGGATCTGTCGAACAAATGCACAAGAAATACGAAACCCGGTGAGGCCGTCATGAGCAATGAAATTCTTAGTGCAAAGATCGAAGGTACGACGCTGATCGTCGAAATGAGCGAAGGAACGAAAACCTTTGACTCCAAGTTTCTCGTGGCGGGCCTGCTCGTGTTCATCGCCCGTGGGAGTGGGAAGATCGAGCCTGAGGAGTCCGCGAGGATTATCACGCTAATCCAGGAGTACTACGGTATAGCGGGGGCCGAATCCCTTGAATTGATCACAACGGTAATGTCCGAACTGGCTGACAATCCGGTGCTCGCCGAGCCCTTGGTCGATCTTGGTATTACGTTGCCCGACGGCGACAAGGAGGACATTGCCTTGATGGGACTGAAGGTGGTTGCAGCAGATGGTCATCGGCACTACTCCGAAATGGAGCAGTTCAACTTTGCCATGGGGGCGCTCGGCATAGCTCCCGAGATCGTTCACCGCGCGTTCGATCGTTACTTTGCCGAGACGATGCCCGGCGAGTAGGCGATAGGGAAATTACGGCGTGCAAGCAACGATAAAAAACTTCCTGAAAATGGAGTCAGCCGGCGGCATTGTGCTGATGGCTGCCTCCGTACTCGCGATGATTGCCGCCAATACCGGTGCCGCGGGCCTGTATGGCTACTTCATCGACACGCCCGTAGAAGTACGCGTCGGCGCTCTGCATATCGCCAAACCATTGTTCCTGTGGGTTAACGATGGCCTCATGGCGATCTTCTTCTTCCTGGTCGGGCTCGAGCTCAAGCGCGAGTTTCTCGAAGGTGAGCTATCGCAGTTGTCAAACGTCGTGCTGCCGGCGGTGGGAGCGGTAGGCGGTATCGTCGTTCCCGTCTCCGTGTACCTGTTAATAAACGGGGACGATCCGGAAGGATTCAATGGCTGGGCGATCCCGGCGGCGACGGATATCGCGTTTGCACTCGGTATCCTGTCGCTGCTCGGCAGCCGCGTTCCGGTATCCCTCAAGGTATTTCTCGTCTCACTGGCAATATTCGATGATGTCAGCGCGATCGTAATCATTGCGATCTTCTATTCGGCCGAACTGTCGACAGCGGCCATGCTCACAGCCATCGCATGCTTGCTTGCGCTGACAACGATGAGCTGGCGCAAAGTCATGAGCGTGTCGTCGTACGTTTTCGTCGGAGTAATCATGTGGGTTGCGGTGTTGAAGTCCGGCGTCCACGCGACGCTTGCCGGCGTCGCGCTCGCTGCTTTCATTCCGATGCGTGATCCGGACAGGCCCGACTACTCGCCGCTGCGCGAGCTGGAACACGACCTGCACTACGTCGTTGCTTTCGGCGTGCTGCCGATGTTCGCGTTCGTTAATGCCGGAATTGACTTTCGTGGCCTTGAGCTTGCAGACCTGCTACATAAGGTGCCGCTGGGCATCGCGGCCGGCCTGTTCCTGGGTAAGCAATTAGGCGTCTTCCTGCTGTGCCTCGCGGCCATCAAGCTGGGGGTCGCCCGTATGCCGAAAGGCGCGAATTGGGGCAGCCTTTACGGCGTGTCGATCCTGTGTGGTGTTGGTTTCACGATGAGTCTGTTTGTCGGGTCCCTGGCATTTGAAAATGTGGCGGTCAGTCAGGAAGCTGTGTTTGATGAGCGCATAGGAATCAGCGTCGGGTCCCTGCTGTCCGGCATTATGGGCTACATCGTTTTGCACCTGTCCCTGCCCAAGGCCCGCAATTGACGTTGCAGTCATTGCAGAACGATGGCTGGACACTGTCACCGTTGGTGGACGCCGAGATCACCGAAATCATGACCTGGTTTCCCAGTGCCGAATCCATCAATATCTGGGGAGGCCCGAATTTCCGGTTTCCATTTACTGGCGAGACGTTTCGCGAGGACTGTCGCCTTGACCTGATGCGGTCGTGGACTTTGCGGCATACAGACAGGCAATTGGCGGCATTTGGCCAGGCGTACGAACGCGATGGTCGTGGTCACCTGGCACGACTGGTTTCCAACCCGAACCTGCGACGGCAGGGTGCCGGCAGAAAACTGATCGAGATGATTATCGCGCTGCTCGAGGAAACGCTGGCGTATGACGAGTATTCGCTCTTCGTTTTCCGAGACAATGTACCCGCGTATCATTGCTACCTGTCATTGGGCTTCGTCGTCCAGGACTATCCTGACGGCGCACCGATGCCCGAGAAGTGTTACTTCCTGACCAGAAAGACAACAAGGAGAAGATAATGACACCAGAACTTACGAGCCTGACGTGGGTGGCCGCGCTGTCGGCGATTATGTGGCTTCCATACATTCTCAACACAATTATGGTTCGGGGCCTCGTCGATGCCGTCGGCTACCCCGAGGAGCCGAAGGCGCCTGCGGCCTGGGCCGTGCGCATGAAGGCAGCACATTACAACTCGGTCGAAAACCTCGTGTTGTTTGCGACGCTGGTGCTGATTGCCAATGCGGCGGGAATCAGCAACGAAACGACTGTCTTAATGTGCCAGGTCTATTTTTGGGCACGGCTCGTCCACCTGGTGGCTTACACGCTGGCAATTCCGTGGATTCGAACTCTCTCGTTTACGGTCGGCTGGATCGCTTGCGTGGCCTTGCTCATAGAGCTTCTATAGGACGCTACGTCAGGAAGGACTCCTGCAGCGTCTCGAGCTCGCCCCAACGCTCGATGCGCTTTTCCAACAGGGCCTCGGTCTCGCTAAGCTCGAGCAGCTTCTGCTGGACGAGTTCGGCGTCCTGTGTGTAGAAATCGGGTGCGGCGATGATTTCCTGCAATGCGGCGATGTCTGCTTCGACGGCCTCGATTTCTGCAGGCAGGCTGTCGAGTTCCCGCTGGTCTTTGTAGCTGAGCTTCGTCGCGACCTTGTTCTTTCTGCGCTCCAGCGCTTCTCGTTTCTTGCGCTCGACTTCGTAGGGGTTGTCGGTAACAGCCAGTTGGTGTCCGCGTCGCACCCAGTCACTGTAGCCGCCAACGTACTCCTGCACTTTGCCGTCTTCCTCAAACACGACCGTGCTCGTCACCACGTTGTCGAGGAATTCGCGATCGTGACTGACGACGATGAGCGTGCCCGTGTATTCACAGAGTTTCTGTTCCAGCACCTCGAGCGTTTCGATATCGAGATCGTTGGTTGGCTCATCGAGAACGAGCAGGTTGGCGGCCCGTGTAAAGAGCTTGGCGAGAATTACGCGATTTCGCTCACCGCCCGACAGGGACTTCACCGGCGTCATCGCTCGTTTGGGGCTGAACAGAAAGCCCCGGAGGTAACCGACGATATGGCGATCCTTGCCATTGAGTTTGATGTAGGTGCGTCCTTCGCCCACGTTGTACGAAACGGATTTTTCAAGATCGAGCGTCTGTCGAAGCTGGTCGAAATAGCCGACTTCGAGACCCGTACCCATTTTCAACGTGCCGGATTGTGGTTCGAGTTCGCCGAGCAGCAGTCGCAGCAACGTGGTCTTGCCGACACCGTTGTTACCGATCAGTCCGATCCGATCACCACGCATGATCTTGATCGAGAAGTCGCGGATTACTTCTTCGTCGCCGTAGCTGTAACTGATATTGCGAGCTCGAATGACCTTGCGACCTGATTGTTCGGCCTCCTCAATGTGAATTCGCGCTTTACCTTCCTTGGCGACGCGCTCCTCACGTTCCTCGCGCATCTTCATTAGCGATCGCACGCGCCCTTCATTGCGCGTCCGTCGCGCCTTGATGCCCTGGCGCACCCACTCCTCTTCCTCGGCGAGTTTCTTGTCGAACTTGTCTTCGGCGACGGACTCGTCCTCCAGCGCTTTTTCCTTACGCCTCAAGAAGTTCTCGTAGTCGCCAGGCCAGCTGGTCAGCTTGCCCCGGTCGATCTCGACAATCCGGGTGGCGAGACGCTGCAGGAACGCGCGGTCATGGGTGATGAACATGACCGCACCTGGATAGCTGTAAATCCGGTCCTCGAGCCACTTGATCGTTGCAATGTCGAGGTGATTGGTGGGCTCATCCAGCAACAACAAATCCGGCTTCTGCACGAGCGCCTTGGCCAGTGCCACGCGGCGGCGCCAGCCACCCGACAGCTGGTTCATCTTCTTGTCGGCTGGCAGATTCAGTTCGGTGATCGTTGTCTCGATGCGTTGCTCGAGATGCCAGCCGTCGTGCGCATCGATCTTGGCATGCAACGCTTCGAGTTCGCGAAGGCCATGTTTGTCGAGATCGGTACCGGACTTCTGCGCATACTCCTCCAGCAGCGCCTCGATCTGGACCAGGCCCGAGCGAATGACATCCGTAACCGGCATATCCATGGCCTCCGGCAGGGTCTGTTCGAGGGAGCTGACAATCAGGCCGTGTCTTGCAGTGATCTCGCCCCGATCCGCTTCGAGCGTGCCCATAATCAGTTTGAGCGTCGTCGACTTGCCCGCACCGTTCCTGCCAATGAGACAGACACGTTCGCCCGGCTCGATCGAAAATTCGGCGTCTCGCAGAATAAGCTGATCGCCAAATTCGAGGCCGATGTCTTCGAAACGAAGCAGTGACATGTGAGGTTCCGTGCGGATTTGGCGTGTATCCTACCTGAATAACCTCACACGAACAGGGGACCGTCCATGAGCGAGGATCGCTTTATCGATCTCGAATCACGGCTTGCTCACCAGGACCAGTTACTGCATGAACTCAACGATGTCGTAACCGGCCAGCAAGCCAAACTGATGCAACTGGAAGAGCTTTGCCGCTCGCTGATCGATCGAGTCAGATCCATCGGCGACGGCGGGGATTCTGGCGATCCGGCCGACGAACGCCCACCGCATTATTGAATCGTAACCCTGAATCGCCGCTCGTTGCGTTGACGTATAGTGTCAGGCAGGCATTGCCGAGGAGTCGTCATGTCAAGGAAACTGAGGCTGTTCGTTCTCACACTGTTATTTGTCATGGGTGCAGGTTTTTCCCAGGACTACGTGCCCGCCGAATTGGCGGACTGGCAGCAGTGGGTTCTCAAGGATAGGGAATACCGGGACTGCCCGTTCTACTTCAATCGCGGCGCGGGTGAGCGCAGTGATTTCCTGTGCGCGTGGCCGGGTCAGTTGCAGCTCGATGTCACGGCAACCGGCGGGCGGTTCATGCAGCAGTGGACGCTGCATGCCGACGACCAGTGGGTCGCTCTGCCAGGCAGTCCGGAGCACTGGCCCGACCGGGTAATGGCCAATGACCGCCCTGTTGAGGTTATTGCACGAAATAATGTCCCGAGCGTCCGTCTTGCCCCGGGCACCTGGCGGATTGCCGGGCGATTCGAGTGGGAGGAACGGCCGGGCGTGCTGCGTCTTCCGGCCGAAAGCGGCCTGGTCGCCCTGTCCGTCGATGGTCGCGAAGTTGACCGGCCTGAGTTCAACCAAAATGGCGTGTTCCTCGGCGAGCGCGAACGCGACACGCGTGCCGTGGATTCGGTGCGCGCCGTGGTGTATCGACTGATCGCCGATGACATTCCGACTCGTCTTGTGACGCAGTTGCAGATCGACGTGTCAGGTAGTGTCCGCGAGGAAGTATTCGGTCCAATCCTGCCCGACGGGTTTGTGCCACTTAGCCTGCAAAGCCAGCTTCCCGCAAAACTGGAAACGGACGGTAATCTTCGCTTACAGGTAAGGCCCGGTCGCTGGGTCGTCTACCTTGGTGCGCGTGGCCCGGCCGTGATGAACGAGATCAAAGCTGCGACCGGCGGCACGAACCTGCCCGACTCCGAGGTCTGGAGCTACCAGTCAAACGACCGGTTGCGGGTCACAGCGGCGGAGGGGCTGCAACCGGTGGATCCGGCCCAGGTGGAAGTGCCCGGTAACTGGCAGGCATTTCCAGCGTTTCGCGTGGACGGCGATGCGTCGCTCCTGATTAACGAACGCAGTCGTGGTGTTGTGTCGGCGAGCAATGAACTATTGCTCAGTCGAACCCTGTGGCTGGACTTCGACGGAGACGGCTTCATCGTTCAAGACCGGATTGGCGGTGCAATGCGTACCGGCTGGCGCCTCGACATGGCTGGCCCTTATGCGTTGCTGTCCGCCAGGGAGTACGGCGAGAATTTGCTGATAACCGATGGTGCCGCACCAGGGCAGACGGGCGTCGAGATACGGCAAACGAACGTTGATCTCGAGGCCCTCGGCCGCAGCGATACTCGTGGAACCATGCCGGTCACCGGTTGGGATGCGCGTTTCACCGAAGTTGACGCGACGCTGAATCTGCCACCCGGACACAAGCTGCTGACGGCACCAGGCGCCGACAATGCTTACGGAAGCTGGATGAACGAATGGCAGCTGCTCGACTTCTTTCTCGTGCTGATTATTACAATCGCCGTGTGGCGCCTGTTCACGCCAGTCGCCGGTGTCGTCGCCCTGTTCGCGCTGGTACTGAGTTTTCACGAGATGTTCGCGCCGACGTGGTTGTGGCTGAACCTGTTGGCCGCAGTTGCACTACTGCGCGTGACGCCAGAGGGGCGATTGCACAGAGTAGTCCGTAGTTACCAGCTGGTAAGCGCCGCTGTATTGGTCATCGCGCTCGTGCCGTTCATCGCGGGGCAACTGCGCGTTGCGATCTTCCCGCAGCTCGAGTCGCAGTATAACCAGTACGGCCTTGCCGGCATTGTCGCTTCGCCGGCAGACGAGCTCGATATGCCGGAATCGGAGCTGGTTTACGCGGAAAAGAAAGCAAACTTTGTTGCTCGATCCAGTCCGGTCCAGAGCGATGCGCTCGAAGAGATCGTGGTCACCGGAAGCAAGGTGGACCAGGCGTTTTCGCGTTATGCACCCAACGCGATCGTCCAGGCAGGTCCCGGCATCCCGTCGTGGCGCTGGAACACCTACTCACTCAGGTGGAGCGGCCCTGTCGATTCCGAACAGACGATGCGACTGGTCATTCTGCCCCGCTGGATGGTATCGGCGCTGCGTTTTGTCGAGGTTGGCCTGATGCTCCTGTTTGCGGGAATGCTCGCCGCGGAGATAGCGAACCGCCGCTGGACTCTTCCGGGTGGATTCGGCCTGGGGCGGAGCCGGGCGGCAGGCGTGCTCGCGTCCGGATTGTGCATCGCCCTGCTGGGGGCGAGTCCGGTCGCCGACGCCCAAATGCCGGACGCAGAGCTGCTGCAGCAACTCCAGCAACGCTTGCTTGAACCGCCGGACTGCGTGCCACGTTGCGCTGAAATCGCGTCGGCGAGCGTGCAAGTCGACGGCGACACGATCAACATGAGCCTGTCAGTACATGCATTGGAGAGCATTGCGATACCGATGCCGGGGTCAGCCCGGGGCTGGCGGCCTAACGCCGTGCTCGTAGATGGCGCGGCCGATGCCCGGGTGCTGCGAGCCAGCAATGGCACGTATTGGCTGTACGTAACACCGGGGCGCCATACAGTAAGCCTGCGCGGCCCCGTGCCTGCGACTGACAGTCTCGAAATTCCATTCGAGACACCGCCAAGGGTGGTCAGCGTTAGCGCCGATGGCTGGTTTATCGCTGGCGTCAAAGACAGGCGCCTGCTGTCCGGTTCACTGGAGCTGACACGCCTGCAAACGGAGGAGGGTGGCGAGACGGTGCGTTGGGAAAGCAGCCGCTTTCCGACATTCGCTCGTGTCGAACGAACGGTGGAGCTTGACCTCGACTGGCGTGTGCGCACAACGGTCTACAGAGTCGCCCCGGCACAGGGCGCGTTAACACTCGAGGTGCCGCTGATTGACGGTGAAACGATCGTAAGCGGCGAATTTGCTGTCACCGATGGCACGGTCCTGGTATCCATGAATCCGCAGCAGCGGGCGGTTAGCTGGACGTCCAACCTGCCTCTGAAGTCACCGTTAACGTTGCGTACAGCGGGTGAATCGCCATGGAGTGAAACCTGGCGAGTCGCGGTCGGAAATATCTGGAATGTTGATTTCGATGGGTTGCCGGAAAGCAATACCGGCACAGACGTCAGCGACATCCGCCTCGCGGAATTTGATCCGCGGCCGGGCGAGCAACTCGTCATTGCGGCGTCCCGGCCCGAAGCCAGCGCGGGCTCCACCCTGGCTTTCGACGCTGTCACATTGGCGGTCGATTACGGTAATAGCAGCAGCGATGTCAGCATGGGCCTGCAGTACCGGGCCACGCGAGGCGCGCAGCACGTTGTGCGGCTGCCGGCTGGCGCGGAGCTAACTGGCGTTACGATCGACGGTCGCGAGCAATCGCTGCGCGCCAAAGACGATGAGCTGACGTTGCCAATACTGCCGGGCGAACACAGCATCCATATCGCGTGGCGGGCGAATGGCGGTATGGGTTTTCGTACCCTTACGCCCGAAGTCGACCTGGGCGCGCCGGCCAGCAACATTAATCTATCGCTATCGCGAACCGACAATCGCTGGTTGCTCGGTACGACGGGACCGCAACTTGGTCCGGCCGTCTTGTACTGGCCAGAGCTCGCGGCCTTGATTTTGTTTGCGCTAATTCTTGGGCGCATTGGCATCGCGCCGCTGACGACCCGGCACTGGTTGTTGCTCGGTCTCGGCTTCAGTACTTTCAGTTGGTCCGTACTCGCGTTGGTTGCAGCCTGGTTACTGGCCTGTGGTTTGCGCGAGAAGATCAAACCGGGTGACCTCAACTGGTGGCGTTTCAATTTCCTGCAGGTCGCGATCGGTGGCCTGACGGTGTTCGCTTTGCTGGCCATCGTCACCACGCTGCCGCAAGGATTGTTGGGCGCGCCGGACATGCACCTGGCAGGGCACCAGTCTTACGGCACTGAGCTCGGCTGGTTCGCCGATCGCAGCGACTCCATGTTGCCGCTCGCATCCGCGATTACGGTGCCCATGTGGATCTACAAGGGGCTGATCCTGGCCTGGGCTCTATGGCTGAGCTTCGCATTGCTGCGCTGGTTACCGTGGGTTTGGCAACGCTTCAGCGGCGATGGCTTCTGGCGTTCGAAGAGCGAGGAGAAATCTTGAGAACTGCACGACCGTCGAATCGTGAACGCGGCTTCAGTCCCGCTGTCTGAGAAACTATGAGACGTTTTTGCCTGCTTTCTGCCTTGTTACTGTGCGCCGGTTTTGCGCAGGCTGACGAGTGCGTCGTCCTACTGCACGGCCTGATGCGGTCGTCGACATCGATGGCTCCGATGCAGCGCGAGCTCGAGGCCGCCGGTTTTCTTACCGCGAACATTGAGTACCCGTCCCGGGACCATACAGTCGAAGAGCTGGCTCCTATTGCCGTCGGAGACGGACTTGAGGCCTGCCGCGCCTATGAGTCGACTGAGCGCATTCACTTCGTAGCGCATTCGCTGGGCGGCATTCTTGTTCGGCAGTACCTGGCAGAGAATGAAATACCCGATTTGGGCCGCGTCGTCATGCTGGGCCCGCCCAACCAGGGCAGCGCTGCCGTTGACGAACTGCAGGGCGTGCCTGGATTCGACTGGCTCAATGGCCCTGCCGGTCGCCAGCTTGGCCAGGGCGAAGACAGCGTGCCACTCGCCCTCGGCCCGGCGAATTTCGAGCTTGGCGTAATCGCCGGCAATCGCACGATCGACCCGATTACATCTTCCGTACTGGAAAACCCCGATGACGGCCGCGTTTCGGTGGCCGACACGAAGCTTGACGGCATGGCGGATTTCGTCGTCGTTGATCATTCACACGCATTCATGATGCGAATGCAAAAGCCGATCGAGCTTACGATTACCTTCTTGCGAACCGGGAGTTTCTAATTGCCGCCGTTTGAGCTTATCGAGCCGTCACTCTACCTACGCGCTAACCCGGCTTCGGCGGCTCGAATTGCGCGAGGTCTTGATGAGCGGTTTCAGGTACTCACCCGTAAATGAGCCTTTCGTTGCGGCGACAGCTTCCGGCGTTCCAGCGGCAATAATCTGTCCGCCGCCATCGCCACCCTCGGGGCCGAGATCGATGATCCAATCAGCCGTCTTGATTACATCGAGATTGTGCTCGATGACGACAACCGTGTTGCCGTGGTCGCGCAGGCGATGCAGAACGCCCAGCAACTGCTCGATGTCGTGAAAGTGTAGCCCGGTCGTCGGTTCGTCGAGAATGTACAAGGTGTTGCCGGTATCACGCTTGGACAGCTCTTTTGCCAGTTTTACGCGCTGCGCCTCGCCGCCGGACAGCGTCGTCGCATTCTGCCCGAGGCGAATATAGGTCAGTCCGACGTCCGTCAGCGTTTGCAGCTTGCGTGCGACCACCGGCACGTTCTGGAAAAACACGGCTGCGTCCTCGACGGTCATGTCGAGAACCTCGTGGATGTTCTTGCCTTTGTACCGAATTTCCAGAGTTTCGCGGTTGTAGCGCTGTCCGCGGCACACATCACAAGGGACGTACACGTCCGGCAGGAAGTGCATTTCCACCTTGATGACACCGTCACCCTGGCACGCCTCGCAGCGTCCGCCTTTCACGTTAAAGCTGAAACGCCCCGGCAGGTAGCCGCGCGAGCGGGCTTCCTGGGTACCGGCAAATAACTCGCGAATCGGCGTAAACAGGCCGCTATACGTTGCCGGGTTGGAGCGCGGCGTGCGGCCGATAGGGCTCTGGCTGATATCGATGACCTTGTCGAAGGCTTCGAGGCCTTCTATCGCCTTGTGTGGTGCGGGATTGCGGCTTGCCCGGCTAATTTCCTCCGCCACGGACTTGTACAGGGTGTCATTGACGAGCGTGGACTTGCCGGACCCGGAGACGCCCGTCACACAGGTCATCAGGCCGACCGGGATCGACGCGTCAATATTCTTGAGGTTGTTGCCCTTCGCTCCGAGAATGCGGACCTGCTTGCCGGGATCACAGGGCGTGCGCTCACTTGGGACAGCGATTTCGCGCTTGCCGGAAAGGTATTGCCCGGTGAGAGAAGTCGCTTCTTTCTGTACCTCTTCGGGCGTGCCCGCGGCCACGATGTGGCCACCATGTACTCCGGCGCCGGGACCGAGGTCGACGACGAAGTCGGCAGACATGATGGCCTCTTCATCGTGTTCGACGACAATCACGGTGTTGCCGATATCCCGGAGGTGGGTGAGCGTTCCAAGGAGACGCTGGTTGTCGCGCTGGTGTAACCCGATCGACGGTTCATCGAGGATGTACATGACGCCGACAAGGCCGGAGCCGATCTGGCTGGCCAGGCGAATTCGCTGCGCTTCCCCGCCCGACAGCGTTTCGGCGCTGCGATCGAGCGAGAGGTAGTCGAGCCCGACGTCGGACAGGAAGCCAACGCGATCACTGATTTCCTTGACGATCTTGTCGGCGATCGTCGCGCGCCAACCGTCGAGCTTCATCGTGTCAAAAAACTCCCGGACATGACCGACGGACAGGCTCGTGATTTCCGGCAACGAGTGATCGCAGATGAACACGTGGCGTGCCGATTCGTTGAGTCGCGTGCCGCCGCACTCAGGGCAGGCCTGGCTATTGAGGAATTTTGACAGCTCCTCGCGTACCGCACCGGATTCAGTTTCGCGATAGCGGCGCTCGAGGTTCGGCAGTACGCCTTCGAATCGGTGGGTCTTCTTGATCTGCATGCCACGTGAGTTGGCATAAAAGAACTCGATCTTGTCCTTGCCGCTGCCGTACAGAACGATGTCCTGGAGCTTCTTCGTGAGCTCGTCGAATGGCGTTTCGATATCGAACTCGTAGTGCGACGCGAGACTCTGGATCATCTGGTAGTAGTAGGTCGTCTTGCGGTCCCAGCCGCGTATCGCGCCGCCGGCGAGGGAAAGGTTCGGGTTGACGACGACACGCGCCGGATCGAAGAACTGCTTCACACCCAAGCCGTCACAACTCGGGCAGGCACCCGTCGGATTATTGAACGAGAACAGGCGTGGCTCGAGCTCTGTCAGGCTGTAGCCGCAAATATTGCAGGCGAATCGGTCCGAGAACGTGATCTCTTCCTCATCGCCTTCCATATAGGCAATGCGCGCGACGCCATCGGCAAGTCGCAGAGCGGTTTCGAATGACTCGGCCAGACGCAGTCGAATGTCTTCCTTCACTTTGAAGCGATCGACAATCGCATCGAGGTTGTGCTTCTTTCTGAGATCCAATTCAGGCGGCTGGTCGAGTTCATAAATTTCACCGTCAATACGTGCTCGAATGAAACCCTGGGCCTGAAGATCGGCCATGAGCTGCACGTGTTCGCCCTTGCGCTCCGCAACGATCGGAGCAAGCAGCATGAGCCTGGTGCCTTCGGGTAATTCGAGAACGTGATCCACCATCTGGCTAACCGTTTGCGCCTCGAGCGTGATGTCGTGATTTGGGCAGCGCGGCGTGCCGGCGCGCGCGAATAACAGTCGTAGGTAATCATAGATTTCGGTGACGGTGCCTACCGTCGACCGCGGATTGTGCGATGTGGACTTCTGCTCAATCGAAATCGCGGGTGACAGCCCCTCGATATGGTCGATATCCGGCTTCTCCATCATCGACAGGAACTGGCGCGCGTAGGCGGACAAAGACTCGACGTAGCGACGCTGGCCTTCGGCGTAGATCGTATCGAAGGCGAGCGAGGACTTGCCCGACCCGGATAGCCCCGTAAATACGATCAACTGGTCGCGGGGCAGCGTGAGGTCGATGTTCTTGAGGTTGTGGGTCCTCGCGCCCGCGATTCGTATACAACGGTCTATTGATTTCATCTTGAGATTCAGTGTGAAGCGAACAACCTGCTAATATACGCCGCCGCGCATCCGCGGCGCAAAGGAAGCAGTACTTTGGACCCAGACAAGCCAGACCGCATAGCCATGCACGCCGATGAACGCCGATCGGTCGGCGTGGTTGCGCTAATCGCGATGATCCGCATGTTCGGCTTGTTTGCGCTACTACCTGTCTTGTCGCTGTACGCCAGGGATCTGCAGGGCGCCACGCCATTCCTGATAGGTCTGGCGGTCGGCGCTTACGGATTAACCCAGGCGGCATTTCAAATCCCGCTGGGTGCGCTGTCAGACCGCGTGGGCCGGCTACCCATTATCATCAGCGGCCTCGCGATTTTTGCTGCCGGCAGCATCGTTGCGGCCTTGTCCGATTCAATCCATGGCGTCATCGTGGGTCGCTTCCTGCAAGGAGCGGGCGCGATCTCGGCGACGCTGACCGCGCTAATCACGGACGCGACGCGCCCCGAAGTCCGTACCCGATCGATGGCCGTGTTTGGCGTGGGTATCGGTGCGTCTTTCATGATCGCGTTCGCCGCCGGACCGCTGATTGCCGCGAAGTTCGGCGTGCTGGCCCTGTTCTGGGTGGCCGCGGCCCTGACCGTCGTTGCGGCACTGATGCTGCGACTGCTCCCCGATATTCCGCAACCGCAGCGCCGTGAGAGCTGGAGTCTGCTACCGGCGTTCCGGGCCGACCTGCTGCGGGTCGACTTCTACGTATTCCTGTTGCACGCGATCATGACAGCGACGTTCGTGGCGCTGCCTCTGCTGCTGTACGACCGCTTCGAAATGCCACTCACGACGCACTGGAAGATGTACATTGGCTCACTCGTCGTGTCGCTCGGTATCGCGGTTCCGATGATCATGAGCGACCATCACCAGGGACGCGGGTACCTGATCGGCCTGGCTGTCACGCTCATCGTCGTCGCACAACTCGGGCTGACATTCTTCTCGTTCTCGCCGTTGCCCGTATTCATCGCGCTCGTGATCTACTTCGCCGGCTTCAATTTTCTCGAAGCAGGACTGCCCGCTCGCCTCTCGGTGCTGGCCGGGGACGAGGTTCGCGGCGCCTCGCTGGGGGTCTTTTCAAGTGCCCAGTTCCTGGGCGCTTTCGTCGGTGGCCTGATCGGCGGGCGGTTTCTCGGGCAAGGCAGGCCGACCGACGTATTCTTCGTATGTGCCCTGTTGGGCGGGATTTGGCTGGCGCTGCAGGGATTCGGGCGTTTTCGCAAATAATTTGCTGCTTTATCCCGGAAATCGGGCTAGTAATTGCCCCATCAGGCTCTACAATAGTCCCCCCTCGCTGCCGTGGCGGCGGACACAATAAACCAGAAGACAGGAGCCAAAATGGCCCGCGGAATTAACAAAGTCATCGTCGTAGGAAACCTCGGGGGCGATCCCGAGACGCGCTACATGCCGAGCGGCTCAGCCGTTACGAATATGACGGTCGCGACCAACGAGTCGTGGAAGGACAAGCAGACTGGTGAGCAGAAAGAGCGAACCGAGTGGCACAAGGTGGCCATGTTCGGACGCCTGGCCGAGATTGCGGCCGAGTACCTGCGCAAAGGCTCCCAGGTCTACATCGAAGGCAAACTGCGCACGCGCAAATGGCAGGGCCAGGATGGGCAGGATCGCTACACGACCGAGATCATCGCCGACGAGATGCAAATGCTTGGCGGTCGCGGCGGAGCCGGTGGCGGTGGTTCGTTCGGTGGCGGCAGTGGCGGCAGTGGCGGCGGTGGCCAGCAGGGTGGCGGCCAGCAAGGCGGTGGTCAGCAGGGTGGCGGAAGTGCACCTCCCCAGCCGGGTCCCGACGACTTCGACGACGATATTCCGTTCTAAGCGAAACCTACGCCAAACCCCTATTCAAAGCCGCGCCGGGCATAGCTATCCTGCGCGGCTTTCTCGTTATAAATACTCTGGAGTTATGCAATGGGTGCGTTCAAGGAGCCGCATGGCGGCGAACTGAAAAACCTTTATCTCGATGCAGACGCAGCCGCAGCTGAAAAGGCCGCGGCGCGCGACTATGCTTCATGGGACCTGACGGAACGTCAGCTCTGTGATATCGAGCTAATTTTGAACGGTGCGTTCTCACCGCTCGACGGGTTCCTCAACAAGGACGACTACGAAACCGTCGTCGGCGGCATGCGCCTCACCAGCGGTGTGCTCTGGCCGATACCAGTCACACTGGACGTCAGCGAGGAATTCGCTGCTGACCTCAAGTCAGGTGACAGGGTCGCCCTGCGCGATCTCGAAGGCGTGATTCTCGCGACTCTCGAAGTCGGCGACATCTGGACGCCGGACAAGGCGGCCGAAGCAAAAGGCGTGTTCGGTACGACGGACGAAAAGCACCCGGCCGTGCATTTCCTTAATAATATCGCCAATCCCGTGTATGTCGGCGGCAAACTCACGGGTATCGAGGCGCCAACCCACTACGACTTCAAGCATCTTCGTGAGAGCCCGGCCGAAGTGCGGGCGCGATTCAAGAAGCTCGGCTGGCGCAAGGTTGTGGCGTTCCAGACGCGCAACCCGATGCACCGGGCGCACCAGGAGATTTCCTACCGGGCCGCGCGCGAAGTAGAGGCCAACCTGCTGATTCATCCGGTCGTCGGAATGACCAAGCCCGGCGACGTGGATCATTACACGCGGGTGCGATGTTACGAGCACGTCCTTAAGCACTACCCGGAACAGACGACGTCGTTATCCTTGCTGCCATTGGCGATGCGCATGGGTGGCCCACGCGAAGCGATGTGGCACGCAATTATCCGCAAGAACTACGGCTGCACACATATCATTATTGGTCGTGATCACGCGGGTCCGGGCAAAGACTCGAGCGGCGAGGATTTCTACGGCCCGTACGACGCGCAGGAACTCCTGACCGAACATGCCGGCGAGCTCGATATTTCGATGGTGCCGTTCCGCATGATGGTCTATGCGGAGAACAAGGCGGAGTACATACCTATCGACGAAGCGACGGACGAGGACACCGTCCTGAATATCGCCGGAACGGACCTCAGGCACCGCCTGCAACAGGGCCTTGAAATCCCCGATTGGTTCTCGTTCCCGGACGTGGTGACCGAGCTGAGACGGACCCACCCACCGCGTCATAAGCAGGGGTTTACCGTGTTCTTCACGGGACTCTCGGGGTCGGGCAAGTCGACGATCGCCAACGCCCTGATGTCCAAACTGATGGAGATCGGCGGACGCCAGATTACGTTGCTCGATGGCGATATCGTGCGCAAGAATCTCTCGAGTGAGCTTGGCTTCTCGAAAGAGCACCGCGACCTCAATATCCAGCGCATCGGTTTCGTGGCCAGTGAAATCACGAAGAACGGCGGAATCGCGATTTGTGCTCCCATCGCGCCATACACCCGTACGCGCCGGCAGGTGCGTGAATTGATAGAGCCGGTTGGCGGATTTGTCGAGATCCATGTGTCGACACCGCTTGAAATCTGCGAAGAACGCGATCGTAAAGGGCTCTACGCGCTGGCTCGCGCTGGTAAAATCAAGGAATTCACGGGGATTAGCGACCCTTACGAGGTCCCGGAGAAGCCGGAGATGGATATCGACACGATCGGAATCTCACCCGATCTTGCCGCGCACCGCATCCTGGTTAAGCTTGAGAGTCTCGGTTTCATTAAATAACGCATGACATGAAGTTATACATCAAGACAATGGGCTGCCAGATGAACGAGTACGACTCGGAAAAGATGGCGGACGTCTTGCGCGAGTCGCATGGCTACGAGTTGACCGATACGCCGGAAGACGCGGATCTGTTGCTCGTAAACACCTGTTCGATTCGCGAAAAAGCCCAGGAGAAGGTGTTCTCCGAGCTGGGGCGCTGGCGCGCGCTCAAGGAGAAGAACCCCAACGTGAAGATAGGCGTTGGGGGCTGCGTTGCCAGCCAGGAAGGTGAGGGCATTACGAAGCGTGCGCCGTTTGTCGATATCGTATTCGGGCCGCAGACCTTGCATCGCCTTCCGGAGCTGATTACCGATGCCGGCAGGAAGGCAGCCTCGGTTGTCGATATCTCGTTCCCCGCGATCGAGAAGTTCGACAGCCTTCCTGAGCCGCGTGCGGACGGGCCAACCGCGTTCGTGTCAGTCATGGAAGGCTGCAGCAAGTATTGCAGCTTCTGCGTTGTGCCGTATACGCGTGGCGAGGAAATCAGCCGCCCATTCGACGATGTTATTGCAGAGGTCGCATCACTCGCAGAGCAAGGTGTGCGAGAAGTTAATTTGCTGGGGCAAAACGTCAATGCCTACCGTGGTCCCATGCACGACGGCGAGATCGCGGACCTGGCGACGCTCATCTATTACGTCGCGGCCTTCGACGAAATAGAGCGCATTCGATTTACGACGTCGCACCCGGTTGAGTTTACGGACAGCCTGATCCAGGCCTATGCCGAAGTGCCAAAACTCGCGAGCTACCTGCACCTTCCTGTGCAGCACGGCTCTGATCGCGTGCTCGCGGCGATGAAGCGCGGACATACGATCCTCGAATACAAACAGAAGATTCGGAAACTGCGAGAAGCGCGTCCCGACATCTCACTCAGCAGCGATTTCATTATTGGTTTTCCGGGGGAGACCGACAAGGATTTCGAACAGTTGATGAACCTGGTTGCCGACGTCGGTTTCGACCAGTCGTTCAGCTTCATCTACAGTGCGCGACCGGGAACGCCGGCGGCATCGTTGGCCGATGACACACCGCACGAAGTGAAGAAGCAGCGGCTGCAGATTCTGCAGATGCGCATCAACCAACAAGCGTTGGAAATAAGCCGTGCGATGGTCGGGACGACGCAGCGCGTGCTCGTCGAAAAGCTGTCAAAGAAAAGCGCCGCCCAGGTATCGGGGCGCACCGAGAACAATCGCTGGGTCAATTTCGATGCGGACGCGTCAATTATCGGGCAGTTTGTGGATGTCACGATTACGGAAGCGCTGCCGAACTCCTTACGCGGCCGACTTGCGAACAAAGAAGCCGCGGCGTAGTCTCAATCCTAATGGTCTATTGCCGTGATAGATATCTTGCCTGCAAAGGCAATGCCCTTGTCGTCCTGACAGGTGGCTTCCTGCACAGAGGTTACAAATACAGATTTTGAATGCTGTCCAGATTTCTCGGGATCTAATTCTCGAGCCCGCCGATAACAGCCGCCTTGCCAATCTCTGCGGCCAGTTTGATGAACACCTGCGGCAAATCGAACGCCGCCTCGACGTTGAAATCGCAAGTCGCGGTAATCGCTTCAGGATTACCGGACAACCCGGTGCAGCTGAAGTGGGCGGTGACGTCCTGTCGAAGCTGTTCGACATGACCGACCATGAGCGGCTCGATCCGGAGCGTGTACACATGTTATTGCAGGAGTCCTTTATGGATGACGCGCCTGAAAATTCGGCCAATACTGACGATGAAAGCGAAGACGTTTCTATTCAGACCAGGCGTAAATTGATTCGGCCTCGTGGCGCAAACCAGACACTGTACATGCGCAATATTCGGAGTCACGACCTGGCCTTTGGCATAGGTCCAGCCGGTACAGGTAAGACGTATCTTGCTGTTGCCGCTGCAGTCGATGCATTGGAGTCGGAAGAGATCCGGCGCATCGTCCTGGTTCGTCCGGCGGTCGAGGCGGGCGAGAGGCTCGGATTTCTACCGGGGGATCTCTCACAGAAAGTCGATCCCTATCTTCGCCCGATGTATGACGCACTGTACGACATGATCGGCGCCGAGCGAGTTACTCGTCTTATCGAACGTAACGTCATCGAAATTGCGCCGCTCGCTTTCATGCGTGGCCGCTCACTCAACGAGTCTTTCGTCCTTCTGGACGAAGCGCAAAACACGAGCGTCGAGCAGATGAAGATGTTCCTGACACGTATCGGCTTCGGATCGCGCGCTGTCGTAACAGGCGATGTGACGCAGATTGATCTTCCTAATGGCCAGTTGTCGGGTTTGAAGAATGCGGTCGACGTGTTGCAGAACGTGGAAGGCGTCTCGTTCACTTACTTCACGCCGAAGGACGTTGTGCGGCATCAACTCGTGCAGCGTATCGTGACGGCCTACGAAGAAAATGACTGTTCTGGTTGACGTTCAGCGGGCCTGCGAAGACGACACGGTTCCGGAAGCAAGGATTGTTGACACATGGGTAACGCGGGCGGTTGAAGTCGCCGGCGTCCCGAATGATGTTGAAGTCTCTGTGCGTGTCGTGGACGCAGACGAAATCCGGGCGTTGAACCGTGACTACCGCGACAAGGACACGGCGACGAATGTACTGTCTTTTCCCGCTGGCCCGATAGCGGGACTACCCGATGACGCGCCATCATTACTCGGCGACATTGTGGTCTGTGCGAGCGTCGTCGACGCTGAGGCCGCGGAACAGGGTAAATCCGTCGCGGATCACTGGGCGCATATGCTGGTGCATGGCACGTTGCACCTTCTGGGGTTCGATCACGAAGAGGACTCGGAAGCCGTTGCCATGGAAGCGCTCGAGACGCGCATTCTGACAGCACACGGACTCCCGGATCCATATGGAGCGTCAGGCCAGACCTGATAGAATTAGGCGACTATGAACGAAAAACCTCCCAGTACCACCGGCCCAGGTAGTCCCGGATTGGTCGCGCGCGTTCGGCGTGCGTTCCGGGGAGCGCCCTGGAGCCGAGACGAAATCCAGACATTCATTGAATCCGAAGTTGAATTGGACGCCGAGGAAAAGAGCATGCTCACCGGCGTGCTTGAGGTGTCCGAAACACAGGTTCGGGAAGTCATGGTGCCGCGTTCGCAGATGGTCGTTATTGACATCGAGGATGAGTTCGACGATATCCTCGCGATGATCGTCGAGTCCGGGCACTCGAGATTCCCGGTTATTGGCGAGGATCGCGACGAAGTGCTGGGTATCCTGCTTGCCAAAGACCTGTTGCGTTATTTTGGTACTGATGCGGCCAAAGAAGTGACGATACAAAAGTTGCTGCGCTCCGCCTCTGTCATACCCGAATCCAAACGTCTCAAAGCGCTGCTCAAGGAGTTTCGCGCCAGCCATAATCACATGGCGATTGTGGTTGACGAGTATGGCGGCGTTGCGGGCCTGCTGACCATCGAAGATGTTCTCGAGGAGATTGTCGGCGAGATTGAAGATGAGCATGATGACGAAGAAGCAGAGTTCATCCGCCCGGACGGAGACCGCAACGGCAAGCCGAGTTTTGCTGTTCGCGCCCTGACGCGTATCGAGGACTTCAACGATTACTTCGAAAGCGAACTTGAAGACGAGGAATACGACACTGTCGGCGGTCTTGTCATGCACGAGCTTGGCCGCTTGCCAAGACGTGGTGAGAAAATCGACTTCGGTGGATTCGAGTTTTCAGTCGTTAAGGCGGACAAGCGGCGTATCGACGCGCTGCAGGTGCAGCGGTCAGGCACCTGAGTTTTGGAAAAATACAAACACCCGATCTTCCTCATACCCGCGGACAGGCCAACTGTCAGTCGCCTGATCGTGTTCGTTCTGGGTGCGGCCACCACGACTGCGTTCGCGCCGTTCGGCTGGTGGCTGCTGGCACCGGTGCTCGTACTGCCATTGCTCTACATATGCCTGACGGTCGCGCCGCGGGATGCCGCCGCCCACGGATTTTGGTACGGCTTCGGGTTCTACCTGACGGGCATCTACTGGATCTACATCTCGGTGCACGTATTCGGCAATGCCGCGATCTGGGTGGCGCTCCTGCTAATGATAGGGCTTGCGTTGATCATGGCAGCGTTCGTATCGCTCGCGGCCTGGCTCACGAGCAAGCTGTCCCACGGCGAACCGTGGCTGCTCGTATTTGTTGCACCTTCGGCCTGGGTCTTGTGCGAGTGGATCAGAGGTTGGGTTTTGACAGGTTTCCCGTGGATGGGACTTGGTTATGGACAGATAGACTCACCACTCGCGGGCTGGGCGCCGGTGCTGGGCATTTACGGCGTAAGCTTCATGTTGGTTGTCAGTGTCGCTTCCATAATTGCGGCATTCCTGGCGCCTGCAGCTCGAGCTCGACTTGGCGGTGCTGCGATCGTGATCGCGCCGTGGGTGATTGGCGGGATCCTGTTGTCGGTCGACTGGACGGAGCCCGCAGGCAAGGCTATTCGCACCAGCATCGTCCAGGCGGGCGTTTCACAGGACAAGAAGTGGGATCGTGATCAGCTGTTGCCGATCATGGAGTATTATCACGGCGCGACGCTGAGCGTGGCCGACAGCAAGATCGTGTTGTGGCCGGAGGTAGCAATCCCTGCTATCCAGGACCAGGTTGAACCGTTTATCGCGCTGGTCGAGAGCGACGCCCGGGAGAATGGGCAGACGGTCCTTTTCGGTATCCTGGAGCGTAGCTACGATCGCAGCGTCGAAGGCCGAATTTACAATAGCGTCATGCTGATCGGCACAGAGGAACGCCAGCGGTATCGCAAACGACATCTCGTGCCTTTCGGTGAGTACTTTCCCGTGCCCCCCAGCGTGCGTGAATGGATGAAAATGCAGAACCTGCCGCACTCGGATCTTACGAAAGGTGATGCAGAACAGCCGCTGCTGATTGGCGCGGACGGCACGCAGTTTGGCGTAGCGATCTGCTACGAAGATGCCTATGGGGCGGAGCAATTGTATGCGCTTCCCGACGCCGCCATTCTTATCAATGTCAGTAACGATGCCTGGTTCGGCGATTCCATTGCGCCGCACCAACACCTTGAGATCGCGCGCATGCGCTCGCTCGAGTTCGGTCGACCGGCCGTCCGTTCCACGAATACGGGTATCAGCGCGTTTATCGGCGCAGACGGTGCACTTCTGCAGACGGGCAAGCAATTCGAGCCAGAACTCCTGACGGCAGAGGTCACGCCGCGCCGTGGACTTACGCCGTACGCG
>Ga0316194_10000746_pt1 | contig 21864 bp, 27 predicted proteins | sample CroRivsedime1_MG_FD_204936 | JGI IMG/M metagenome (GOLD analysis project Ga0316194, IMG submission 204936) | Coastal sediment microbial communities from Maine, United States - Cross River sediment 1 | ecosystem: Environmental > Aquatic > Marine > Coastal > Sediment | place: USA: Maine...
GTTTGCTGTTTCCTTTTTTCTATCCCACTCGAATTCAAGCGTTTTCATATGTACATTGTACTTATATATAGATGGAAAAGGAACCGGGTCCAGGTTTCAACACCGCACATTTACATGCAAATCGGAATATGGAGACGGAGCACATTAGAGACAAAGGCTCGCTGGAGAGCGCACTGTTTCGTCCACAAACCGGTTACTACGAAGACCTGGCGCGGATGGCCGCCGCGTTGTTTGAATCGATGATCAGTAATCGTTCTTTCGTGGACGGCAATAAGCGGATGGCGTTTTTCACGTGTGATGTTTTTCTGCACCTTAACGGCTGGAAGCTGCAAGTTGATTCAGATACCGGATATAGGTTTATTGTCGGCTCGCTCGAGCAAGGTCTGTGTGATTATGAGCACTTGCTGCCCTGGATACAGCAGCACCTGCAAAAACTCTGATCCTAAAGTTAAGAAGGCGCCTTGACGCCTCCCTTTGTGTTACCGACATAAAGAGCGTTTCCTCTTAAAGGTCTGATTTTCCACAGTAACGCGAGCAAACTGTCCATGGTTCCCAACCTGGACATCACGCGATGCTGGGAGAATGTATTTTGAAATTGTCGGATCGATAGATTCGGCCAAGACCATTGCGCGCGGGACTGGAATTCGGGAACTCAAAAGGCTCAAACGAACTTATGGCTTCGGCAATTGGAGAAAGAGAAAAGGTTTCGCCTGGATCAAACTGCAAAATGGCGATTTGCTGAAAGCTGAATTACACTGGTACGAGGCGTCCGGGCTAGGTAAGCGCGAATTCAAGATCAAGAAATTGATGGAGCGATCATGACCAAATCGAAATTTGTCATCTGCACGCGAAACACGGGTTATGAAGTGTCGCTGGAATTGCGCAAGTTATATCTCGTGATACCGGACCCCGGTGTAAATTCTCATGGCCAGATTCGAGTAGTGGATGAATCAGGAGAAGACTATCTTTACCCCTCATCGTTCTTCGTTCCAATTGACCTTCCGGCTGCCGCGGCAAAGCTTTTCGCACATGCAGCTTGAATTGAATAACTCATAAATAGCACTATCTATCATTCAGACATTTCGGAGCAATTACTAAAAGGAAACCCCAATGAAAGCAATGAACAGGCAATGTGCCGCCACAGGAGCTGCATTCCTTCTGCTGTGCACCACTGGCCTCGCAGCAGACGATTCCGGCTTCCTGACGGACTACAGTCAGCTCAAGCCCATTGCCGGCACCGATATACGGTTGTATACGGCTCCGGGTGCATACACGGAAGCAAAGAAGTACACGGCCGTGATGATCGATCAGCCCGAAATCGTTATTGCAGACGATTCCAAGTACAAAGGCATCAAGCCCGATGATGCGAAGCTCGTAGCAGATAACATGCGCAATGCCCTGACTGACGCTGTGACCAAAACCGGCAGGGTGAAGGTCGTCGACAAGGCCGGGCCCGGAGTGCTCTATGTGCGACTGGCCGCCAGCGATGTGCATCTGAAGAAAAAGAGTCGTGGCGTGTTGGGTTACACACCGGCTGGATTCGTAGTGGGTTCCGCAGTCTCGGCAGGTCAGGAAATGGAACAGAAAGTGATCATGCAGGACATGACGCTGGAGATTGAGTTCCAGGACAGCCAGACCGAGAAGGTAATGGCCGCAGTGGTGGACAAAATAGAAGCAGGCAAGAAAGCCAAGGCCAGCGAGTCCTGGATGAAGGAGCATACGGTGATGGCCTACTGGGCGACCCGTTTTAACTGCCATCTGGAAAACTCGCAGAAGCCTGAAAACGAATGGCAGGATTGCGAAGCGCAATTGCCTGAATAGCTGGGCTAACTTATTACCGATTTCTCCCGAAACCATTCCGCAAGCTGTAATTCGGAAAGGTTGCCCGCAGCCAGTCCAAAAATGATTTGAGTGGCTTCAGGTTCTGTGGCTGTGAGTCGTAAGCCATTGAGTTCGAGAAAAGCCGCACCAGCCAGGAATCCGGTTCGCTTGTTGCCATCTACAAAGGGGTGGTTTTTAACGATTCCGGCCGTGTATGCTGCGGCCAATTCCGGGATTTCCGTAGTCCCATAGACAAACTGACTGCGGGGTCTGGCGAGTGCCGACTCCAGTGAATTCTGGTCTCGAATTCCTTCGGCGCCCCCAAAGTTGGCCAATGAGATTTCATGAGCGATATGGACGGCCACTTCCAGTAGCCAGACAGGGTCACTCACCGAGCACTTTCAGGGTGTTGCGATAACGAATCGTTAAATCCTCAATCACCCGCATCTGGGCTACCAGGTCCGGATCATGGGGTGTGATTCGATAGCCACCGCCGGGTAATTCAGTCAAGTGCACGACATCACCTTCGGCGACTCTCATATTTGAGGCGATTCCCACGGGTACGGTAACGGTCAGGGAATTTCCTACCTTTCGAAGCTTCAATTCGGTCATGGGTTTGCTCTAGGATTGATGTATATACATAAGTGTATACGGTAACGACTGACGCTGCAATTCGGCCCTTCTGCGGTCACACATTAAACAGGCGCCCGTGGGTCGCCTTCGGCTCCACGGTCAGGATACTTCCGTCGATCGATTTCGCTCCAGTCGTTCAGCCAGCCAAACCTTAATGATGGACTGGCGTGTGACTCCCAGGCGTTTTGCTTCCTTGTCCAGTTTGTTGACCATCCAGACCGGGAAATCCACATTGACCCGTTTTTGTTCCTGGTTTGGCCGACAAGAGCTGGACAAGTCCAGCAAATGAGTAATGTCTTTCCCTTCATCAAACAGCCGGTCGAATTCTTCAGCTTTCATACAGAGCAATCTCCTTTTGACGTGAACGTCGAACGGAAATGAGACGAATTTTTTCGTCTCTAAAGGTAAATACCGCAGACCAGTGCTTTTCCCCGATACAGCCAATTGCAATCCAGCGTGGTTCATCAGTTGCCCTGGATTTAATGACCTGAAGCGCTGAGTCTTCCCAAAGCACCTGTGCGTCTTTGAAGTTGATCCCGTGCTTTGCCAGGTTGGCCATACTTTTAGTCGCGTTATACTCAAACACTATTATTATATAATAAATATACCCTATAGGGATAAATATGAGCATATATTCTAGTGGTTTGATGCAATTCAGGATGTCAGTGTCAGCCAGCAGATCGTGTATGAATATGGCTCGATCGTGTAGCGCATGAATACGGCTTTTTTGTTAGCATATCCCTCCTGTTTCTGTAGTAAATTCTGGTCGTCATGACCCAAGGAAATATTTGTGAGTAACCGATTGACCCGGCTTTTCAAGGAGCCGTTGATACAGTTTTTGATTATTGGCGCAGCCATCTATGGCGCTTACGCGGTTTTTGGCACGCCCGAGGAGGATTACCGGGACAATATCATCCTGGTGGATTCAAACCGCATCAATGCCATGATCAGCGAGTGGGAAAGCCGCTGGCAGCGTCCACCCACCCGGCAGGAGATTGACGGGCTGATTGAGCAATACGTCAAGGAAGACGTGCTTTACCGGCAGGCTGTTGCCATGGGGCTGAACGAGGACGATCCGATTACACGCCGGCGCATGGCGCAGAAGCTCGAGTTCCTGACCAGCGATCTTGCCCAAATGCAGGAACCCGCAGAGGGTGAACTCCAGGCCTTCTTTGAAGAGAACGAAGCAGACTACCGCGACCCTGACAGGATCAGTTTCAGCCATATTTTCATCGACCCGGATGCGAGGGGAGACGCGACCCTGGCGGACGCTGATGAACTGCTGGTGCAGTTGAAGGCAGAAGGTGAGCCCACCGAAGAAATGCTGCAACGGGGCGACCGCTTCATGCTGCAAAGCTACTTTGCCGCGGCAACCGATCTGGATATCCGGCGACAACTGGGATCCGGCTTTGCCGAGTCCGTGATGGCGCTCGAACCCGGTCAGTGGCATGGCCCGGTATTGTCCGGTTACGGTGTACACCTGGTTTATGTCTTCGCTTACCAGGAGGCGCCGGCGCCGCAGTTCGAGGTAGTCCGCGAACGCGTGCTGGAAGACTGGCATACCGTGAAGCGCGAAGAATTCAACCAGCAGTTCCTGAGAAGCCTGAAAGAACGATTCGAAATCATCGTTGAAGAACTCCCTGCAGACCGCTTGTTGGACGGGCAGATTGAAGCGGCACAGGATAGCCCGGCAAAAGCTGCATCATGATCGCTGAGATGGCAAAACTTCGTTGCCGCATCGTGGCAGCCCTGTTGCTGCTGTTCCTGGTATTTCCTTTCGCCGCAGCGGCGGACGAATTCCGGCCCGCCTTGCTGGAGATCAACGAACGTGAAGGCGGCTGGGTGGACGTCACCTGGAAAGTGCCGACCATGGGGGACCGGGTTCTGGCCCTGACGCCGGTGTTTCCGGATTTCATGGAACAGGTGGGCCCGGGTTCCGGACGGCAGGTTGCCGGCGCCTGGGTGGAAACCAAGTCGTACCGGGCGCTGAATAAGAAAACCCTGAATGGAGCCACCCTGAGCGTGGATGGCCTGGCTGCCGTTCCTGCCGATGTGCTGGTAAGGGTCAAACTGGGCGATGGCACCGAGCATTCCGCCATTCTGCGTTCGATCAACAGCAGTTTTACGGTGCCGGAAAAAGTCACCCGGGTGGAGCTGGCCATTTCGTATTGGCAGATGGGCACCATTCATATCCTGGAGGGGCTGGACCACCTGTTGTTCCTGCTGACCCTGTTGCTGATCGTCAACGGTTTCTGGGCGCTGTTGAAGACGGTGACCGCCTTTACCCTCGCGCACAGTATTACCCTGGCACTGGCCACGCTGGACCTGGTGCATATTCCCCCGGTGCCCACCGAGGCCGTGATTTCACTCAGTATCGTATTGCTGGCCGTGGAAGTCGTGCACAAGAACCAGGGCGTATTGACCTCTTCGGAACGGTTCCCCTGGGTGGTGGCGTTTACTTTCGGCCTGGTTCACGGGCTGGGTTTCGCCGGCGCACTGGCCGAAATCGGTTTGCCACAAAATGAACTACCTTTAGCCCTGCTGATGTTCAACGTCGGCGTGGAAACCGGGCAGGTGCTGTTCGTGACGGTCGTATCCCTGTTGCTGGCCGGACTGCACCGAATGCACGGGCGCACAGCGCTCACACTGGCTCGTGCCACCCCGTTCGCCATTGGCGGTATCGCCGCTTACTGGACAATCGATCGCCTGGTGTCGACTTTCAGCATGTGAGCTGGGACCCGGCACAAAGCCCGGACCAGGCCTGGCAGAGTGCCAGGGAATTGCCCCGTGGAACCACTGAATCTGATTTAGCCGGCGGTGGGCACGCCGTTCTTGTACAGGACGAACCACGGGTGAGGATTGTGCTTTCCGCATCCGGCGGATCTGGCACACGACAAGTCAGCAAGATATACCGCACGCCCCTTGCGCTGACCTGGCGGGACCTGTTTCGCTACCCCCAGGCCCAGCGCGAATATGAAAACCTGCAGTTCGCGTTTCAAAAAAAATTGCCGGTGGCAGAACCTTTGGGCTTTGGCCTGCGCCGTCGGGTCGGGAGCGATTGGTACAGCCAGCTGACCACAGCGTTTCTGGAAGGCACCACTCTGCGGGATGTGCTGGCGCAGAACATAGCGGGCAGGGAAGAACTGATCGGGATGGCGGGCCGCTTGGTGGCAACCATTCACCGGAAAGGCATGGTCTGGGGCACCGCCCATTCCGGCAATTTCATGGTCCATAGCGGTTCACCCGCTACGATGAGCGCGTTCGATTTCCCCTACGCATTTTGTACCGGGAAAGACAGGGCAGGCAGCCGCCTGGCACTCTACGACGTCTGGAACATGGTGGTGGATTTTCGCACCCAGTGCCGGCTCGATGAGTCCCTGGTCGGGCTGTTTTTCGAGGCTTATGCAGCCGAGGCCGGGCTGGACACGAAAAATCTCCAATCCCGGGTGGACGCCAGGCAGGGTAAAAAGTCAGTTTTCCCGGAACGGCTTTTTATCCGGACCGTGCGCTCTTTTCGGTTGAGGCCGTTCTAGGCGAACTCCTTGCTCCTCGATCCAGGCCGGCAAATCGCCGGGCGGCTCGATTTCCTTGCCGGTCTTGTTGTCGACCAGCTTCATTTTTGTCTTCAGTGAGATAACCCGCGCCCATGTTTCCCATACATCTTGTGGTCAGAGCTTGATTGTTAATTTATAATTAATTTCATACAAGAACCCCATAAATCCGGGGGCAACAAGGAGAGATTACAGTGCGGTTTTTACTGAAAGGATCATGGATAGCGACTCTGGCCTTAACCTTGACGTTTTTGGCAAGCTCAAACTCCCTGCTCGCCGAGGAAAAGTCACCTGATGACTGGGTGTATGATTTTGAACTCTACGCCTGGCTCCCGACCGTAAAACCCACGCTCCCGAATGGGGAGACGCTGAACTGGAGTCTGAAAGACCTGCTGGATAACCTGGACTTCCTGACCATGTTCAACGGCGGCGCCCGCAAGGATAAATGGTCCGTGGGTGCGGATTTCCTCTATATGAATCTCGGAGATACCAGAACGATATCCGGTAGTATTGTCAATCACCCGGTGGATGTGGAAGCGGTCCTGGATCTCAGGGCGCTGACCTTTACTACCTTCGCGGGTTACCAGATTGCTGAAAGCGCCAGGAATCGAACCGATATCATCGGTGGTGTTCGTTACTTTTACCTCCGGGTGCCCATTAAGGCTGCGCTCAATGACAACATGACCAGAGAGCTTACTCCAAAAGTCATCACATGGGATGGGATCATCGGTCTGCGGGGTAAGACCCTGATCAATGACCAGTGGTATTTTGACTACTACGGTGATGTCGGAACGGGTCAGTCCAGCCTCACTTACCAGGCTAAGGTGGGTTTTGGATACAACTTCAACAAATGGACAGGCACGTTTGGATATCGTCATATGCGCTGGAATTACAAAAGCCAGGAACTCCTGGATGATCTGACGATCACCGGTCCTTACATTGGAGCAAAATTCACCTGGTAAGCCATGATTGCAATGCTGTGATCCTCGCCTGACAATAAGGGCAGGAATACAGAGGAGCACAGGATCATGACATCCAGGGTTCGCAAGATACTGCACCAGTTGATCTTGTTTGGGGTATACGGTTCTTTCGGTGTGTTCGTAACCCTGGTCACCGTGTTCGTCATCATCATGAACGACCGGCCTGATCTGAGCGTCTGGCATACGGTTGACCTGGACGAAGAATTTACCGTCGATTCCGATGTTTCAACCTTCGCGGAATATCTTGCTCTGGAAGACCGCCTGTTCAAGCAACTGGACCAGGAGGTCTACGCCAGGATATCCGAAAGCGATAAAGGCGTGATCTCCCGGTATGACAGGGGCAGCCTGTCCGACCCTGATCAGTGGCCGCAAAACTGGAATCGCAGTTTTGAAATGCCGGTCGACAACCCCCGTGCCGCTGTGCTGCTCCTGCATGGCATGTCCGATTCCCCCTATAGCCTGAGGACCCTGGGTGAAGCCCTTCACGACAAGGGTGCTTACGTGGTGGGGTTGCGCATTCCGGGCCACGGCACGGCACCTTCTGGCCTCGTGAGGGTTACCGGGCAGGACATGGCGGCAGCGGTGCGCATCGCGGTTGCCCATGTCGCTGAACAGGCGAATGGTCAGTCGGTGCATATCGTGGGTTATTCCAATGGCGGTGCGCTGGCGGTCAATTATGCGCTCGATGCAGCGAACGACCCTTCAATGCCACAGGTGACCAGCCTGGCGCTGCTTTCGCCTGAAATCGGCATCAGCAAGGTGGCGGCCCTGGCTGTGTGGCAGGCAAGGCTGGGTGTATTTCTGGGTCTGGACAAGCTGGCCTGGAATGGCCTTCTCCCGGAATACGATCCCTTCAAGTACGGTTCTTTTGCAGTCAATGCCGGTGATGTGGCGCATCGTGTGACGAATGTCATTCAGCAGAAAATTATCAGCCTGAATAACAACGGAAAGCTCGGGAACCTGGCGCCGATACTGGCTTTTTCTTCAATTGTGGACGCAACTGTTTCCGCACCGGTCCTGATCGAGGGGCTGTTCAACCACCTGCCGAAAGGCGGGCATGAACTCGTGCTGTTCAACATCAATGCCATGGCGGATATTGAACCGTTACTGAAGTGGAACCCGGATGCGATGTTCAATGCGCTGCAGCAGAATCCTCAGAGGTCTTTCACGCTCAGCCTGGTTACCAACAAGGCTTCAGACAGCCGCGATGTGATGCTGGCCAGTATCTCACCGGGCGCCGATGATTCCGTGGATACGGACCTGGGATTAAGCTGGCCCGCTGATCTGTATTCCCTGACCCATGTAGCCCTGCCTTTCCCGCCGGACGATCCTCTGTACGGTGGTACCCCGCTGGCGAGCAAACAGATGCTTCATCTCGGTGATATTGCGCTCCGTGGTGAAAGAGGCGTTCTACACATACCCGCTTCTGAGATGTTGCGGCTGCGCTGGAACCCTTTTTATTCATTCCTCGAGGGCAGGGTGATCGGGTTTTTCGAACTGGATTCCCCGGATCCCGGAAACTAATTTTCCGGCATATCGATGCGGCCTTTGTGTTTGACCATCCAGCATTTCTGAATGACCGCATAGAGCAGGGCGGTTGACATGCCAAACATCATGATGCCGATCATGCCTTCCAAACCAGACAACAGCTGCCACTCGCTGCTCAGGGTGACATCGCCGTACCCCAGCGTGGTAAAAGTTATGGCTGAGAAGTAGAAGGCGTCATGCATGTTATCCAGGCCGGATTGTCCAGGCAAATAAAAGTAAAGAAGGGCCCAGAGATACGCCTCTACCACGTGCAACATGAGCAACGCCACTGCGGTATCCAGTATGGCTCTGAAAAGATGGGGGCTTTGATTCTTTTGTGCACGCCGCTCAATGCGGCGTCCCAGGACTCTGAGCCAGAGCACGACGCCGGCAACGTTGATAATGACGGTCAAGCCGATCATTCCGATACCGATCAGCAAGACGGTTAGAGTATGTCCCGAGTCACCCATTGCGCGATTATTTACCTCTAGAACGTGTAGCGGGCAGAGACCTGAAGCTGCGTTGCACTGCCCTTGCTTTCATCAGCATTTTTGCGCCGACCCCACAGCAGCTCAACCCCGAGTCTCACATTCTTGGTCGGATTGTAAATCACGTTAACAGAAGCCCGGACCGTTTCGCTGTAATTATCGTCATCCTGAAAGCCGAAGGTGTCCATATTGACATAGCCGATAGAAAAATTGGAACGCATGATACCAGGCCAGGATTTTAACCGGTGCCAATTCAACGGCCAGATATGCTGGTAAGTCAGGTAACCGGCAAATATGGGAATTGCACGAAGTTTTCCTTTGGGGTCGAAGACGGCATCTCCGGCACTCACCGATTGCGGATCATTAATATACTGGCTAATGCCTTCGCCGTAGGTGAGCTGCCAGATAAAATAGTCATTACCGTCCCCCCACCAGGTAACGGGCTGCCGCCCTCCCGTGGTGATACCCCAACCGGTTGTACTGTCCGAAGCGGGGGTGACAATGTCGTCATCAGGCCCGCTGACTGCGCCGTCAGCCTTCAAATCGCGGAGAATCAGTCCGACGCGATAGTTCCAGCGCCCCAAGGGCCCGAGCGGCATCCAGGTCGAACTGCCGACAAAATCAAACCGGCCCCGCCTGGTCTCACCATTGATGATAGCGGCCTGGGGATCTTCCAGTGCCAGTTTCAGCTGGTAGTTCTCCCCGAATTTCGGCGACCAGCGAACCTGCGAGTGACGCAGCAATACCTCGCCGTTCATGCCTTCGATATCCACCTCTTCCGGCCGGGCGTCGACGTCCATGAACGTCGACCATGTTTTGCCGGCGAGGAAAGCGCGGAACTGGCCAAAGGCATGTCGAAGACGGAATGTATCGCCGTCACCCCGAAAGTCACCTTCCACGTACGCGCGAACTTCACCCAGGCTGGTTTGCTCACGGTATTCCACGTTGAGCCGGGTCTGGTTGGCCGAAACAGAGGTGCCCTGGATTGCGCCGGTCACCATCTGGTCATCGGGTGGAATACTGCCCACGATAAAGCGGTCCGGAATCAGCATGGGATCGAAATTATCGACGATGGACAGGTTGACATAGCCGCCTACTTTCATCGCTGCGGTTGTACCGGGTAAGTACCAGGCGCCGATGAAGTCGGCGTCGTAGAGTGTGTTTGCAGGATCATCCATGGCGGACTGCAGATCGGCGATCTGTTTCTCCAGCGAATCGGGCTGCTTGGTCGCCTGTTTTGCCAGGGCTTCCTTGGCTTGATCCTGAGCCGTTTGATCGTCACCGTCACCGGAGGTATCCGCAGCGACAGCTACTTTGGTCTCAGCGGGGGCATCGGTAGAGGCCTCGGTTTTATCAGGGGGAGGGACAAGTGGTGTTTCGGTCTTCTGCGCTACTGCCGGTGCTTTTTCAGCCGGCTGGTCACCCTGGAGTTGCCGGATCAGTTCCCTTTGCTCCTCCAGTTCCTTTGCCTGCTGGTCCAGTTGCTTCTGCTGGGCCGCCAGCAAGTCGGCCATCTGCTTCAGGGTGGCCTGAAGCCCCATTTCTGCTGCGGCCAGCGGCTGTCCAGGACAGAGCAGGGCCGCGAGCAGTGGGATGAGTAATCGTGAACGCATCATTTCGGGTCAAATATTATCACTGTTCAGGCTGAGTGGACTAACAAATCAGCCCTTGTCCAGGTGCACATCCAGTTGCGGGAATGCAATCACGATACCTTCTTCTCCGAACTTCTCGTAGATCCTGTGATGGAGGTCGCTGAGCAGCGTGACGCGATTGTCCACATCGGCCACGTAGAACCGTGCACGCAGGTCCACGGAGCTCTCGCCAAACTGTTTGAATACGACGTAAGGCAGCGGGTCCTGAAGTATCAGCGGGTGCGTCAGAAGTATCTCTTCCATCACCGATGAGGCTTTTCTGGCGTCACTGCCATAGGTGATTCCGACATCGAGGTTCATCCGGGTTCTGGAATCGCTGAGGGTCCAGTTCAGCAGTCGACCGGTCACGAATTCCTTGTTGGGAACCAGCAGTTCCTTGCCTTCGAAATCACGGATGGTGGTGGCCCTGATTTGAATCCGGATGACTTCGCCTGAACTATCCCCCACCGTGATGATATCCCTCACACGGATCGGCCTTTCGAACAGGATAATGAGGCCGCTGATGAAGTTGGCAATAATTTCCTGGAGTCCAAAGCCGATACCCACGCCGAGCGCGGCCACCAGCCATTGCAGGTTACTCCACTGGAGCCCGAGTATCGAGAGAATGGCAATGAATCCGGCGCCAAAAATGACGTATTCGAGTATTTTCGCGACCGCGTAGCGGGTACCTGGCGTGACGTTTTCCCTGCTGCGCAGAATCAGTGAGATCAGGCTGGGGATGGTCCGCGCGGCCGAGTACGACAGGATTCCGATGAACAATGCCATGGCAACCGAAGCCAGCGTAATACTGGTGATGACGGCTTCCCCCTGGGAGACGTCGCTGGTCGTCCACAGGGTTACGCGTTTCATCGCTTCCAGGGCTGAAAACAGGGGCGCCCACAAATATGCGTAACCGATCACGGCCAGGATGATGGTTCCCGCTTTAAGGAGTTGGGAGATGGAGGTGCTCAGGGCATAGGCCTCGCTTTCCTCGAACTCAACAACACCCGCCTCATCATCGTTGGCGGCCTGCCTGGCAGCAAGGACATTGCGGAACCGCATCCTCCGGTTGGCCAGCGTCAGCCATCGCTTCATGAAATTGTAGAAGTACACCAGCAGTATACCCAGGGCCAGTGAACGGATGATGCCGTCAAACAGCACGTATCCGGTGTAGATGTAACCGGCCTGGCTGGCAATGATCAGGAACAGGATGGTTGAATTGATAATCAGTAAAATCAGCAAGTCCAGCCGCGATTTTTTCGACCTGTTCTGATACTTCCGCCAGAAATGAAGGGTGAATAAAACCAAAACAACAATCATGGCGACAGCAAAAATCAAACGCCCCAGTACAATGTTGACCGAATCAACCTCCACCCTGAATACAAGGGCCGCTATCAGCAACGGGGGCCATGCCCATATCAACAGCGAGGTCGTCAGCTTCCTGATGCGCGCACAGGTTTGCTGCGGCCAGTTGAAATGCAATTGCGCCAGCCCGTTCGGTTCACAGCTGATGCGCAGCAATATCAGCAAAAACAGATCCCTGGCGGATCCGGAAAGGCTGGAAGAGAGATAGGGTGCTGCCGCACTGCTCGCATGACCGAGATCCCTGGCCAGTACGACCAAAAACAAGGGAATGATAAGGCTCCGGAACGCTGTGATCAGGAGTGCACCGAAAGTCAGGCCGATGTGGTCTTTGCGGACATTACCAACCTTGGCTTTCTGACTGGCCACGTACTGCTTGACGGTTTTACGGAAAAGCAGTGACAGCAATACAAGAATAAGCAGCAGACCGGTTGCCGGGGTGAAATGAATCGGTCGAAGACCAGATACCTGGTCAACCAGGTTTTTGGAATCCTGCTTGATATTCTCCCAGAAGCCCAGTGATATCGGCGGGTGACTGGGAACCCACAGAATCCTGCTTCCGAGGTATCGCCGGTATTGCTTGTATTGCTCTTCAAGTTGCTGCCGGGTCCTGTCGATACTGCCGTGCGAATTGATCAGCTTGGTCTCAACGGCAATGAGTTCAGTGAGCAGATCACGCCGGGCACGGGCCAACTCTTTCGCGGCGTTCAGTGCCGCCTCGTCTTGTTCGATTTCGGGTTGATCATCGCTTGCTGCAAATTCTTTTTGAATGTAATCGGTCGTAGTGGTCAACAGTGCAAGCAGTTCCTCGTATCTCGCTCTTTGGATAACGTGGTCTCCAATTTCGCTCACGTTGTCCAACTGGGTTTCCTGCCAGGAAAACATGTCCTTCTGATGCCAGTGTGTCATCAGCACATGCCCCAGAGAGGGGCTGTTTTCTGACAGCGCTACAATCTGTTTTACCGTGTCAAACTGCTTAGCCAGAGACTGTTGCACTTGTTTAACCCGGTTGTCTTCTTCTTCCATGAGCTTCAGAAAGGAACTCAGCTCAGAACTCTGCGACTGCAGCTCCTGATTTTCCCCGATGATGCGCTGAACAGTTTCATAGCCGGGCGAATCTTCCGCGAGTTCGACGCTAGATTCGCTGGTGCTTGCTTGCGCCCGGACAGCCAGTTCTGCCTCCAGGGCCTGGACTTGATATTGCAGGCCATCAACCGTCATGGCCAGCTCATCACTTTCGACTTTACGGCGGCTGAACCGGACAGGCTGGCTGGTCAACTGTGCCTCCAGCATGTGGCGCTCCGCCACCAGCGCCCTGGACTCCGACAGGCTGGTCCATTGCCCTGCTTCGTATGCGGAAGGCTCCAGATCTGGCTGGATGGTGATATCCGGTGCCGGCAATTCTGCCAGGCGCTGGTCTATCGTCTCGATCCGGGTCTGGATTTCGGGCGCACGGTTCTGGGCAGTTGCAATCTGCCGGTCCAGGTTATCTTTGGCCGCATTCGCATCACGAAGACTGACACGTATCTCGGCGAGTTTGCTTTCAAGGTCACCCTGGTTCAGGGTGGAGAGTGAGTCAGCATCGATATCTGAACCGCGATAGTCTTTGGAGTCCATCCGGGCACGGATTTCAGACTCCTGCTGGGGAGCGGTAGTCAGGGATTCCGTGTAACTTTTTTCAGTCGCGGCATGGGCCTGGGCTTCCCTCAACTGATTCATCACATCTACGTATAAGTCGAGGGTGGTTTTGCTGCCGTCCGGCATCCCGCCTTCGGGGGCTCCGGTGTCACGTAGCGCCTGGATCCTGGTCTGCACCACGTCCGTGTCTAAAGCCGTTTTTTCCTGCAGCTCCTGGGCAGCAACGTTGTTCAGCCCACAGATCAGCGCGGCAAGCAAAACGAACTGTTGAAATTTAAACAAAAACAATGCTCCCCGTTTTGGGCTGTATGCCTGCCCCGAGTTTAACTCAGATTGCAGCCAGCTGAAATTGGAGCTGAAATTGGGGACGGAGCACATTAAGCTGCCGAGTAGCGGCGCCGCACCGGGCGGGCTCTCTACTGAGAGTCGGGACGTTTCCGCGTGCGGTGGAGCCAGTTCGCTGGCGGAACGTACTTTGATGATTTGTTACAGGTCTTTTTCAGCTTCTTTTCCATGCCACACTCGAAGCACAATGATCGATTTCTCCTGTCGTAAGTATCGAACGGTGAACTTTCCAACGAACAGGTCTCGAATCACATTGGGATCTGGTGCGCGCCTGACTGGGAGCCCTAGTTCAGGGAAACTTGCTAAATTCCCGATGCCGTCCAATAACTCAGCTGCTATTCGTCTTGCGGCATGGGGGTTCTTGATTTCTACAAACGCGCGAAGCCGCTCAAGATCATGAATTGCTTCAATCGCATATTTAATTCTCATGCTTCTGGAGGGGATTTGAGTGAATCGCTTCCCCAGGATTTAAGCCACTTTGAAACCTCTTCTGAGTCAATGAGACGCCCGGCCTTGACAGATTCCAAAGCTTGGGTTGTATCAGACCACCGAATTTCTTCCATGGACTGGCGAAGCACAAACTCCTTAATAGCTTGATTAACCAGATAGTTCTTGCTCCGATCCAGTTTTTGAGCCAGTTGTTCCAGTGGGATTTCTAAGTCTTTACTCAAGCGAATACTGGTGACGCCCATTTTTGTTCTCCATGCTGTAGTTGTATGTATTACAACATACTACACATTTGCCTAATGTTTGAATTAAACGACGTTGCGGAACAACGTCCGGTGGGGCCAGCCAGGTGCAATTTCTTCGACTTCAGGCGGCATGGCTACCATGCTCGGAACTATGCTTCAGAAGACTTTCGGCTGGAATTGAGAAAACTTCGTGTAGCCCCTCGATCATTCGGAGTGTCAATGGGCGCTTACGAGCCAGAATTTCGTATACACGATTTTTTCTACCAATAACGGGAACAAGGTCATCCACAGTAAGACCCTGTTGCTCCATGCGAAATCTGATGGCTTCAATTGGGTCGGGGAAATCAATCGGATAATGAGCTCGCTCATAGGCTTCGACCAGCGTAACTAAGACGTCCAGGTAATCACCTTCGGGCGTGTCAGCTTGAGCTGACATGTGTGACTCGATTTCCTTAAGTGCTGCCCTATAATCAGCTTCTGTTTTGATAGGACGAATTTCCATAAATCACCTCATATTGTCTGTGCATCAATTTCGTCGTACTGCTTGTGTGTTCCGATGAACCGGATGTACACAATGCGATAGGGATAGTTAATCCATACGACCAAACGATATTTGTTACCAGCTATGTTGAACACAACACGCCCATCTTTGAGGATGCTGGCGCTAGAGAACTGAGCCTTGACCTCGTTCGGGGTAGCCCAGTCCGCTTTCAATGCCTCTCGATACCATGCCATTCCAGGTTCAATTACGTCGGAGTAAGCAGGCGAACTGGACCAATATGCTTTCAGTGTTGAAACAGCAATTATGCGCATAATCGAATTATAGTCCCATATTGGGACTTGTACAATGACAAAGCTGAGGGCTGAGTCGTTCTTGGATTTGTAAACCTAATCAGGGTCTTCGCCCGACTTGGTGAACGCCTTGCTGATGGCACCACAGGTCAGTGCGGCCTTGGATTCGCAAGGCCCGACCGTGACTTCGAGGTAGTCGCCCTCGTCATCCTTCTCGCTTCTTGCAAAGTCGGTTGTAATTAAAGTGGCCAATTGTTGCTACTGGAGTCCAAACGCACCGCGGATGCCCTCTATTAACATCTGGGTGCCGATCACGGCGAGGATCAACCCCATCATGCGGGTGATAACCCCCAGGGCGCACTCGCCCAGAAACTTAACGAGCCTGGCACCGAACAGGAAGAACAGGAGGGTAATGATGCACATGGCGGCAAACATGGCAATGGTGATACCCACTTCCAGCCAGCTGCCGGTGGCGCTGAAGTTCATGGCCGTGGCAATGGTGCCCGGTCCGGCCATAATGGGTAGTGCCAGCGGGGACACGGCCACGCTCAAGTCAGCGGATTGACCCTCCTGATCAGAGTTGCTGGGTTGTTGTACGGGGGACTGTTTGCCGTTGAGCATGTGGAAGCCGATAAGAAACACCAGGATGCCGCCGGTAATCTTGAACGCTGACAGAGTGATGCCGAAAACAGTGAAAATCATAGCGCCTGCCAGGCAAAATACGGCGATGATGACAAATGCCAGGGCACAGGCGCGGATTGCGATACTGGTGACTGCGCGCTCATCATCACCCGCTGTCAAGCTAAGGAAAATAGGCACGTTGGCGATAGGATTCATCACGGCGAAAAAGCCCATGAATACGGTTAATGCGTGCGTCAAAATACTACTGTCCATATCTGTTATTCCCGTTTTGTTCCTGAGCTGATTCGAAATAATGAGCAACCGCTTCGATGTCATCGCTCGCGAACTCTTACGGGACACAGATGAAAAGGTTAGCGAAATTGCCGGAGCTGTCGGATTCGATGACCAGGCAAATTTTTCGCGCTTTTTCCAACGGGTCGGCAGGCTTAGCCCGCGTCAGTATCGTAAATCGTGCCGGTGATTATCAAGGAATTACCCCATCTACCACCCAAACAAGAGGTAGAGACAAGGGCCGTACTCAAGAAATGCATCACCGCCCGAGCTGCACTGGCCGAGCTCAAACAGGCCACTGATCTCATCCCCTTTGTTGCTTGTTTTGTTAGCCGTTATTCTCATGCAGGCGACCTTCTACATATTTGTGAAGGATACTGGCAACCAACGTTTGGTAAGGAATACCTTCAGCAAGGGCTTTTTTCTGTAACCCTCGAAGGTCTTTAGAAGTCAGCCGGATGTTGATCCTGGCATCTTTCTTAAACATGGCTTCGGCATATAGTTGATGCCTTTTCTGTACATCGGAGGAATCCTTAGCGCGTTTTACCTTACCCGACTCAAATGCCTCCAAGATTTCACTTTCTTCCTGATCTAACTTATTCATTTCTCAGCACCTCGGTATGCTCTGGTTGCTTTTCTGCTCGGAATGATTGTCTTTAGAAAGACATCTTCTTCCGACTCAATAAACGGAACAAGGTAAACATAATCCTCAATAACTATTATATGGATTTGTTGGCCTGGGTAACGCACCTGATTGGGATGTTCGATTGTATCGAGAATATCACCTGCCATGATATGGAACACCACATCTTCAAATGAAACGTTTCTCTCAGCCTTCAGTAAAGCGTTCTTTTCAGGGTTCCACGAGATCGCTTTCATATGTCGATTCTAGCACAACGTGTGCCGTTTGTATTCTTTGAGATTATAGGGACGGAGCAAATTAACAGCCCATAAAACGTTCAAAAAGAGTTTCAGTGTAATATTAGTGAAATGAGCCGCACCCAGCATTTTCCGAATTTTTTCATCGTGGGTGCGCCTCGTTGCGGCACCACCGCCATTTGCCGTTACCTGTCGCGAAATCCGAAAATCTGTTTCTCACGACCCAAGGAACCGCACTATTTTTCACGGCTGGATCACGATCCAACTCCGGAGGAAATCAAATGCGATTACCTGGACAAGAATTTTGGCCATTACCTGGAAACCCACACGGCGATGGGCGAGGGCTCTGTATCCTATCTTTACCTTCCGGGGGCCATAGAGCGGATCAACCAGCTGAATCCCGAAGCGAAGTTCGTGTTGCAGATACGCAATCCGCTGTCGATGCTGCCCTCCTACCACCAGCGGATGCGATTCCTGCTACAGGAGGACCAGGAGGATTTCAAGACCGCCTGGGATTTGCAGGAAGCACGCCACAACGGCAGTCATGTTCCCGGTCGCTGTCTTGATTATCGGTTGCTGATTTACAGCCATGTCGCCCGGTATGGGGCCCAGCTGGAACGTTTGTTCAAGCTGGTGGGCCGTGAACGCTCCCATGTCATCGTGTTTGATGATTTCAAGTCAGACGTGGGGGGCACTTACCGCAACCTACTGAAATTCCTGGGTGTGGAAGATGACGGCCAGACCGATTTTGAACGCCGGTTCGAAAGCCAGATGTACCGCTGGGGCTGGCTGCAGAAATTGCTTTACGTACCCGCCACCAGCGGGGGTAAAGCGATCGAAACGCTGCAACAGAAAGCGCGCAAGTACAACCCGGATGGCACCCGGAAACCGAGCCTGATCAAGCGCATGGCGAAACTGAACAAGATAAAGGTTTCACCTCCACCGCTGACGACGGAAATGGCGGATGTGGTGCGTGAGACCCTCAGGCCGGATGTAGAGCATCTTTCTGAACTGCTTGGCCGGGACCTCGGCTTTTGGTTCGAAACATAGGCTATTAATTCATACCGATTTTCAGGCCTTCAGCGGCCAGGCTCAGGGCCAGACCCTTGTTGCTGGAAGTCAGGTGCAGCGTTACGCCATGCTTGTTGACCAACCATAAGCCCCCGCTGCCTTTAACCACTGTCGCACTGGCTTCCGCTTCGGCATAGGTGCCCGGGAAATCTTTCAGGCTATCAAGATGATATACATTGCCGGTGATGTGTATCTTGTGCACGCCGACCGATGCGCCCAGGGACAGGCCGCCGGTTTTGAAACTGTGAGACTCACCGTCCAGTAACAGCGTTCCGCCCCCCATGGTGCCGCCCAGCAGCGCCATCACCTGGGTTTCATCGATAGAGATGGTTGCATCCGGTTCGTCGGCTGCGGTCAGCGGGTTGCCTGCGGTCAGCAGTAGCACAGCCGCCATTGTAATGAGGGCACGTTTCAGCATTTTACTTGCACCTAGTCAAAATTCGGATAACCCGGTGGAACCCGCCAGAAATAGCCACCAAGGTGCTCCAGGGGGCGGCCCGGAGAGCCGGCATCCAGATCATCGCGCAACATCAGGATCACGTCGGAACTCACGGTAGGCGCATTGCGGAAGTAACTGTGGCCAAAGCTGTCCGCGTTTGAGTCCGATTTATCCGTGGAGGACATGAAATTGATGACGGTCATGTTTGAGTTACCACGCTCCATGGCTGTCTTGGCTGCCTCAGTCATATCCTCGACTCTAAGGTTCCCAATGCGGCCTTTCGGACTGGCGAACAATTTATCGGACCAGCCAATGGCCTTGTCTGCCGGCGAGGTATACATCGTAAAGCGATCAGCACTCCAGGCCATGTGATCGCCAATGAGGCGCTGCGTGGCGACCTGCACATCCAGATCAGGCGCTGCTAGCATAAAGTTATGAATCTTATATACTTTTCGTGGATTGAGTCCCTGGGCCCGGGCCTTGATCGTAAGCTCGCGTAAGGCGGTGACTGCAACATCGGTTCCCCGGCTATGCGCGATGATGTTGATTTTTTCCACCTCCGGGAAACTTGACATGTATTCGATAACCTGTCTCAGGTGGTAGACCGTGAACTCGCTCGACTCGCGGTCATAGGTATAGCCGAATAAACCGGGGTGCCCGGCAGGCCAGGTGTAGACGATGGGAACGCCGATGCGACCCAGGAAGTGCCATAACTCACCCATCGCAAACGCAGCATCATCGAAATCGTTATGAAAACCGTGAATAAAAATGAACACCTCTTTACGTGGAGTCAGGGCCAGTTGCTGCACCACCACTTTGCGGAATATTTCGGCGGCAGCCAATCTTATCGCCTTGTATTCGGGGTCTTCAACAATAACGCCATCGACCTCGGTGTAGGGGGTCGGTGCGTTCGGCCCGCGGGCAATTTCAGTGATTTCGCTGACTTGCATTTTGACTTTTTGCAGACGTTCACCTGAGCGACTGGCTTCAAGCAGTTCCTCCCAACTCATGTCTTCACCCAGGTCAACCACGGTACTGCCGAAGGCAAGGGAAGGGGAGCGTTCGTAGCCGTACTTCAGATTACCACTCTCGTCTTTTTCAGGCCGCCGGTCGGTGATATAGAAAAGCGGAACTTCCGTGCTTTTCAGTTCCTCAGGAAGGCCTGTATATGTGGCATTGTCAGAATCGACATGAACATTGGGTGTCGGCATCAAGACGCGCTGGCTGCTGCAGGCCGACAGCAAGATGACGCTGGCAATTACGATCAGTGTATTCCGACGGTTTTGCGACATCACAGGGCACCTCCTTTGACAATATTATCTTGGCTTCAACTTGATACTAGCAGTCTACCGTTAGTTCAGCCTGAACTCATATCATCTGTGATGCATAAAAGAATTCGTTTCAACATGCTACTCATTCCCCTCGTCAAAAGTCGGATAATACGGAGGAACCCGCCAGAACTTCGAGCCCAGATTTTCCAGCGGACGCCCTGGTGGGCCGGGATCCAGATCATCTCGGAGCATCATGATGAGGTCTGAGCTCACGGTCGGGGCGTTGCGGAAATAGCTGTGCCCAAAACTGTCCGCATCAGAATCGGACTTATCCGTAGCCGACATGAAGTTGATCACGGAAAGGTTCGCATTGCCACCGTCCATTGCCGCTTTCATCTGGGGCGTCACGTTCTCGGGCCTGAGGTTGCCTATGCGGCCCTGGGGGCTGTCGAATAGTTTGTCAGACCAGCCGATGGCTCTATCCGCCGGCGAGGTGTAAACGGTAAAACGGTCAGCGCTCCAGGCCAGGAAGTCACCAATAATTCGCTGGCCTGCGACCTGGGCGTCGAGGTCAGGCGCTGCCAGCACGAAATTGTGAATCTTGAGCTCTTTCTTGGGATCCAGTCCCTTGGCACGAACCTCGATGGTGAGTTCGCGTAACGCACTGACTGCCACGTCGGTGCCACGACTGTGCGCGATGATATTGATTTTCTCCACTTCCGGGAAGCTGGCGATGAATTCGAGCACCTGCCGCAGGTGATAGATCGTAAATTCACTGGATTCGCGGTCATAGGTGTAGCCGAAAATACCGGGGTGACCGGCAGGCCAGGTATAGATGATTGGAACGCCATAGCGCCCTAGAAAATGCCATAGTTCGGCCATGGTGAATGCCGCGTCATCGAAGGAATTATGGAACCCATGGACGAAAATGTGCACTTCCTTACGTGGGGTCAGGGAAAGTTGCTGGACGATGGCCTTGCGAAATACTTCGGAGGCTGCCTGGCGCCTGGCAAAGTACTCCGGATCTTCAACAATTTTTCCATCGATTTCTGTGTAGGGAATGGGCGCTTTGGGTCCCCGAACGATTTCAGTGATCTCGCCCCTCGTCATTATTGCCTGTTTGCCCCTTTTGTTGGTCCTGCTCTCTTCAAGCAGTTCTTCCCAGCTCATGTTTTCACCGATGTCGACCATGGTTGTGCCGAACGCGAGAGACGGCGAGCGTCCGTAACCATAGACCAGGTTACCTTTGTCGTCTTTCTCGCGTACACGGTCGGTGATATAAAAAACCGGAACCTGGGTGCTTTTGAGATCGGGGTGGAGTTCGTGATAAGCGCTGGTGTCGTCATCGAGAGCTTCGTTAGGCGTGGGCATCATCACGCGAGTGCTGCTGCAAGCCGACAGCAAGATGGCACTGGTAATTACGATCAATGTATTCCAACGGTTTTGCGACAGCACAGGGCACCTCCTTTTACAATGTTGTCTTGGCTTCAACTTGTTACTAGCAGTCTACCGTAAGGTCAACCTGAACTCATTTCATCCGATTGGGTTAATATGAGCCAGTGAGTGAAATCCTCGTATCCGGCCTGACCATCATCCGCAACGGTGTGCGGCTGAACTACCCTTTTATCGAAGCGATTCGCTCGGCACTTTCCATTTGTGACGAGTACATCGTGGTGGCCGGTGACAGCGACGATGAAACCCTCGACGCCCTTGCCGCGCTCGACGACGACCGGATTCGTATCATCCACACGGAGTGGTCACCTCTGGTTCAGCCCAGCAAGTACCTGCTGGCTCAGCAGACCAATATCGGCATCGGTTTATGTCGAGGACGC